>Ga0209573_1003655_pt1 | contig 16431 bp, 15 predicted proteins | sample TNRBio252014_DNA_FD_185870 | JGI IMG/M metagenome (GOLD analysis project Ga0209573, IMG submission 185870) | Wastewater treatment Type I Accumulibacter community from EBPR Bioreactor in Madison, WI, USA - TNR Reactor_6/25/2014_ DNA (SPAdes)... | ecosystem: Engineered > Bioreactor > EBPR >...
TGGGGGGGGGGGTGACGCCGCGACCACTGGTGGCGTGGCAGGCAGCAGACCGGGCGCGGGGCCATAACCGTAAAACTTCGTCGGGCTCTCCGCCTTCGGCAGATGAAAATCAAACACGCTCACGCCGCTGCGGCGCTGGCCCTCGTAGCTGCGGCCGTCGCTGGCACCGAAGACGACACGCTTGCCGTTCTTCTTGAGTTTGCCGAGGTAGATCATGACATGGGTCACCGGCAGCTTGCGCTTCGTCTCCGTGGTGTTCGTCCAGAACAGCAGGTCGCCGGGCTTTAAATCGGCAAATTCAGCGTGGTCGAAGGCCGAGGCGGTGGGGGTCAGATGAAGCTGCGTTTTCTTTTCCACCCAGTTGCACATCTCATCCGACTGCCGCGGCACATCCTTCAGACCTTGGAAGCGCAGCACATGATACACGGAGCCGGAGCAGTCCATGCCGCCCTTGTTCGGCTCGTGAGAGCCGTAGAGATAACCCAGCTCCAGCCGCGTGAGCGCCAGGGCGCTTTGCACCAGGCTCTGAATCTGCTTGGGATAGTTTTCGAAGCCGCTGAGTTCGTCAATGCCCACGGTGGAGACGACCGGAAGCGGCGGCATGGGTGCTTTCGCGTCCCCCTTGACCGCAGGCTCGGATTTTTTCGTCACTTCCGCATGCGCGATGGAAATCACGCACAGCAGGATCATGGAAAGCCGAAGTGACGCAGTCATAGGGTTGAAGAAGCAACCGTTTGACGCCTTTGCAGCCGATTTGATCAAAGGAATCACTTCATCCGGGCGATCACCGCGCAAACCACACCTGCCATGAGCAGGGTGGCGGCGGCGATGCGAATGCCATACGCGCGGCCGGATTCGAGACGCTCAAGGTTGCCCAACAACGGGCCGAGCAGGGCCACCACCGCCAGACTCCACATGCCGCGCGTGGCATAAACGACGTTCACGCCGATGGCATCATGGTAGAAAGCCAGCGCGATGCCCAGAGCCATCGCCTGCGCGGCGATCAACACACTGCCGCCGATCGCCCACTGCGTCGCACGGTCCCATGCCAGCCGTGGTGCCTTCGGCAGCAGCGTCATGGTCAGCAGTGAAAGCAAACCCGTGGTGACGGACAGGAGCGCCAGAAACGTCTTCGCGCCGAACTCCGGCGCCCAGCGTTGCAGCAAAACATCCGCCAGCGCGAAAAACGCCGCGCTGATGAGCGCCATGACGACCGGGCCGGCAAGGCGCGAGCCTTTGGGGGTTTTGAAATCCGTCGCGCTCATCAGAAAGATGCCCGCCGTGGTGATGATGGCCGCGACCCACATCAGCGGCTTCATGCTGCCAGCGATGAGGACGCTGGCACCCAGCGCCACAAACACGACCTTTGATCCCAGCACCGGCGTGACGAGCGACACATCTCCGCGCTGCATCGCCAGGAAGGTGAACCAACCACCGATGTAAAAGAGCGCCCCCAACCCGGCCGGGATATACCACAGATGCCAGGCCACTGGCTGCGTTTCAAACAAGGCCAGCGGCAGGAACACGAGCGTGCCGGTCCAGTTGTTGATATGAAAGCAGGCCATCGGATGCGCCCCTTCGGTGAGCCCCTTTTTCAGCAGCAATGAGGCGATGGAATAACCGATGGCGGAGACCAGCGGGAGCAATAGATACCAGGGCAGGCTCATGCGCCGACGAGCTTCAACCCCCAGGCGATGACCAGCGGTGTGGTGATGCAGCTCACGACCGTGGTGGCCATGACAACTTGCACCGCTGTGGACGCATGTCCGCCGTAAAGCCGGGCGATCATGATGTTGAAGACAGCGGAGGGCATGGCCGCCTGCACAACGATGACGCGCTTCAATTCCGTCGTGATCGGCAGAAAATAAGCAGCCGCCAGGAAGACCAGCGGGATGAGGCCCAGCCGCAGCACCGGACTGAGCACCGCCACTTTCCACTGCATCGCCCCCTGGCCCCACAGATCCGCGATGGACGCGCCGATGAGCAGCACCGCCAGCGGCACCGCACAGGCTCCGAGCATGGCAAAGGTGTTGTGCGCGATTTGCGGCACATGCACATGCAGGCCGGTGAAGTTCAGCAGCAGGGAAATCAGGATCGTCATCACCGGCGCGTTGAGCGCCAGACGCCATGGGGCTTTGTCCAAACCGGTGAGCAGGCCCACACCCGCCGTCCAGCAGGCCAGTTCAACCCCGAGCGTGAAGGTGAACAGCACGCCGAGCGTGCCCTTGTCAGGAAACAGCGCCGTGACGATGGGAATCGCCACGAAACCGTAGTTTTGCAGCCCGCAGGCCACGCTGAACGTGCGGCGGCCCTCGCCTTTCTTCAGTCCGATCAGCGGAGACACGAAATAGGCAAACGCGATGCCGGTCGCGACGAGCGAGTAACCCAAACCGGCCGCGATCAGCACCGGCCCGAGTTTCATCACCGCTGGATTGCCCACCACGCGCTCAATGATCAACGCCGGTGTCAGCATCATCACCGAAAGCTTCATCAGGCTCGTGTCTGACTCCGGCTTCAGCAGCCCCGTCTTGCGGGCCAGCGCTCCGGCCGCCATCGTCAGATAGACGGGCACCGCCACGGAGAGAATGCTGAGGTAATCGAGCATGGAACGCCCTCTCGCTAGGTCGTGAATGGCCGGTGCGCAAGTGCCGCGACATTCAGCCGCGTTTCCAAACCACCCACAGCTCCGGCGGAGCGGCGGCACGATTGATCGGCCGCAGGTGCTGCACCTCAAAGCGCCGCGAATCGAGCGTGGCCGCCCATTCGGCGATGCTGCGCCCCTCCTCCGCCCCGCCTTCATGCCCCGGATAAACCGCGACCGTGAGCAGTCCGCCCGGTTTGAGCAACTCCAGCGCCTCCCGCACCGCGATCATCGTCGTCTCGGTGCGCGTGATGAGTGTTTTGTCCGTGCCAGGCAGGTAGCCGAGGTTGAACATGATCGCACTGATCTTCCCATGCAGCTCCGCTGGCACATGTGCGCGCATCGTCTCATGCCCGGAGTGAACCAGCGTCGTCATCTCCGCCGGGACACGCTTCGCCGTTTCCACCAAAGCCGCCGCCTGCACATCAAAGGCAAACACATGCCCGCCCGGACTCACGCACTGCGTCAAAAACAGCGTGTCATGACCGTTTCCCATCGTCGCATCCACCACGACATCCCCCGGTCGCAGCCGGTCCTTCAACATCAACTGCGCCCACAGCACGGAGGACGGCAGACCGCCGTTCGGGCTGGCGAGATGAGGCTGGTTTATGGTTGAAGAATCCATCTGCTTGCCTAGCAACGACTGCTCTGGAATTTTTGAAAAAGACGCAGTAGATCACCGGAGATGATTTGCGGAAGACAAACTGTCTGGATCTCAACTATACGTTTGAAAGGATCAGCAGATGGAAGGCATATGGGCCGACCCTCGTCTTGACAGAGCTTGTTAACGACTGGTTGAACTATACGAACCAAGTCATGGCCGTTGGTATCGATCAACCATTTTGGAAGTCGCAAGGTCCACCCACCGACATACTCAGCCGCTACACGTTCTGCGTTCTGAAACGGAGGATGGGATTTCTCGATGAAAGCACACAGATCATCGATCAAAGATTGAAGATCCCTGGCGCTAAGGGAAACCAATCTTGCAAAATTCATGTCGGGTATCGGATTGTTCGACCAACACCCAGAGACACCATCTTTGATTAACACCGCAATCAACGCCAGGGGATCCAAGACATAATTCTCAAGACTGTGCCTTTCTATGACATGGATTGGTCCCTTGCCGATATTGCTGTCATCACGATCAATAATCCCGAGAAAGCCGAGCTCAGAGAAGAATTCACTGAGTTTTACTGCCCACTTTTCAACATCGTTTTTTCCACCTCCGTCGTTTGAGTTGCGCTTGGACGCAGGAAGGAATGTCAACGGTGGCTCGGATTGAACACAGTTATGCCTTACCAGCGCATTGTAATACTTTGAGTAAACGTCTGCGTCGAAAGTGGACTCAGTGATGATGACTCTACTTGAAGGCAAAACACTAATGAACCCAGCCGTTAATGTGTTGATTGCTTGCGCTCGAGAGACGGGAATGAGTCCCCTTGGTTCCTTCCGCAACTCGAAAATCGAATGCTCAGGAGCGAAGGCTACGGTGCTGGGAGAATGCGTGACCAATATCACCTTGATCCCACACTGCTTCACAAGCGTGTCTTCAAGAACAGACATCAGCGGCTTTGTATAGGCTGGATGGAGTGGCCCATCAATTTCATCCAACAGCAAGACTTTCGGAAGTCTTGAAAGAGATTTTGCGGGAGTGGCTCGATACAATAAAGAAATGACTCCTAACAGTGTCCGTTCTCCCATGGAGAGATCGGATATGCCGTACTTTGCCGACGAGTTTTGAACATCGGGAACGCTTACTGTTACGGCGTCCTCTTCTCCAAAAGTTGGCCTCGGAGGGTCAAATCTATATGTCGCCCCACACTTCTCTAATACATCATTTGCTATCTCCCATGGTGGGGGGCCGAAAGTGGCATTGAATGCTTCGTCAGTCAGCCAATGATGATTCTCTTCATGCCGTTCACTGTAATACCGATACATTCGATTTCTCTCCCACTCAGAAAAATAAGCTCTGAACCATTCCGAAAACCTCACGCGAACTCCATCTACTGGATTCCAAAAAAGAGGAACGATTGCTTCTGCTTCTTGCGCGGAGAGCGCCAACACCGACTTCTCATGTCTCGCAGCATAATCATCAACTAGTTCACTCAGACCTGGAAATTGATGCAGATGCGCTTTCAAGTTCTGTTCAAGTGCGGAGCGTTGGCTTAAAAATGTTCTGACCGATGCCGACCAGTTTGAAGGAACGCGTCCTGTGGCCGATTTCTCCGACACAGACGCTACGCACTCTTCCAGCTCTTTGACGGACGCTTTTGCTAGCCAAGGACCGTCAGTGAGCCGTGAATCATCGTGAAAACCTCTTTGAGAAAACCACGCAGACAATTGTTTGGTTTGCTGAGTGATCCGCTGCTTTAACGCATGAAGAGCTTCTTTCCGAGTCTTCCTTGGATGCACCGCAGTACTACTGCGGACCTCAAACTGACTGAGCAGCGATTGAATTGTGAAATACTGAATGCCGGTTTCTTTAGAGCATCCCGTCAGGGTGAGAGATCCCTTTTCAAGTCCTTCTAACAAGTGTGATTTACCGACCCCGTTTACCCCGGTAATAACCGCGAAATCCGGAAGTTCAACATCTGGAAGTGCCTTGATGGATTTAAAATCGTCTTTTTGCTGGAGGAGCATACCCATACATTTTGAAGTTTAAGTTAACGGGTCATATCGAGTTCTGCTGCAAATCCATCTCCGCATCAAGCTCCGCGCCATCAAGCAGATGTTCGACGAGATGACGGGCCAGCCAGGGGCTGCGAAGAGAGCCTTTGGAGCCGAGGCCGTTGAGGAAAGCGACGCGGGGATGGGTGGGATGCGTGCCCATCAAAGCCTGGCAGTTTTTGATGATGGGGCGCACGGCGGTTTGCGCGGCGGTGATCTGCGCCGGAGCCTTGAGCAGGCTGCGCAGGGTGGCTTCGAGCTTCTGCACTTGATCGACGGATGGCGTGTTTGGATCGTCGAACTGCCATTCGTAGGTGGAGCCGACGCGCAGGGTGCCGTCGTTGCGAGGCAGGAGCCAGCAGCTGCGGTTGAGGATGCGTTTTTCGCCCTGGAGATCGGCCTGTACGGTGAGGATGGTGCCAAGGGCGGACTGAAACGGCACCCAGTGAAAGAGCGGATGCTTCTCCGCGCTCCAGCCCTGCGCCCAGATGACGTGGGAGAAGCGCTGGCCGCTCCATTCGACGCCCTCGGCATCATCACGCACGTCTGTTGGCTGCACGTCGGCTTTCATCCATGAATCGAGGGACTCGAAGAAGCGGCGGCTGGATTCGAGGTAGGCGGCGGTGTCGAGCCAGGCGGCATGGCGTTGCTGGAAACCGTTTTCGGGCTGGTGAATCACATCGGCGTTCAATTCCGGCGCTTGGTGATGCAGAAACGGCTGCATGTCGGGATCGCGGCGGCGTTTGTGCCATTTGGCGAGTTCCTTTTCGTCCTTCAGCAAACGCACATAACCGCGAGGAAAGAAGAAACGCTGCTGCAATCGTTTGCCGCAGGCGCGGTAGAAGCGCAGGGCCTCGCGATAAAACAGGTCATAGCGCCAGCTCACCGTGAGGCGCATGCCGGTGATGGGAGTGATCAATCCGGCGGCCACTTTGGAGCAGGTGACGGCCTCGTCGCGATCCACGATGACAAACGGCACCTGACGCTCCCACAAACGCCACGCCAGCGCTGTTCCGGCGAGTCCCTGCCCGATGATGAGGATGCGGGGTGACATTCTCGGCCGACTCGAGATTACTTGGTGATCATCTCCTGCATCAGGCCCTTGAGCTTGTCATTGGTCTCGGCGGCCTGGGCCTGGGTGAGCGGTGTTTTGTCCGCGTCCTGCCAGAGCTGTCCGATTTCATGGATGAGAGCGCTGACACGCAGCATGAGTGCCTCGTCGCGTTTCGGAGCACTGATGTGGCTCCAGTCATCGCGCATATCCCGCAGCAGGGAGGGCGAAGTGCCGCACAGAAGGCCGACATCCGCCTCCGGGGCGGCGACGATGATGGCGGTCGCGATTTCAAAAAGGCGCAGTCCGACACCGATGTTGATGAGCAGCGCCAGATCCTCGTCCATTTGATCGCGCAGCAGTTGCAGTGCCTGCTGGTGGCCGTCCACGATCTCCTGGCGCAGATCCTTCCAGGCGTTTTTCTCGGCCAGGTTGCCTTGGGTCATGAGGCGTGGCAGGAGTTTTTCACCGAGGCCGAGCGTGCGGCAGTAGGTGAGCACGTCCTGGTTGTTGTTACGGAACTGCTGCGCGTCGCCGGCCTGGAGCACAAGGAAGCTGTCTCCCATCAGGGTGCCAAGGATGAGCGCCGTGCGGCCGCGGTCGGTGGGCGGTGTGGGCGGCGGCGGGCGGAACAGCAGCCGCCAGCGCGCTTTGGTTTTTTGCGCGATCGAGTCGAGAAAATCGGCGGGCGAAGGATCTGAAGCGGCGACAACGACGGCTTTCGGCTCAGGCGTGTCCGCTTCGGCGGCGGCCGACGAAAGGCAGGAGCTGAGCACCGCGAGGCCCAGGAGGCAGCTCAGGCGGGAGAAAGGGGCAGGCATGTGGGGTCGTGAAGTGATGACCACTATTACTCCACCGTGACGCTTTTCGCCAAGTTTCTTGGCTTATCGACATCACAACCGCGTGCGACGGCGGTGTAGTAGGACAATAGCTGCAACGGCACCACGTTGAGGAGAGGTGTCAGGTAAGAAGGGCAGTCCGGCACATAGATCACATCCTCGGTCAGGCGCTCCAGCTCCGTGCGGCCCTCGGTGGTCACGGCGATGACCGGGCCTTTGCGGGCGAGCACTTCCTCAATGTTGCTGACGTTCTTGTCGAACACGGCATCGTCAGGCGCGATGAAAACGCTCGGCATGTCCGGCTTCACCAAGGCGATGACGCCGTGTTTCAGCTCCGCGCTGGGATGGCCGCTGGCGTAGATGTAGCTGATCTCCTTCATCTTCAGCGCGCCTTCGAGCGCCACAGGGTAGTTGGCCTGACGCCCCAGGAACAGCATGCCCTCCACATGCGCGTGCTTTTCGGCGATGGCCTTGATCTTGTCCGCCTGCTTCAAGATGGTGGCGATCTTGTCCGGCAGCGCCTCAAGCTGATCGATCATCTCCAAACCATCAACGCTGGATAGGTGATGGATGCGGCCGAGCAGCAAGCTGAGCAGTGTGAGGATGGTGACCTGCGAGGTGAAGGTCTTAGTGGCCGCCACGCCGATTTCCGGCCCGGCGTGAATGTAAACACCGCCGTCGCTCTCACGCGCAATCGTGCTGCCGACGGTGTTGACGATGCCTAGGCAGCGAATGCCTTTGCGCTGGCCTTCGCGCATCGCGGCCAGCGTGTCGATGGTCTCGCCGCTCTGGCTCATGACGAACAGCAGCGTGTTTTTGTTGGCCGGAACGTTGCGGTAGCGGAACTCGCTGGCGATCTCGACCTCCGTGGGCACGCGGGCGAGCGTCTCGATCAAATACTCGCCCACCATGGCCGCGTGATAGGCCGTGCCGCAGCCGGCGAGTATGATGCGGTCGATCTGGGCCAGCTCACGCGGCGTCATGTTCAGCCCGCCGAGCACGGCGGTGCATTCATCGCGGGAAAGACGGCCGCGCATCGCGTTGCGAAGCGAATTCGGCTGCTCGTAGATCTCCTTGAGCATGAAGTGCGGGAACTCGCCCTTTTCGGCATCATCCGCCGTGAACTCCACATGGCTGACTTTGACTTGAGCAGGGCGGCCCTCATGCGACTGCACACTGTAACGCTCCTTCGTGATCGTGACGATGTCGTAGTCGTTCAGATAGACCACATCACGCGTGTGCGCGACGATGGCGGAGACATCGCTGGCCAGGAAATGCTCCTGTGCCCCGAGTCCGATGATCAACGGGCTGCCCAGCCGTGCCCCGACGATGACGCCGGGCAGGTCCGCATGCATCACCGCGATGCCGTAGGTGCCTTTCACGCGACCCAGCGCGGCCTTGACCGCGTTCACGAGCCGCACCGTGCCATCCTTCTCGTTGGATTCGTCAAAGTAGGTGCCAACGAGGTGAGAAAGCACCTCCGTGTCGGTTTGCGAATGAAACGTGTGCCCCTTCGCGGTAAGCTGATCGCGCAAGGTCTGGTAGTTCTCGATCACCCCGTTGTGGACGAGCACCAGCTTACCGCTCTGATCGGCATGCGGGTGGGCGTTTTCATCCGTGGCCGGGCCGTGCGTGGCCCAGCGGGTGTGGGAGATGCCCATGGTGCCCTGCAGATCCGCCTCAGTCACGGCAAGGCGCAGATTGTCGATGCGACCGGCACGCTTCACGATGCGAAGACCCTGGCCGCCGCCATTGAGTGCCAGCCCCGCCGAGTCATAACCGCGATATTCCAAACGACGCAGCCCGTCCAAAAGGATCGGGCTGGCCTGACGATTGCCGATGTATCCAACGATGCCGCACATGTGAAAAAAAGGGGTGAAAGCCGTCCTGTCGAGTGACAGGACGGTACGATACCGCCACGAAGAACCCACGCCAGCAGTTCATTCCCCGGCTTTTATCTTTATTGAAAAGAAGTCCGAGCGGTCACGCCATGATCCCGCCCACCAACTCTCCATGCACATCCGTGAGGCGGAAATCGCGGCCTTGGTAGCGGAAGGTCAGGCGCTCGTGATCGAGACCGAGCAGATGCAGCACGGTGGCGTTTAGATCGTGCGTGTGGACGGGATTTTCGGCGACGTTGAAACCGAAGTCGTCGGTTTTGCCGTAAACCACGCCCGGTTTGATGCCGCCGCCGGCCATCCACATGGTGTACGCGTCTTTGTGATGATCGCGGCCGGGAGAAGTCTTGGTGCCATCGCCATTGATGCCTTGGCGCAGCGGGGTGCGGCCAAATTCAGCACCCCAGATGATAAGCGTCTCGTCCAGCAGCCCACGCTGCTTCAAATCGCGCACGAGCGCGGCCATCGGACGGTCCACGTCCTTCGCTTTCGCGGTGAGTCGTTGTTTGAGGCCGCCGTGATGGTCCCAGTCGGAATCAAAGAGCTGCACCATGCGCACGCCGCGTTCGACGAGGCGGCGGGCGAGCAGGCAGTTGTTGGCAAAGGACGCCTTGCCCGGCAGTGCGCCGTACATGTCGAGCGTGGCCTTCTTCTCCTGCGTGATGTCCATCAGCTCCGGCACGCTTGTCTGCATGCGGTAGGCCATTTCATACTGGCTGATGCGCGTGGCGATCTCGGGATCGCCCACGACGCCGAGCTGCTGTTCATTGAGAGCTTTGACTGCGTCGAGCACACGGCGGCGGTCTTTCGTGCTGTGACCCGCAGGATTGCCGAGAAAAAGCACCGGCTCGCCACTGCCGCGAAATTGAATGCCCTGATACACGCTGGGCAGAAAGCCTGTGCTCCACAGCGTCGATCCCGCGCCGCCGGGCGGGCCGGAGAGCAGCACCACATAGGCTGGCAGATCGCGGTTCTCCGCGCCGAGACCATACGTCAGCCACGCGCCAAGGCTGGGCCGTCCGCCCTGGCCGAAGCCGGTGTGCAGAAACATCTGCGCCGGGGCGTGATTGATCTCGTTCGTATGCAGGGACTTCACCACGCAAATGTCATCCGCCACGCTGCCGAGATTCGGCAGCAGCTCGCTCAATTCGAGCCCGCTCTGCCCGTGGCGCTGAAATTTGAACTCCGTGCCCGCCAGCGTCATCTCGCCGCCGATGAAGGCGAAGCGTTTGCCCTTGGTCAGCTCCTCCGGGCACTTCTGGCCGTCCATCTTCTGCAACAGCGGCTTGTAATCGTAGAGATCGAGCTGCGACGGCGCGCCGATCATGTGCAGGTAAATGATGTTCTTCGCCTTCGGCGCAAAATGCGGTCGTGGAGCTGCCGCAGCCGGTAAATCCCGGGCCAGCAACGATCCCAGCGCCGCCGAACCCAGTCCGAGACCGGACTGCCGGAAAAACTGGCGGCGGGAAACGTGGAGGAAATCAGGCGGCGTCATACACGGCGTCTAAACGCCACCCCAGGGCTCAAATTTCCCTCAACTGCTCGAAGAGCCCGTCGGCGAAATATAAACCTCTGCTTAGTCGCGGCCCGGGAACTCCTTTTCAACATGCGTCGTGTTTGTGATGCCAGTCGGTCATAGAAACCTCTTCCTCAAAAGCCATGACAGCCTCCCCTGCGATCAACCCGCTGCACCGAGCGCGAAACAAGGAACCGGTGGCCATGCTCTGCGAGGTTTTGAAACACCCTGATGAATGGCAGGTGCAGCCCGGCCGCCTGCGCCATCAGTCCGGCATGGAGCTGTGCCATCGGCTGGGTCTGGCGTATTTTTCCGAAAAGAGCCGGATCGTGTTTCCTCTGAGCCTGTGGGATCGCTGGCTTCTGGGCCGTGCCGCCCGGAAGCTCGTTTGCACAAACGTGGCGCGGGTGTTCATCAACGATGAGGAACGTTCGGCGTTCAGTGCGATGTGTCTTTCCATCCGGCTGAAACCCCAGGATTGGGAGGTCTGCTCCAGATCCGCCGTTCACCGCCCCAGCGGCACCGCACTGGTCACCGGGGATGGGTTTTGGTTTCTGCGCTTCACGCCTGACAGCAGACTCCGTTTTCGACTGGGGCCGCTGAACCGCATCTGCCTCTGGGTTTTTCTCAAAAGGCTGATCCTGCGGGCCTGATGCCGCAGGGTCAGATCTTCCAATCCACCTTGGCGAGCTGCTCGCGACCATTGCGGTCGTGATATTTCACATGACCGTGCTTGGCGCCGTATTCGTGGACGCATTTGGTCACCTTCACGTCGTAGCAGCAGTATTCGGCGATCTTCGCCACCTCGCCCTGCTGCCACCATTTGAGCGCGTCGAGACCGTCGGCGGTCTTGCCCATGCCGAGCGTGGCGGCGGCCACGGCGTCGAGCTTGATGCGATGGCCGAGGACTTTTTCGAGATCGATGAGCAGATCCAGGCTGTGCGGCAGGTCGGCCGCGTCGAAGAGCAGGTCGTGCCCTTTGAGCACCTCGTAGTCGAATCCGATGTGGTTGAAGCCGACGACAAGATCCGCGCCTTTGAGCTGCTTGATGAGCGCGGCGGTCTCGTCCTGGGTGTAGATGCTGTACTCGTTCTGCTTCGTGCTGAACGTGCAGGCCACGGAGATGCCCATCTTGTGCTTGTTGCCCCAGCCGCCGACGTCATTGGCCGTGCGGCGTGTTTCCAGATCGAAATAAACAATGTCTCCGGCCATGATCGCGGTGCGTGGCGCAGAACTCAGCCGATGCGATAAACGATGCGCGCCTTGTCCATATCGTAGGGGGACATTTCGATCTTCACCGCGTCGCCGATGACGAGACGGATGAATTTTTTGCGCATCTTGCCGGAAATGTGGGCGAGAACCTCGTGGCCGTTGCGCAGCTTCACGCGAAACATGGTGCCAGCAAGCACGGCGGTGATGACGCCGTCGAGCTCGATGGCCTCTTCCTTGGCCTTGCCCGGTTCCGGCTCCGGCGGACGTGGCGGGGGGGCGAAACGTTGCTGCGGAGGACCGCCGCGATTGGGAGGGCCGCCCCGTGAAGGGCCGCGGCTGGGGCCGCTGCGTGAAGGACCGCGATTGGGAGGACGAGACATGCTTGAAAAAAGTTGGGCGTGAGGATGCTGCCACACGAGGGGATTACAAGAGTAATTTTGCCCGGCAACAGGGCGGCTCTCGATCCTACCCCACCAAATTCGGTCCAAACACCGCCGTGATCAAAACAGATCAAGCGCCAGATCGAGCGCACGGGCGGAATGAGTGAGGGCACCGACGGAGATGGCGTTCACACCGGTGGCGGCGACGTCCTTGATGGTGTCGAGCGTGATGCCGCCGCTGGCTTCGAGCCAGAGCCTGCTGTTCACAAGTTTGACAGCCTCGCGCTGCTGGTCGGTGCTCATGTTGTCGAGCAGAAGCATGTCCACGCCTTCGAGCAGGAGAAAATCAGCAACTTGCTGCAAGGTCGCGGCTTCGAGCTGGACGCGGACGCCAGGGCGCTCGGCGCGCAGTTTGTGAATGGCGGCTTGGAGAGATTTCAAATCACTGTTGGCGGCGAGGTGGTTGTCTTTGACCATGGCATGGTCATACAGGCCCATGCGGTGATTGGTGCCGCCGCCGTGCTTGACGGCGGTTTTTTCGAGCAAACGCCAGCCAGGGGTGGTTTTGCGGGTGTCCCAGACCTGCACGGGGTGAGGTTTCACGGCTTCGACATAGCGTTTCGTCTGCGTGGCGACGCCGCAAAGCCGCTGGAGGAAGTTCAAGGCCGTGCGTTCGGCGGTGAGCAGGGAGCGGGTGCTGCCGACGGCCTTCATGAGGATGCTTCCGCGCTCAAACGGGCTGCCATCCGGGATGCAGACCTCGACTTCGAGCGCAGGGTCGATTTCATGGAAGACGGTGGCAGCGATTTCGGCCCCGGAGACGATTCCAGGCTCGCGGGCGACGATTTCGGCCCTGGAACGTGAGTTTTCGGGGATGAAGTAGAGAGAAGTGACATCGCCAGAGCCGACATCTTCGGTGATGGCGGCGCGGATCAGGGCAAAAACAGAGGATTCCATGGTGGTGGGAGTTTAGGGCGTTATTGGACGGTTTCCAGCGCCAGGGAAAAACTGGTTGCCAAATCAGGTGAACTGTCCATCTTCCCCGCCCCTCGCCCCCGGCCTGACTGATTCACGGCCTGCGCAGCGCGGACACTTTAGGAGCGTGCCATGAGCAAAATCATCGAAAAGATCAACCAGGAACAAGTCAAAAAAGAAGTCACCGCATTCAATGTGGGAGACACCATCAAGGTGCATACCCGAGTCGTCGAAGGTGACAAGGAGCGTATCCAGATTTTCGCCGGCATCGTGATCGCCCGCAAAGGTCACGGCATCAACGAGGCCTTCACCGTGCGCAAGATTTCCTATGGTGAAGGTGTGGAGCGTGTGTTCCCCCTGCACAGCCCGAAAGTGGCGAAGATCGAGATCACCAAAACCGGCCGCGTGCGTCGTGCCCGCCTGCACTACCTGCGCCAGCGCCAGGGCAAGGAAGCCATGTCCGTGAAGGAGCAAGGACAGACCCAATCTGCCGAAGCCGCCTGATCAAATCAGTATTCCAAATGATTTAAAAAAGGAGGGAGGGCCGTTTGGCTCTCCCTCTTTTTTTTTGAGTTGAATTGAGAAAAGCCTGGCGTGAGCCAGGCCGAAGATCACTTTTTCTTCTTCCCGCCGGACATGGCGACCACGAGCACCAGGACAACGACCCCAATGCCAATCAGGATGAGGGTGTTGGTGCTGATGCCAGCAGACTCTTCCACGGGCGGCTGGATCGACATTGGAGCAGCCTGTTGTGGCTGGGCGTAGGAGGGGACGGCAGGAGCGACACCGGTTGGAGCAGCCACAGCAGGCTGCGCAGCAGGCTGGGCACCAGGAACGACGACTCCAGGCGTCGGCGCGGGGGCAGGCATCGCACCAGGAGCCACCGCCGGAGCGGCACCAGCAGCGGGAGCTACCGCCGGAGCGGCACCACCTGATGCAGCGGCAAGCGCGGCCGCCACACGATCATCCATGCCCGGGGTTCCCGTCCCAGCCACGGCGGTAGAACCGCCTACCGCTCCCGGAACCGAGCCGGCCTGAGCTTGCTGCATCGACTTCGCGGCAAGCTGTTGCTGGGCATAGGCATAACGTTGACGGTAACCTTGAAACACGGTTGAATAAAACTGTCTGCTGGTGGCATCGGCCCCGCCAGCGGCGGCTTCACCGGCGAGAATGGCTTCCCCCATCTTTTTGAGCGCCTCGCCATCTTTGCCTGCCGAAGCTTCCGAGCGCATGATGTCCGCAATGGCTTGATTGATCTTGCCAATGACAACGGTATCAACTGCCTTGAGACGAGTTTTTTCGTCCACAATAGTTTTCGCGAGGGTTTTGAGGCTGGGCAGATCGTACTTGTACGGGGTGAACCAGCGGGTGTTGGACTTGCGCTCTGCATCATAGCCATCCTTCCACTGCTCATTTTCGCGCTGGATGGCGTCTTTCATGCGGGACAGATCTGGCTCGACCAATTTCTTGATGCCTTCATCGCGCATTCTTTGCAAAGCAGGCTGATCTTTGATCATCTGTTCGATCTGGGCCTCGTATTTGACCAACACTTCAAGAACAGCTTCGACAGCCTTGGGGTAATAAATGGAGGCAACATACCCATTCTGATAGTTGGCCATTTTGTCGAATGCCCTGAGCGCGGCACCATAGTCCTTGGCTTCGACCTTCTCCAAGATCTCAGCATACACTCCATAAGCCTTGATGTTGTAGCTGTCTGCCTTGGCTTCGTCAGGCGTCAGCCATTTGCCCTCGACCTTCATGCCGCCGGAGACGACCTTCTCCTTCTCCTCCTGCGCTGTGGCGATCATTTTCTCCACCTCGGCAGCTTCTTTGGTGCCGGGATAGCGGTTCACAAAGGGACGCAGACGGTCCTGAATGAGTGCCTCGTATTTTTCCGCCGTCATGAGGTCAGGCGTGGGGAGGAGCTTGCGCAACTCGATGACCTCCACCTCCTCCGGCTTTTGCTTGATGACTTCAGCGATCTCGGTGCGCAGAATGTCTTTCTCATCCCAGATCTTCGGCGTCAGCTTGTAGCGCATGCGGATCGCCGTAGGTGTCTCGGACAAGATGTTGCCCTCCAGCTTCTTGCCGTCCTTGAGAGTCACGATGTCGGCGTGCAGAAATCCGGCGCTGCAGATCAACGCATAGAGGGCAGGTCGAAAATGGCTCAATTTCATGGGAGAGGCGGGTTTGGGATGATGGGGGGGGTGACAAGAAACGGCTGCGCGGGAATTTGCGCGGGTTAAGAGAAATAACTCAAAACCGCTCCACGAGTAAAGAACGAAGCTGATTTTCCTTTCGGCACATCACGCCGACCGGCGCTTGAGGATGATGCGCTTGAAACGGACGTTGGCGCCTTCCTGGCTCACACTCATCACCGCCGGATCATTGACAAAGACGTTGTGGATCAGGCGGCGGTAGTAGCTGTTCATGGGCGGCAGGTCGGCGCTCTGTCCGGTGGCGCGGACGCGCTCGCCAAGTTCTTTAGCCCGGGCAATCATCTTGTCCTCCCGCATCGAACGGTAGAACTCGACATCAATGCGGATGCGCGGCGCGTCCTTAATGTGGCGCTGCAAAACACGGTTCACGAGGTACTGGATGTCATCCAGCGTCTCCCCACGGCGACCGATCAGCGCGTCCGAGTCATCCGTGAGCACCTGAAGCGTGGGGCCATCCGGGCCGTTGTCCTCCTCAATCTGGACGACGAAGCCCAGGTAGCCGAGCATGGTGTCCAGGATGTGGCGGGCGTGTTCGAGCGGCGTCATGGCTGTCTAGCCTCCAAGTCGCGGGGGTTTGGGGCCTTTTTTCTTCTCTTTGTTGCTGCCCATCGGATTGAAGAACGGGTTCTGCGGCGGCGGGCCTTTCACCACTGGCTTCTGCGCCACCTTCTCCAGCTTCGGCTCAGGGATGTAGAGCTTCATGATCCAGGTCTGGGCGATGCTGAAGATGTTCTGCGTGGACCAGTAAAGGGCCAGCGCGGCGGCGAAGTTGTAACAGATGAACAGGAAGAAGACCGGCATGAGCATGAAAATGCGCTGCTGCGTCTTGTCCATGCTCTGCGGTTGCGGGGTGAGCTTCATCTGCGCCACCATCGTCAGGCCCATGATGAGCGGCAGCGGGTTGATGTCGAAACCGGCCCAGTTCGTCACTGTGTCGGCGGCGGAGAGATCGTTCACCCACAGGAAACTCTGCCCGCGCAGCTCGGCGGCGTATTCCAGCACCCGGTAGAGGCCGAAGAAGATCGGGATCTGC
>Ga0209573_1003656_pt1 | contig 16426 bp, 12 predicted proteins | sample TNRBio252014_DNA_FD_185870 | JGI IMG/M metagenome (GOLD analysis project Ga0209573, IMG submission 185870) | Wastewater treatment Type I Accumulibacter community from EBPR Bioreactor in Madison, WI, USA - TNR Reactor_6/25/2014_ DNA (SPAdes)... | ecosystem: Engineered > Bioreactor > EBPR >...
GGAGGGAATCTTGCCACGAATTTCGCGAATTGTGACGAATTGCCACGAATGAACGGTGACTGCTCCAGATCACCTTCGTGCTCATTCGTTTCAATTCGTGGCGAAGAACCGGCCTGTTTGGAGCCGAGCCCGAAGCGGGGTGACAACTCGCCCGTGTACACCGCTGACTGGCCAAAGGCCCCCGTGGCGATCTCGGCTACAATAACCTTTCGATGACCGCCGCAGATACACCCCTGCTCAATAAGCGTTACAAGCTGCTCCGGCCGATCGGCCAGGGCGGGATGGCCGTGGTTTACAAGGCACAGGATCTGTCGCTTGGCCGTGTGGTGGCCGTAAAGGTCCTGCGCGATACGCTCACCAGCGACACCGAGTTCCTGGCTCGGTTCCAGCAGGAAGCGCGCGCCGCCGCCAACCTCGCCCACCCCAATATCGTCACAGTCCATGACTTCGGCCGCGACGGCGGACGGTATTACATCGTGATGGAGCACATCGAGGGCAAAGACCTCAAGGCCTTCATCAAGGACCATGGCCCGCTGACTGTCGATCAGGCCGTGGACCTGGCGATCCAGATTTGTGCCGGGGTCGGCTACGCCCACCGCGCCGGGCTCGTTCACTGCGACATCAAGCCGCAGAACATGCTCGTCACCTCAGATGGGCGGATCAAGATCACGGATTTTGGCATCGCGCGCGCCCTGGCCACGATCCGTCCCGGCGAGATCACGGACGTCGTCTGGGGCAGCCCGCAGTACTACTCGCCCGAACAGGCCGCCGGTGAGCATCCGGTGCCGGGCTCCGACGTTTATTCGATCGGAGTCGTCCTTTTCGAGATGTTGGCCGGGCGACTGCCGTTTGTCGCCTCTTCGCAGCAGCAACTGGCGCTCATGCACCTGCGCGAGGATCCGCCCCGGCTGTCGCTGTTCAACCCTCATGTCCCTGAGACGCTTGAGTTGATCGTGCACAAGGTTTTGGCGAAGGAGCCATCGGCCCGTTACCGCACGGCCGATCAACTCGGGCGGATCCTGATCTCTTATCGTCAAGAGGGCGACGGCCGGACTGGCGTTTTGTCCGCGGCGACGCCGCCCGCCGGAGTTCCCGCGGCACGGAACGCGCCCGCGGCGCGTAGTGCACCGGCAGCCACTGTCGCAGCATCGACCCGGGTTGCGGCCGTCGCCAACCCATCGCCCGAACAGATGGAGGCGCAACCACAGGCCGAAGAAGGCCTCGATTGGATCGCGCTCGGCCTGGGTTTCCTTGCTTTTCTGGCGGTGGCCGGGCTTGTGCCGTTGTGGATCTGGGTCTTCCAGGTCTGGTCGCCGTGAAGCTTGGGCATGACCCGTGCACGTCCCCAGTCAATGAAGCCTCACCAAACGTTTAGCTCGTCACAGGCTGCAATAATGCAATTCTTACGGGGGCGAATGGTATAATGCCATTTAACCTTACGGCGACCTCGTTTTTCCGTTGAGAGCCCGAGGAGGCACATGTGAATTCGAGCCGAGTGCGCAGCGCGCTGATGTACATCCTCATCATCGTCGCGATCATCTTCCTGGTCGTGACGTACAACAGTTCTGGGCGCGCCAGCGACACCCTTACGTTCAACAACCTGGCTGAGCAGATTCAGGATGGCCAGGTCGCAGCCCTGATCATCGACAACGACACGATCAAGGTCCAGTACGTCGACCAGCAACGCGCCGATGCCGAGTCGCGCAAAGACAGCGACGGCCCACTCTTCGAGCAACTGCTGGCGCTGGGCGTCACCCCGCAGCAACTGGCCGAGATCAGCAAGATCGAGTTTGCCAGACCCAGCGACTACAGCAGCCTGCTCAACATCGCCGGGCTGTTCCTGCCCGCCCTGCTTGTGATGGGCGCGATCTACTTCATGCTCCGCCAGGCCCAGGGCAGCAATAACCAGGCCATGGCCTTTGGCAAGAGCCGCGCGCGGATGTTCAACAGCGATCACCCGACTGTGACGTTCGAGGACGTGGCCGGCGTGGAGGAAGCTAAAGAAGAGCTCAAGGAAGTGGTCGAGTTCCTCAAGGAACCCGACAAGTTTATCGCGCTTGGCGCGCGCATCCCCAAGGGCGTGCTGCTCGTCGGCCCGCCCGGCACCGGCAAGACGCTGCTCTCGAAGGCTGTGGCCGGCGAGGCGGGCGTGCCGTTCTTCTCGATCTCGGGCTCCGAGTTCGTCGAGATGTTCGTCGGCGTGGGCGCCAGCCGGGTGCGCGACCTGTTCGACCAGGCCAAGCGCCATTCGCCCTGCATCATCTTCGTCGACGAGATCGACGCGGTCGGCCGCCAGCGCGGCGCCGGGCTCGGCGGCTCGCATGACGAACGCGAGCAGACGCTCAACCAGATCCTGGTCGAGATGGACGGCTTCGACACCGACACGAACATCATCGTGATCGCGGCCACCAACCGGCCCGACATCCTCGACCCTGCCCTGATGCGCCCCGGCCGCTTCGACCGACGCGTGATCCTCGACCGGCCTGACATGAAGGGCCGTGAGCAGATCATCAAGGTGCACGTGCGTGGCAAGCCGCTGGCCGCCGATGTCGACCCGGCCGTGCTCTCGAAGGCCACGCCCGGCTTCGCCGGCGCCGACCTCGAGAACATGGTCAATGAGGCCGCGATCCTGGCCGCCCGGCGCAACAAGAAGGCCATCACACACAAGGAATTCGAGGAGGCGATCGAGCGCGTGATCGCCGGCCCCGAGCGCAAGAGCCGGATCATCACCGAGGAAGAGAAGCGCGTGATCGCCTATCACGAGGCCGGCCACGCCGTGGTCATGCACGCGCTCGAGCGCTCAGACCCGGTGCACAAGGTCTCGATCATCGCCCGCGGCATGGCCGGCGGCTACACGCTGGCGCTGCCCGATGAGGATCGCACGCTGGCCTCGAAGCGCAAGTTCCGCGACGACCTGGTCGGTCTGCTGGGTGGCCGCGCCGCCGAGGAGATCGTCTTCGGCGACATCACCACGGGCGCGTCGAACGATATGGAGCGTGTCACCAAGATCGCGCGCTCGATGGTCACGCGCTGGGGGATGAGCGACAAGATGGGCCCGATGGTCTACGGCGCCAAGGAGGAATTGATCTTCCTCGGCCGCGAGATCTCGGAGCAGCGCGACTACTCCGACGCGGTCGCCGAACAGATCGACGCCGAGGTCCGCAAGTTGGTCACCGAGGCCTACGACCGCGCGCGCGAGATCCTGACCCAGTATCGCGACCGGCTCGATGCCGTCGCCGATCGCCTGATCGAGATCGAGACCATCGACGCCGTCGAGTTCGACAGGCTCTTCCCGTCGCCGCACCCGCGCAAGCGCCGGCCGGCCGTGGAAGCGCCTGCCGCCCGCCCGGCAGCGCCCGAGACTGGGCCACTGGGCGCCGCCCCTGCCCCGCTGGCTGGCTCGGCGGACTAAACCCCAAGACAAACGAAAAGGGCCGGAGCAAAAACGCTCCGGCCCTTTTCGTTTGTTTCAGTTGAGTGCCCGCGCGAGTACCTCGGCCGGGTGCAGCGCGACCCGACCTGTTCCCTGCGCGATCTGTTCGTGGCAACTGACGCCGGCGGCCACGATCAGGGTCTCGGCCGGCTGCGCGCGCACGGCCGGGAAGAGCGTGAGCTCGCCCATCTTCATCGACAGTTCAAAATGCTCGGCCTCGTACCCGAACGAGCCCGCCATCCCACAGCAGGCCGAGCCAGCCTCGGTGACGCGATAGCCGAGCGCAGTCAACAGCTCCTCGCTTTGCCGCGTGCCGGTCAGGGCCTTCTGGTGGCAGTGGCCGTGCAGCAACACCTCACCCCGCTGCGGCTTGAAGACCCCGGCCAGACGCCCGGCCTGAAGCTCACGCCAGAGACAGGTCTCGAGAGTCTGGCTGACGTCGGCCACCTGGCGCGCGCGCGGGTCGTCGGGGAGCAGCGCGAGCGCATCGTCGCTGAGCATCGAGACGTCGCTGGGCTCGAGCCCCACGATCGGCGTCTCGGCCGCGGCGTGCGGCGCGAGCCAATCGAGCGCGCGGCGCAGCCGGGTCCGGGCCTGATCGAGTGCGCCCTTCGACATCGCCGGCCGCCCGACGTCGTGGAACGGCGCAACCGCGACAGCGAAACCGACGGCCTCGAGCACGCGGGTCGCGGCCCGAGCCACCTCGGGCAGGTTGTAAGTGTGCACGGCGTCGACAACCAGGACCAGAGGCCGCGCTTCCGGTCGCCTGGCCTGGGCGGGTCGGCGACGCGCCCAGGCGTCGAAGGTCTCGCCGACGAAACGCGGCAGCTGGCGCTCGGGCGCGAGGCGCAGGACCCGATTGACCAGGCCGCGCGCCAGCGGGTTCTGCAGTACGGCGTTGGCGACCGGCGCGAGTGGGCCGGCGGCCAGCCCGCTGAGATCGGCGAAACGCGCAAAGAACTGCGAGCGCAACGGCAGCGCGTGGGTTCGGTAATACTGGCCTTGATACTCAGCCTTGAGCCGCGCCATATCCACGGCCGACGGGCACTCCGTTTTGCAGGCCTTGCAGCTCACACACAGGTCGAGCGTCTCGACCACGGCCGGCGCATCGAACGCGATCGCGCCCGAGATCGCGGCCCGGAGCACGTTGGCCCGGCCGCGGGTCGTGTGCTGCTCGTCGCGGGTCGCTTTGAACGTCGGGCACATCGTGCCCGTGAGCTGCCGGCAGGTCGCGGTGCCGTTGCAGAGCTCGACCGCGCGGTCGAAGCCCTGCTCGGGCGTGAAGTCGAGGAGCGGTGTGAGCGGCAGCGCGCGATAGGCCGGGCCAAAGCGCAGATGCTCGGTCATCGCCGGGGCATCGACGATGTCGCCCGGGTTGAAGAGGTTGCGCGGGTCGAAGATCGTCTTGACCTGTTTGAACAGGCCGTAGAGCTCCGGGCCGAAGAATTCGGGGTTCAGCCAGCTGCGCAAGCGGCCGTCACCGTGCTCGCTCGAGAGCACGCCGCCGTACTGCCGGAGTAGCCCGCCCGCATAGGTCACGATCTCGGGCAGCTTGGCCACATCGGTCGCAAGCTTGAGGTTGAGCAGCGAGTGCACGTGCAGACAGCCCGCGCTGGCGTGCGCGAAGTAGCCGACGTCGTGCCCAAGCGTCTCGCGGCAATACGTCTCGAGCCGGGTGATGTAATCGGCCAGATGGTCGGGCGGCACAGCGGCGTCGTCGACGATCGGCAGCGGCTTGACGTCGCCACGCATGCCCATCAGGATGCCGAAGCCCGCCTCGCGCACCTTCCAGACCGCCTGGATCCGGGTCGGGTCGGTCAGCTCGGTGATGGCCGTGACTGGCACGTGATGCCGGCGCAGATGTTCGGCCAGCCGGCGCTGCTGGGCCTCGATCTCGGCCACGGTCGAGCCATAGAACTCGGTGATCAGGATGCACTCGGGCCGGCCCTGGAGGAACAGATCCATCAGCCGCGCGTATTGCGGCGCGTTCTCGACCAGCTTCAGCCAGTGTCGGTCGACCAGCTCGATCGCGGTCGGCTCGACCTCGAGCATGAGCGGCACGGCCTCGAGCGCCGGCCGGAGCGCGTCGAAGTGCACGACCGAGAGGCCGGTCAACCTGGGCGTCTCGACCAGACCGAGCTTGACCTCGGTCATGAAGCCGAGCGTGCCCTCGGCGCCGCAGATCACCTTGGCCAGGTTGAAGCGGTCATCGTACGGCCAGCGGAAGGAGAGCCCGTGGCCGTCGGTCAGCCGGTCCAGGTTGTAGCCGCCGCAGCGTCGCCAGTGCCGGGGGGTGCGGGTTCGGATTACGTCAAGGTTCACGGGGTCACGGACAAGCGCCAGCATCCGGCGTTCGATCTCGGCCGCCGTGCCGGTCTGGGCCGCGAGCGCCGCCAGCTCGGCCGGCGTGCGCGGCGCGAAGGTGGCGCGCGACCCATCGGCCAGGATCACGTCGGTGGAGAGCACATGATCGGCCGTCATGCCGTACAGGATCGAGTGCGAGCCGGAGGAGTTGTTGCCCACCACCCCGCCGAGTGCGGCGCGGCTGCCGCTGGCCGGGTCTGGCCCGAACTTCAGCCCCAGCGGCTTGAGCTGCGCGTTGAGCGTGCCGAGCGAGATGCCGGGCTGCGCGCGGACCCAGCGCGCCTCGCGGTTGATCTCGAGCACTTTGTCGAGGTGCCGGGTCGCGTCGATCACAAGCGCGGCGTTGACGGCCTGACCCGCCAGGCTTGTGCCGCCGCCGCGGGCCAGCACCGGCACACCGTGTTCGGCCGCCAACGTGACTGCGGCGTGCACGTCGTCGACCGTGCGCGGGATCAGAACACCATACGGCTCGACCTGATAGATGCTGGCGTCGGTGCTGTAGAGCACACGGCTGACGGCATCGGTGCGCACTTCACCCTGTACGGCCCTACGCAAGGCCCGCATGAACGCGTTAGTTTTCTCGTGATCCGGCATATCCCCCTGCCTCGGTGAGTCGATGAAAGACGGCTTAGGGTCATGATAATCGAGTTGCACACTGTCGAACCGCGACGACGCAATACCGTGTGCACGGGCGCGTTGTCACCCTGGTCCAGGCGCGGATCCACACAAGCCGGATCTTCGCCACGAGGGCCGTCTGGTCGAGGCCGTGGTCACCGACGGGACGACCTGGCGCATGCTGGGATGTTCATCGCTCAGGTTTGAACTGCGCTATACTTAACAGACAACTGAACGCCATGCGGGAGCTGGGGTCGACCCGGCTGAGAGGGTGCGTACGCGCACCGACCGCTCGAACCTGACGGGTAATGCCGGCGGAGGGAACACCAGTGACACTGCGCGCGCCCCAGCCGGGGCGCGCGTTTTCTTTTGAGAAGGCAATGATCGAACAGACACCAGACATCGTGATCGTCGCCAACGGCGTCCTGGCCGACCCGGAGCAGCTCCGCACCCTGGTCGCGGGGGCCCAGACCGTGATCGCCGCCGACGGCGGCGGCGCGCACCTGCACGCGCTCGGCCTGCGCGCCGATTGGCTGATCGGCGACTTCGACTCGCTCGCCCCTGAGATCCTGGCGGCTTTCGAGCGCACCGGGTCGCGGATCGAGCGCCATCCGCCGGGCAAGGATGCGACCGACCTCGAGCTGGCGCTCGATCTGGCGCGTCGGCTTGGCGGGACGCGCATCCGCATCCTGGCCGCGCTGGGCGGACGGCTCGATCAGACTCTGGGCAACCTGCTGCTCATGGCGCAAGCGACAGCGTCCGGGCTCGACCTGGCGCTCAGCAACGGGCCCGAGACGATCCGGGTGCTGCGTGGGCCGGGCCGGCTCGTGCTCGCCGGCGCGCCAGGCGATACCGTCTCGCTCTTGCCGATCGGCGGCGATGCCATCGACGTCACATTGACCGGCCTCGCCTACCCGCTCACGAACGCCCGACTGCCCTTCGGCACATCGCGCGGGATCAGCAACGTGATGGCCGCCCGAGCCGCGACCATCGCGCTTGATGCCGGCGCCCTGGTCATCGTACACACCTCGATGGACAACCCAACGGCGAACGCCGATACAACGGAGGTAGAAGGATGAAACGTACGCTCTTGATCGGACTGACCCTGGCCCTGGCCGCCTGCGCCCCTGCCGCGCCAGCCGCGACGCCGACCGCCGACGGCCCACGAACCCTGCGGGTGATGACCCACGACTCCTTCGCGCTCAGCGAAGATGTGCTGGCGGCCTTCGAGGCTGAGCACAACGTCACGGTTTCGGTGCTGCAGAGCGGCGATGCCGGAAGCCTGGTCAACAAGGCGATCCTGTCCGGCGAGACGCCGCTGGCCGATGTGCTGTATGGCGTCGACAACGCCTTCCTCTCCCGCGCCCTACAGAACGAGATCTTCGAGGCCTACACACCGATCGCACTGACGGGTGTCCCGGGCGAGTTCCAGCTCGATCCCAATCACCGCGCCATCCCCGTGGATTACGGCGACGTCTGCCTGAACTACGACAAGGCCTTCTTCGTCGAACGCGGGCTGAGCCTACCGCAGACGCTCGACGACCTGCTCAAGCCGGAGCTGAGCGGGCTGCTGGTGGTCGAAAACCCGGCCACCTCCTCGCCGGGGCTGGCCTTTCTGCTGGCCACGATCGCGCAGTACGGCGAGGACGGCTACCTCGACTACTGGGCCGGGCTGCGCGCCAACGACGTCAAGATCGTCGACGACTGGTCGACCGCGTACTACACCGAGTTCTCGGGGTCGAGCGGCCAGGGCCCGCGCCCGCTTGTGGTCTCCTACGCATCGAGCCCGCCGGCCGAGGTGATCTTCGCTGACCCGCGCCCCGCCGACGCCCCGACCGCCAGCGTCGTGGAGCCCGGCACCTGCTTCCGCCAGATCGAGTTCGTGGGGATCCTCACCGGAACGCCCAATCGCGATCTGGCCGAGGCCTGGGTCGACTTCATGCTCGGCCCACAGGTCCAGCAGGATCTGGCGCTGCAGATGTTCGTCTTCCCGGTGGTGCCCGACACGCCGTTGCCCGCTGACTTCGAGCGCTACGCCCAGATCCCGGCAGAGCCGGCGACGCTGCCGCCTGATCAGATCGCGGCCAATCGCGAGGGCTGGATCGAGGCATGGACGGATGTGGTGTTGAGATGACTCTTGCCGGACCGAGGGGCGAGGGGCGAAGCGCGAGGGGCGAACGCGACCGCGTTTTTCGCTCTTCGCTCCTCGCTCTTCGCTCTTCGCCCCTCCTCCTGACCCCACTGCTCTTCCTGGCCGTCTTCTACGCCTGGCCGCTCGGCGCGATCCTGGCGCGCAGCCTGGCGCCGGAGGGTGGGCTGGATCTTGGGCCGGGATTGGCCGTGCTCGGGCGGGCGTCGACCTGGAGCGTGATCGGGTTTACGCTCTGGCAGGCGGCGCTCTCGACGATCGCGACCGTGCTCGTCGGGCTGCCCGGCGCGTATCTGATCGGGCGCTATGACTTCCCGGGCAAACGCTGGCTGCGAGCGCTGTCGGGCGTGCCGTTTGTGCTGCCGACCCTGGTCGTCGGCGCCGGGTTCAGCGCGCTGTTGGGCGATCGCGGCGTCGTCAACCAGGCCCTGATGAGCTGGTTCGGGCTGGAGGCTCCGCCGGTGCAGGTGCTTGGCAGCCTTAGCGCGATCGTGTTGGGGCACGTCTTCTACAACACAACCCTGATCATCCGCCTGGTCGGCGACGCCTGGGCCCGGCTCGACCCGAGGCCGCTGGCCGCCGCGCGCACGCTCGGCGCCTCGCCGATCCGGGCCTTCGTCGAGGTGACGTTGCCGCTGCTGGCGCCGAGCCTGAGCATGGCGACGCTGCTCGTCTTCACCTTCGACGTCGCCAGCTTCGGCGTCATCCTGATCCTGGGCGGGCCCCGCTTCGCGACGCTCGAGACCGAGATCTACCGGCAGGCCATGAACCTGTTCAATCTGCCCAGCGCGGCCGTGCTCACCCTGATCCAGCTGGTATTGACGCTCGGGCTGGCGCTGGCCTACAACGGGCTGGCTTCCGCTGCGGCCCGACGCGGCTTGAACACTGGCGCGACCGGGGCGCGGCCAAGGCCCCGGCCGGTGCGTGGCCCGATGGCCTGGGCCGCGCTCGGCTTCACGCTGATCGTCGTGATCGGGCTGATGGGTGCGCCGCTGCTGGCGCTGGTTGGGCGTTCGCTGATCGGGTCGGAAGGTCTGTCTCTGGCGGCTTACGCCGAGCTGTTCGTCAACCGGCGCGCCTCGGCGTTTTACGTGGCGCCCTTTCAGGCGCTGCTCAATTCGCTCGGCATCGCGGGGGTCACGGCCCTCATCGCACTGGCGCTCGGTTTGCCGGCCGCGTACGTCATCAGCCGGCCGGGCCGCGCAGCCCGCATGCTCGATGCCGCGCTGCTGCTGCCGCTGGGCACCTCAGCGGTCAGCCTGGGGCTCGGCTACTTGCTGGCGTTCAGCCGCGCGCCGGTCGCCTGGCGGAGCGAGCCCTGGTTGCTGCCGGTGGCCCATGCGTTGATCGCGTTCCCCTTCACCGTGCGCAGCCTGGTGCCGGCCTGGCAGGGTGTGCGCGCGCGACTGCGGCAGGCTGCTGCGGTGCTGGGCGCAAACCCCTGGGCTGTCGTACGCGAGATCGATTTGCCGCTGATCAGCCGGGCCGTGATCGTGGCCGGCGCCTTTGCCTTCGCGATCTCGCTCGGCGAGTTTGGCGCCACCGCGCTGCTGACGCGGCCCGAGTTCCCCACCCTGCCTGTGGCGATCTTCAACTACCTCGGCCAGCCGGGGGCGCTTAACTACGGCCAGGCACTGGCGATGAGCACGATCCTGATGCTGGTGTGCGCTCTGGCGATCGTCGTGATCGAAGGGTTGGAGCCGGAGGACGCGGACGTGTAGGGATCGCGGTGTGTCTCACTCACCAATGAGCGCTCTGGGTCGGCGAGGACAAGACATGCTGGATGTTGTGGATGTTCGCAAGCGGTTTGAGAGCAAGGTCGCGGTGGATGCTGTGTCGTTGAGCGTGGCCCCGGGCGAGATCATGGCCGTGCTCGGCCCCAGCGGCTGCGGCAAGTCGACGCTGCTCAGCCTGATCGCGGGGCTCGAGAAGCCAGATGCGGGGGATGTGCGCTGGGCCGGTGAGAGCCTGTTGGCCACGCCCACGCACCAGCGCGGCTTCGGGTTGATGTTTCAGGACTACGCCTTGTTTCCGCATCGCGACGTCTTCGCCAATGTGGCCTTTGGGCTGCGGATGCAGGGTCTCGCGACGGAGTCGATCCGCGAGCGGGTCGGCGCGGCGCTCGAGATGGTGGGGTTATCGGGCTATGGGCGGCGGTCGGTGACGACGCTCTCGGGCGGCGAGCAGCAACGCGTCGCATTGGCGCGCGCACTCGCACCCCGTCCGCGCGTGCTGATGCTCGATGAGCCCCTCGGCGCGCTTGACCGCGCGTTGCGCGAGCAACTTGTGGAGGAACTGGGCCGAATCCTGCACAGCTGGGAGGGCCGACCGGCGGTGCTCTATGTCACCCACGACCAGGCCGAGGCCTTCGCGCTGGCCGATCGCGTAGCCGTGATGCGGGCCGGCCTGCTCGAACAGATCGGCACGCCGGATGTGCTCGTGCAGGGCCCGGTCAACGCCTTCGTAGCCGACTTTCTCGGGCTGGGGGCCCTGGTGCCGGCCCGCCGCCTCTCCGGGAACACGGCAGAGACGCCGTGGGGGCCGTGGCCACTCACCTCCCCGGCGAATGCTCAGGGGACCCTGGGACACATCCTGATCCGGCTCGACGCGGCTGCCGGGTCAGCGCCAGTTGAGGGCCCACGGCTGACGGGCAAGGTGGTTGGGCGTCTGCCGCAATCGTTGGGTGTCCGTGTGCTGCTCGATCTTGGCACCCAGGGCGAGTCGATCACGGTCCCGCTGATCTTGCGCTCCGAACACGCCCCGGCGGTCGGCCAGAGCCTGACCGTGGCGCTCAACCCCGAACGCTTGACCTTTATCGCCGCGACTTCGTAAACCGATGGCTGCAGCGCCCTCACTCGGGCGCTACCAACGCCGCCAGGTGCGACGCACAGGAGCGCTCGCGGTATTCGCGCGGCGTCAGGCCCGACCACTTCTTGAAGGCTTTGCTGAACGCGCTGGGCTCGGAGAACCCCAGGAGATACGTGATCTGCTCGACCGTGTATTGATCGCACAGATACTTGCGCGCGAGGCGGTGACGGATCTCGCGGTGAAGGTCGCTGAAGACGACGCCCTCATCAGCCAGTCGGTTCTGCAACGTGCGGACGCTGACGGCCATCGCCCGGGCCACCTTGTCGATGGACAGCCCGTCGTCATCCAGCCGGGAGAGGATGATCCGCGTCACCGCGCGCGTATGCTCATTCTGCCGATCGATATCGGCCATCGCGTCCTGGGCGAACTGCTCGAAGCGGGCCAGCAAAGCGGGGTTGGCCAACGGAATCGGGATACTGCCCAGATCCCAGGCCAATGACAGTGAGGTCTGTCTTCGTCCGAAATGAACGGGACACCGGAAAATGCGTTCGTACTCATCGCGCCGCTGAGGCTCAGGGTAGATGAAGGTCACCTCGAGCGGGCTCACGTCGCGCCCCGTGAGGACGCGCATCATCCGTACGCTGCTGGAGAGCGTTGATTCATAGCAATGGCGTGACTGCGCCGGCACGTTCGGGGGCGTATCGAAGATAACCTTCACCTTCCCCAGGCCGATCTCGGTTCTCGTCTCGATCATGTTTCCAATGATGCGCGAATAGCGTCCGGCCTTCTCAGAGGCTTCGCCCAAGGTCTTGCAGTTCATCATGACGTAGCCCAGGATCGACCAGCTGCCCGCCTCGGCATACTCGCCCATATGCAGGCCGAAACAGGGGTCGGCCGTGTAGTCTGCGGCTTCATCCTGGATGCGGAGATAGGTCTCGACCGGGATCCGTGAGTCGGGCGAGCGAAACAGCGCCGGATCGAGGCCAAGCGAACGCACAAAGGCGTCACTATCGACCTTCAGCACCTCCAGATAGCGAAACAGCTGCGACAGGAGCGTGACCGAGATCGTGATGGGTTCAGAAGCAAGCGACATGTCGTCATGATACGGCAGGGCCTCAACGATCAACAGGGCCAAACGTCAACGGCGCGGGGGCTCTGCCCGGCAGCAGACAACGTCGATCGAATTTGGTTGAATCCACAGACATCCCGATGCGTGGTTCGACCGGGATTCTGCGTCAACCGTCATTGAAGCGTGCGCCGCTTCCGCTAAGATCACTCTGTGATCCGCTCGCTCCCGCTTACCCATCGCCTGACGTCTTTCGCTGCCTTTTTCACCGCCCTCATGACCGTGATCGCCTTTTCGCTGGCGCTCTTCGCCGTGCCGGTCTCTGGCGCAAACTGCCCGTCAGACTGCGTCGCTTATCCCTATCTCGACACCCTGCGCCAATTCCCCAGGGATTTTCTCTGGATGGGGCCCGCGATGCTGCTGATCGTGGGCTACACGGTGTTGATCACGGCGCTGCATGCCGCGGTTTTGGGGACCCGGCGCATCTACAGCCAAATTGCGTTGTCATTTGCGCTGGTCAGCGCCACGATCCTCCTGGCCGACTACTTCATCCAGCTCTCGGTGGTGCCCGTCAGCCTCCGCAACGGCGAGGTGCTGGGCCTTCCACTGCTGATCCAGTACAACCCGCACGGCGTGTTCCTCGTACTGGAAGAGCTGGGGTACCTGACGATGAGCCTGTCGTTTCTGTTCATGGGGTTCGCTATCCCGGCACAATCGCGTCTGGCCCGGGCTGTGAGGTGGATCTTCATCATCGCATTCGGGTTGGTGCTGGTCTCGTTCGTGGGTGTTTCCATACTGCACGGCCTGGAGCGGCTCGACCGGTTTGAGGTATTGGCGATATCGATCGATTGGCTGACCTTGATCGTCAATGGCATCCTGCTCGGCCTGCTGTATGGGCGCCCGATCGAACCGAAGCCGATCGCGGCTTCGGCCTGATGTCGCCGTATTCGGGTTGACTTTTGTTACGAGGTTGCATCGCCATGGGAATCTACTCGACCTATCTCCTGCAGGCCATCGCCTTCGTCCTGACGGTGGGCACCGGGATCTGGCTCAGCCGGCTGGGCAAGCCCCTGAACGGCGTGCTCTTCACCATCCATAAACTGATCGCGCTCGGCGCCGTGATCGCTGCCGCGATACCACTGTACTCGGCGCTGCGCAGCGCGCCGGCCCCGGCCCTCGCGTTCGTGCTCCTCGGCGCCGGCGGGCTCGGCATCGTGGCGCTGTTCGCGACGGGCGCGCTGCTCAGCCTCAACCCATCCTCGGTGGTCGGGTTGTTGCACTGGGTGCATCGGATCGCGCCGCTGGTCGTGGTCGTGACAATCGGCTGGGCACTTGTGCTTCTCGAAGGGGCACCGGGCTGACGCACGACCGCCTATCGTCGCAGTTTCAAAGGAGAACATGGACACCGAACGGATCCTGGTCACCTACGCCACACGCACCGGCTCGACGCGCGGGGTCGCGGAGGCCATCGGCGCCGCCCTGGCGGCGAAAGGCGTGCTCGTCGACACCCTGCCGATGCAAGACGTCGGCGACCTCACGCCTTACACCGCCGTAGTTGCGGGCAGCGCGATCCAGAGCAAGCAATGGCTGCCCGAGGCATTGGCGTTTGTGCGCACGCATCAAGGAGCTTTGTCGCAGCGCCCATTCGCCGCCTTTCTGGTCTGTATGACGCTGGCAATGCGCGGGGGTGAGGCCTACCGAGATGCGGTGTCGGGCTTTCTGTCACCGGTGCGCGCGCTGGTGCGACCGGTGAGCGAAGGCCTGTTCACCGGAGCGCTCGACATCGCCCGCATCCCGTCCTGGACCGAACGCCTGATGTTCCAGATCAGCGTGTGGTCCGGGGTCTGGTCGGAGGGCGATCATCGCGACTGGGACGCGATCCGGGCCTGGGCCCGTGACCTTCGCCCCCGCCTGACACGCGCAACGCAGGCTCGAGCGAACACGCCATGACCCGATCCACCACCCTCGCGCTCGGGACGGCGACGGCGATGGCGTTGGCGGCTGCCGCAGGGCTTGTGTTCCCGTCCTGGCGCTACCCGACTGATGCGTTGCGATCGGCGTTCATGCCCAACGACGCGGTCACGTTGATCGTCGGCCTGCCGGCCTTGCTCGGGGGCCTCTGGTCGGCCCGGCGCGGCCATTGGTTCGGCCGCTGGCTGCTCGCAGGCGCGTTGCTGTACGGGATCTACAACGCCATCGCCGTTGTGGTCGGCCTGGCGCTGGGAGTGTGGTCCTGGCCCGATCTGATTGTCGTGATCCTGGGCGGCCTGACGTTGGTCAGGTCCTTTGGCCGGGTTGACGTGCCACCGAGCGCCCCCGGCGCCCTGAGGCGCGTGATCGCCGCGATCCTGATCGGGCTGGGCGGTCTGTTCCTGACCCGGGCGATTGGGCTACTGCTCGGCGCGCTCTCAAGTGCAGCGCCGCTGAACGCGCCGGAACTAGGGGTGGCGGTCGCCGACCTCGTCAGCACGCCATTGTGGCTGATCGCCGGCGTGGCGCTCTGGCGCGGGCGCGCGCTCGGCGAGACGCTCGGCCTGGCGGTGTTCGTTCAGGCGAACCTGCTCTTCGTCGGGCTCCTGGCCGTCCTGATCATCCAGCCGGTCTTCACGGGCGAGCCTTTTGGCGTTGCGGACTTCGTCGTGATCCTCGCGATGGGCTGCGTGTGCTTCATCCCGCTCGGGTGGTTCATCGTGACCGCAGACGGCGGGTCGCGAACCGTCGCCTGAGCGGCAACATCCGGCCATTCCCGGTATCATCGCGGGATGCGGATCACGATCATCGCCTATGGCACGCGCGGCGACGTGCAGCCCGCCATCGCGCTGGGCACGGCCTTACACACGCGCGGCCACCAGGTACGCGTGCTGGCGGGCGCATCCTTCCACGACTGGATTCGGGCTCATGGCCTCGAGCCGGGCCAGACCGGGGTCGACATCCAGAAGATCATGGAGAGCGAGGGCGGGGTCGCCTGGGTTGAGGAGGGCCACAACCCGCTTCGCCAAATCCAGCTGATGAAGCGGCTGCTCGATCAATCGGGCTGGCCGCAGGCCTGGGATGCGTGGCAGGCCGCGCAGGACGCCGACCTGCTGATCAGCGGCTTCACGTCCGACGTCTACGCCACCGCCATCGCCGAGAAGCTCGGCATCCCGCACGCGCGGATGTTGCTTCAGCCCACCTTCACCACGCGTGACGGCCGCGCCTTGCTCAGCGCGCCATGGCCGGACCGGCGCAGCATCGTCAATCAATGGTTCGCCCAGGCCATCATGGAGCCCTTCCCCTGGCGGCTGTTGGGCGAGATCACCACCCGCCTGCGACGCGAGCTCGGGCTCGCGCCACAATCGGCCGGCGACAACGCCGCAATGCGCCGCGCGCTGCCCACCCTGCTCGCCTACAGCCCCGCCGTCGTGCCCCACCCCGACGACTGGCCGGCCAACGCGCACACCACAGGCTACTGGTTCCTGAACGAGGTCGACGACTGGCGGCCGCCCGAAAGCCTGCAACGCTTTCTCGAGGCCGGACCCCCGCCGATCTACATCGGCTTCGGCAGCATGACAGGGCGCAACCCCGAACGCCTGACGCGCCTGATCCGCGACGCTGTCGCGCAAAGCGGCGAGCGCGCGCTCGTTGCCGCCGGGTGGTCGGGCCTCGGCGCCGGGCTGGTGGCCGATGGGCTTTTGCCGATCGGGTCGACGTCGCATCCCTGGCTGTTCGCACGTGTGGCGGGCGTCGTCCACCATGGCGGCGCCGGCACCACGGCGGCCGGTCTGCGCGCCGGCAGGCCCACCTTGATCGTCCCGCACTTCGCCGACCAACCCTTCTGGGGTCAGCGCGTCCACGCGCTCGGCGTTGGGCCGCGCCCGATCCCGCGCCAACAGCTGACTGCAGCCAGGTTGGCCGTCGGCCTGTGTGAACTGCGCGCGCCGGCCCTGCGCGAGCGGGCAGCCGCGCTCGGCGGCCGGATAAGCCTCGAGGATGGCCTGAGCCAGGCGGTGAC
>Ga0209573_1003658_pt1 | contig 16415 bp, 13 predicted proteins | sample TNRBio252014_DNA_FD_185870 | JGI IMG/M metagenome (GOLD analysis project Ga0209573, IMG submission 185870) | Wastewater treatment Type I Accumulibacter community from EBPR Bioreactor in Madison, WI, USA - TNR Reactor_6/25/2014_ DNA (SPAdes)... | ecosystem: Engineered > Bioreactor > EBPR >...
ATAGTCACAATGATAATATAAAACAAGGCAGAATAGGGTCTAATCACTCCTATTCTGCTTATCATTCCAGTTATCTTCGAATATGCAGTAATTAAGACAGATAATTATGACAAATGGGCTGGCGGTTAAAGGGTAATTTGATATACTTGGTGAAACTATAAAAATGCTGCAATTTTTTTCGTGAAACCCCTTACATGCATCTATTCTCCGATATCCATCATCTCGATGTATTGCAGTCATGTAGTAAATACGGAAGTAATTGAATTTCAACCATATGTTGTCTGGGGAGAAACCACCGGTTTTAATCTTGGCCTGAGTTATACCTTTTATCAACACAGAAAAAAATAGCAAAAACCGATCCTTTACCTTGTTCAGATTCCCGTTGAATATCCTCTGTGGTGATGAGTCAATGACTTTGAACCGCAGAGGATTTTTTTTGCTTGTTTTACACACTTTTGCGGGATCCAAAGGCATGAATATCCTGTTTAAACCATGGAAAAAATCTGCGAACATCCGTCTGATCTGTGTTATCCGAGTTCAAAAAAGCATTCAATTGCTTGAATAATTCCCATATTCCAACCGGATATAGTTAAAATCTGAAAAAAAGTAGCATATTCTTTTGTATTATAAAATCTGGTTTGTATATTTACTTTCTGAAAATATACCCGATATGACCGGCAAAACCTATATCATCAGATCATCAGATCATCAGATCATCAGATCATCAGATCATCAGATCATCAGATCATCAGATTGTTTACCAGTCATATCCACTAATAACCAATTAAAAAATATATGCAGGGTATTTCGTAAGTTCTTTTACGGGATACCCTTTTTAATACAGGGTGAAGTAAGCAAAATCCATGATCAAAAGGATCAGAACACCGTAAAGCGGCAGTTTTTTAATAAGTATCGCGTGACCATAAAGCCTTTGTTTAACCCGGAGTAATGCCTCATAATTACATTTTTTTTTAACAATTACAATTTTTCAAATATGAATAAACATTATATTTTAGGCAAGACGGTTATTTTTATAATCGCAATTTTTATTACAGTCCAATCTTTTGGACAAAGAGAAAGAGATAATTTATTTACCGCAACTACACGTGCTGAGATTGGATTTACAACATAACAATCTAATAAATTAGACAGAATGATTGCAAATCCAATTTATTCAAATCATTTTTTCGTAAAAGTCAATAATTTGTCTGATGTCATAAATGGGAAAGCATTAAAGGTAAATTTACCTGACAAACAAAACATTGAAGTGTTTTATACTAAAAATACTGAATACAAATCAAATAATGAATTTACATATTTTGGCGATTTTGATCCATGTGGTGATGATCGGATGGGTTACATACCCTTGATAGCAAAAGGTGGTGATGTATTTGGTCAAATTAATATTGAGGAAGAGATTTACGAGCTCCAAGATTTGGGTGGTAATAAAAATGTCCTTTTCAAAATTGATCCTTCAATTTATACAGAATCAGAATGTGCAAGCACCCACGAAGCAGTTGGGTATCAAGGTACTAATCAAAATGAAGAACCTGAAATCAATTTCAGAAGCGGTGGCTGCAATGTTAGAGTACTTGTATTATTTACAGCAGCCGCTGATGCAGTCGGGAATCCACAGAATAGTGCAACGCTTTTTATGCAACAAACTAACCAAATTATCAATAATAGTGAAGCAACATTGCATTTCACTCTGGCCGGAGTTGAAGAATTAGTCGGATTCATTGAGACCCCTCCTGCAGGAATTGGTGCTGGGGCAGCAATTACAGATACCAGAGACAGGCTGCGTATAAATGCAGCTGCGAATGCACTTCGTGATTTTCATCAGGCAGATTTAGTAGTTTTGTTGACAGATGGTAATTGGCCGGGAATTGTTGGAGCATCATTTTTAGATGAATGGGGTGATCCTGATTTTGGATATGTGGTATCAGAACTAGATGCGGCAGGTGGCAGGTTTACATTCACTCATGAACTTGCACATGATTTTGGATGTAAGCATAATGATCATGATGCAGGTCCTCCACAATTTGTATTTGAAGCTAGAGGTCGTTCATTTTTAGCACCCTGGTACTGGCCTACCAGAAGAAAAACTACTATGGCTCGCCTGGAGGAAGGAGGAACAAGAATAATGCATTTTTCGAATCCCGATGTTGATTTCAAAGGCATTGCTACTGGTCTGCAAGATAGAAACAATGCTAACCAGCTGACAAATATGGGTTGTGCAATCTCTGACTACAGGCCATTTACACCACCAAATCCATTTTTAATAGATATTGCCGGTCCTGTCAATGGATCTAATTCGGGAACTTATACTTGGTGTGTAAATATTCAAGGATGCCAAAGTACTCCAACAATACTTTGGGAATATAGCATAGATGGAATTCACTATTATCAGTGGTTTACAAACCAATACTGCATTACAGCTCCAATGCCAATGGATGCAAGCCTGTGGCTCAGAGTAACCGTAACTTGTGGCACTCAAGTTATTACTGATTGGCACTATACAGAGAATTCAGATGGAGATCCATGTAATCATATGGCTCAATTAAGCTATGTTGGCACGAATACCTCCAATTTTAAAAATACTTTAAACGAAAATAGTTTTAATTGCTTCCCAAATCCTGTAAGCAATTCATTAAATTTACAATTTTCTGTATATGATGACCAAACCAATGTTGAAATTCAGTTAATAGATATAACAGGAAAATTGATCAAACAATTGGTAAATGATAAATTTCAAATAGGAAGCTATACTAAAAATATTGATATTTCGTCATTGCAAAATGGATATTATTTAATAAAAACAAAGATGGGAAATGAATTGATAACCAAATCAATTGTAAAACTATGAGTAAGATATTATTAATAATTGTAGTTTTTTCTTTTATAATTGGTAATGGATGCACGAAAGAATATACCAAGAGGTGTAACGAATATTTGGAAGATGAGTCAAAACATGGATATTCATTTACTAAAGGATCTTATAAAGATTTTGGTGAATTTGCTTCTTTTAATCATACATATAGAAAGAAAATTGTACCGGCAGATACTACAGATAATATAGTTATGGGAATTAGTTTATTTGAACTTGATGACAATTGTTTTCAGAAAGATTTATTGGGATTAAAGTATCTTCCTATGATATCTAAAGATACGATACTAATTAAATATTCATATCTCGGACTTTCAAATGAATTTGCTGGTGCTTCATTTTTAATTTTAGATGATGATGCTCTTATTGAAAAATACGACATTTTGGAAGGCAAAGGATTAAGAAATTGGGTTTTTGTAGATTATATTTCCCCTGATACAACGTACATTGAGGGTCGATTCAATCTTTCTTTTGTGACTACCTATGAACCATACCTCACTGGTGAACGGGAAAGGTGGGATGATCCTAATAGACCGGACACATTGCATTTTACAAATGGAAAATTTAGAGCTGTATTAGAAAAAAATTGATTGATTTAACGAGGCATAACAATTGATAAGCGGAATGCCTCCATATCGGGATAGCACTCGGCTTATCCTTGCCAAAATGCCTCTTATCCATCACTTCCCCCATATCAATCATCCCAATGTATTGCAGTCATGCAGTAAATACGGAAGTACTTGAATTTCAACCATATGTTGTCTGGGGAGAAAACACAGGTTTTAATCTTGGGCTAAGCTATACGTTTTATCAAAACAGGAAAAAGTAGCAAAAACCAATCCTTTAACTTGTTCCGATTTCGGTTGAATGTCCTCAGTGGTGATGAGTCAGTGACTTTGAGCAGAGGATTTTTTTTATTTGTTTAACACACTTCTGCGGGATCCAAAGGCATGAATATCCTGTTTAAACCAGTGATAAATCCGCGAACATCCGTCTGATCTGTGTTATCCGTGTTCAAAAAACTTCTTTACAGCCTCCACTATCCACATTTACAACATTTTTATGCCAAAATAACCCCACAACATACCTACACTTCCACCTGTCATGATATTTTTGCACTTTATTTCAAAATTGCATGCCAAATTGACCGGAAAATCATTGTGGCAACAATATTGATAGTGTTTTGCATGAGCCTGAAAGCTGCCTTTCAGTGCTTTAAGATATGGTGACACACCAAAATTGATAACGAAATGGCAGAAAAACCGGGTTTAGTAACTACCCGAAAGATCATTTGATGAAAACCTTGAAAAACTTTATGGATAGTGTGCAAAAAAAAGTGAATGCTATGAGCAAGGAAATGGATAATCTGGAAAATAAGGAACAGGAACAGGTCGCAGAAGAAAGTAAAAAGCCGAAAAAAGAGACCAACCGCAAAAAAACGGATAAAACAAAGGAAGAATTGGAAAAAACGCAGGCTGAACTGGCCGAACTAAAGGATAAATATCTGCGGCTTTTTGCGGAATTTGACAACTACAAACGCAGAACCGTCAAGGAAAAACTCGACCTGATGAAGACTGCTTCTCAGGATGTGCTGGAAGCGATACTGCCTGTCCTGGATGATTTTGACCGGGCTAAAAAAATGGCAACCGGCGAGAATTCCAATGAGGTTTTCCCGGAAGGGATCGCATTGGTATACGATAAATTCTATTCGATTTTGAAATCAAAGGGTCTCGAACCCATGGATTCGACCGGGTTGGTTTTTGACCCCGAAACCCATGAAGCGATCACTGAGATCCCGGCACCAACGGAAGAATTGAAAGGAAAAGTGGTAGATACGATTGAAAAAGGTTACAAATTGCAGGATAAGATCATACGTTATGCTAAAGTCATAGTTGGAAAATAGGCTTTGAAAAAAACGCCAAATACTGCGTTATGCTTGTTTTTGTCGCCTTTTTATCAAAGACTCAATACAATAATTCTCGGATACTTATTAATTCAAGCACATTTAAACTTTAAGGTAAATATTGGATCAGGTTATCAGACTTCAGGATTTTAAAAATAATTCATGATTTTAAAAATTTCCGTCTTAATTTTTTAATAACCTATTGTCTTGATTCCTGAATATCTGAATAAAAAAATACAATGGCAAAAAGAGATTATTATGAAGTGTTGGGCGTCAGCAGAAATGCGGACAAGGATGAATTGAAAAAAGCTTACCGGAAGCTGGCCATTCAATTCCACCCGGACAAAAACCCCAATAACAAAGCCGCTGAAGAAAAATTCAAGGAAGCTGCAGAAGCTTACGAAGTGCTCAGCGATGCAGATAAAAGGGCCCGATATGACCGGTTCGGACATGCCGGTGTCGAGCAGGGCGGCGGAGGCGGATTCCAGGGAACCGGTGGTATGACCATGGATGATATCTTCAGGCAGTTTGGAAATATCTTTGGTGATGGTGGCAGTCCGTTTGATTCCTTTTTCGGAGGTGGTGGCGGACAAGCCGGCAGTGCTGTTCAGAAAGGTTCCAATATACGGATCAAGATCAATCTCGACCTGGAAGACATCGAAAAGGGAGTTTCCAAAAAAATTAAAGTTAAAAAACGCATCCGTTGTACTACCTGTAACGGTACTGGCGCCAAAGACAGCAGTTCAGTCAAAACCTGCACCAACTGTCAGGGTTCAGGCTATGTCCGGCAGATCAAAAACACTTTCCTCGGCCAGATGCAGACGACCGGTCCATGTCCTGTCTGTCATGGAAAAGGCAAAACGATCACCGCACATTGCAACACCTGTCGGGGTGAAGGTACCACCATGGGAGAAGATACCATCGACATCGACATTCCGGCAGGCATGGAAGACGGCATGCAACTGTCCATGAGAGGTAAGGGAAATGCAGGACCCAACCAGGGACCAGCAGGTGACCTGTTGATCAGCATTGAAGTCAATCCGCACAAACACTTCACCCGCGACGGGCAAAACATCATTTATGACCTGTTTGTCAACTTTGCAGATGTCGCATTGGGCAATTCTGTCAATGTTCCGACCCTGAACGGCGAAGTAAAGATCAAAATTCCAGCAGGTACTCAATCCGGCAAGATCTTCCGTCTGAGCGGCAAAGGCCTTCCTTCAGTCAACAGTTATGGTAAGGGAGACCAGCTGATCTATGTCAACGTGTGGACGCCCAAAGACCTGACCAACGAGGAGAAAGCGATCCTGGAAAAAATGAGACAATCGCCCAATTTCGTGCCAAAACCCGGCCAAAACCCGAAAGGATTCTTCGACCGGATGAAAGAGTATTTCAACGGTGGATAAAATTTCAGGTACGGAACGTCAAGCTATTTAAGAATCACAAATCAGGAAAAATGAACTTATTAAAACTGTCCGGTGTGTTTTTTGTGCTGTTTTTGATGGCTTCCTGCGGACCAAAAGTCATTTACAGGGAAAAAGTGGTACAAAACAACGGTGTGTGGCCTTACGGGGAAAGCATGCATTTTATCACGGAGATAGAAGATACAACCGGATTGTACGATCTGTTCATTCTGGTGGATCATTCGAAGGATTACCGTTTTGAGAACATCTATTATACGCTTGAAGTGAGCTATCCTGACGATGTGGTGATCAAGGACACGATGAGTATAGAATTGACGGACAGAGCCGGAAATTGGTCGGGTAAATGCAAAAAAGACCGCTGCGAATTGAATTATCCGCTGATCGAGCATTTCCGGTTCAAACAAGCCGGCAAGCACGAATTCACCCTAAATCAATTCACGCGGGTAGATTCATTGGCAGGAATTTACGGAATAGGTTTGATGATCAGCGAGGCGGAGGAGAAGTAGTGGATCTTCGGAAATCTTTAACATTCTGAAGTTTATATGCAATTCTTTTCGTAATTGTTGTCTGAAGTTTGCAACTTCAGACTCTTTTCCAATATACCAGCATTTGTCCATAATAAACATATGAACCCTGACTTATTCATTTGTTGAAGTAGCTGACTTCGGTCTAAGGGTGCAACTTCATTAATAGAACCTCAAGGTATACTCTCAAGTAATTTGGTGAAATCTAATGTTATACGTTCTAATCAGCACTCAAATCCAAAACAAATCTCAACTCCAGATTGCCTTTGGTGATGTATGCTGTATCTGAATTTGCATTTTTTGTAACATAAAAGGGTGGGTTTAATGCACAAAGGCTATACCAGTTCAAAGTATCCTTCAATTGCTTTAAATGGCTATTATTATAACTAAAATTTGTATCTAATTTATTTAATGGCTCAGATGAATACACCAAATTTGAAGTACAATCCAGATAAAAATCTTTCTCAATTTTGAATAAAGCCCGAATTGCAATACTTTCAATTCTCACATGTTGAAGCTTTGTACTTTTTTCAACAAATTTGTCATTCTTATGCTGATAATCAGACACAACTATACTCACTACTAATCCTATAAAACCTATTGCCCACCAAATTAGCAGATATTTCATGTTTATGCCATTTATGCAAAAATCCGTTTTCATTTTATCTCCTTCTTTTAGCATTCCTCAATATTGAACCTGATACTCCAGAATTACCAATGGCTTTAAAGATATTAGGCAAAATCCAAATTGACATTGTAAGAAGTTCGCAACTTCAGCAATGTTTTCAACCTACCAAAATCTTTTAATTCTATCCAATTAAACCTATACTCATATTCTATTGAAGTTACAAATTCTTATACATTTAGGGCAATAAATCTAACCCAACATTTGTTTAAAAACGCCAAGAAAAAACAGACGCAACTTTGTTATGTCTGGAATAAAAACTTTCAGAGGAATTTTAGACCAATTAATCAAGGTTGGTATACATGCTGACATTCAAGTATATAGTCAGTATTTTTTATCAAAGATTTCAAATAGCAATCAAAGAAATCAATAAACTCACTCATGATTATTTAAGTTCCAGACCACATAAAACAAAAATCATAATTTAATATTCAAAAACTTATCCATTTATATCTTCCAGTCACTCGATAAGGAGGCTCATGGTTGATCTTTTGGGGTCTCTCAAAACCAAAATCAAATGAATAATCCTTATTTTCTTCTAAAAACAATCTCTTTTTGATCTCCTCCTCCAAGGTACAATTAAATGAATTTAACCTCATTTGATCATATTGCTTCACATAGATTTTATTATTTTCTTCATTAACATTAAAAACATAATACTCAGCCTCTTTGTATTTTGCAATAACAGGGGTACCATACTTATAATCATATTTATCAATGTTGAGAAATTCAACAGGAGTTATATTACCGCAAAATACTTCAGACAATAATATGTCAGAAATTTCCTTTTTTTCTGTCATTGTCTGAAAATAAAGGGTCAACAATGTTTCCGGGGCAATCAGTCGCAAACCGTCTGCAGTTGTTTTTGCACCAATCGTTTTGTGATTAGGATACCCATAGTTTTTTATAAATTTAATTATTTCATAAAAGTTTTCTTCCTTAGGCTGAATATAATGTTTACCGGAAAAAAACTTGTTGTGAATACTATCAATTTCCTTTTGTAATTTATATTTATCCCCTTTCTGGAATTTCGAAATTTTCTCCGGTACAGAAGCTGAAAACTTTTGCCAGGACTTTATTTGCAATTTTAATTGTTCAAATGGGTATTGGTTAAAAAACCTGAGATCAACCCCATAGCCAATCAACAGGTCGCTGTATTTAAATGCATTATCATAATGTTTTGTATAAATACAGCATAAAATTGAATTGAAAACATCTTTTGGAAAAGGTTGTTTCATCAGTTTAAATGCTCTTTTATAAAGGGACAAAGAATGTTCGAAATCCAATTCGCTAATCTTCAATTCTGCCTGATTTACTAAAAAATGATATTTGTATATGGAATCATTTCTTTCAGGATTTTCAAAGTTGTGTTTCATGTCTGGTTTTGGCAACGTAGAATTAAAATTTAAGGATTCAGCATCAAATGCTGTATTTAACCTCAAAAATTCTTTTTCAAACAAGACAGTTTCTCCTGAACCAATAAAATCATTTGCCAGGAAAAGTTCAACACCCATTGAACGAAATAAAAATTTTGTTTCAGGATTATTGATTTTATAATGATTTTTTTTTAGGGCATCTGTCAAGACAGGTGCCCACAAATCAGCGCGATTTATTTCAAACATCTCATAATTACACAGTTCAAAATCAAAATTCCTGAACCATACTTTCCCCTTCCTTATTTCAAATTTTTTAATTCCGTAAAAACTGTAAGGTTCATGGAATATTTCAAGAAAAGAGATTGCATTTTCTGGTTTTATTTTTCCATTATATACATCTGATTTTAACTGATCAGCTATCTTCTTAGCTTGTTTATTTTTAGTCTGGAATAGATGGATTAAAACAATGTCCTGAGGAAAGTTATCTAAAATTGTATCATTTCTTATGGTCAAACCTTGAATGTCATGGTTTGGATACCCAAATTCCAAGATAATTTCAGCCAATCTGGTACAAATAGAATCTTCAGAAATGGGATTAAATGGTCTGATTTGTTGTCCGCAATAATTATATTGATCTGCTTCAAGCAAAGCAATCAACTCACGTTTCAGGATAAAATTTGTATTCAACTGATAGTGAGTCCTTAATTCAGGATACTTGTTGATAAAATTTTGCCAATTTTTCTTGTCATCTTTTAATTTGTTGAGTGGAATCTGATCAAAAAATGACAATTCTGCGCCCATTCTTACCAGTTGCTCGCCCCACAATAAAGCCTGCTTATATTCACCTTCATAAATATAAAGTAAAATACAATTATAAATATCTTCGGGGAATGGGGAATCGATCAGCGCAAAAGCAGATTTATAAAATTGAATTGCTTCCTCATGAGCATGACCACATATACTTTTTTCAGCCATATGGATCAATTCATAGTAATGTTGAACAGGATTTTTTACAAAGGATTTAGAATCTTTGGCTTGCAATCCCAAAACAGCCAGGTAAAAAACCAAATGAAAAAGGTAAAACAACCGGACAGGCATAGTGGTTTATTTTGAAAGTTAATGCTTTTGGATGAACAAATATATCCAATTTTGCTTCCAGCTGTTTCCAAAAGAGAATTATTTTCTTTAGTTTAATAGAAAACCTTTTCCGGATGCCCGGTTATCCCCATATGCTGAAGTTTGTACCTTTTGAAATTTTGAATCCGGAAATAACCAAAATTTTTAAAGTTTCTGTAACGTATTTCTATAACAGATCACTCGCCAGCTCGGACAGATAACTTCTTTCGCCTTTTATCAGATTGATATGTGCAAACAGATCCTGTCCCTTCATCCGGTCAGTAAAATACGACAAACCATTGGATTGGCTGTCGAGATAAGGTGAATCTATCTGGTGTATGTCACCGCAAAATACGACTTTAGTGCCTTCTCCTGCCCTGGTGATGATGGTTTTCACTTCATGCGGTGTGAGGTTTTGAGCTTCATCTATGATAAAAAAAGTATTTGACAGACTTCTGCCCCTGATAAATGCCAGTGGAGCTATCACAAGCTCTTCTTTTTCAAGCATTTGATCTATCTTCTGTGCATCCTTGGAGGTTTTGTTGAACTGGTGTTTGATCACAGCCAGATTGTCAAATAAAGGCTGCATATAGGGTTTGGTTTTATCAAACTGATCTCCGGGCAAAAAGCCGATCTCTTTGTTCGATAAAGCGATGATGGGCCTTGCCAACAGGATCTGCTCATAAACACTCCTTTGCTCAAGAGCGGCAGCCAGAGCAAGCAAGGTTTTTCCTGTCCCGGCTTTACCCGTCAGTGAAACCAGTAAAATATTTGGATCGAGCAAAATTTCCAGTGCAAAAGTTTGTTCTGCATTGCGCGGTTTGATGCCGGATGCAGTTTTTTTAACTATTTTCTTCAGCAAATTGTCTTTTGAATAATACCTGGCCAAAACACTGGACTGTCCATTATTCAGGATAAAAAACTGATTATTGCCTAATTTTAATTCTTCTTTGGATCCGTTGAGCGCAACACCTTTCTTACTTTTGTAAAGATTTGCAACTAACTCATTATCATTTATTTCCAGATGATTGATCCCCCTGATCATATCTTCCACATTGTCGATTTTATCCGACTCATAATCCTCGGAATTTATCCCGATCGACTTAGCTTTTACCCTGAGATTCACATCCTTACTGACAAGGACGACTTTCTCGTTGGGAAATTGATCCTGATATTCAGAGGCAACCCCAAGGATCCTGTGGTCTGGTTTGTTTTCAGAAAATGAGATCTTCAGTTTTTCCGGTAATTCTGTATTCAGTGCAATTTTCAATTTACCTTTCCCTTCTCCCAAGGAAATTCCTCCGTTAAAGATCTTATCCCCCGTCAACCTGTCAATTTCCCTCAAAAATTCACGGGCGTTGTAATTCATCTGAGAATTACCTTTTTTGAAATTGTCCAATTCCTCCAGAACTTCAATCGGTATCACAATATCATTTTCCTGGAATTGGGTGATGCTCAGGTGATCGTGTAATATAACATTGGTGTCCAGTATAAAAGTTTTTTTCATGTGTAAACTTTTGAATTATTCCTTTTCGACTCCCGGGAATATTTGTTGAAAATTAATGACTATTTGTTCTCTTATCCGTATGTTAAATATCTTTGCTATAACATTCCTGCAAAACTGGCATGAAATAACCCAGAAAGTATTTTAACATCGACCGGCAAAAGTATCATCCGTATTTTCATGTCGATTTCATCCAAATACCAATACCGCATTTAATTCCGTTATTTCAATGATATAATGATAATATTAATATAAAACCTGCTGAAATAGTTTTATTTATTTATATTTCAAAAATATTAATAAATTTCAAATTAAATTATTATTTAATGTGAAGTTTTCTTAACATAACATACATTTTTTCAGGACCATTATCTGTTGTCGTTCAGATAGCTGGATGAACTGCCGAAAACCAGGTTTAATTCTGAGGAAATATCCGGTCAATTTAATAAATTTTTCCTGAGTTGCCAGATTCACCTAATCCACGATCACCTCAAACGACACATGACCCGACATCCCATGCACAGAACTGACAGTCAAATGATGGAATCCGGGCATCAGGGAATCTACGACTATGGTATGATCTTTCGTGGTGGTTTTGAGAAAAGTACTGTTGAGAAACCAGTATAAAGTATCCTGATTCATCGTGGTGACCGCCTTGCAGATCAGTGGTTTGAGCTGATCGTTGATCTCCCTCGGTAATAGTATCCGCGAATGCATGTGCGGATAAAGTATATTCACCTGCTGGGAGAGATTTTCACAGTCAGGATGAAAAGGCGGCAGACTGTGATCATTTCCGCTGGCAATCTTGTAATAATGGTTTACCCTGGGCGAAAGTACAAAAAAACTGCTGTCCCTGCCCAAAGCAGGATCGTAACAATTGCTGCTGATCCTGTATTTGCCTTCAGCATCCAGCATCACAACCTGATGGTAATCACAAACCGGGACTCGCCTGACATTTTTAGGCACCAGTAAAAATCGGGACTCAGGACAATGTTCACCTTTTCGAAATCCGGAGACTGAACAGACTTCTATAGGTTTTAAATGGGCTGCAGGCTCCTCAAACCAGTCAGTTTGGGGTAAAACATCAGAAATGGCAAACAACACCGGTGCAGCCATCCGCAAACCCGTCAAACCATTCCTTCCCTCTCCGCTGGCATTGCCCACCCAAACGACGATCGTGTATTGCCTGGTCACACCAATGGCCCATGCGTCACGGTTGCCATAACTGGTCCCTGTCTTCCAGGCCAGATAATGCCTGCTTTCAAAAAATTCCCAGCCGTCTCTTTCTTCCGGTCTTTTAACTTCCTTGAGTAAATTCAATACAAGATACGCGCTTCCGACAGATAAAGGGATTTCTTTAAATGGTTTCAAACGGCCTTCCTTTTCATAACTGATATCAATGGATTCCATTTCCATCGCCTTGCGCGCAATGTTCATATACGCCCGGCCCAGTTCCAGGCTGGTCACCTCATTACTTCCAAGGATGAGCGAAAGACCGTAATGTGCATTACTACGGTTTGTATGATCAAATCCCGATTGTCTCAGCTTTTCGATAAAAGGCTGAATACCATATTCTTTCAGCAATAAAACCGCCGGAATATTCAGGGAATTGTTGAGTGCATCTGCTGCACTGACAATTCCACGAAAATTTTTGTCGATATTCTGTGGACTGAATCCATTCAAAAACATCGGTGTATCTTCTATCAGCGACTGGGTTGTGATCAGGCCTTCGTCAAAACATACTCCGTAAAGCAAGGGTTTCATAGTACTTCCCGGACTTCTCATCGAGCTGATCATATCCACGTGCTTGTTGGACTGAAATGGATCGTGATCCACGTTTCCAACATAGGAAACAATCTGACCGTTTGAATTGTCAAGGATCAGGGCCGAAATATTGTTGACGCTGTTGGCTGCGTACATACTGCCAAAATTCTCCAGGATATGAATGACCATTTTCTGGAGTGCACCGTCTATGGAAGACCTGAGATTTCGGTTACCTGCCTTTTTCATCTCCTGTAGCAAATGAGGGCTGGTCTGTTCGAAATATTTCAAACCTTCCGGAAGTGGTTCTCTCATGGCCAACGACAGGCTGGTCTGATCGATCAGTCCTTTTTTGTGCAGTTTGAGCAATAAAAAGTTTCGCTTTTTGATGAACAAAGCCTGCCCTCTACCCGGAAATATTTTCCCCGGCGAATTGGGCAATATGGCAATGGCTGCAGCTTCTGCCCAACTAAGGAGTTCCGGATCTTTTCCAAAATAACGCTGGGATGCAGCACAATAACCCACGATATTTCCTCCAAACGGAGCATGTTGACCGTATAATCCAAGGATCTGTTTTTTGGAGTACCTCATCTCAAGCCCCAAAGCAAGTATCATTTCCCTGATTTTCTGGATCACCGTTCTCGGTTTGTTTCCCTGGGATATCCTCGCCATTTGCATGGATAAAGTGCTGCCGCCACGAACGATCTTTCCAGCTTTGATATTATCCTTCAATGCCTTTAATACGGAAACCGGATTGATACCCGGATGCCAGTAAAAATACTCATCTTCAAAACTGATGATAGCCTGCGCAATTTTGGGTGGAACATCACCTTCACAAAGCAGTCGCCATTGTTCATCACCAGATACCGCAGCTGAAATAACCGTTCCTTCCCTGTCGAAAACAGCCGTTGAGTAATCCTGCAAAAAGCTTACCCGATGGCCGGTCAAAAACAGACCAGCCATCAAAAACAGGCCCAATATGCCTATATTTCTTACCGTTTTAAAACCCAAAACCAGCCCTATTTTGGTTCAACAGCCGTCCAGAAACCTGCCGATTTGGCATTCACCCTGCCATCATACATCGCTTCAGCATAGATGGCCGGCATCCAGTAACTACCTTCAAAACTTGCATTTACCAGGAATTTGAACGTCTTGGTTTCACCTCTTTTCAAACCAAAATAGGTGTATATCCTGTCATCCCGCATATCCTGATAATCGAACTGTCCGGTATTGCCGGTACTGATATTTCTAAACAATCTTGTGTTGATGATCTCACATCCGGCAGGCACCATCACAGTCAAGGCCATATTTTCATAATCATCCCTCATGCCCGGATGTTTAACCGTTACTGAAATCGAGTATTCCTGTCCCTGAACCAGTTTTTTAAAGTCTTTCACAGCTCCGGTCACATCTCTGTATACCACGTTCATTTCCAGGTCTCCGGCTGTTGCAGGCGTTTCATCCCTAAGCGGTGTTCCATGCATGACTATTGAGGCAAAAACCTGTCCCTTACCCTTGTTTTTTACTACCAACTGATGTTCTTTCACCTCTTTGGTGTCGAGTTTGATACGCTGCGGTTTATTGCCCAGTTCAGCATTGAACAATGTTTTACCATTGGAAGTAATTTCGACCGGAATTCCCGCGCCGGCTGCACCTGTTTGTTCGATAAAACGGGCAAAACCCATCAGGCTGAAAGAAATTTCCTGGGTATTGAGGTAATTCAATTTCTTTCCTTTGAAGTGTTTGCTCAGATCATCCACGATCTTCTTCGCATTGGTAAGATCACCTTTTGCCAGCAGGATGTTAAGAATAATGGCCTGATCCCTGATCTGACTGCCAAAAGTATTGCCGAATTCCCTGTAGTCTTTGACCACATAATTTACACCCTTGATCAATTGATCCGCTGCATCCTTTTCACCCACTTTCAACAATGCACTGGCAAGAAGCCATTTGGACGTATTGGTAAGTTTAGGATACAGGCGCAGTTTATTCATCGCTCCGAAATTAGGTTTTCCGGCCTGCGCCAGACCATACAACCTGTATGCCTGATCCAGATCCTGATTGCCATAGTAATAGTTATTGCCAGATACAGGATAAGTCCATTTGGAAGCAGCGTCAAATTGATAATTCAATGCTGATCTGATCATATTGTCCGGTACGTCATAACCCAGTTTTTTGGCTTCTGCCAAAAAATGCAAGGCATAGCTGGTTCCCCAGAAATTAGGTGAGTTATACCCTGGCCAATAAACAAATCCACCCGAACTCGTCTGCATCTGTCTCAGTTTTTGAATGAGTGCCTTTAAATTTTGCCTGAATTCCATCGCCTGAGTTTCCGAAAGCAAACCCATTTTATGCAGATAGATCTGTGGAAATACCGATGAAACAGATTGTTCCAGACAGCCGTGCGGATATTTGATCAATTTATCTACCAGCGGCTCAAAAGCCACATCAATTCCGCTGCTCAAACTGAGGTATGCTTCTCTGGTTCCAGCCATCCCAAACGGTTTGTAACTGATCGTTGAGCTTTTCGCTGCGCCGACAGCATAACTTTCCTCTGTTGTCACGGGCGGAGAAGCGATGCGCAGGTCGATCTCAATCGTCTCCGTTGCTGATTCGTTTCCGGATCTGGCTGTGATCTCAAACTTGAGCATATCTGTTTTCATCGGGGTTTCCATATCAAAAAAGATATCTTTTTCGCCTATTTTACTGAATGTCAGGTTTTTAGTGTTTCCGTTTTTGAAAACATCCGCATTGAGACACCTGGCTTCCACGGTCACATTTTTAATGTTGTCCTTCATTGCAAAAACAGTGACCGGCAGTTTCAGGGTTTCTCCCGGACTCAAAACCCTGGGCAATGTGGCATAAAGCATCAAAGGTTTAACCACCTTTGAGGTTTTTTGGGTACTTCCGAAGGCCTGCCCGCTGCTCGCGATCACCATGGCACGTACTGATCCGACATAATCATTGATCTGAACGGTATGCGTAGCTGTTTTCCCTGCTTCCAATACGAATGGTCCAAGGTATTTCACTGCAGGCTTAAATCGCTGGGCTTTTGCCTGAGGAGAAATCAGGATGGATTCATCTCCGCCTACAGCCAGCAGGGAAGTGTATTCACCGAAAAACCTGTGGAAAATATCCCTGTACATATCCCATGTTTTGATGTTCAAGGCCTCTTTGGCAAAGAAGAAATCCCATGGCTGGGGTGTTTTAAACTGGGTGATATCCAACAATCCTT
>Ga0209573_1003659_pt1 | contig 16414 bp, 11 predicted proteins | sample TNRBio252014_DNA_FD_185870 | JGI IMG/M metagenome (GOLD analysis project Ga0209573, IMG submission 185870) | Wastewater treatment Type I Accumulibacter community from EBPR Bioreactor in Madison, WI, USA - TNR Reactor_6/25/2014_ DNA (SPAdes)... | ecosystem: Engineered > Bioreactor > EBPR >...
GACGTCTTCCCGCCGGATCCGGTCGGCGTAGACGACGAGCGAGCCGCGCTCGCCCTTGCGCACCTGCGCGCCGACGCCTTGCGCCTGGCGGTAGGTCATCCAGGTCGGGCAGGCATAGCCGGCCTCGACCGCGGCCGCCCACAGCATGACGACGTTGATCCCCCTGTAGGCCTCGCCGCTGGCGCGAAGCGGCCGGCTGACGCACCCGGCGGCATGCTCGATGTTCCAGGGTCGGAGCCAGGTGCGCACGCCCTTTTCCAGGTCGGCGATGATTTTGCCGGTCACCCGGTCGTAGGCGTCGCCGCGCTCGTGGTTGCGGCCGCTCATGACCGGGCCTCCGCCATGTGGATCTCGTCCCCGATGGCGCGGGCGAGCAGGGTGCCGTACGCCGGCCGCCAGGCGGTGCGGAGCGCGATCCGCCGGCCGGTCCAGATGATCCAGATCTGCCGCTGCCGGCGCTTCGACAGGGCGCAGGCGCGCCGCAAGCCAGGGCCGAGGGCGGGCGGTAGAGCGGGTGTATGGTCCATGGGTCTCGCTCCTTTTTCCGTCGAGGGTGCAGCAGCTGCTGCACCCCTGCCCGTCGGCGAGACCGGGGGTAGCGCCTGCCAGGGCGGCGCCGGGGGAGGGGGATCGCCCACCCGTAGGGCGGCCGCGCAGCGGCCGTGCTGCAGGCCCCCGGGACCTGTTTTCGGGGGACGAAGCATGGGGATGCCCCCGGCGCCGGCGGCCTTCAGGCCGCGGACCCTGGCGGGCGTGAGGGGCGGAGCCCCTTCGGGTCAGCTTGGAACCCAGGTTGCGGGAGCGCCGTTACAGGCTTGACCGCGCGGCTGACGGTGTCGGGGATGTCGTCGTCGAGGCTGAAGGATCCGAGACGCCCTGACGATCAGCGCCCGCTGCCCCGCCCCGCGCTTGTCGGGTCGGCGACTTGGACGTGGCCGGCAGCGAACTCGCCGAAGGTCGGGCTGACGAGCGCGTCCACCTGGCTTGAGCCCTGCCCCGGCTCGTGACCGCAAAACATCGGCCGAGCGGGCCGCCGCGGGGCCTGACGGCGCTTGCGCATGCCGGCGCCGCCGTTGCAGGGCGGGGACGAAGGAACGGCGCCCGAGGCCGAACAGACCCGGGGAAAGGCGAAGATGAGAAGGAGAGCGCCGGCCCTCCGCGGGCCGGCGCGGTCCCGGCTCAGCGGTTCCAGATCAGCGCGTAGACGCTGTCGTCGTCCTGGCCGGCGGCACGGCCGAGGTTGGCGTAGATGGCCTGTGGCAGGGTGGGGTCGTCGATCTTCAGACTGACGTAGTCCCGCTGCGATTCGCGGCCGGTGCGGATCCAGGCGGCACCGATGTCGACGCCGTCGCTGGTGATCACCCGGTAGTCGGGCATTGTCACTGGTCTTGCGACCGACGGGGACGATGCGGATCTTCGCCTTCAGGGCCAGGGTGGTGAGCGAACCGGTGAAGCTGCCGTCGTCCTGCTGCTGCACGAAGCCGATGGTTGCCATGGGAAGGTTCTCCTCGTTCACGGGCGGGACCGTCCCGCCTCGACGGGGAGCGCGGCCGGCACTGGCCAGGAAGCCGGCGGTCGCCCGCAGGGCCGCAACGTGAGTGGAGGAGTGCCCTCGGCACTCGACGGCCGGCGGGCCGGTGCCAGCGGATCGCCCAAAGGAGAGGCGGCGAGGGGACGGCTGGGCCGGGGAGGAGCATCACCGCGACCCGACGTGCGTCGCAGAGAGCGACGGCTTTTCGCCAGCCAGCCGCGACACTGGTTCCTCAGGGAAGACGCCGCTCCTAACTGCGAAGGTGCGAAGGTGCAGGCCATGACCCCGATAAAGCGCGGGCATACGAGGGTGTCGTCGGGATGCCGTTGAGGAGCCGGGTGACGTCCTCGGTATAGGTCTTGCCGTCGGCGACGACGAGCTTCGGACCGCGCGCTGGGGCGGTCGGGTTCTCGCGCACCATCTGGTGGACGACGAGCCGCGACAACAGCAGCAAGTGGCGTGATCGAAGAGACGGAGCGGGCCCGCCGTCTAATCAGGAACAACGGGACCACTGGTCCCGCCTGGGGTGCACCTTAGATGTCGCGTCCGTCTCATGGACCGTGTGCCACGTCACAACGAGCGTGCGCCGGAGCCCCGCGTCCGTCTCAAACAATCTGCGCCGGAACTGGTCCTCAATCTCGCGTCGATCCACGCATCATTGCGCGTCGCTACGGCTACTCCTCTTCAAACCCGTGGTTCGTAAATTTCAGCGTGCGGCTGTTCTCGATCACGGTGCGCACCACGTTGTCCGAAGCGCCCGATGGAATTCTGGCCTCAATCTCAAGGGTGACGGTGACATCTGACCCGACCAGCCCAACAAGATGGGCGATAACTTCGTCGGCGATGCGACCGGCGTCGCGCCCGACGCGAGCCGGATCGAGCGACACCGTGCCGTAATAGCGTCTGAGGACGCGCCCTAACTCAGGCCTTCCAGGCTGTCCGTCGCCTCTCTCGGCCACTCCCGTGGGATGTCCGTTCAGTGGGTTCCCGCCGTTCGCTCCCGCGGTTGGGGCGATCTCGGCCGCTTTCTGCCTCTGGGCGACGTCGGCCTTAACGAGGAGCCCTCCCATAAGATCGATCGGAACACCGGACCCCGCGCCGCAGCGCAGGCCGCGATAACGACCCGCCACCTCGTCGAAGCTGTCGGCGTAGGCGAAGGACTCCTCGGCCCAGAGCAGAAGGCCAACGCCGTCCTGAATGGCTGCTGTTAGGACCTGCGTGTCCCTCAGCCGCGGCAGATAAGTATACCGCGCGAAATCCTCGGCGAGCTGCTTGATCGCAACGTGATCATCCCGCCAGAGCGGGATCTTGTCCAGCTCCATGCGCAGCCGCGTTCCTGCAAGGGCTGGAACGATCAGTTCCTCGTTCCGGAGCCGTTTGCCGGCTCGAACCGCAAGCGCGTCCTGCCCGGAGAGGCGAAACGTCTGCCACGCAACAGCCGATTGGGGCGAGTCCTGGACCGGCACCAGGAGCCACTGATAGGCCTCCGGCAGCCGCGCCGTCACCGCGCCGTCGGCAGATTTCTTCTGCGTCTCGGCTTGTTTCACCTGCTGCGGATCGAGATTCAGCGTCTCCTTCTCAAGGGTAATCGACGCCCACGCGAGATAGCGTCGTACGGCCTCGTCGAGGTCCTGAAGCCGCGTCTGATCGACGGCCAGAAACGTCAACGTGTTCCGAAACAGCCGGGGCCCGTTACCCCGCGACTCCAGAATGGCCATCGCCGCGGCCTGAGCCTTGTTTGTCGGCTCCTTGCTGTAGGGGTGATCGATATCGAGCACGACGAGACGGGCGTCCATATCGTCGGGAACATCCGCGCCGGAAGGCGGCAACGGATGGATGCGGCGAAATTCACCCGTCGAACGTAGGTCGGCTCGCAGCCGCTCGTCGATCTCATGAATGATCGCGTCTGGGTTGCGCTTGAGCTGCTCCGCCCGATCTTCGGCGAGCTTGGTGACCGTCGGTTGGGTCGAATACCAGTAGCGCGCCCCGTCCTGATAGAGATAGGTCGCTGCGGCGCTCAAACGCCGCAGGGCATCGCCGAAAACGGCAGGCGACTCGCCTGGCATGACGCAGCCAAGCTTGATCCGGCGATCCTCGACGCCGCGATTGGCCGCCGTCGCCGTAGGGGCGGAGCCCAGATAAACCGTCCGTGCCACCCGCCGGCACGCGGCGAACTTGCCCAGATTAGGCACGTCGCTGTCGATGCGCAGCGGCAATGCGCTCGGCCCGTCCACGTCTTTCTCGATAACCGGTTTCCATGTGTCAGGCAGATACCGCGTCAGCTCGTCCCGCACGCGCGGGTCGTCGATCGGCAGGTTGGCGGGCATGATCAGCGGGTTGCGATCGCCCTTCTCCCACAAGCTGTGGATCACCGCCGCCATCAGGCGCAGGACACCGCGCGTGCGCTGGAATTTGATGAGCGTGGACCAGTCGGTGTAGAGCCGGTCGAAGACTTCCGGATGGATCGGGTAGGCCGCCTTGATTCGTTTCTCATAGTCGAGGTCGCGGCACCCGGGCGGGAACTCCTGATGCTGGGTCCGGTAGACGTCATAGAAGTCGCGGGCGACCGTGTCGCGGGCGACGAACTGGGCCTTTTCGATCAGCGGCTCGAACAGCCGCCGTCGGACGATCTCGAAGCCTTCCTCGGTGCTGGCCGGAGCCCAGGACGATTCCACCCGCCCGATGACGTTCCGAAGCCGCGCCAGCGCTGCCCGGCCGCGCGCGCCGCCGACCTCCTCGTCGTCGGCCTGCGCATGCGGCGAGGTCGCCGTATCGGAGGCGGGCAAGCTGATGACCAGCAGGCAATGCTTGGCGAGCTTCGCGGCTTCGGTCAGCGCCTGGGCGAAGGTGAAATGCGTCTCGAAACTGCCCCCCGGCAGATCGGCTTCCTCATGGAGCTGGCGGGCATAGGCGACCCATTCGTCGATCAGGATCAGGCAGGGTCCATACTCGTTCATCAGCTCGCGCATGACGTCGCCGGGGCTGGTCGCCTTCTCGTCGTCGGCCGCAATTCGTTCGAAGGCCTGTTTGCCGCCAAGTTGCCAGGCAAGTTCGCCCCACAGCGTGCGGACCACGGTGCCATCGGCTTTGACGCTGGGATTTCCGGCCGAAATCTTGTTGCCGACCAGAACGACGCGCTTGACCCCCGTGGGCAGCTTCGTCGCCTCAGCCTCCTTCATGACGGCTTCCAGGCCCAGCAATTCTCCCGGCGCCGCGCCGGAGAACAGGTGATAGAGCGCCAGCATCGAGTGGGTCTTGCCGCCGCCGAAATTCGTCTGCAACTGCACGACCGGGTCGCCGCCCTGGCCGGACAGGCGACGAATGGCACCCGTCAACAGTTTCCCGAGACTCTCGGTCAGATAGGTGCGGCGGAAGAACTCGGCCGGTTTGCGGTACTCGTCCGAGCCTTCGCCGAGGTGCACCTGCCAGAGGTCGGCGGCGAATTCGGCCTGCTGATACCGCCCGCTGGCCACGTCGCGGTGCGGGCTGACCACCTCGCGCCAGGGCTTGAGGGTTCCGGTCGCTTGGCTCTCGATGGCGGTCCCGGCACTCTTGCGCTTCTCGCTGCGCATCTGCTCATCGAAGATGAGCCGCCGCAGCTCCATCTTCATCTTGCCCACCTCGTCGGACTGCGGCGCCGAAACTGCGGTCAGCAGGCGGGTGATGGAGTCGAGCGCGCGGTCGGCATCGTCGCTCGAAAAGGCGTTCTGGTGAGCCCAGTTGTTGCGGTGACCGCGGATCTCGCTGACCAGGTTGCGCTCGGCGTGACCGAGGATGTCGCGGAAAACCTCGTTCCAGCTATCCCACATAAACTTCAGCAGCAGCGACGCGTCCCACTTGTCGATCGCCTTGTCCCGGAACAGCGGATCCTCGGCGAACGCGCGCAGGGCGGCGACGGACTTGCCCTTGCCCATCGCTGCGCGCACCTCCCGCTCGACGAACGGTGCAAGGCCTTGCTTCAACAGGTCGAGCGCCTTGCCGACCCGTTCCTGGTTGGTCATCGCCATCGTCGCCCCCAAACGTCATGCCGCCGGATGGATCAGAGCCAGCGGCTCGCGGCCATGCTTGCGGTAGATGGTGAAATCGCCATCAAGCGTGAACACGACGTGCCGCTCGTTTAGCTCGGCCATGCGGACGATGCAGGCGTCGGCCAGCGACATCGGCCGGTCGCGGTACTTGCGATGCAAGGCATACAGCTCGGTGATGTGTTCGGCGACGCGGAAGCCGATCCGCAACGCACCTTTTTCGAGAAGCCCGAACACCGCGTCCTGTGCCCCTGGCAGGCGCCGGAGCAGGAACATCGCTTCCGCCAGGACGGGCTCGCAGACCAGAAGCGGTGCCTCGATGTCGGCGATGCGCTCGGCCACCCAGCCGTGATGGCGCTCGGCCCGGTCGAGAAAGGCGACCAGCGGGCCGGTATCAACGATCGCGGCCAGCATCTCGGCCAAAGCCTGCGAAATGCTCAGGGTTGGACGCAAGGTCCGGGACACCGGAGTCGGCAACGCCGCAGGCATCCTGCATTAGCTCGGCCAGCCGCGGCCGCACCCGCTCGCTTTCCGGGGCTTCGAGCACGCGTCGCAAGCCTTCCTCGACCAGCTCCTTGAACTTCTGGCCGCGCAGCGCCGCGGTGGCCTTGGCGCGGCGATACAGGTCGTCCGATAATTCGACGGTGGTCTTCACGGGAGACAACTCCGAAACAGCAAACCGTGAAACCACATTTATGGTTTGCTCTTTTGTGCCGTCAATGCGCAAGCATCAAAGCAGGACAGACTGCGCCGGCGCGGACTGGGTTGCGGTGTCGCGCGCGAGGCCGGTGATCTCCGGCCAGCTTTGCACCAACCCATTGTAGGAGAGCGCCTCGGCCGCCCGCTTCTTGCGCTCGCAGAGCGTATAGAGGCGATAGGCCAGCTCGCGGGCCACCTCGGCCTTGCCACCGAGTTTCGCCACCAGTTCGGCGGCGGCGCTCTCGCCCCCCGCTTCGAGGGCGCGGATCAGGTGATGGACCATCTCCCACACCGTCAGGCGCGGGTCGGTCAGCGGGTCCCAGCTTTCCGGTAGCTCGGCGGGTCTGAGTAGCCGCACCTTGCCGCCCTTCGAGGCGAGAATGCCCGCCTTGACCATCCCGGCAACGTCGGTGTTCTTGGACTTGGACAGCTGCTCGGCAAGGCCGTAATCGCCCTCCGCAAAACCCGATTGCTCAAACCAGGTGAGCGCCCAGCGGGTATCGGCGTCGAAGTCGCCTTCCTGCTCGGCCAGCGCCTCGTCGAGCACCTGGTTGATCAGGGTCAACGCCTCGCGGACCGATACCGCCTTGCCTTCCGCATCCACCACCCTGGCATAGCGGGTATAGACCGCCATGCCGGGGCCGATCGCCGCCTGCGCCAGATCGACCGGCGCGATGTTCCCGCGCTGCAGATGCGCGAGCGCGGCGGGAAGCTCCTCCTTCAGGGTATTCAGAAACTCGCGGCGTGTCGCAGTCGGGGCATTCGTTTCGCGCGGGCGACAGACGAGAACGATGCTGGAGGCGAGGGCGTTAGAATTGAAGCCGCGCATTCGGCTTTGGCCCTCCGTTCTAAGAGGCCATGTACCACACACTGCGAACCCGGCTCGGATAACCGCGTCCAGGAAAGTCTCCCAACCTGTGCTAGCGGTACCTTCATCTGTATCACTTTCGGATTGCTTGAATGCGTAGTAGATTGTTATTGGAAAGGCGGGGTGTGCTTGATCTGCGAGCTTTTGCATTGCCTTTGTCATTCCATCGAGGAAGAATGCCTCAGCACCTAGCTTCCCTTCCTTGTGTCGGTAAGCGAAGGCAACCAGTTCTCCGGTTTTAGGCACAGCCAAGGTGCCGAACAAATCAGGAAGGCAACGGCGAAGTGAGCGACGCAGCCAGACGTAAAAAAAGTCCGAAAGGTCGGCGTAGGGCACATTATCGTAATAGGGCGGGTCAGTGCTTATGATCAGTCTGTCAAGACCGACAATACCTATTCTTGCGTCACGCTGAAACGCCTTCCCATTGGCGTGAGGAGTCGCTAAGTGTAGATAGTTAGAGATGGCCATAGAAGCGGTAATTACGTCACTGCTTGACTTGGCTAATGGGTTTCCTTCCGCGAAATCCCAACTCATGGCGAGAGCTTGCTGCGGCATGGACTTGCCCATTGCATTGTCTTTTGTTAGCCATCCGCATAATGAAGAGCCGTAAAACGCCATTCGGTCTACTACGAAGGCTAGGTAGACGGCGACTGCCTCTGAGTACGCTTTTGCACTAGTGCTCTCGTCGTTCAAAGCTCCAGCGTCTCTGGGAATAAGCTCATCGGTGCTGTCTCTTCGCATTCGCTCGCATGCCTCGCCAACCAACTCCGAGAAAGTCGTAAGAGCCACCAACTGACGATCCGTAAATAGCTGATCAAAACTGTCCATGCCATAAGGCTTAACGCCAAGGTATTGGGTACTTCCGGAAATCGTTACATCTGGCCTCCAGTCAGGCTTAGCCTGTCGTGCTGCCACCTCGTGCTCAGTCGTTGGCGCCAGATACACGCGCCCGCGCTCGCCCTCGGCGACGATGGCCATGAGCCTCGCGCCCATGCGACCTGCTTTGCCTTCGGCCTTGATGTAATTCCCGCCAATCGGCGCTCCCGAAACTAAGCAGCGGAAGTTGGCGCCGCGCGACAGTTTCGTTCCCGCCTTCGCGGCCTCCGCATCGTCAGGCCTCCCGACCTTGACAGTGAAGCGGTAGCCGCCGTTCTCGGTCACCGGCTCCACATAGGCTTCCTTGCCGGGCTTGGTGGAGAGCATGAAGGTCGAGGCGAGCGGCACGTCCACGCCGCGAAAGGCTGGGTTCGGGCTCTTGACCGTACGCGCCCACAGCCAGGCGATGACGGTGAGTTTGCGCCTGACTAGCGGTTTCAGGTCCGGCCGCTCGGCGGCCATCTCCGTCGTGACCTCGATCTTCGGATAGAGGTGACCGATGCGCTTTTCGGCTTCATCGCGCATCCACTTCCCGTAATAGCGCACATCCTCCGCCAGCCCCTGCGCGCCCTTCCACTGCCGCGTGTCGAGCGAGCATTCCGCCCGCGCCTCCGGGTTCACCGGTGGGCGGCCAGCGAAACGGTGTGGAATCTCGATCATTGCCTTATTGATCAGCACCGCCACTGGGTTGAGATCAGAAGTGTAGCTTTCGAGACCCATCCATTGAGCGCATAAAGGAATGCTTCCCCCTCCAGCAAAAGGATCATAAAAGATGGGCAACCGATATCGATCGAATAACTTCTTTGCTTGAGGATGGTCCGCGTTTTCGGCGCATGTCCGGCACCAATTTTGCCAAATCTCTGCCCTAGCGCTCTCGCGCACTTCCTCATTAGCAGTGTTGTCCCATAGGACAATACGTTCGATGATTTTGAATAATCGCTCGCGCTCCTTTTCCTGCGCCTTTTCGGTCGGAAAAAGGTCCGGATGCGCCGACGGGTCGTCTACCATTTGTGCGAAGATCACCGCCCGCGCAGCGGCCAGCGGTCGCTGCGCCCACCACTTGTGAAATGAGGTCGGCCAGCCTTTAGGGGCCTTCTGCTTACGGTGGAGGGACTCTTTGTTGATCGCCTCAAGCGGCAACGCGACTTCGATGAGTTTTTTGTTGGTCTTGGTCATGACGGTGCTCCGGCACGGGCGATCAGCTCCGCGAAATTGTAGTTGACGCTCGTCACCCCGAAATCCGGCTCGCGCTGGAACGGGCGGCGGACATAGTGAGCGCGATGCTCATCGCCGTCGAACTCGACGACGGCGAGGATGAAATCCTCCGGCTTGTTGAGCGAAGTGAGGATCTCATTGCGGGTCACGGTGATGGTGGCGGCGCCCGTAACCCGTCCTTTCACTTCAATGAAGCGCAGCTTGCCGGTTCCCGGAACCCGGCTTTCGATGTCGTAGCCGAGCTTTTCGACCTCCCGGTCGATGGGCTCGAATCCGAGGCCGCGCTCGATCTCCATGACGATCTCGCGCGCCCGGGCGGCGGCGGCCCGGGTATCCGGCAAGATCGCTGCGGTCGGCGCGGTCTGTCCCGTCATCGCCGCGATCAGCCCGGCCGGCACCACCAGGAACCCGCCGAGAATAACGGGGGGCAGCGGCGCGATCTGCCGCTCGCGCTTGATCTCTTCCAGCCGCTGCTGAAGCCGACCCTGAAGCCCGTCGGCCCGCTTGCGCGCCTCCCCGGAATTCAGCCGCGCATTCGATTTGCCCGCCTGCTCCTGAAGCTTCAGCTGCTCGGCGCGGTGATCCCAGTAATTGATTTCCTTGGTCAGCCGGTCCTTCACCGCGGCTTCGGTCTTGTCGAGAAGCTCGATCTTGCGCTGGCGCACCTCGTTCAGGTGCTCCGGCACCACGTGAGCGATGGCGCTCTGCGCCCGCTGCTCGATCTCACGGCCGATCCAGGCCGCCTCGGGCCGGGCGAGGATGGCCTCGGCGGCAGGTTCGCTGTCTTTCAGCGGTCTGTAGTCGAGATAGGGCGCGTAGTGGATGTGCCGGGCGCCGCCTTCGGCGTCGATTTCGACATAGAGCATCTGCTTCGAGATGACCCGCCGCTCTCCGCCCCGCGTCAGGCTCGCATCCTGGATCGAGTGTTCCAGAAAGAACATCACGCGCGGGGTTAAGCCCGGATCGCGTTCATCGACCAGAACGGTGCCCCGGCGCAGCAAATCGCGGTGCCGCTCCAGCGTCAGGTCGATGGCGGCATCGAGCAGCGGGTGACCGGGGCAGACAAAAGCGGCGAGCGTCTGGCCCTGCGGCGCGACGAGGGACTTCTCGAAAGCGATCCGCTCGTAGCGGGGCAGGACAGGTTCGCCCATCCCGATCAGCCGATCGCGATTGCGGACCGGCGCGGGCACATGCGTGACCTCGTAGCGGCGCGGCTCGCGCTGCTTGACGGTGCCGCCCAGGCCCTCGAAGGCCTCGAGAAAGAACGATTCGATGTAGTGCGGCTGGAGACGCCGGGCCTCGGCGCGTTCCATGTCCTCCCGGATGCGGTGGACGCGGCTGGTGTCCATGGCATCGTGGGCCAGCGCGCGGTCCTCCAGGAGATCGCGCAGTTGCCTCCGGTCCAGGGCACTTTCGACCGCTTTCGTCAGCCGCGCGCGCACCTCGGGAAGATCCCCATAACGGATGGCTTCGATCAGCAATTCGCGTAAGGCGCGCCCCTCGAACTGCAGCTTGCCCAGCACGTCGAACACCTGGCCGCCAAGGGCTTTGCGGGCCTGCTCCAGCTTTTCCAGAAGCTTACGGTAAACGTCGCCCTCGCGGGTCTCTTCCGCGACGAGGTTCCACAGGTGGCACACTTCCGTCTGGCCGATCCGGTGAATACGCCCGAACCGCTGCTCCAGGCGGTTCGGATTCCACGGCAGATCGTAGTTCACCATCAGGTGGGCGCGCTGCAGGTTTATGCCTTCCCCGGCGGCGTCGGTAGCGAGAAGGACCTGGACCTCGGGGTCGTGCTTGAACGATTCCTGCGCTTTCATACGCGCCTCGCGCCCCATGCCGCCGTGGATCATGACTACCGCCGAGTTGCGCCCGAGCAGCGTCGTGATACGGCCTTCCAGGTAGTTCAGCGTGTCGCGGTGCTCAGTGAAGAGAACGAGCTTCTGCGTGGGCGACGCGACGGGTTTGGGGATCGGCGGGACTTCGGCTTCATAGGTCGCGCCGTCTTCCCTTACTCCGCGGGCGATCGCAGCCGGCGTGAAGATCTCCGAGAGCAAGGTCGCCAGCTCGCGCCACTTTCTGTCCTCGCCGCTTCGCCGAATGGACGATGCCAGCGCCTCCAGCCGCTTGAGCGTCTCTATTTCGGTCCGCAGTTCGGCGATGCTGCGCGCAGCGGTGGCCTGGTCGAGGATCTCCTCCTCGGCAAGCTGTACCTCGTTGTCGGGTGCGTCTTCGAGGTCCTCCACATCGTCGTCATCCAGCTGGCGAATTGAGGCAGCCAAGGCCGGTGCGATTTCTCCGACGCGGTGGAGAAGCTCCAGCTCCCGTGAGCGGCTTTCCAGCTTCTCGCGGCGACGGCGCAGCGACTGGTAGATCGCCTCCGGGGACGATGCGAGGCGGCGCTGCAGGATGGTAAGCGCGAACCCGACGGTGCCGGCCCGCTTGTCGTTTTCGAGAGCCTCAGCACGGTTGAATTCCTGGCGAACATATTCCGTTACGTCTTTGTAGAGCTGGGCCTCGGCGTTCGAGAGTTTGTAGGGAACGGTGTAGGCGATCCGCTCCGGAAACAGCGGCGTCGCGTCAAACTTGAGCAGGTTTTCCTTCACCATTCGGCGCATCAGATCCGACACGTCCGCAGCGTGGACGCCGTCGCGGAACCGTCCCTCGAAGCGGTCGCCGTCCAGAAGCGCCATGAAAAGCTGGAAGTCCTCTTCCTTGCCGTTGTGCGGCGTCGCCGTCATGAGCAGGAAGTGACGGGTGAGCGTTGAGAGGAGCTGCCCGAGCCTGTAGCGCTTGGTGTACTTGACTTCGCCGCCGAAGAACGTGGCCGACATCTTGTGGGCTTCGTCGCACACGACAAGGTCCCAGCGGCAGTCGGGAGCCTGAAGCTTGTTTTGGACGTCTTCATTGCGGGAGAGCTTATCCAGCCGTGCGATGACCAGATTGTTTTCCAGAAACCAGTTACCGGTTCTGGCTGCTTCCAGTTTGTCATTGGTCAGGATGTCGAACGGAAGATGGAACCGGCGATACAGCTCATCCTGCCATTGTTCGGCGAGGCTGCCGGGGCAGACGACCAGACAGCGATGAAGATCGCCGCGCGCGATCAACTCCTTCATGAGAAGGCCCGCCATGATGGTCTTGCCGGCCCCCGGGTCATCGGCGAGCAGGAAGCGCAGCGGCTGTCGCGGGAGCATCGACTCGTAAACCGCCGTGATCTGATGCGGCAGTGGATCAACCACGGACGTATGGACGGCGAGGACCGGATCGAACAGGTGGGCCAGGCGGATACGCTGCGCCTCGGATACCAGACGAAAGAGAGCGCCTTCGCCGTCGAAGCTCCAGGGGCGGCCTTGTTCGACGACCTCGATGCGAGGCTCGTCGTGGCGGTAGAGCAGCTCGTTGGCGACCTTGCCTTCGGGCGTCTTGTAGGTCAGCTCAAGCGCCGCCGATCCGTGCCACTGGACATTGACGACCGTGACCATGCCATTAGGCAGAATGCCCCTGACAGATGCGGTGGGTTTGAGTTCTTCAAGGTGCGACATGGAACAGACGCTCTAAATGGAAAAGACAGAATTCAAGAACGTAACCATCCGGCGAAAGCCGCGGGCTGCTGATGGTCAGGCTGCAGGCAGACCCAATCCTCGCGCGGCCAGACCGAGCCACGTGACATGCGTCGACTCAGGATGGCCGCGCCCCCTGCCAGGGTCGCCAAGTCCGGGCTCAGGCACTCGTCGATCAGGACCTTCACGAGGTGGACGGCAACTCGTCCAGGGGGCAGGCTCCGCGAGGATGTCGGTGACGCCTTACCCTCAGGCCTTGGCGGCGTAGCGCGCCCTAAGTTCGGCAAAGACCTGATCGGCCGGGATGTCCGGGCCGCTGTCCAGTCCGGCCCGGATCGCCGTCCGCAGGGCTTCGAGATCGCGGCGCTCGGCATCGCGGTTGCGCGACCAGTCGCGGAGCGCCTCGCGGACGACCTCGCTGGTCGAGGCGTACTCGCCGCCCGCTACGGCCTGGTGCAGGATCTCGGCCATATCGGTGGGCATCGTAATGGTCATGCGTTCCGGCATGGTCGGTCCCCGTGGCATCACCACTTTCCAGCATACTTTGTATGCTGGCTGGGGAGCCAGCGTCTCATCGTGGCTCCCGGCTCGACGACCGCCGCGGTTCGCGCATTAGAGGGCACAGACCCTATTCATCCGCCCGGCGTCCTGTGCGGCGGCAGCGCCGGCCGCTTCTCCCAGCGCAGGCCGCAGCGCTCAAGGTAGGTGACGATCGCCGCGGCGAAGATCCGCGCCCGGCGCTCGTCTTCGCTTCTCGTTTCGCTCCAATTGCGCCGCTTCGGCCGGAAGGTGCTGTCGCGCAGGAGCGCCTCGGCGATCAGCTGCTCGAGCTCGTAGCGGGTGACCTCCATACCGGCGAGTTTAGATTGACGGGCGCCGGATGAGAACACATGAAGAACAAGCGGGGCGCGCCTGCCGTGTCATGTGCGCCGACGCAGCCCCTGGTTCTCCACCGTGCAGAAGGACTTCGGGACGCAACAGCTCTGGCGCCTTGTGTGCTCCCTGGCGGGATCTCCGTCGCCCCGGATCAGCCGCAGCGGATGATCCTCAGGGATCCGCTTCTCCAGATCCACGTAGCTGAACCGCCACCACCGCCGAAACCGTGTCGCTCCCGCGTATCCCGACCTCCGGCACCAGCCCGGACCCAGGAATCACGAACTGGCAAAAACCGCCACCCTTTTCCGCAGCCTGCTAAACTGATCTAGTTCCTGTCACTGACCGGTTGCCCTACGTCGATGATAGCGGCACGCTGGCTGCGGCACGGTTAAGCTGCGGGCTTGGCGGACCGCAAGGCCCAGCACTTGAGCCTCACGCACTTGTAGGTGGATTGTAACTACAGAGTAAGCCGCGGAAAATAAGGACGAGATTAAGTGGATAAAGTTGGGCTCGAGTTTAAACTGATAATAGCATATCTGATCCCCGGAATGCTGGGTTTGTATGCTTGCGCAAATTATATTGATCCAATCAAGAAGCTGCTTGGTTTGCCGGATTCGGTACCACAAGGGTCCTCTATTTTGGTCGTGTTAACCCTAGCAGTTGCTTCTGGGATGGTGATCAACGCATTAACCTGGGCCTTCGTGCGGCCTGCTATAGAATTTAGTAAAGGTAAGCGCCGGCCTGATTTCAACTACGCAAAGGTTAACGCCGATAGTGAGAGAGCGTTTAGGGCAGTGATAGACAACTATTACTATTATTATCAGTCTTATGCAAATATGTTTACCGGAATGATCTTGATTTCCCTAGCTTATATAGAAAGGTTTCGATTTGAATGGAACCACATGTTTTTTGCTGCAGCAATTATAGTTGTCATGGTAGTGCTTTTCTGTGCCGCAAGCAATAGCTTATTGTCCACCTATGCTCAGCTAGAAAATATTCTTCGTGGCGCGCCCTTGGAGCCGGTGGATTAAATGACAAATGGCATTCCCAAGCTGAAGTCACCCCAAGACCTGCTGACGCAGGAGATCAAGGAGATCCACAGCGCCGAGCGGCAACTCTCGCGCGCCATCCCCAAGCTCGCCAAGGCGGTCTCCTCGGAGAAGCTGCGCGAGATGCTCCAGCGCCGCAAGGAGCAGGGCGCCGTCTTGATCGAGGCGCTTGACGAGGCGCTTGGGGAGATGGAAGTCAGCAAGACCCGGGTGAAGAACGTGGCCATCGAAGGCCTGATCGAGGACGCGGCCCAGCACATCGACGAGATCAACGATGAGAAGATGCTGGACGTCGCCCTGATCGACGCGGTGCAGAAGGTCGAGCACTACTGCATCGCCGCCTGGGGCACCGCCCGGGCCATGGGCGAGCTGTTCGGCCAGCCGAAGGTCGTCGAGGCGATGCAGACCGCCATCGACGAGGGCAAGCGCTACGACGAGGAGATGACCCAGCTCGCCGAGAGCGAGATCTATCCAGCGATGTTGGAGGAGGAGGAGGAGGAAAGAAAAGGCTCCTCCAGAGGACGGTAACATCGCCGGCACCCATGACAGAGCGCATGTACGTCTACGCAGCCTAGAAAAATCTTGCTCCGAGCAGGAACCTATAAAATGACAAACGGCATTCCTAAATATCCAAAAAACCCGTTTGACCTGTCGAAGCCGATGGCGGGGGTTCAGATGCCCGGCGTCGACGTCAACGCGATGATGCAGGGCTACAGCCGCAACATCGAGGCCCTGACCGAGGCCAACCGCCGCGCCTTCGAGAGCATGCAGGAGGTAATGGCTCGCCAAGCCGAGATCTTCAAGCAGGCGATGGAAGACGCGGCGGCGATGTCGCGCGAGGTGGCAGCGCAGAAGAAGAAGCCGGAAGAAATGATGGCGAAGCAGCAGGAGATTGCCAAGGCCGCGTTCGAACGGGCGCTGGCCAACATGAAGGAATTGGCCGAGATGGTGGTTCAGGGCAATCGCGAGGCTACTGAGATCATCAACAAGCGAATTACCGAGAGCCTCGCCGAGGTGCGCGGGATGTACCTTAAGTCTTGAAGCGGGGAAATTTTGCGTGAGCCGTTATCGGCGGCTCGATGATCTTCCTCCGGTCGATTGCTGCCCAGGGCGTTCGAGAGGACCTATCTCCGTAGCTATCCGGCGAAGCCGCGGCTTGCTGATCTTCAGGCTTGCGGCGACGTCGGCGACCTCAGCGCGTCAGTTCCAGGCAGGGAAAGGTGCGAAAGACCACTCTTGATAAAAACCGTTATCAACCTCGGGACCTTCCTCTACCATAGGCTGAGGCGGGAAGAGGCTGTGCCTGCTGGAGGTGAAGGACGTCACCCAGCCCCGCGGCGTCGCCCACCTCCCGCATTCCACGGCAAGGATCGGCCTCGGCAACGTCGACGGCCTCGGCGCCCACGCGCTCGCGCCGCCGCCGCACCAACGCTCTTTGCCAACAACGGGCATCGCCAAGGTTCCAGGAGTGGTTCGGCCACGCCAACATCTCCACCACCAGGCTCTTGTGACCGGCGCAAATCCTGGCCTGAACAGCCCGACGTTCAGGGCGAGCTACTGGGCAACATAAAGGACGTTATGTTACACTAACGGGTGTGGGCGCACGTGACGACGACCGACCGACACAGGTGACCGTTGCCGCCGGCTTGGCGAGCCCGGGTTCGGCCATGCTGCTGCCGGCACTGGTTGCCGATGCCGGCCAACAGGCGACGCGGCGC
>Ga0209573_1003661_pt1 | contig 16411 bp, 14 predicted proteins | sample TNRBio252014_DNA_FD_185870 | JGI IMG/M metagenome (GOLD analysis project Ga0209573, IMG submission 185870) | Wastewater treatment Type I Accumulibacter community from EBPR Bioreactor in Madison, WI, USA - TNR Reactor_6/25/2014_ DNA (SPAdes)... | ecosystem: Engineered > Bioreactor > EBPR >...
TTAAAAAGTTCAGAATCTTGTCTTCCGTCTATCGAAATCGCAGAAATCGCTTAGATTTAAGACTACAACTCATCGCTTCCTTTCATAACTTTTTTATCCAAAATGTTAATTATACTTAATAAAGAGATCTATTAAAACCTAATCTTTCCCTGCCGTAAAATTTTAGGGTATCAAAGACCGTTTTTATGCTATCGATTCCTCGCTGTATTCCACTTCCGGGACTCCACATACGGTCATCGTAGTAGTAATCACTTTTAGAATCCGGAAATGTGTAAATAACTTGTTCTGAATTAGGGGCATACAGGTTACGGATGGGTTGAAAGCCATATTCCAGGATGTGTAGGTAACCAACACTCTGCATTTCACGCATTCCCCTTTTAACTGCCTTAGAACTGATGACCATATTTCCCCCATAAGTGCTGATAAAGCTATCTACGTTCGAGATAAAAGGGAATAATTTACGGATCAGCTTTTTGTTAAAATATTGTGGGCAGGTGTCGTTGTAACCATATACGTAAGTGCAAGGACAACTATCAGTTATAGCTTTCCAATCGTCGTAATAATTCCGCAGGATGTGTTTAACGATGATGGTACCGTTTTTGGGGATGGTAACATCTGTACCCAAAACATTAGTTTGAAGTCCACTAAAAAACAGCACGAAGAATACTCCTAACCATTTACCCATCTTAACAATAAGATTATAAGATTCTTAAATCTAACTCAGGCAAATATACTAAAAATCATTGAGGATGTACCAGTGAAATAATAAGAAAAGTTAATGATTGAACTTTTTGTAGTTTTACAATTCGAGCGGTAGCATTTGTTGCTTTGGGGAAAACGGCTTAAATTGGCGGGCTAAATGAATATTAAGCACCTTACCGATTATTTTGGTAGCAGTCATCAGACGGAATGATTAACAACGGCATGATTCGCTTGCGTCCACCGGTCGGCAAGAAAATATCGGGAACGGTACGGATACCGCCCTCTAAAAGTGAAACCAATCGCGCGTTGGTCATTGGAGCGATAGATGAAGAACCGTTTTCGATCTTCAATTATTCTGAATCGGCGGATAGCAAGGTCGTACTCCAATTCTTGCGTCAAATAGGTATTCACTATCATTTTGAGGAGGATCGATGTATTATTATCGGATCAATCGCCGATTCTACCCCTGATTTAACGGAGGTTTGGTTGGACAAAGCCGGCACTGCCCTTCGTTTCTTAACGCCCCTCTGTGCATTCCTCAATGGGGATACCATATTAAGAGGTTCGGAACAGTTAAGCCGGCGACCGCTACAAGCCTTAGTCGAAAGCCTGCGTGCCGTCGGGGTCGTGATTGAATATTTGGAAACGGAGGGACAGCTTCCCATCAAGGTTTACGGCAATAAGACCTCCCGCATCGAAGAAAACAGCATCAAATTGGATGTTAGTAAAACCAGCCAGATGCTTTCGGGCTTGATGCTCATTGCGCCACTGCTACCCGATCAAACACGCCTGTATTTCGATGCCACCAAGATGGTTTCCAAATCTTATGTAGAATTAACAGATCATCTCTTAAAAGGGGTGGGACTTTCGTGGCGACGGAATGCCTCCTGCTTAGAATTGGTTAAAAAGTCATTTGATCGGCATGAAATATACGTCAACGCCGACTGGTCGAGTGCATCCTATTGGTTGGCTTTGGCTTCTACCATTCCGGCGGATATTTTCTTAGATAACTTGATCTTTGAAACCTTACAAGGTGATGAACGGCAAGTGGAACTCTTCCGTGAATTTGGCTTACAGATCACAGAAACAGATACCGGCATTCATCTATTAAATCTCGGGTCGGCTAAAATTACGCCTTTCGATTGGGATTTCGGCGAGATGCCTGATACTGCTCAAACCTTTGCCGTCTTGGCGACCTTCGCGGAAAGTCAGTGCCGATTGTTTAATCTGCATACGTTGGTTCATAAGGAAACGAACCGCTTAACCGCCTTGCAGAAAGAATTATCCCAATTAGGGGCGAAAATCAAAGCGACGGAGGACGGTTTAACCATCATTCCACTGCCCTTACAACAAAAGCAACCGATCCATACCTATGAAGACCACCGCATGGCGTTAAGTTTTTCCATCTTGGTTAATCAATTACCGGAGGTAACGATTATGAATCCGAATGTGGTTGCCAAATCCTATCCTAACTATTGGAATGACATGGCTTCGGTCGGCTACCAAATTGAAGAATTAACGACCTAACTCCTTTTCATTAATCCTAAAAAATGAATTACAAACTCAAAACCATACGTTGGTATCAAGCGGAAGACGGCAGAGTCGTCTTTGGGTACGTGTCCAACCAACAATTATTTATCATCTCATTAGAAGGTTCGGCAAATGCTAATATTTTTGATGCCGACGACGAAGCCACCGACAGCAACGGCTACTATGAATTAGGGCTTCGCAACCTCTTAGGCAGAATATATATTGATTATGACACCAATCCCTGCTTCGGTACGTTGGAGGATGCGTCGTTGGAGGCGGTATCGCTCCTCCGGCAGGCGGTGGATTATTTGAGTCAACCAATCCGCTACCATAACTTTAATAAAGGCATCCACGCCTATATGGGTGAAAGCAAAATTGCCAAAATCACCATTGAGGACGGTACGTTACTCTCCAACGGGCAGATCGCCCTCCGTTGCGAATTGGTGTTGCAAAACATGTTCTCCACCCAATTCAATGATTACGACGACAACTACTTCGACTCCATTGATGCCGCCAAAGCCGAACTGGAGCGCATCCGGCAGGTGTTGGTCGGTCGGTTCGCCGATCCCGCGTAAGGAAGAAACGTAGAAACATGGATTATTCAAATTTCAATCTTCTGTTTCATGCTTTATTGACGAAAGGATCGTATTTTTGCCTATGGCTTCGCAATTCTTAGAACTGGCTCGAGAAATTTTAGAGCAAAATACAGTCCCTATGACTGTAGTGGAAATGTGGGAATATGCTTTGATAAAGGGATTGGACAAAAATCTCAAAACAGAAGGGAAAACGCCTCAAGCCAGTTTTAGCTCTAGCTTATATGTGGATGTAGCGAAACTAGATACTATTTTCGTAAAATTAGAGGATCGTCCGGCTAAGTTTGGATTAAAATCAAAAATATATTCAGACATTGCCGATAGCAAGCCAATACTTCAAACACCCCAACGTAACAATAAAGGTTATCTTGAGAAAGACCTTCACCCGCTCTTGGTATCATTTGCTTACCATAATACTTCGTTTAATCGGGGAAAAAGTATCTTATGTAAAACGATACGCCACGAATCATCCCTAAAAAAGGGTTATAATGAATGGGTACATCCTGATATTGTAGGTTTTTATTCCCCTGCTAAAAGTTGGAGTACGGATTTGATTGAATTGGTCAAAAATACCGAATCCAACCAGATCAGGCTTTTCTCCTTTGAATTAAAAATTCGGATTGACCACAATAATTACCGAGAATCATTTTTCCAAGCCCTTTCAAACTCCTCTTGGGCGCACGAATCTTATTTAGTTTTCGGTGAAATAGATGATTATGATACCGATTTATTAGCTGAACTCGAGCGGTTAAGTACCAGCTTTGGTATAGGCTTGATCTGGCTAAATGTTGAAAGCTATGAAGATGCTAAGGTTCTGTTTCCCGCTCAACGTCGTGAATATTTAGACTGGAACATGATCTCAAAACTGCATGAGCTAAATAAAGATTTTAAGCAATTCATCAAAGATGTAAACGACATCACTACGATACATAGGGATATACGTCATCATTTAGATGCTGTGATGGAACTTGAAGAAGCCCTTACTTATGCTAAAAGTTTAATTTCTTGATCTTTATACTTTCCCGCAATACAGCTTCAGCATCTCTTCGGCTTCCGGTTCGCCTAATTCGTAGGATTTTTTCCAGTCGGCGCAGGCTTGTTCTTGTTGGTCGGTGTTGTATAGGACGTTGGCACGATTGAGGTAGCCCAAGGCATTATTCGGGTCTAACTCCAGTGCCGTATTATAGTCGGCGAGGGCGCGGTCGAAGTCTTCCAATTCGTGGAGGAGTTCGGCGCGGGCAAAGTAGGCTTCGGAGTCGGCATCGTTGGCTTTGATGCAGGCTTCAAAATCTTGCATGGCGGAGTCATAATCGCCCAGCTCTTGGTAAGCAAAGCCCCGATGCAGGAAGGCATCCACATACTCGGGATCAAGCCGAAGAACCTGATCGAATTCCTCCAACGCGCCTAAATAGTCTTCTAATTCAAATTTCGCCAGCCCGCGATAGTAATACGCATCAGGGTCGTCGGGTGCAATGCCGATGATTTTATCGCACCATTCTATCGTAGCTTCATATTCATCAAAGTGGTAATGTGCCATCGCTCGGTAGAAGTAAGCATCCGCATTGTCCGGGTTGATTTCCAGCACATGGTCAATATCCGTGATAACTCCCTCATAGTCTTCCGTGATGCTTCGTGCATAAGCCCTCCAAAACCAACCTTCTTCCGATTCGGGATTGATTTCGACGGCACGGGTGAACAGTTGTACGGCTTGGTCATAATCCCCGTCTTCGCAGGCTTGATGACCGTTAGCGATAAATTCGGTTTCCGTTTGGGGATTGGGGACAACTCCCGAGTGGTTGATCTTGGGCGACTCTTTCATAATCAGGGGCAAAATTAGCGCATTTTCGGCAGTATAAAAAATAGAGAAGGTGTAACCGTTGCAAGTTACACCTTCGTCCATCAATCGTTAACGTTATGTAATAGAGAACTTATTTTTTGGAATTAATTAGAAGTTGATACCAACGGAGAAGTAGAACGTTCTGCCATCCCCCGGAATGATGCCCGGTCCCGGATAACCACCCGCTCTGCGCGTAAAGTATTTGCGGTTAGCGAGGTTATTGAGTCCGCCCTTGACGTTAAAATACTTCAGGAATCGGTAGGTAATTGATAAATCCATCAACTCATAGGCTGGGATTTTACCCGCTACACCGTTGGCGGAAGGAGTTTCGGTATTGGTAGCATCGGAGTATTGCTGGCTCACATGACCGAATTGGTACGTAACGCCGAATCTATACCATTCAAAGGTAGCCCCGATGCGATAGATGCGTTGCGGAGCATATTCCACGCGCTTACCGTTTAAGTTAACCGTTCCCGCAGTGCCACCGTTATACTTGGCATCTACGAAAGCACCGGAATAAAAGGCTTTCAGGCGCGTGTTTTTCCATGATTTGCAGAAGCCAAACAGGTTCATTTCGAAGTAAATTTCCGCGCCGGTGGATTGGCTTCCCGCGATGTTGGTGCGGTAATTGTATGCCTGTCCGTTTTCCGTTTGGCGAATCGTACCAATGCGGTTATTATAGTCTAAACGGAAGTAATTAACATCATAAGAGAAAAGGTTGTTGTATGCTCCTCTGAGTCCGATGTCAAAATTAGAACCGTCAGCATTTTTGAGGTCGGGATTGATGCGATCCGTTGTAGCGGTTGGAATCAAATCCGAGAAGAGAATCGGGCGGTATCCTTGCGAATAGTTGGCGTAGAGTTGCATCCAAGATGCTACGCCCCATTCCCAACCAATACCATACAATACGAATGAATTTTCCCGAGACTTAAAAGTAACGTTTTCCGACGCGCTAAATCTGCCATCCACTTTGTTACCGACATATTCCCAACGGATGCCCGGTACGATCTTGAAATTCTTAAACAGATGAAAACTATTTTCCGCGAAGAAAGCCGTATTGGTCGTCTGTAATTCCAAATCGCGGGCATAGTTCGGTTGGGTTAAGGAAATGTCATATTCCGTTTTTTCATTACCGATACCGACTTGTTTCCGGTCGGTGTTGCCTGAAAAATAACGCACACCCACCGCTAATGCACTCTTTCTTGATCCGCAGAGGCGATAGATATGGCTGAAACGGGCTTCTCCACCGATGTTGGCGTACAGATCACGATCTACTTGACGCTTTAAGGTTAGCGTATCGGGCGTGGTGGCAGGACGTACATAACCTACACTATTCCGCTCCCCCGCTAAGCCAAAGACTTTTACCGAAAGATTCGTTTGCGGACTGAAAGCATAATTCATATAGGCTGTCGGCACTAACCAGGGGGCGGAAAACCAGTTACGGGTACGGTTCGATGTACGGTGGTCTCGATTCCACGTGGCTTCGGTCAGACCGCCCGGCTGTTGATTTTTGAACGTTTGCCCGCTAACCTGTACACCCAACGTTAAATTGCGGTGTTTGTATTCCAATGCAGCATAAGCCCATACGCCACTGTATTCCGAGTTGGCACGCCAGCCGTCTCCTCTGCGGTAGTTGATGTATGAATAATAGTTCAGCTTACCGACCTGTCCGCCAATCGCGTTAAATGAGTTGAACATTCCATACGACCCCACCGTTTGTTGTGATTCGATGCTGAATTTTTTATTGGGATTGCCTTTTTTGGTTACATAGTTCAGCATCCCGCCAAATTGGGGGCCAAACTGAAGTGATGCCGCTCCTCGAATTACTTCGATGCGATCAACTGCTTCCATCGGTGGGGAATAGTAGGCTTCGGGATAACCGTAAGGGTCAGCGGCGATGTCGTAACCGTTTTGGCGGACGTTGTATTCCCATGAGCGGTTCGGACTCAATCCCCGCGTAGCCAATCCAACCTGAATACCCGAACCGTCATTTTCATAAAAGTTAGCCCCCGGTACTTTGGCAAAAACTTGGCGGGTATTATTCATCGCCGTATTGGCGTTGATTTGCTCTAATTGGATGACCTCATTCTTTTTACCCGCATAAAGGACGTTGTCCTTCACTTCTGGCATCCGCTTTACTTCGGAGAAATCGGGAGCGGGGTACACTTCCACCGTTTCCAATGTGGTTTCTCTTTGCAGTTGAAGGGGTAAATACAACCGTTTCAAGTCGGTCGTAAAGTCGGGAACAACCTGCACCTTCCGCGTTTCCTCATCATTAATCGCTTGGAAGACGATTTTGTAAGCACCGCCCGGAATGTTATCCAAGCGATAAAAGCCTTTATCATTGGTTTTGGTGGTGAAGTCCGTGTTCTGAAGGCGTACCTCCAGATTAGCAAGCGGCACACTGTCCAAATTGTAAATATATCCTTCGATCCTTCCGCCCTGTGCAAAGGTCTGCATCGCCGCACAGAGCAAGAAAAACGTCAATAAGCAGTTGATCTTTCGCATCATGGTATATTTAACTTTAGCGTAATATTCCGCAATTTTACAACGGAAAAACGGACGGCGCAACTTTTATTTAGACTGATTATAAATAAAGTCGAAAAAAAATGATTCATATGTATTTGGAAGGCAACTTTTTTCCGCTAACTTGACGTTCTTTGGTGTTTCAGTATTTTACTCATCAGCCAATGGACGTTTCGCCGAATATCTTTGAATTATATCAACTCCTGCGCTTAGCCCGCAAGATTGTCGTCATCTGCCACAAAAATCCCGACGGCGACGCAATCGGCTCGGCGATGGGGTTGGGGCTTTATTTGGAAAATCACGGACACAGTGTTACCGTCATTGCCCCCAATGATGTTCCCCATTATTTGGACTGGATCCCCTATGTGGATCGAATTGTGGACGCGGAGGCTTCCCCCGAAAAAGCTTTAACCGCTATCCGTGATGCCGACGTGATCTTTACCTTAGATTTTGGCGTGCTGGATCGGATAGATCAGCTAACCGAACCCGTCCGCGACAGTTCCGCCATCAAAGTTAACATTGACCATCATTTGGATTACGATGCCTTTGCCCATTATATTTTTAGGGACGTGCGCGCCAGCTCCACTTGTGAACTGATCTATCAATTCATCGTAGCCCATGAAGGTAAAGCGTTCATAACTCCCGCAGTGGCTACCTGTATTTATACGGGTATATTAACGGATACGGCTTCGTTTCGCTTCCGCTCTGCCAGCCCGACTACCTTTCGCGTTGCGGCGGATTTGGTTGAATTGGGCGCGAATAATGAATACATCAACTACAAAGTCTATAACAATCAAACGCTGAATCGGACGCGCTTTGTGGGGCATATTTTTACCTCCTGCTTGAATCTGATCCCCGAACTCCATTTCGGATACATCGCCGTTTCCATTGAAGATTACAACCGTTTCAACTTAATCGCGGGCGATACGGAGGGAATCGTTAACTTTCCCCTGACCATCGCGGGCATCCACCTTTCGGTATTGATGACTGAAAAAGAAGATCATATCCGCATGAGTTTCCGTAGTATTGGGACTTTTCCGGCTAATAAATTAGCAGGGCATTTCGGCGGGGGCGGGCATTACAATGCGGCGGGCGGTAAAAGTATCCTTTCATTATCCGATACGGTGGCGGAATTGCTGAAAGTAGTCAAGGGTTATGCTCAAGAATTAGACTATGAACCTTTTTCGGAGCAAGCATTCAAAGGTTAAAAGGATTTGTTATTCATTTGTCCTGCTTCCGTTAAGGTAGTATCTTTGTGATTATTACCGGCAAATATGTCATTTCGTTCGATTGGAGGCTTGTTAATCCTGACCTTAGTGTTGGCGGTCATCGTGTTGGGGATGCGTTACGGGCATCGGGTAGGGGCTTTAGGGCGAATGATGAATGGCAAGAAAGGTCGTTCATTAATCGCCGAGCATCGTTCGTTACAACAGATTGCCGATTCTATCTACCAAGCTACGAAGGTGCATCCGACTTTCAGCCTCTACGTTCGGAAGAAAGATCGCATCATGGAAATACGTTTGCGGGATAAAGCCGTCAAAAGTTACCGCGTTTGTTTGGGTTTTCAGCCCGAAGGCGATAAAATGCAGGAAGGCGACGGGGCTACCCCCGAAGGTCATTTTCAGATTAAAGCCAAATATCCGCACAAAAGTTGGAATAAATTTATGTGGATAGATTACCCTACCGCCACCTCTTGGAAACGTTTTAAGGATCGGAAAGCCGAAAAAGCGATTCCCGAATCGGCACGCATCGGCGGGGAAATCGGCATTCACGGCACGCCGAAGGACGCTGACTACCTCATCGAACAAAAAATTGATTGGACGTTAGGCTGTGTATCCCTGACCAATCAAGCCATTGACGATTTTTATCCTTTTGTGAAAGTAGGTACGAAACTTGAAATCGTACCCTAAACTCCGATTTTATCCGAAATTTTCACTCAAAAGGGCTGACCTTAACCCGATGTCTGCTAAATTGCAACATCATTCCAAATTAATATGAACAATCTCTTAGTAGGAAAAAAAGGGATCATCACCGGCGCGTTGGATGAGCAATCGATTGCTTGGAAAGTGGCTGAAAAAGCGAAAGCGCATGGAGCGGAGATCATCCTTTCTAATGCCCCCGTCGCCTTACGGATGGGAAAAGTGAAAGAACTGGCGGAAAAAACGAATGCCCGACTGATCCCCTGCGATGTAACCGTTCAGGAAGACGTGGATAACCTCTTTAATATCGCGGGAGAACAATTCGGGAAGATAGATTTTTTCTTACATTCGATTGGTATGTCCTTTAATGTGCGGAAAAATCGTGCCTATACCGACCTGAATTATGACTTCTTGCTGAAAACATATGATGTGTCGGCGGTATCCTTTCATCGCATGATGCAAACGGCATATCAAAAAGACCTGATGAATGAATGGGGATCAATAATTGCCTTGAGTTACATCGCCGCACAGCGCACCTTTCCTAAATATAATGATATGACCGAATCAAAAGCCATCTTAGAGTCTATGGCGCGGACGTTCGGTTATTATTTCGGAAAAGCGAAGAAGGTACGTGTGAATACTGTTTCACAATCGCCGACACCGACGACGGCGGGTAGCGGTGTAGCAGGATTTGATGCTATGTTGAACTATGCCGATGCTATGTCCCCGCTCGGGAATGCGACGGCTGATGAATGTGCGGACTTTGTTATCGTCTTATTTTCAGACCTCACCCGCAAGATCACCATGCAGAACCTAATGCACGACGGCGGATTTTCTTCGATGGGTGTATCGCAGGAAATTTTGGAAGCCTTTGAAACCAAATCCTGATACAGGAATGTTTATATATATTAAAGTCTCCCGTTATATAGGGAGGCTTTAATCTGTGTTCTTTTATTAAGAAAATATAATAAAATATATAATACTATTTCATTTTACTTTAATCATGCTTTATAGCATATTGCACATAATTTTATATAAAAATGGGACATCATTTAATAAATATTAGGTTAAATAGGGGGAGGCGTTCGAACGGAAAAAAGGCTCGAACCGGTTATTAAAAAGTATTGGTGAAATGCAATGGATTTATAATTTTATTACAAAATAAGTTAATTTTGAATGAAAAATATTCAATTTTTAACTTAAAAACATGCAATATATGAAATAATAAATATTAATATATTTGATGAATAGGCTCAATAATTCCCTCCAAATTTAAGCAGTAATTTTGTATCTTTGCCCTATGCTATTTGAACTCCACGCCCCCTACCAGCCCAAAGGCGACCAACCCGAAGCCATCGCCCAGCTTACGGAAGGCTTAAATCATGGTGAAAAACATCAGGTTTTGTTGGGCGTAACGGGGTCGGGTAAGACCTTTACCGTTGCCAATGTGATCCAACAAGTGCAACGCCCGACCCTCGTTTTCAGCCATAATAAGACCCTTGCGGCGCAACTTTATTCGGAGTTTAAGCAGTTTTTTCCTAAAAATCAGGTGGAATTTTTCATTTCGTATTATGATTATTACCAACCGGAAGCCTACCTACCCGCCACCGATACCTACATTGAAAAAGACCTCGCCATTAATGAAGAGATCGAAAAACTGCGTTTACGGGCTACTGCGGCGTTGCTTTCGGGTCGGCGGGATGTGATAATTGTGGCATCGGTTTCGTGCATTTATGGTATCGGAAAGCCCGAAGAATACGCTGCGCACATCTTACAGATGAAGGTAGGTGATTCCTTTGGCAGAAATGCTTTTTTGTATCATCTGGTACAGCTTTTATATGCTCGGTCGGAGACGGAGTTCAAACAGGGGCAGTTCCGCGTCAAAGGTGATACCATTGACATATTCCCCGCTTACGAAGAAAACGGCATCAGAATCATCTTTTTCGGGCAGGAAATCGAGAAAATACAGTATATTGACCCTGTTTCGGGCAAAAAAATGCAGGATTTGGATACATTTACGCTGTATCCTGCCAGTCTGTTTGTCGTTTCTAAGGAGCTGATGGAGCGTTCTTTGAAGCATATTCAGGATGAAATGATGCACCAAGTTAACTATTTTAAGCGGGGCGGGCAACTCATCGAAGCCAAACGCATCCAAGAACGCACCGAATATGACTTGGAGATGATGCGTGAACTGGGCTTTTGTAAGGGCATTGAGAACTATTCCCGCCACCTTACCGAGCGTGAACCCGGCGACCGCCCCTACTGCCTCTTGGATTATTTTCCCCCTGATTTTCTTACGGTTATTGATGAAAGTCATGCTACTATTCCCCAGATTCGGGGTATGTCGGGAGGCGATCGTTCGCGGAAGCTCATTTTGGTGGAAAACGGCTTCCGTTTGCCCTCAGCCTTAGATAATCGCCCGCTCAAGTTTGAAGAATTTGACTCACTGATTCATCAAGCTATTTACGTAAGTGCTACCCCCGGCGATTATGAATTACAACAAGCCAACGGCGTAGTGGTCGAGCAAATCGTGCGCCCCACAGGATTGCTTGATCCTCCGGTGGAAGTACGCCCCTTAGCCACCCAAGTGGATGACCTTCTGGAAGAAATCCGCAAGACAGTTATCAAAGGGGAGCGCGTCCTTGTTACGACCTTAACCAAGCGGATGTCGGAAGAGTTGGCGGGTTATATCGCAGGCTTAGGCGTTAAAGCGCGTTACTTACATTCCAACATTGATGCTTTGGAGCGGGTGGAAATCCTCCGTGATCTCCGATTAGGTAAGTTTGATGTGTTGGTAGGTATTAACTTACTTAGGGAGGGTTTGGACTTACCCGAAGTATCCCTCGTTGCCATCATGGATGCTGATAAAGAGGGCTTTTTGCGCTCCGAACGGGCATTTATTCAGACGGCGGGACGTGCCGCGCGGAATGCCAACGGCAGGGTCATCCTGTATGCCGACCGCATCACGGACAGTATGCAGAAACTCCTCAACGAAACCGAACGCCGGCGCGCCAAACAGATGGCTTATAATGAAGAACACGGCATCATTCCTACCACCGTCGGTAAGACTGCTGCCGAGATCATCAATCAGCCAACCATCGGTACCGGCAAACCGCTTTCCCAAGAATATTTTGCCGAATTGGCAAAGCCAGTTATTGACCCCGTTACGGCACATATGTCCCTCTCGCAATTAGAGAAACTCCTGAAAGAGACCCGTAAGAAAATGGAAGTCTCCGCCAAAGATGAGGACTACATCAGCGCGGCGAAGTATCGGGATGAAATGTTTGCCATTGAGGAATTAATCGAAGAAAAGACATCGGTTGCTGTTTCCTAACTAATGAAAAAATCATTTATTTATTGTGTTTCTTATTTAATTTATATATTTGCTCATTAATTAACTTTTTGTTCAAATTGCACCATGTTATTTACCTGTATTTCCCGCCTACTTTTTTTCTTTAGTTTGATCCTTTCCGTTCAAGTTGCGTTTGGACAGTCTAACTGTGATTATTGTAATGCCGCTTTAGCCAAAGATTATATTCAGTCTAATTCATTTCATTCTTTAGAACGCCAAATAGCAAGTATAAGAGATGAAAAGACGTTCAAGGAAATGAAGAATACTTACAAAGAAAATATAGCTGGTAGCGCACGACTTCTCACAAGCAAATTTGCATTCTGGGGTAAATTTGATAGAGCCACAAATTACTCAGAATTTCAACAACAAATGAACTCATTGAGTCAGGAAGAAAGTGATTATTTGAGTGAGATTAATTCTTCCAGTAGTGTGAAGTTCGTTACAAATGACATAGCGTATTCCGCATGGAATGAGTGCATTGCAAACTGTAATTCAAGTATGGGTCGTCAGCAGTCTTCAATGACTATTAAAGTCATTTCTGAAAATGCTAGCGGAATTCTTGTTGAAATAACACATAATAGATTAAAACGAGATCGAACAAGAAATCTTGAGATACGAATATTAAATTATAATGATTGGCGTAACTATGACATAAATGAGATATATACAATTTCTGATACTAGTCGCCCCCTCTTACTTCGCTTTAGGAGAAATAGTAATTGTCAATTACCAACTACTCCAACAGTTATCGAAATACAAGGTGATGAATACATATCAAACACAAATAATAACGTTTTTAGATATAAATCATACTATAATGACGTATTAACAAATCTCGAATTAAAAATTGAGAGGTACGGGTATGGCGTTGATGGTCGTATTATGCAGACAGTATTTATACCTACAAGAGGATATCATATATCATATGATATGGTGCAACGAGAGCCAAGTAGTATAAAATTATATTCTTCCTTCAATGGAAATCAAGGAGAAATTATTGACTTAAAAGCCATCCCTCCAAATGATAAAGAAATTTCAATTAATCATGGAGATAAAGTTCTCAAAATAATGAGTCGTCTTACCCTTGATAATAACCCAATAAAGCCAGCATATGTTTGGAAATTTGATATATCTTATACGGGTTGTAGATGACGCTAACATCAATCAATTAGGAAAGAAATGTCTGACTAACTTAAAAATTAGATGCCCCGCCACTTTTTTGAGGGAACAGCGTTTGTATGACTTTCAATTCGCAAGGATGATCTTGAGCCAAGGATACTGCCTGTGTCAATAGCAATAACAACAAAAGTAGGGGCGTTTTCATGATTCAAAGATAGGCATACCCGGTATATGATAGTAAATGGTGAGCATAATTGTAAATTTTTGCTATTTTTGGGGGCTAATTACGAAATACCTTGAGTAAAAAAACGAATCCATGGACGACCCTTTCCGGGCGATTTGTGTATGATAATCCGTGGATCATGCTTTCCGAACATAATATTGTGAATCCCGCAGGAAATCCGGGTATCTACGGGGTGGTTCATTTCAAACATAAAGCCATTGGCATCATTCCCTTATCGGAGGATGGTCATATTTGGTTGGTGGGGCAGTGGCGGTATCCTTTGGAACGCTATTCATGGGAAATACCCGAAGGAGGCGGTAAATTAGATCAAGACCCGCTTCTTTCCGCCCAACGAGAGTTGAAAGAAGAAACCGGCATCACTGCCGACCGTTGGGAACTGATCTTAGAAATGCACTTATCGAATTCCGTTTCCGACGAACACGCCCTGATTTACTTGGCGCGCGACCTGCATTTCGGCAAAGCTGAACCCGAAGAAACCGAGCAACTTTCGGTGCGGAAGGTCAGCCTGAGTGAGGCGTATGAGGAGGTTATTAGCGGGCAGATCACCGATTCGCTCTCAGTGGCAGGAATTTTACGCTTGGAACTGATGCGCAGGGAGGGATTGGTGTAAATTTCATTTATATTTTATTTATCGAACAAAATCGTTGTCATTTTTTATTTTTTCTCATCCCGCTTAACGAGTTTTTTCTAACTTGCCTTACCTTTTACATACCCCGAATCATCATGAAATTACACGAATATCAAGGCAAAGAAATCCTTAAATCCTTCGGGCTACCCATCCAAGAAGGCAAGGTAGCCGAAACACTGGACGAAGCCTATGCGATCGCCAAAGACCTCTACCCCAACTCCGACGGAAAAAACTTTTACGTCATCAAAGCGCAAATCCATGCCGGCGGACGCGGTAAAGGCGGTGGTGTTAAACTGGCTAAGTCCTTAGACGAAGTTAAGGACGTAGCGGGTAAAATCTTAGGGATGCAACTCGTAACCCACCAAACCGGTCCCGAAGGCAAAAAAGTACATAAAATATTGATCGCGCAGGACGTTTTTTATCCCGGTGCTTCCGAACCGAAAGAATATTACTTCTCGGTAACCCTTGATCGTACAAAAGGACAAGACATCGTAATGGCTTCCAGTGAAGGTGGGATGGACATCGAGGAAGTCGCTGAAAAGCATCCTGAAAAAATTGTCCGCGAATGGATTGATCCCTTAGTGGGATTAACGCCGTTCCAAGCACGCCGGATTGCTTTTGCCTTAGGTTTTGAAGGGGAAGCCTTCAAAAATGCAGTAACTTTCATTCAAGGCATCTACAAAGTGTATCAAGAAACGGATGCCGCGATGGTGGAAATCAACCCGATGCTGAAAACTTCCGATAACAAAATTATCGCCGTTGATACCAAATTTGATATTGACGAAAACGCCCTTTATCGCCAAAAAGCCTATCAAGATTACCGCGACATCACGGAAGAAGATGCCCTCGAAACCGAAGCCCGCGCCAGCAACCTGAACTACATCAAATTGGACGGTAACGTGGGTTGTATGGTGAACGGAGCCGGTCTGGCGATGGGAACAATGGATATGATTAAACTCTCGGGCGGTGCGCCGGCGAACTTCTTGGACGTAGGCGGTACTGCCAATGCCCAAACGGTAGAAGCCGCATTCCGCATCATCCTCAAAGACCCGAATGTCAAAGCCATCCTGATTAACATCTTCGGCGGTATCGTACAGTGCGACCGCGTAGCGAACGGGGTTGTGGAAGCCTACAAAAACATCCCGGATATTAACATTCCGATTATCGTTCGTTTACAAGGCACGAAAGCCGACGAAGCGGCGGACATCATCCGTAACTCGGGCTTGAAAGTCGTCCCTGCAACCTTATTAAGTGAAGCGGCGCAAAAGGTCAAAGAAGCCCTTAATGCGTAAAAATCTATAACTAAAAATAACAAACCCGCATCACTATTGCAGGATGCGGGTTTTGTTATTGGTTAAAGCGATTTAGATTTTTCGGTCGTATAGGTGAAATATATTATTAGAACATGACGGCGTAGGCGGTTCGGTTGCCTTTTCCGTAAGTTCCTTCAATGAGGACTGCACCTTGCTTACCTTCGAGGGCTTTTGCGACTTCGGTTGGTGTTTTTACAGGCGTTTTGTCCACGTGAGTTATCACAAATCCTTCACGCACACCGGCAGAACGTAATTTTCCGGCATAAACGCGATCCACCCGCACACCAAATGCCACGTCATAGTCTTTTTTGTCTTGTCCCGAAACGGATTCCATTTCTGCTCCAAGGTCTTTCAAAGAGGAAGTACGCTCTTTGGTAGCAAATTCGGTTGTTCCGGCTTGATTTTTAAGGGTAACGACGATCGGTAGTTCTTTATTGCTCCGAAGTACCGTTAATTTTAATTTATCACCCGGACGGTGGCGACCCACTTGCTCCTGCAATTCGGAAGCGGTATTGACCGTCTGTTCTTCTACTTTGATGATGACATCGCCTTTTTTCATGCCGGCTTCTTGCGCAGCGGAATTGTCATTCACACCGGAAACATAAACCCCGCGCGAAACGCTCAAGTCTTCCTCTTTAGCAAGGTTGG
>Ga0209573_1003663_pt1 | contig 16402 bp, 15 predicted proteins | sample TNRBio252014_DNA_FD_185870 | JGI IMG/M metagenome (GOLD analysis project Ga0209573, IMG submission 185870) | Wastewater treatment Type I Accumulibacter community from EBPR Bioreactor in Madison, WI, USA - TNR Reactor_6/25/2014_ DNA (SPAdes)... | ecosystem: Engineered > Bioreactor > EBPR >...
GTATGTGCCATGACATTCACTTTTACAGTTAGGTCTAGATCAGAACCGGTGATAGTTACATCGTTGCCTCTTGCAACAATATGAACACCGCTTAGCACTGGCAATGCTCCAGCCCTTGTAGACACTGCTCTAGAAGCTGCACCAAGTGCTTCGACTAATGTGTCGCGTTCAATCTGGATTTTCATTTTTGTCCTCCAATATATTTATAAGTATTAAAAGAGTTCATAACAGTAATAGGCTTGTGGAATTGGGTATAAGTAAAGTTTCCCCTGATAAAGGCATAAAAATTCATCCACATATCATCCACAGTTATCCACAGGCCATTAAGTGATTTAGTAAAAGTCCTGGTTATTATCCCCATCTTACGCTTAAGTAATCCACAGTTATCCCCAAGTTTATCCACTAGCTCACACCTCCTGGATATCCAGAAGGATTATCATATGTGCTTTGTGAACCTGAACTTTGTGCTGGTCCCATTTTGATACGACCAATAAGTTCATTCACTTGCTCAAAGATAGCAGCCTTTTCTGTCATCTGTTGTTTAATTTTTTCAACAGCATGCATCACGGTTGTATGATCTCGACCACCAAAAACTTCTGCAATCCGCGGGAAAGAATAATCCGTTAGTTCACGGAAAACATACATGCCAATTTGGCGTGCTGTAACTAAAGGTCGTCTTCTTGATGAACCAGTTAAATCTTCAATAGACCATCCGAACATAGATGCGGTCTCTTCTAAAATAACTTGAGGAGTAATAACGCGTGTTTTGTTTGAAGGTAATAAATCACTCAATACTTGCTTGGCAATCTCCTCAGTAAGTTGCACTCTATGTAGTGAAGAATAGGCTCCAACACGAATAAGTGCCCCTTCTAATTCACGTACATTATCGGAAATATTGCTGGCAATAAAGGTCATAACATCATCAGGAATATTATGTAAATTCTCTGAATAAGCTTTTTTTCTTAGGATTGCTAAACGCGTCTCAAATTCAGGTGGTTGAACATCTGTGATTAAACCCCACTCGAAACGAGAACGTAGACGATCTTCTAATGTTTGAATTGATTTTGGAGGACGGTCAGAACTTAATACAATCTGACTAGCAGCACCATGTAGTGAATTAAAGGTGTGGAAGAATTCTTCCTGCAGCTGTTGTGATCGTTCCAAGAATTGAATGTCATCTACTAATAAAACATCAACTTCGCGATAACGTTTTTTAAATGCTGCTGTAGAGTTTGTTCTAATTGATTCTACAAACTCATTCATGAAAGTTTCTGTAGAAACATATCGGATTCGCTTGTTTGGAAACATCTTCATTACGTAATGACCAATGGCATGTAAAAGGTGAGTTTTACCTAATCCAGCCGAACCATAAATAAAGAGAGGATTGTAGCTTCTAGCAGGAGATTCAGCTACGCTTAACGCTGCTGCATGAGCAAATCTGTTTGATGTTCCAATAACAAAATGGTCGAATGTATAGCGAGGATTTAGACCAGTTTCTTCATTGTTATATTCAGTTGTGTGTGCATCTATATATGAAGGACGTGCCTCTTCTTCGGTGTTGGAATTATTTGATGATTGTGTTTCTTGTGATGTGAAATTTTGAAAATTTTGTGCTTCTTGATCTCTTACATCAATCACATTTTCATCATCTCTTGTTCGAGTATCAACGACAAAACTAATTGAGATTGGAGTGTCAGAAATGTTTTCGATTGCATCATCGATGACAGAAGAAAAAGTAGAAGTAATTTTTTCTTGGGCAACAATTGATGGCACCAAGATCACAATGTTGTCTATAACTGACTTTGAATCCACCCTACACCCTGCAAACCATGTGTTATAGGCAGCATCAGAAAGCTGGTTTCTGATGTGTCCCGCCACTAAGTCCCATACATGTTGGGCAGATGTCAATATTGTTGGACTTTCCATATGTTCATCCACAGTCTTATCCACACTTGTGGATACTTGTCTAGTCGTACTTAGTTGCTCTCACTTAGCGTAATATCGGGCTTGTAAGAGGAAGTAAGGAAAACTACTACGAGTTCTGACTTTGTGCAAGATGACAATCCACTGTTGTGGATTAAGTTATTTACACAATCTATATTTGCTTGTGTAAATGCTGTGAATTGGTGGGAAAACTATTGCTTCTGTTAAGATATAGGGCTCATTGAAGCGACAAAAGCGATGTCGCACTAAATAAGAGGTCTAGAAATGTCAACAAAGAGAACGTTCCAACCATCGAATCGTAAGCGTTCACGCAAACACGGATTTAAACTTCGCATGAGCACGAAGTCTGGTCGCTCTATTTTGAAGCGCCGCCGTTTAAAAGGACGCAAGCGTCTAAGCGCTTAAGTTTTACGCGAGGCTCGAAATGAGCACTCAAGAAAATAACCGATCAAATTTAACTTTTAAAGACAGCACTTTATTTAAAATTCGTGGTCTTAAAAATTGGGAAAAAATTTCTAAAGCACCTGTATTTTCTGTAGGGCCTTTGTGGTATAAAACCCTTATAAATCAAGACGAAATGCCACCTCGAATAGCATTTGCTATCTCTAAAAAATATGGAAATGCAGTAAAACGAAATCGGTGTAAACGAAGAATTAAAGAAGTTGTTCGATCTTTAAGTACTGATCAAAAAATAAAAAAAGGCACTTGGATTTTGGTTGGAGTAAAGCACTCGAACAGAGAAATCTCATTTGAAGAGATTCAAAATTCATGCAACGAACTTTACGAAAAGATCAATGATGAGTATCAAAAAAACCAATAAAATAAGGCTTAAACACTTCAATCCCCTATTTTGGTTTTTCTATTTTTTGGTTGTCATTTATCGTTTTGTTACGAAACCTTTTCCATCAAGGTGTCGTTTTCATCCAACATGTTCGACGTACGCACTTGAGTGTCTGAAGGAATTCGGATTTATAAAAGCGTGTACAAAAACAGTTTTGCGAATTGGAAAATGTCATCCTTTTCATCCCGGTGGAGTTGATTATCCGAACAGTAATCAAGCACAAAAATAGCTATTTAGCAGGTAAAATGACTTTATATTTAGTGTCTATAGTTATGAAAATTTTTAACGGTTGAACTGAAATATTTTTGTATAAAACTATTAGACTGACCTATCGCAAGGATGCTCTTATCGATATCGAAGACTCGTAATCCTTGATGAGATATCGATACTTACATTGCGGAAAAAATTTGGAGTAAAAATTTATGGCATCAATACTTTCACCTATTGAAAATTTAATCGGGTGGCTTTTAGCTGAAATATACAACTATGTACCAAGTGTTGGTTTTTCTATCATTTTGGTAACTATGTTGGTCATGCTACTAGTTTTCCCATTAACGCATAAACAGACAAAATCTATGCTCGCTATGCAGGCTTTACAGCCAAAAGTTAAGGAAATCCAAGAGAAATACAAGGATGACCGCCAAAAACTGAGCGAAGAAACCATGAAAATGTATCGTGAAGCTGGCGTTAATCCACTTGGCGGATGTTTACCTCTGTTGGTTCAAATGCCATTCTTCTTCTCGATGTTTGCTGTAGTAAGAAATATCCAAAAGTATGTTGGCGAAGATACCAAGCTTTTTGAGGCTATTTGTGCTCCGGCAAAAACGCTAGAAGTATGTACGGGTAATGCAGGTAAGTTTTATGAAGCCGGGTTTTCAGCAAATAAAGCAGAAGAGCTAGCTGAAAAATTACCAGCAAGTAAGGAATTCTTTGGCTTGCACTTATCCGATAGCTTGATTCATGCTGTTGATTATGGTTTCAAATCTATATTTGCATATGTGATTCTTACTGCTTTGGTCGCAGTCGCATCTTATATCGCAATATCAAGATCTCAAAGTCTAAATCCAAATAGTGCTAATCAACCTGGATTTATGAAGTACTTTAAGTATTTCATTCCAGTAATGGCAGCAACCTCTCCAATATATTTACCAGCAGGTGCGAGCTTGTACTTATTGACTAGCTCGACTTGGAGAGCTGCGCAGCAAGAATATCTATACAGAAAAATTATTATTCCTCATCATGAGAAGAGTAATTCGAATTCAGATAAAGACACTAAGCACGATACTAAGGATGGCGAGGTCTTAGAAGAGCAGGCAAGAGAAAATTATCAACCCGGAAAAGCTCGTGCCAAAAGAAAAAAGAAATAGTTAGTTCTTAGAAAGGAAATAAAAGTGGAATGGATTGAGTCAGTAGGAAAGTCAGTTTCAGAAGCAGTAGATAATGCATTGGATACGCTAGGTATACACAAAGACGAAATTGAATACGAAATTATAACAGAGCCTAAGAAGGGCTTACTTGGAATCGGTGGCTCGGAAGCACGCGTTCGCGCTAGAGTAAAACCTGTATCGAGAGAGAAACCAAAGAGTAAACAACGTCGAAGTGGGGAGCGAAAGCAAACTGCTAAGAAAACCAAAGCTAAGCCACAACCTAAAGAGAAGGCTTCAAAGAAGAAAGAAAGAACAATGGAAGAAAACGAAGAGAACGTTTCTGAACCAAAAAGTGAGAAGCGAGAGTTTGCAGCTCCTTTAGAAACACAGGCGGATTACGCCAAAGACTTTCTAAATGGCCTAGTTAAGTACTTCGACTCTGGTTGTGACATCTCAACTGAAATTGAAGAAGACATAATCAACGTTTCAGTAGAAGGAAAACAAGTGGGCTTACTCATTGGGTCTAGAGGAGCAACCCTATTTGCACTAGAAGAGCTAATGAGAGCAGTTGTTCAGGCGAAAGTTGGCGGCTTTACAGCTCGCATGTATCTAGACGTTGGCGGTTACCGAGCTAAGAGAAAAGAAGCATTAGCTGACTTTGCTAAGAACTTAGCAGAAAAGGTTAAAGAAACTGGCCGAGTTCAAGTCCTTGAGCCGATGGTTGCATCTGATCGTAAAATTGTTCATGATGTAATAGCTGAGATTGAAGGCATAACAACTACATCCGAAGGCTATGACCCTAAGAGGCGAGTTGTTGTAATGGTAGACGAAGCCTAATAGGGCTCAATCGGTAAACTTTTAAAGAGGGCTTCGGCCCTCTTTTTTATTGCCTGCAAACCTTCTCGAAAGATATAGAATATAGGATCATGAAAAATCGGCTATCTCAAGACAACTTATATAAGTGGTTAGAAAAATCAAGAGAATATGGCTTTCTGTCGCCGCAGCCTATTGAGGATCAAATAGAGCACTCGCAGTCGTTTATTGAGCTTATTCCAAATTTGAAGGGAAGGGTCCTGGACCTGGGGGCTGGGGGAGGTCTTCCTGGCTTTGTGATATTAGCTTTAAGCGATGTTGAGCTGACCGCCTTAGATGCTATGAGAAAACGGACAGATTTTCTTGAAGAATTTAGAACTGATTGTGAAATGCAGAATAGATTCCACATTGTCAACGGCAGGGCAGAAGAGTTGTCAACAGTAGAAGGCTATAAGGGAAATTTCGATTATATAGTATCAAGAGGTTTTGGTTCCCCTGCCTATACCGCTGAGTGCTCTGCAAACTTTTTAAAAATTGATGGCGTATTAGTTGTGAGCGGTAGGCCTGAGAAAGAAGAAGCCAGATGGAATGAAGAAGGCCTAAATAAGCTCGGCTTAAGTCTGGATCGAGTTGTAGGCTCGGATAAAGCTCATATTGCATTAATACGTAAGGTTAAAGAAACACCAGAAATGTTCCCAAGGAGCAACTCTTCGATAAAAAAATCACCCCTATGGTGATTTTCTAAATTTTTTAAATGTTTCACATGAAACATTTAAAAAATTTTTCGTACACTTCAATCTTTATGTGTTTTAACTTTTTATGCCGCTCGGTGAACCCATTTGTATAAAGATGGAAATAGAGACTAGAGTATTGTCCGCTTAAGGAGGCATGTCTTGAATGATGATCTAAAAAGACGAAGTATGAGGATTTTCTCTCACGTAAAACGAGACCAGGAAGAGGCTCAGGAACCAAAGCCGGAACAAATCTCAAATGAAGCAGAATCTCAAGTAAATGAAGTATCTGCAATCCAAACACCTCAATCAGAGTCGCAACAACCGCAACCTGCTGAGGAGGTACAATCTGTATCTTCTGGAGAATTTCCAATACCTCGCGTTATTGCTATTGCAAACCAAAAAGGAGGCGTTGGTAAAACAACTACTTCAATAAATCTTGGCGCATCTTTGGCAGCTGAAGGCAAAAGAGTTCTTATAATTGACCTAGACCCTCAGGGCAATGCTACTAGCGGTTTGGGCATACAACATCGAGATCTAGAAGGATCAGTTTACGATGTGATAGTTAACGATAAGTCTATTGATGATTGCACAGAGCCCACAGCGGTAAGAAATCTATTCGTAGTCCCAGCCACCATTGATTTGGCAGGTGCGGAAATTGAGTTGGTGCCGGCTTTTTCTCGAGAGATGAAACTGAAACGAGGCATCGAAGAAGTCAAAGATGACTATGACTACATCATGATTGACTGCCCCCCTTCACTTGGTTTGCTAACGGTTAATGCGCTAGCTGCATCTGATGATGTGATCGTTCCTGTGCAGTGCGAATACTATGCGCTAGAAGGCTTAGGCCAGTTGCTCCGGAATGTAAAGCTAGTTCAGGCTAACTTGAACGGAGGATTAAAAGTACGTGGAATTGTCCTCACTATGTACGATGCGCGTACTAAGCTTGCCGAACAAGTTGAAGCCGAAGTGAGAAATAATTCAGGAGAGAATGTGTATCGCACAGTTATTCCTCGCACGGTAAGACTTTCAGAAGCGCCTTCTTTTGGGCAACCAATAACAACATTTGATCCAACATCACGAGGCGCAATAGCGTACCGTGAACTAGCAAAGGAAATAAGCAATGGCGAGAAGTAGTGGACTTGGAAAAGGCATAGGTTCTTTAATACCTAGCGGCTCACAGCCTCAATCTGTTTCAGGGATAGATATGATTCCTGTGTCTGATATCATGCCAAATCAATATCAACCAAGAAAACAATTTGATGAAGAAGCACTAAGTACACTTAGCGATTCTGTTCGTGAACTAGGTGTCCTTCAGCCCATTCTTGTTAGATCTACGAAAGATGGCTACGAGCTAATCGCAGGCGAGCGCAGATGGCGTGCAGCCAAAAGAGTTGGTCTAACTACTATTCCAGCATTAATTAGAGATGTCGACGACACAGTATCGTTAGAGCAAGCGATTGTAGAAAATGTTCAACGAAGTGACTTGAACCCAATCGAAGAAGCAGCTGCATACCAACAACTAATTGAAGAGTTCAAACTAACTCACGATCAAGTTGCAAAGCGTGTAGGCAAAAGCAGAACAGCAATAACAAACATTTTGCGTCTCTTATTGCTTCCTCCTTCAATTCAGAAGATGGTTCGTGACAACAAAATTTCTATGGGGCATGCCAGAGCATTACTTGGATCTCCAGATAGAGCTTTCCAAGAAAAGATGGCTAAGCAGGTTGTGTCAGAAGGACTTTCTGTTCGTGCAGTAGAAGAAGCTGTTAGAGAATCGACTTCGGATGAGATTGATTTAACAAAGCCAAACGCTGCAAAGAAAACTCCTTTGCGTGCACCAGGTCTAATTGAATTAGAAACTCTTTTGGGTGATTACCTAAACACAAGAGTCAATATTTCAATGGGTGCAGATAAAGGTAAGATCACAATAGATTTTTCTACATTAGAAGATTTAGAGAGAGTGTATCTGTTGATGGCTTCTAATCAAGCCATTAACGCTTAATTACTTGCTTTCAATAACACTATAAATACCATCGGCAACAGCTTGTGCTATTTGTGTGCTGCGTTCTCTAACTAGCTGAACCATTGTTATGTCACTGGTATCACAAAGCTCAATGATGACAGAAGGCATCTTGGATTCTCTCAGTAGAGGATACATTCTTCCTACTGCATCGTCTGGATCGCTCTTAACTATCTTCGATAGTTCATGCTGAATAGAACCAGCTAATGCTGCACCTACCATTGAACGGTATCGATTATTAGAGAAGAAGATACATCGACCGCCCGCACCAAAAGAAGGCTTTAGAGAAAAAAGAAAATCTAGATTTGATGAGTTTGCTTCTGCTGCTATCTCTGATTCATCGCCACCTTCATAATACAGTGGGACTTTCATTCCCCGTTCAAAGAGCTCTTTAATTAATCGATCTCCAATTACTGTAAAGGTAGGATCGAGACATACGCCTGCTCTGTAAACTTTTGAGTTGTCCCTTAATTGCCATTGCACTTGTTCTCTTAAGTTAGTCGCAGAAGAAGAGGCAAAAGTATTCACTCGCTTAAGAGCTAAAACAGTATTAGGCCCACAAATGCCGTCTGAAGAAATTCCCATATTGCGCTGGAACTCTCTTAATGCTTGCGCAGTCTCTGCTCTAAAGAAGCCATCTTCACGGCCTGCATCAAATCCTAAAGCATTCAAGTGATGCTGTAACTCGGCAACATCTTCACCTCTGAAAAGTGGTTGGCGCTCGTAAAGAAGTCGATCACCAAGCTTATACGAAGAAGTAGTTAATTCATTCCAAGTTTGAGTATCTAGCTTACCGGTGGGAGTAAGACCGTGAATCTCTTGATATGAGACAATTGCTTTTGTAGTTTCGGTGCCTAAATTTCCAAGCTCAATTATTGGTATGTCATAACCGAGTTGCATGAGCCGTTCTTGAACATCTGCAAGTGAAGAATCTGTTGTCCGATTCATTCCACCTCCTATAGATATTCTTAAAACGGTTAAATCGGAATATTAAATAATATCAGACAAATCGTCTAGAAGGCCAGCCTTGTTTTTGGCTCCTACCAGGCGTTTTACAGGTTCTCCATCTTTAAACACAATTAAAGTAGGTATACTCATAACTTCGAACCGACGAGCAAGATCTGGATTTTCATCAACATTCACTTTACCAATAGAAAGTTTTCCTGCTTGTTCAGTAGCAATTTCATCTAAAACCGGAGCAATCATTTTGCACGGACCACACCACTCTGCCCAGAAGTCAACCAAAATAGGTTCTGACGAAGTTGAGATAGCTTCATCAAAAGAATCGACATTAAGTGTTTTTGTATTTGCTCCCATTAGAGATCCTTTCTGGCTAGACGCGATGTCTAGTGATAACTTTACATTCTACTTCTAACAAAGGTAGGGACGGGAATCTTCCCAGCTTTGACGAGAGATTCTTGCCAAAGAGTGTACCTGCAAAGACAGTCCTGTTTAGTGCAGTGATTCTATATAGCGCTCAGCCTCTATAGCTGACATAGCTCCAGTTCCGGCAGCTGTAATCGCTTGTCTATATACCCTGTCTGCAACGTCTCCAGCAGCGAAAACACCTTCAATATTGGTTGCAGTTGAGTGTGGAGCAGTAAGAATATAGCCCATTTCGTCTAGATCGATTTGGCCCTCAAAAATAGAAGTATTTGGAGTGTGTCCAATGGCAACAAAAAGACCTGTTATCTCTAACTCAGACTTAGACCCATCAACTGTATTACTTAAAATAAGTTTTTCAACTTTATTTTCGCCGATAACCTCATCAACAGTTTCATTTAATCTCAATGTTATTTTCTCGTTAGCACGAACACGATCTTGCATGATTTTTGATGCACGAAACTCGTCACGTCGGTGAATCAAAGTAACGCTGTCTGCAAAACGTGTTAGGAATAAAGCCTCTTCCATTGCAGAGTCGCCACCACCAACTACAGCAATGTTTTGTCCAGAGAAAAAGAATCCGTCACATGTTGCACAGGTAGAAACTCCGTAACCTAGCAAGCGTTGTTCGGATTCTAAACCGATCATTTTTGCCTTAGCTCCAGTAGAAATGATTACAGTGCGAGCTTCATATAAGTCCTGGTCAACCCAAACTTTTTTAATATCTCCGTCTAGTTCGACCTTCGTTACATCTTTAGTGATGAACTCTGTGTTAAAGCGTTCTGCTTGTTTGCGAAATTGATCCATTAACTCTGGCCCCATAATGCCGTCGCTGAATCCTGGAAAGTTTTCAACCTCAGTTGTTGTCATCAATTGTCCGCCGGCTGCAGCACCTTCAATAACAAGCGGTTTCAAATTTGCACGTGCAGCATAAATAGCGGCAGTTAAACCAGAAGGTCCAGAACCAATAATAATTACATCACGAACAGACATTTATTTACCTCAATTACTTATTTCTTAATCCATAACAGCGTACCGATAGCAACAAAAATTCCACCCCAAACGAGATAAGTTTCATACATTGGTAATACCAATGTTGTTGCTCTAAAAGCTGCGATTACTAGGAAAAATATGACTAGAACCAATAGCACAATTGCCAAGATTCCATATACGCTAAAACGCGCAATCTTATGAGCAGGTTTAACAACCTTATTTTGGGCAGTATCAACAACGTTATCTATTGTTGACATTACTGTTTTTTCCCATTCAGCCATAGTTGGTTAAGTTTACTATAGGGATGGCAGCCGATTTATTGTTCAGCTACTGGAGTTCGTTTGTACACAAGGCTGATTAGTTGTTTTAGTTCTGATATCCGCATAAACGAACCTATACCTAAAGCAATGAGGCAAGTAGTGGCAGAAGCAACTACTGATAAGTAGACGTTATCGATATTTATAGAAACTATGTATCCTAATGCTCCTGATATTAAGGCAACAATAACCATGTGCGTAATAAATGGCTTGTCGAATAGATGGTCTCCTATTGATTTTGTAACCATTCGAATCGATAGAGGAAGCACAAGTAGATAAGACAAGGAAAATGCAAAAGCTAGACCTGCAACAGAAAATAAGTTGAAGAAAATTATTGCCAAGCTAAGACTGATAGCATTTTGGACAACATTTATATAAAACAAAGTTCGGGTTTTGTTCAAAACATTCCCCAATCTAACTATGTACAGGTATAAAGAATATGCAGGTAAACAGCTTAAAAATGCAATTAATACACTTGCCGTTCTCTTTGCGTCGTCAACGCTAACTTTTCCGTGTGCAGTCAGAATGATTAGCGCTGGTATTGCCGTTGCTGCTTGAAGTGCACAAACAAAAGACATAATAAGAGTAAGCGCACTGGCACTTTGTCTTGTGAGTGTTTTGGTCCTAGCTGTTGTAATAGTTTCTTTATAAGAACCTTCGTTAGTCTCAATAGTGTGTGCAATTCGTGGAATCATTGTTGTCATAATTGTTACAGCCAACAAACCGTGGGGGAGTTGAGCAAACAAAAATGCAGTTGTGTAAGTCAATACACCACCCTGATCGGCGTTTGATAATGCCATAATGCCAAACAAAGCAATCTGGTTAGCCACTGCGTATCCGATCATCCATTTAGAACGATGAAAGAGCAGTCTTACATTCGGATGTTTAATTGATGCGAGCTTAAATGTTCCACCTGCACGCAGATAAGAAACTGCTAGTAGCGTCGTTACCGTTAACACGCCCAATGTCGTACCTATAGCTAATATTTGTATGTTTGTGTTCGACCTTAAGGTTTCTAAATTTGAAGAAAAAGTGTCATTTTGTTTCTTAACGTAGAGCAAAACGCTAATAACAACAACGTTATTAGCAATGGGCGCGAATGCTGCCATCACAAATTTTGATCGAGCTGCCAAATATGACTGCATTACTGCTGTTAAAGCGTAGAAAAAGATTTGGGGCAAGAAAAATAGTAAAAAGAAAAGTACTAATTCCTGTTGTCCTTCACCAGATTCTGAAGAGTTCAAAGCAGTCATTAAAAAAGCAATGACTGGCGATAACATTAACGTAATCAAACTAATAATGGCCGAAGTGATCATCGCGAAGGACAGTAACGAATGATCTGCTTTCTCATCTTTTTGCTTTAACTGTTGAACAAAAAATGGCACCATAGTTGATGCAATAACACTTCCTAATATGAGTTCATACATCATGTTTGGAGTGTTATTAGCAATCGAATATGAGTCAGAAAGCCTTGTAAAACCTAGCGTAGACGCAAGTAAAATTACACGGATAAACCCAAGTAATCTTGAAAATAAAGATCCTGCAAAAACAAAAGCAGAGTCGCGTGCGCTTTGTGATAACGCCATTATGCTCTTTTCTCAACAGGCATGTCGATTACAGGAGCAACAACACGATTAGCTTTTTTGCGCGAGTGAACAATCCACCAAAATGCTAGAAAGAGAATGGATGCTATAGAAATAGCAACACCTACACCCGAAAAAGCACTAGAGCGCACAGTGACACCTTGTTTCACAATTTCAACTTCTTGACTGGGCGATAGTACTCGCACTGAAATAGGGAATGAGCCAGCCGTCCTTGCTTTAACGGGAACAACCAACGTTGTATTTTCTTGATTTAAGGTGACTTCGTACCTTGAACCCTCAGGAAAAGATAGCTTGTCGCTATCTACCTCTACAAGTACTTTCAGCACTTCCCCAGAGGAATTTTTAACCGTTACCGGTATTTCATCTTCCCTTGAGGTTAGAGTTATTGTCCTTTTTTGAGGAAGATTAATTACATTGCTGATGTTTTCAACTTGTTGCCGAACAGATTCACTAGAAATAATTTCGTTAACTTTGCGATCGCTTCTTGACAGAATAGCTAAGCGAGACCATTTAAATACGTTATTAGTTATTGAAGAGGACGGATAGATTGATTCTCCTGCACGAGCATAACGACCAACTTCATCAACCTGACCAGAATCTATCTTTGTTGTTTTGTCAACAGGAATTGATTGATTTTTCAATTTGTTTGATATCGACTTGTCTTCGTCTAATTCATTGAAAAAAGTATCAAGCTTGATTGTCCTGGTGAGTGGATTATTGCTAGTTGCTCTTATGAATTCTGTTGCTACAGAAGCATCAAGTTTGCCTATATCTAAAGGAATAATTGCTCCTCGAGAAACACTTGGAGCTTCTAAAGTTATGATTGAAGTTGCTGCAATTAAATAGTTTGCTTGTGCGCTAGGCGAAAGCGAGCTTGGTAAAGAATTGGCAAGTTTGTATTCACCAGCAGCTATTGAAAGAGACAAATCTTCGTCGGATACTTTTGCATACCTTTGTGAAGGAACACTTGTTGCATTAAAAGTGTTGTCATCTACAACTAATTTATCTATTCCACTTAAAGCAATAGTGGAAATGGATTCTTTGGTAAATGTTTGAGTTACCAAAGTTCTTGAAGGTATAGAAAATTGTAAGTCGCTAGTTATTGATCTTCCCAAAGCGATGTGATTTGAAAATAAGTTGCTTTTATTTATCTCTTCAAGTTCTGCAATATTTAAAGGAACATATGTATCTTGAACATACTCAATATTGCTAGGTTGATTGACACTAAACAATTCGGCAATAGCGTCATCTGAGCTCAAAGTTGCTAATAAAGAGGCGCTTTCCAGGGCTTCTGGGCTTAAAATCAGCGTTGATTGGGCCCCTAAATTAGCAATTTCAGCAACCGTATTGCTCACATTCGTAAATTGTGTTGAGTATGACTCGATTAGCTCTTTTGCATTCTTGTCATTTTTAATAAGACTTCTTCTGTCGATAAGTGGATCAAATATTAAAAGAGGAACAACGTTTAATTTTTGAGAGTATGCAGACCCGCTTTCTGATACTGTTGGAATATAAGTTGTGAAAGAGTAAGCCGTTTCAGAAGTATCTTTTTTCGGAGTAGTCAAAGAAATAGCAATCGGATATACACCTGTTTCTCTAAAATTAAGACCCGCGTTTGAATCTGAATTTATAGGTATTTCAAACCTGTAGGATGATTCAGTTATCTGAGCACTATTTAGCAGAATGCTTGTTGAGTCCCTCACTCTTCCTTTGCCTAGGTTATCTCCAAATGCTGTTAGCTGAGATCGAGTATTGGTCTTTGTGAATACATCTACATTTACAGTTGATTCTGCAGGTGCATCTGTAGCTATCTCAACCAGAAGAGAATTATTAGCAGTTATGTAAGGGCTCAAGTAACGTATTGAAAGTTTAGGAGAGTTATCATCCTGATCGTTTGTTGCTGCTTTTGCAGGGACTGCTGAGGCAAGAACCATAGCCAGTAAAGCCAGAAGGGCAATGCGTTTAAAGGATTTGGTTAAAGCCGTTTTTCTCATCTCTATATATACATTAGGCGCATTTGGTGCACTAGTTGAGATTGGCAAACACATATTTCCTGGTCAGGGGCAATGACAGCACTCCTTTTGCAGGGGTCACCCCTGCAAAAGGGTAGTTAAGTCGCGCAAAATTAACGACGATATAGAAAGTATGGTTGATTTAGATGAATTATTGCGCTTTGCAATTCATGTTGGCGCATCGGATTTACACGTTAAAGTTGGTTCTCGTCCTCGAGTGAGGATCGATGGTCGGTTAGAGGAAACAGAATTTACCCCTGTTGGTCCAAGTGACACTGAAAGAATCGCGTTCAATATTTTACCTAAACATAGGGCCGATGAATTCATGACAAACTCCGAAGCCGACTTTGCATATGCAGTTGCTGGTCTGGGTCGCTTTCGCGTAAATATTTTCCGTCAACGCGGATCAATTGGAATGGTTTTTAGAAGAGTTGTTCCGGGCATCCCTTCTTTTGAAGAACTAGGGCTTCCTGCTATTGCAAGAAAAATGAGCGATGAAAATAGTGGTCTTGTTATTGTTTCTGGCCCTGCCGGGTCTGGTAAAACAACAACGTTAGCTGCAATGGTCGATCATATAAATCGTTCACAACCTCGACATATTGTGACTATTGAAGATCCGATTGAAGTTTTGCATAAAGATCATCTATCTATTGTTAATCAAAGAGAAATTGGTACTGATACAGACGACTATGTTTCTGCAATGTCGCGTGTTGTTCGCCAAGATCCTGATGTGATTTTGATTGGCGAATTAAATGATTCTGAAACCGCAAAAGCAGCATTGGTTGCAGCCGAAACAGGACACTTAGTTTTAACTTCTGTGCACGCAATGAGCGCAACAGAAACAATTCAGCGCGTTTTGGATTTCTTCCCTGATCATCAACAACGATCAACATCAATGTCTTTGGCAGGCACGCTTAAAGGCATAATAAATCAGCGTTTAGTGACTAAGGTCGATGGGCTAGGACGAGTTCCTGCGTGCGAAGTAATGACAATGACATCTAGGATTTTTGATCGAATAGTTGATCAAAGCGATGCTCCTCTAGATATTGAAGACATTATTTCTGATGGTGAATATTATGGAATGCACTCGTTAGATCAATCTCTAATGCAATTATTTGGTGATGGCCTAATCACGCGACGCGAGGCATTGGCACACGCGGTGAACCCTGTTGAACTCCGTGCTTCATTAGAGTCAATTCGCGGCGAGTAATTTTCTGCTGCGTTGGCAGAGTTATGCCGGCTATATGGAGAAAAATCCTGCCAACGCGGGTAAACTTGGATTTCTTATATGGAAATTCAGAAACAACTCTCTCAGCTTGGCGATGTTAACTCGCCTGCCTACGAGCTGAGTTCATACTTTATAAAAGAAGGTTTCTCTTTTTATATAGTTGGTGGAAGCGTTCGCGATGCCATCCTAGGTATTGAATCTGATGATATAGATATATGCACTGATGCCCGCCCTGATGATATTGAGCGCATTATTACGCCTCTTTCTAAATCAATATGGAAACAAGGCGAGGCTTTTGGAACTATAGGGTTGAAGTTCAAAGGTGTTGCATTCGAGATAACGACGTTTAGAAATGAAATATACAGAGATGATTCACGCAAACCACAAGTTACATTTGGTGATGATATAGAAACAGATTTATCTCGCCGTGATTTCACAATTAATGCAATGGCATTTTCTCTACCCGATGCAAAGTTAGTAGACCCATACAATGGCTTGGAAGATTTGCTAGATAAAAGATTGCGAACCCCACTATCTCCTGAGATTTCTTTTTCTGATGATCCCTTGCGCATGATGAGAGCAGCGCGCTTTATTGCTCGTTTTGCATGTGTTCCTGATGATGATTTAGTCGACGCGGTTAAAGAGATGAAGTCGCGCATGGAAATTGTGAGTGCAGAGCGCATACGCGATGAGCTTTCAAAACTTCTTGTTGTCAAAGATCCATCTGCAGGCTTATATTTCCTAAGCGAAACAAGGCTTAGTGACCAATTTTTACCTGAACTAAATGCAATGAAGCTTGAACAAGACCCTGTTCATACTCACAAAGATGTTCTGGTTCATAGTATTGCTGTAGTTGCTAACACTCGCCCAGAATTAAGAGTAAGACTAGCTGCACTTTTACACGACATTGCTAAACCAGCAACACGACAGATAACGGAACACGGAGTTAGCTTTCATCACCATGAAGTTGTGGGCGCAAAAATGGCACGCAAACGTATGCGAGAATTGAAATTTCCGAAAGAGTTAATCAGTGAAGTTTCACAACTTGTTTTCTTACATTTACGCATTCACACATATGCAATGGGTTGGACCGACTCTGCAGTTAGACGTTACGTTCGAGATGCTGGACATCTACTAGACGATTTA
>Ga0209573_1003664_pt1 | contig 16392 bp, 10 predicted proteins | sample TNRBio252014_DNA_FD_185870 | JGI IMG/M metagenome (GOLD analysis project Ga0209573, IMG submission 185870) | Wastewater treatment Type I Accumulibacter community from EBPR Bioreactor in Madison, WI, USA - TNR Reactor_6/25/2014_ DNA (SPAdes)... | ecosystem: Engineered > Bioreactor > EBPR >...
ATCGTCTTCAGCCATGTCCGACACTCGCGCGACGAGGCCTCGGTGATCAAGCGGCTCCAGGAAGACGGCACGGCCGGCGCCCTGCTCTGGCCCAACCTCGACGAGGGGCAATCCGCGCAACGCCGGGTCGACGCCTTTCAGCAGATCACGATGCCGCTGGTCTTCATCGACCGCGACATCCCGGGCGTCGAGCGCGATCTCATCACGAGCGACAATATCGCCGGCGCCCGCGCGCTGATGTTCCATCTGGTCGAGCTCGGCCATCGGCAGATCGTGTACCTGTCGCATCCGATGATGTCGATCCGGCCGGTCGCCGAGCGCTACAACGCATACCGCGACGTGATGCGTGAAGCCGGATTGACGCCCGTCGAGCCCTGGCTCATCGGACATGAGGGGCGCGAGACGGTCGGCCATCAGGCGCTGCGTGCGTCGCTCGACAGCAACAGCCTCGAGTTTCAGCAATTGAAGGACCACGTCCTCAATGCGCCGACGCGCCCGACAGCGATCGTGGCCGTCAACGACTACACGGCCGTCCTGGCCATGCGCGTCCTCAAGTTCCTGAACATCCGCGTCCCTGAGGGCGTGTCGATCACGGGCTTCGACGACATCGACCTGGCCGTCCATCTCGAGACACCGCTCACCACGGTCGCTCAGGATCATTCGGCGATCAGCCGCCTGGCGACCCGGGTGCTGATCGATCGGCTACAGGGTGATACACAACCCGCGCGCACCGAGGTCGTACCGGTCGGCCTTCGGCTGCGCAGCTCCGCGACCGTGCCCGTCCAGGTGACGGGCGGTGCCTGACGACGGCCGCGCTCAGCACCGTCGCAGGTCGCGCAATTCAAAAGGAGGTCGCCAGTCACACACTTGATCCCGGCCGAATCCATCGCCAGTTCCATTTGACAGTCCAATCGGGAGAAAAGAAGATGTCCATCCGCTCTCGGCGTATGAAAGCCGCAGCTTTGCCGTTCCTGCTCGCCACCACTGTTATGTCGATCCTGGTGAGCTGCACCAGCCCCACCGCTGCCCCGGAGGCCACGGCCGCGCCCGATGCGACAGCCGCCGTGGTTGCGCCCACCGAGGCCGGCACCACCGGCACCGGTGAGGTCGCCCGCGAAGACACCGTGATTTTCGACATCGACAACTCGTCGGTGCCGGCGCCCGAAAACTTCAACCCGTTCGTCCCGGGCACCAATCGCAATCAGGGCGCGCACCAGGCGATGTGGGAGCCGCTCTTCATCCTCAACTACGAGACCGGTGCGATCCAGCCCTGGCTGGGCACCGAGTTCACGCCCAACGCGACGCAGGATCTGTGGACCCTGAAGCTGCGCGAGGGCGTGACCTGGTCGGACGGCGTGGCGTTCACGGCCGACGACGTGGTCTTCACGATCCAGATGCTGCTCGACGATGACACGGCCTCGCTCGACAACGCCGCGAACATGCAGCAGTGGGTCAAGTCGGTGAGCAAGGTCGATGACCTGACGATCGAGTTCGCGCTCAACGAGCCCAACCCGCGCTTCCAGCTCGATTACTTCTCGGTGCGCATCTGGGGCAGCATCATGATCATGCCCAAGCACGTCTGGGAAGGGCAGGATCCATTCACCTTCACGTTCTACGATCAGGCCAAGGGCTGGCCGATCGGCACAGGCCCGTACAAGCTGACGACCGCCTCGCCGACCCAGTTCGTGTGGGACCGCGACGACAACTGGTGGGGCGCCAAGACCGGCTTCCATGCCCTGCCCGAGCCGCTCCGCCTGGCCTGGGTGATCGCCGCCTCCGAGGACCAGAAAGCGCTGCTGATGTCGAGCGGCCAGCTCGACAGCGCCATGAACGTCTCGCTCGGCGCGTTCGAGGCCATCCAGGCCAAGAACCCCAAGGTCATCGCCTGGCACGCCGGCCTGCCCTATGCCTGGGCCGACCCCTGCCCGCGCCAACTCTCGTTCAACCTCGAGAAGGCGCCCTGGAGTGACGTCAACCTCCGCAAGGCCGTCAGCCTGATCATCGATCGCGCCAAGATGATCGAGATCGCGTACGAAGGCACCTCCGAGCCGTCGCGGACCATGTTCGTGCAGTACGGCGGCATGAACCCCGTGATCGACGCGATCGTCGCCGCCGGGTACGGCACGCAGCCGACCGCGAGCGTCGACGAGGGCAAGGCCCTGATCGAGGCCGCGGGCTACACGCTCAACGGCGCCGGGCTGTACGAGAAGGACGGCCAGGTCTTGTCGGTGACGATCCAGGTGCCGAACGACACGGCCGAGTACACGCGCAGCAACAACGAAGTCGTCGAGCAGCTGCGCAGCGCGGGCATCGACGCCGTCAGCCAGCCGCTGACCGGCTCGACGTTCGGCGACAATCTCGCGACAGGCAACTTCGAAGCGGCCTGGAACTGGGAGCAGTGCGGCTCGGTCAATGAGCCGTGGAATTCCATGAACTCGCTCAACGTCAGCCGCTACATGCCGATCGGCGAGCGCGCCTCGGCCAACTATGTGCGCTGGAACAGCGAAGGCGCTCAGGCATACAGCGCGATCGTCGACCAGATCGGCACGCTCCCGCTCGGCGATCCGCAGATCCCGGGCCTTGTCGCCGAGGCCTACAAGTACGTGTACGATGAAGCCGTGGTCATCCCGCTGGCGCAGGCGCAGAAGTTGGTGCCCTTCGACACCACCTACTGGGTCGGCTGGCCGACGGCCGATGACAACTACAATCACCCGGCGACCTGGTGGAACAGCACGCACCAGATTATCCTGAACCTGAAGAAGGCGGGTCAGTAAGATCGAGGAGCGCGAAGCGAGGGGCGAGGAGCGATGAGTGCCGCGCTCCTCGCCTTTCGCTCTTCGCTCCTCGAAACTCACGAGGCATCATGGGCAGATACTCGATCGGTTTCATCGCACAGCGGCTGGGGATCTTCTTGTTGACGATCTGGATCGCCGCTTCGGTGATCTGGCTGATCCCGCGGCTGGCGCCGGGTGATCCGATCTCGGCCATGATCATGCGTATGTCGTCGAGCGGCGGGCGCGTCGAGAACGCCGACAAGATCATCGCCGGCTGGAAGGAACGCTTTGGGCTGAACGACCCCCTGCCCGTGCAGTATGTCCGCTACATGGGCAACCTGCTGCGATTCGACTTCGGTTACTCGCTGGCGCACTTCCCGACGCCGGTCGCCGACATCATCGGCCTCGCGCTCCCCTGGACGCTCGGGCTGCTGCTCGTGGCGGTGACGCTGGCCTTTTTCATCGGCAACTTCCTGGGCGCGATCATGGTCTGGGGCAGAACACCGGGGCTGATCCGCGCGGTCATCCCGATGTTCATGATCTTCACCTCGATCCCGTCGATCCTGGCGGCGATATTCCTGATCTACGTCTTTGCTTTTCTGCTCGAATGGTTCCCGCTGGCCGGGTCGTACCCGCTCGGGATGAAGGTCGAGCTCTCCTGGCGCTTCATCTCGGCCGTGATCTGGCACGCGACGCTGCCGGCGCTGTCGGTGGTGCTTGTCAATTTTGGCTACTGGACGCTCGGGATGCGCGGGATGATGATCACGGTCGAGGGCGAAGACTACATCCAGCTGGCGCGCGCCAAGGGGCTCAAGCCCTTTTACGTCCTGTACCGTTACCTGGTGCGCAATGCGATCCTGCCGCAGATCACGGCCTTCGCGATCACGCTCGGCTCGCTGGTCAGCGGCCAGGTCCTTGTGGAGTACATCTTCGGGTATCAGGGCATGGGCAACATCATCTTCGCCGCGATCACAAGCCAGGACTTCCCGGTGATCCAGGGCGCTTCGTTCATGCTGATCGTGATCACGGCGCTGGCCGTGCTGATCATGGACCTGACTTACCCGCTGATCGACCCGCGCATTTCCTACGAAAGGAACTAGCGATGGGATCCACGCTCGACACAAGCGGGTTGGCGACCCCGCGCGCCGCCGGCCTGCCGCGCCGGATGGGGCGCTTCAACCGCTGGGACACGCCCTGGCTCAACCCCAAACTGCTGGCCGGGGTCGCGCTGTTGCTCGTCATCTTGCTCAGCGGTCTGCTGGGCCGGTTCTTCTGGGATACCGATCTGGCATTCTCGGGCAAGGCGCCGCTCAACCTCCCGCCGGTCGGGTTCGTCAACACGCGCGGGCAGGCCGGCACGTGGGAGCACCCCCTGGGCACCGAGAACAGCGGGCGCGACATGCTCGCGCTGATGATCGTCGGCGCGCCGAATTCGTTTCTGGTCGGCGTGGTCGCGGCCGGGGTCGGCATGACGGTCGGCGTGATCCTCGGGTTCTCGGCCGGCTTCATCGGCGGCAGGGTCGACGACGTGATCCGGCTGCTCTCGGATGTGACCGTCACGATCCCGTCGCTGATGGTGCTGATCGTGATCCAGTCGCTGATGCGCCAGGTCGATCTGACGACCATGGCGTTGTTGATCGCTGTCTTCGCCTGGCCGACACCGACCCGGTTGATCCGGGCTCAGGTGCTGAGTATGCGCGCCAGCGGCTACGTCCACATGGCCCGGCTGTCGGGCGCGTCGACCTGGGCGATCATGTTCAGGGAGATCCTGCCGAACCTGACACCGTACATCTTCGCCAGCTTCATCGGCAACGCGACTGGCGCGATTCTCGCGGCGGTCGGTCTCGAGACGCTCGGGCTTGGCCCGCAACGCGTGCCGACGCTCGGCGGCACGATCTACTTCGCCATCAACGCGGCCGCCCTGCTGCGCAACATGTGGTGGTGGTGGGGATTGCCGACGTTGATGCTGGCCCTGATCTTCATCGGCCTGTTGCTGATCAACCTCGGCTTCGACGAGATCGCCAACCCTCGGCTGCGGCGGTCGTCGCAATGAGCCACTCAACCTCCATGACCGAAGCAAACGCTCCAGTGCTGCGCGTGCGCGACCTGCGCGTGTATTACGAAACACCCAAAGGCGACGTGCTCGCCGTGGACGGCGTCGACCTCGATTTGTTCGAAGGGGAGGCGCTTGGGCTGGTCGGCGAGTCGGGCTGCGGCAAATCGACTGCCGCGATGGGCATTCTGCAGCTCGTCAACCCACCCGGCCGGATCGTCGGCGGCTCGGTCGAGCTCGGCGGGCGCGATCTGCTCAAGCTCTCCGAAGAAGAGGTGCGCCAGATCCGCTGGACGCGGCTCGCGCTGATCCCGCAGGGCGCGATGAACTCGCTCAACCCGACGATGAGGGTGGCCAGCCAGATCGAGGACGTGATCGTGGCGCACGAAGGCGCCCAGCGCAAAGCAGCCCTGCGGCTCAGGATCCTCGAGCTGCTGCGCCGCGTCGGGCTGCCCGAGCGCGTCTACGACCTCTACCCGCACGAGCTGAGCGGCGGGATGAAGCAGCGGGTGTGCATCGCGATGGCGATCGCGCTCAACCCGCGCGTGATCATCGCCGACGAGTCGACCAGCGCGCTCGATGTCGTGGTGCAGCGCGTGGTCGCGCAGACCATCCAGCGCGTGCGCCACGACCTGGGCATGGCCATGATCATGATCGGCCACGACATGGGGCTGATGGCGCAGATGGTCGATCGGATCGCCGTGATGTATGCGGGCAAGGTGGTCGAGGTCGCGCCGGTCCGCGCGTTATTCGCGGCGCCGCGCCACCCCTACGCCCAGCTGCTGATTGACTCGGTACCGACGTTGCGCGAACGAAAGCCGCTCCGCTCGAGTGAGGGGATCACGCATGACCCGCGCAATCCGCCCCCGGGTTGCATCTTCCAGTTGCGCTGCCCGCATGTGATGGATGTCTGCCGATCGGCCGCGCCGCGGCTCAAGCGGGTCGGGCCGGGCCAGTGGGCCGCCTGCCATCTGTACGCCGAGCCGGCCGCGGAAGGCGGGCGCCATGAGTGACCTGTTGCTCGAGATCAAGAACGCCACAAAGATCTATCGGGGCCGCGGCGCCGGCGGCGCGCGACACGAGACGATCGCGTTGCAGGATTTCAACCTGAGCATCCCGAAGGCGCCGGCCGCCATCGTCACCATCGCGGGCGAGAGCGGCAGCGGGAAGTCGACGCTGGCGCAGCTGATCCTCGGCTTCACCCGGCCGACGTCGGGCCAGATCCTGTTCGAGGGCCAGGACGTGACGACCGCCGACGCCGGGCGGCAGCGCGAGTACTACCGCCAGGTTCAGGCCGTGTTTCAGGACCCGTTTGGCGTCTACAATCCGTTCTACCGCGTCAAGCACGTCTTCGACCTTGTGCTCGACAATTTCAAACTCGGGCGGAGCCGCGCGCAGAGCCGTGACCTGATCGAGGAGGCGCTAAACGTCGTCGGTTTGCACGGCGAGGATGTCTTGCGGAAGTACCCGCATCAATTGAGCGGCGGCCAGCGCCAGCGGATCATGATGGCGCGAGCGTACATGCTCAAGCCCAAGCTGATCGTGGCCGATGAGCCTGTCTCGATGGTCGATGCGTCGTTGCGCGCGTCGATCCTGGACGTGATGATGCGGCTCAAGCGCGAGAACGGCATCTCGTTCATCTACATCACGCACGACCTGAGCACGGCGTACCAAATCGGCGATCAGATGTTCATCCTTTACCAGGGGTCGGTCGCAGAGACGGGGACGACGATGAGCGTCATCGACAGGCCGCACCACCCTTATGTGCAACTCCTGGTCGACTCGGTGCCTGTGCCCGACCCCGACGTACGCTGGGAGGGCGAGATCGTGCTGCCGCCCGACGAAGAGCTGCGCACGACGTCCGGGCGAGGATGTCGTTTCTACCCGCGCTGCTCGAAGCGGATGGACCGCTGCCAGGCCGCGCAGCCGGGGCTTGTGTCGGTCGGGGTCGACGGCCATCGGGCCGCCTGTTTCCTGTATGAAGAGGTGCACGCCCCCGACGCCTAGATTGCCCGGGGGCGAGCGCCTTGAAAAGCACTCAAAGGTTAAGTGAGGAGTCACCACTGTGTCACACAAAGTCCGTTGGACACCCCAGAAGATCGCGCAGCGCCTGCAGCTGATCGCGCCGCTGGTCTACGCACGGCGCGAGCCGCTCGAGCCCTTCCGTCTGGCCCGGCTGGCCGGGCCCGAGCAGGCGCCGCCGATCGGGCCCGAGGTGGACGATTCGAGCTGGGAGGTCATCGCGCCCAACACCTACTGGGGCGAGTGGCGCATGGATTTCATCCTGCGCGGCCGGTTCCGCGTGCCGGAAGCCTGGGCCGGCGACGAGCGCCCCATCGCGCTACACCTGCCGCTGGGCGAGGCCGGCGACTTCAGCAACCCTGAGACGCTGGCTTACATCGACGGCGAGCCGTATGCCGCCGGCGACCGGCATCATCAGGAGATCCGGCTGCGCGATGGCTGGCGCGACGGCGGCTGGCACGCGCTCGCGCTCCACGGCTGGACGGGTCTTGGCGGCTGGGTCCCCCTGCCCGAAGGCTCAAAGCTGCTGATGCGCACGTGCGAGGTCGTGCTGATCGATCCGCCGACGCGTGACCTGGTCGCGACAGCCCGCGTCGCCTACGAGGTGGCCGGGCAGCTCGACGAGGACGACCCGGTGAAGGGGCGGCTGTACAACGCGCTCGATGACGCCTTCCGCGTGCTCGACACGCGCGATCCGATCGGCGGCGAGGCGTTTTACGCCAGCGTGCCCGGCGCGCTCGAAACGCTCAAGGCCGGCATCGCGGGTGCCGGTGCGCCGCTCGACGTCGATATCGTGGCCGCCGGCCATGCCCACATCGACGTCGCGTGGCTGTGGACACTGGCGCAGACCACGCGCAAGACCGGCCGGACGTTCAGCACGGCGCTGCGGCTGATGGAGGAGTTCCCGACCTACACCTTCTCGCAGAGCCAGGCCCAGCTCTACAAATACACGGAGCAGCACTATCCCGAGCTCTTCTCCCAGATCCGCGACCGCGTGGCCGAGGGTCGCTGGGAGGTGATGGGCGGCGCCTGGGTGGAGCCCGATTGCAACTGCATCGGCGCCGAGTCGCTGGCGCGTCAGTTCCTGCTCGGCCGCGGCTACTTCCGCAAGCACTTCGGCGACGTCGACACGCCCGTGCTCTGGCTGCCCGACACCTTTGGCTATAGCTGGGCGCTGCCGCAGCTCATCAAGCAGGCCGGGATGAAGTACTTCATCACCCACAAGATGAGCTGGAACCAGTACAACGCCATGCCGCACCAGATCCTGTGGTGGCAGGGCCTCGACGGCACGCGCATCCTGACCCACTTCCTGACCACGCCGGCCGGCGACGAATACCTGCCGCACGCCACGACCTACAACGCCGTGGTCTCGGGCGCCGAGGTCTTCGGCACCTGGCGCAACTTCAAGCAGAAGGAGACCTACAACGAGCTGCTGACGGCCTACGGCTACGGCGACGGCGGCGGCGGGCCGACGCGCGAGATGATCCTGAACGTCGAGCGGCTGAGCGCCTTCCCGGGCGCGCCGCGCGTCCGCTCGGGCTCGGTGCGTGAGTACATGGACCGGATCGAGGCCGAGGTCAGCGATCGGCTGCCGGTCTGGAACGGCGAGTTCTACTTCGAATACCACCGCGGCACGTACACCAGCCAGGCGCGCAACAAGCGCAACAACCGCAAGAGCGAGTTCCTGCTCCACGACGCCGAGTTCCTGGCCGCGTTGGCCACTCAACGAACCGGCGCAGCGTACCCGACCGAGGTGCTCGCCGAGGCCTGGGAGCTGACCTGCCTCAATCAATTCCACGACATCCTGCCCGGCTCGTCGATCGGGCCCGTGTACGTCGACAGCGACCGCGACTATGCCCGCATCCGCGAACTTGGCGAAGCCGCGCGCGAAGCCGCGCTGACCGCGTTGGCCGGCACGCTGCCGACCGGTTCGATCGTGCTGGCGGCCAACCCGACGTCGTTCGGCGGACGGCGAATCGGCCACCTTTCGGGTGATCTGGGCGTCGCCGGCCTGGCCGACTCAACCGGTCATGCCCTGGCGACCCAACGCGTCGCGGACGGCACGCTCGTCGAAGTGCACGATCTGGCGCCCTATGCCGTCATCGGGTTGCACGCCGGCAAGCCTGCCGCGCCCGCCCAGCCCGTCTCGGCCCGCCACATCGGGGCCGCGATCGTGCTCGAGAACGCCGTGATCCGCGTCGACATCGCGCCCAATGGCGACCTCGTGCGCGTCCTCGACAAACGGTCGGGCCGCGACGTGCTCGCCCGCGGCGGTATCGGCAACACGCTGCTCGCGTTCGAAGACCGGCCGATGAACTTCGACGCCTGGGACATCGACATCTACTATGAGGATCGCGTCGAGAAGATCGAAGGCGTAACCGCGATCGCGATCACCGAGACGGGTCCGTTGCGCGCCACAGTGACCGTCGAGCGCGCCTATCGCAACAGCCGCATCATCCAGAAGATCCAGTTGAGCGCCGGCAGCGCGCGCATCGACTTCGACACCTGGATCGATTGGCACGAGCAGCACACGCTGCTCAAGACCGCCTTCCCGGTCGATGTGATGAGCCCGACCGCCACGTTCGATGTGCAGTGGGGCAACGTCCAGCGGCCGACGCATCGCAACACCTCGTGGGACTGGGCGCGCTTCGAGACCTGCGCTCACAAGTGGGCCGACCTGAGCGAAGGCAACTACGGCGTCGCGCTGCTCAACGACTGCAAGTACGGCTACGACATCCACGACAACGTGCTGCGCCTCACGCTGCTCAAGAGCGCCACGCAGCCCGACCCGCAGGCGGACCAGGGCGAGCACCGGATGACCTACAGCCTGTTGCCGCACGCCGGCGACTGGCGCGACGAGGTGGTGGCTGCGGCCTACGACCTGAACAACCCCATCCTGCTACGGCCGGCCTCGACGGCTGCAGGAATCGCCGAGGCGCCAGGATCGTTCGTGGCGCTCGACGCGCCGTGGGCCGTGATCGAGACGGTCAAACGCGCCGAGGATGGCCGTGGCCTGATCGTGCGCTTGTTCGAGAACCAGCGCAACCGCGGCACTGTCGCGCTCCGCGCCGGCTTCCCCGTGGCCGAGGCCTTTGTCTGCAACCTGCTCGAGGAAGACCAGGGCGGATTGGCGGTCTCGGGCGACGGCGTCGCCATCGATCTCACGCCCTACCAGATCGTGTCGATCCGGCTCATCCCGGCCAACTGAGTTCGGTTCTTGATCGTCACCCGGCCGTGGGGGCATGCCCCCACGGCCGGATTGGCTTGTTGACGGCCCGGTCGGCCATAAACTGGCACCCTGGCCCACAGGGCGGCCACAAAGACCGCCCTGTGGGCCAGCCAGAGCACCGTCCAGCCGATTGGGTCCATCCTGCCCCAAACGGATGAGGACTGTGCCGCCAGCCGCACGTTGCTGAACGCGCCTCTGATCTACCCCTGTTCGGCAGCAACTTGACACATTACCGGTGAAATCGCCCAAAAAAGCATCCGAACTGGCCCGGTCAGGGGCTTGCCTAACCCTTAGGACTTCTATATAGTTAAGTGTACTTATATGTTCACGGGGATTGATCGTGCATTCAGTCGAAGCATTTAGAGAAGCCTTCCGGCAATGGGCCGAGACCTTCATGGCCCGCTCCATGCAGCGTGTCATGGCCCAGGCCCGGGCATCCGGCATCTCGATGCCGCAGATGGGCGCGCTGATGCGGATCCATCGCCGAGGCCCACTGCCCATGTCCGACATCAGCAAGCACCTCGGGACGACACTGGCCGCGACGAGCCAACTGATCGATCGGCTCGTCCAGCAGGGTCTGATGACGCGCACCGAGGATCCCGACGACCGCCGCGTCCGCAACGTGGCGTTGACCGAACGCGGTCGGAAGTTGCTCGAGGCCAGCCTGCGCGCGCGCCAGCGCTGGGTCGACGACCTGTCACAGACGCTGACCCAGGCCGAACTTGAGACCGTGACCGATGCCCTGCACATCCTCGTCCGTCGCGCCCGCGAACTGGACCCTGCGCCCGAAGCTTGATCTCTTGCCAGTCGGTATGCACGCACGACCTGTCTCCGACTTCTTGACCGCCCACGTCGCAGATGCGGCGAGACGACGCCTCGATCCATGGGCGGATCCGTTCTTGCCGCATCGGCGCGATCAGCGTCGACCTTCCCTGCTCTCATCTCGGGGCCCGTGAAGGCTCATCCATCGTCCCGCGTAGCGCGGGCTCACTGAGGTGCTCGTTCCATGCTCCGTCTTGCCAGGTACGTCAAACCTTATTGGCTGATCGTGTCGATCACGATCTTCCTGCTGTTTGCCCAGGCGAACTTCGACCTCGCCCTACCCGACTACCTCTCGCGGATGGTCAACACCGGTATTCAGCAGGGCGGCATCGAGACCGCGCTGCCAGAGGCCATCCGCCAGAGCGAGATGGAGCGTGTAGTGATCTTCCTCACGGCAACTGACAAAGCGGCCGTGCTCGACGCCTACACGCTGGTCACGCCCGACTCACCCAAGGCACCCGACTATGTCGGCAAGTATCCGGTGCTCGCCGAAGAGCCTATCTCCGTCCTCGAGGCCCTCGACCAGCCAGCGATCGACGCCATCAGCCCGGCCATGGCCAAGGCCCTGCTGGCGGTCAACGGCATCGAGGAGGCCCTGGCCGACCCCGAAAAGGCGGCCGAGATGGCGGACAGCGTCCAGGGTTTCGATCTCTCCAGGATCCCGGCCGGAATGGACGTGTTTGACCTGCTTGCCCAGATGCCGGCCGCGACCATGCAGCAGGTGACCGCTGCCATGAACGAGAGGTTCTCGGCGCTCGGCGACAAGATGATCGTCCAGGCCGCCGCCAGCGTCGTCAAAGCCGAGTACACGGCCCTCGGCGTCGACACCGATAAGGTACAAAGCGACTACATCATCAACATCGGCATGTGGATGCTCGGCCTGACGCTGCTCTCGGCCGCGTGCACGATCGCGGTCAGTTACCTGTCGGCCCGCGCCGCGGCCGGCGTGGCCCGCGACCTGCGCCACGACGTCTTCCGCAAGGTCGAGAGCTTCTCGAACGCCGAGTTCGACAGCTTCTCGACGGCGTCGTTGATCACGCGCTCGACGAACGACGTCACTCAGATCCAGATGGTCGCCGTGATGACCATGCGCATGGTCTTTTATGCGCCCCTGATGGGGATCGGCGGCGTGATCAAGGTGATCCAGCAGGACTCGTCGATGTGGTGGCTGATCGCCATCGCCGTCGGCGTCCTGGTCAGCCTGATCGCGACGGTCTTCACAGTGGCGCTGCCCAAGTTCCGCATGGTGCAGACCCTGGTCGACAGGCTCAACCTCGTGGCGCGCGAGAACCTCGCCGGCCTGATGGTCGTGCGCGCCTTCGCCATGGAGCCCTTCGAGGAAAAGCGTTTCGACAAAGCCAATCTGGACCTGACGGCGGTCAGCCTGTTCGTCAACCGCGTCATGGTGATCATGATGCCTTTGATGATGCTGATCATGAACGGCCTCTCGCTGGCGATCATCTGGGTCGGCGCGCAACAGGTGGCCGATGCTCAAATGCAGGTCGGCGACATGATGGCCTTCCTGCAGTACGCGATGCAGATCGTCATGTCCTTCCTGATGGTCTCGATGATGTTCATCATCCTGCCGCGCGCCTCGGTCTCGGCAGACCGCATCGCCGACGTCCTCGAAGTCGAGCCGGCCATCGTGGACCCGGCGAAACCGCAGAGCTTCGGCAACCGATTCGCCGGGCTTGTCGAGTTCCGCAACGTCTCGTTCCGCTACCCCGGCGCCGATGAGGACGCCCTTGTCGACATCAGCTTCACGGCCCACCCCGGCCAGACCACGGCCCTGATCGGCGCGACGGGCTCGGGCAAGTCGACGATCGTCAACCTGATCCCGCGCTTCTACGATGTGACGGCCGGCCAGATCCTGATCGACGGCCTCGACATCCGCGAGGTCACCCAGCATGAGCTGCGCGAGAAGATCGGCTATGTGCCGCAGAAGAGCGTGCTCTTCTCGGGCACGATCGAGAGCAACCTGAGATACGCGGACGAGAGCGCCTCACCCGAGCAACTCGAACTGGCGGCCGAGATCGCCCAGGCGACCGAGTTCATAACGTCGCGGCCGGAAGGCCTGGCCGCCGACATCTCGCAAGGCGGTCAGAACGTCTCGGGCGGCCAGAAGCAGCGCCTGTCGATCGCGCGCGCTCTCGTCAAGAAGGCGGCGATCAACATCTTCGACGACAGCTTCTCGGCGCTCGACCTGAAGACCGACGCGGCACTGCGCCGCGCGCTCCATCAGCACACGCAGGCGAGCACGCTCCTGATCGTCACGCAGCGCGTCTCGACCATCAAGAACGCCGAACAGATTCTGGTGCTCGACGAGGGCCGGATCGTTGGACGCGGCACTCATTCTGAACTGATGAACGACTGCGAGATCTATCGCGAGATCGCGTTGTCGCAGCTCGCTCAGGAGGCTCTGGCATGATGCATCGACCTGGCAACGCCCCGCGCGGCGGGTTCGGCCGCCCCGGCGGCCCCATGCAATTCACAAAGGGCGAGAAGGCCCGCGACTTCCGCGGGACGATGAAGAAACTGATCGCCTATGCGGGCCGACATCGCACCGCCGTGATCGTGGTCTTCATTTTCGCGATCCTGTCGACGGCGGCCAACATCGTCGGCCCAAAGATCCTGGGCGAAGCCACGACCAAGCTCTTCGAAGGCGTCATGGCCCAACTGGCCGGAACCGGCGGAATCGACTTCGACGCCATCGGCCAGATCGTGCTGATCGTCCTCGGCCTATATCTGCTCTCGGCCCTGTTTGGTTACCTGCAGGGCTGGATCATGGCCAACGTCTCGACCGACATCACCTACCGGCTGCGCCGCGACATCGCCGAGAAGATCAACCGGCTGCCGCTCACATACTTCGACAAGACGACCCACGGCGAGGTGCTCTCGCGCATCACCAACGACGTCGACACCGTCAACCAGACGCTCAGCCAGAGCCTGACCCAGATCATCACGTCGGTTGTGACCGTCGTCGGCATCCTCGGCATGATGTTCTCGATCAACTGGATGATGACCCTCGTCGCGCTCCTGATCGTGCCGCTCTCGATGGCGGTGGCCGGCCTGATCATCAGCCAGTCGCAGAAGTTCTTCACGCAACAGCAGGACTACCTCGGCCACGTCAACGGGCACGTCGAGGAGATGTACGGCGGCCACCTGGTGATGAAGGCCTTCAACGGCGAGGCTTCCAGCATCGCCACCTTCGACAAGTCCAATGGCAAGCTCTACGAAGCCGCCTGGAAGTCGCAGTTCCTGTCGGGCATGATGATGCCGATCATGATGTTCGTGGGCAACCTGGGCTATGTGGCCGTGACGATCCTGGGCGGCTGGTTGGCCGTGCAGGGCATCGTCACCGTCGGCGACATCCAGGCCTTCATCCAGTACGTGCGCTCGTTCACGCAGCCGATCACGCAGCTGGCCAACATCTCGAACGTGTTGCAGCAGACCGCGGCGGCCGCCGAGCGCGTCTTCGAGTTCCTGGCGGAGCCCGAAGAAGTCGCCGAGACAACGGTGCCGGTGAAGGTCAGCCAGCCCGAGGGCCACGTCGAGTTCCAGGACGTGCATTTCGGCTACAGCGCAGACAAGATCGTCATCAACGACTTCTCGGCCGTGGCGCACCCCGGCCAGAAGGTCGCCATCGTCGGCCCGACGGGCGCCGGCAAGACCACGATGGTCAAGCTGCTGATGCGCTTCTACGATGTCAACTCGGGCGCGATCCTGGTCGACGGCAGCGACATCCGCGACTACAGCCGCAGCGACCTGCGCAACCTGTTCGGCTGGTCCTCCAGGACACGTGGCTGTACAACGACACGATCATGGAGAACATCCGCTATGGCCGTCCGGGCGCGACCGACGCGGAAGTCATCGCCGCTGCGCAGGCCGCGCACGTCGACCACTTCGTGCACACGCTGCCGGGCGGCTACCAGATGGTCCTCAATGAAGAGGCTTCCAACGTCTCGCAGGGTCAGAAGCAGTTGCTGACGATCGCGCGCGCCATCCTGGCGGATCCCAAGATCCTGATCCTCGACGAGGCGACCAGCTCGGTCGACACCCGCACCGAGATCCTGATCCAGAAGGCCATGGACACGCTGATGAAGAACCGCACCAGCTTCGTCATCGCCCACCGCCTCAGCACCATCCGCGACGCCGATCTGATCCTGGTCATGAACCACGGCGACATCGTCGAGCAAGGCACTCACGAGGCGCTCCTCGCCGCCGGCGGCTTCTACGCCGAGCTGCACAACTCGCAGTTCGAAAAAGTCGCCTGAATAACTTCGAATATCCGTGAAAACGATACGGCCGGGGCTATGCCCCGGCCGTATCGTTTTCACGGATAATAGCGGCATGAAACTCACCGTCATCGGCGGCGGCAGCGTGCGCACGCCGCAACTCATCCCCGCATTGATCCGACGCGCGACCAGACTGGGCCTCACTGAACTCTGGCTGATGGACATCGACGCCGAGAAGCTCGAGCTCATCGGCGGGCTGTGTCAGCACCTGGCCAAGGACGCGCCCTTCAGCCTGCACTTCACGACGGACGCCCGAGAAGCCATCGCGGGCGCCAAACACGTCGTCACCTCGATCAGGCCCGGCAACGAACAGGGCCGCGCCACAGACGAGCGGATCTGCTTCAACCTGGGCGTGCTCGGCCAGGAGACGACCGGCGCGGCCGGCTTCGCCATGGCCCTGCGCAGCATCCCGGCCATCGTCGGGTATGCCCGGCTGGTAAGGGAGGTCGCGGCCCCGGGCGCCTGGCTCTACAACTTCACCAACCCGGCCGGCCTTGTCGCGCAGGCCCTGCACGACTCGGGCTTCGACCACGTCCTGGGCATCTGCGACAGCGCGAACGGCGCCCAGCACGCCGTCAGCCACTTCCTGCGCGTCCCCGAGCGTCAGGTTCATCACACCGTGTACGGCCTCAACCACCTGTCGTGGACGCCCAGCGTGCGCGTCGGTTGCGAGGCCGATGGCAGCGGCGGCGAAGAGGTCTTTCCTGCCCTGTTGGGCGACAAGCGCTTCGTCAGCCGCACGCACCTGAGCATGTTCGCGCCGGGCCTGATTGAATGGCAGCGTGCCTTCTTCAACGAGTACCTGCACTACTTCTACCATCGCGACGAGGCGCTCGCCGCGCTGCTCAAGAAGCCCGAGACGCGCGGCGAAGAGACGCTGCGCCTGACCCGCGGCATGCTCGAGAAGCTGCGCGGCCTGCACGGCGACCCCGAGGCCGGCCTGGCGGCCTACCATGAGGCCATGAACGCGCGCGGCGCGACCTACATGGCCCACGCGCGACCCAAGGGCGAGGCGCGGCCCAGGTTCGAGGAACCCGAGGAACCCCAGCCGCCGACCGGCGACCCAGACGACGAAGGCTATTCCGGCGTGGTCATGAACTGCGTGGCCGCCATCGAGAACGACGCACCGATGTACACGGGCCTGAACGTCCCGAACCGCGGCGCCATTCCTGGGATGGACGACGACGACGTGGTCGA
>Ga0209573_1003665_pt1 | contig 16389 bp, 15 predicted proteins | sample TNRBio252014_DNA_FD_185870 | JGI IMG/M metagenome (GOLD analysis project Ga0209573, IMG submission 185870) | Wastewater treatment Type I Accumulibacter community from EBPR Bioreactor in Madison, WI, USA - TNR Reactor_6/25/2014_ DNA (SPAdes)... | ecosystem: Engineered > Bioreactor > EBPR >...
TATGGAGCGTCACCATCAATGACGAATTTCTCTGGAAAATTGTCATGATGGTGACCGACCCATACTTTCTTTATTGGTGATCATGTTATGGAGCGTCACCATTCTCATCCCTCCTCCTCCGCGAAAGTCCTGGTATTTATCAGGACTTTTTTTGTTCACCCAATTTCACGATAAGAAATATTAGTCTTAAGCAAAGCTAAAAGAACTTTCTTATTTCTATTGTAATCGAAAGGTCATGGCGGACTTGTCCTGATCGAGCAAAGTGAGCATCAGGGACTGATCCGCCATCCCATTGTCTGATAGAAGGCGAATACGGGGTTCCGGCTCTGAGCCAGACCTGTCCCAATCAAGTTCAAAGTGCATCTGGATTGAACTGATGAACTGATGAACTGATTATCTGATTATCTGATTTTCAAATATCCGGATGTACTCATTTTCAAATTTTCAAATTAACTCATTTTCAAATTATGAAAATGGAAAAAACGTTGGATCAGATCATTCAAATACCAATTCAAGTGATTTTTGTGTCCTTGTACAGGCGATAAAACAACCGATTCCATTTTCGATATTTGATATCAAAACCGGATTCACTGCAGCATATTGATAACGGGTTTGGTTGTAGGTATATAAATATCGGTAACCTGAAGCAGTATGAGATTTGACCACCATGCGCAACCTGATACCCTTAAGCTGTTTTTCACCTGATATTGGAAACATCAGTTTTACACGTCTTGAAAGATCCAGTTTTTTAAAATCCACAAGAAAAGATTTTCTGCTGTCCAGCCAATCCACGCCTGTCTGCAAGATTTCATCCGATGAATAATTTATTTTTACCGGATGTTCCAGAACTTCCCAATTCATCGTTTCTCCAATGCCTTTAGTAGCAATTTCATCCAGGTAAACTTCAATCTCATAAAACTTTTCATCATTCAGATCTTCGAATCCAAATTCAAGTTCTACCTCATAAGGATACGCTAAGGCTGTATCTGTAACTGATTGGCAAAATCCATTCAGATCTTTTACTTCTGTCTTTAATGGAACATACGTGTCTGCATATACTTCTTGGAGTTCACCTTCAGGTACCCTTGCCTTCAACAACAATTTATCTCCGGGCAAAACAAAGCCGCGGGTTTCATAATATGGGATCTCAGCAATACGCCTTACCACATCCAAAGAAGAATTCCCTTTAAATATCTGAATTTGAACAGAATCCGGAACCACAGGAATTTCATAATCTGCCGGAATACCTATTCCTTTAAATACATAAAGCATAATATCGGAACCCGGCTCAAACTCACACTGGATAATCAGCTTATCTTCGGTCGATTCCAAATCATCCACCGGATAAGTGCAACCACTTATCAAAACCAATAAAACCAATGTCATAATTATTAAATCTCTCATCCCATTCCAGATATAGAATGCATATCCCATCCATTCACAAAGACAAATATATGCTACAAATTTTTGCATGCCAAACATATTGCAACTTTTTTTAATGTATATTATATTTATATTAAAAACATAACGCTTAATATCTTTCAATTATTAACACTTTTCTATTTGCTTTGCAATAAAAAGACCATCCAAATAAAAAAAAAGTTAATTTTCATCACCAACTATTATATCAAATGACTGGTTTTTATACTTTTGTATTTTTAATCAGAACATGATATTTTTTCAATACAAAAGCACAGCCAATTACCCTGCAATAATGTTAGCATGTATTATTTTTCATCATTTATAAAATTAAATTTACATTATGTCATTAGTAGGAAAAAAAGCGCCTCTTTTTGAAACTCAGGCAGTGATCAACGGCCTGGAAATCGTTCCGGATTTCAAACTCTCTGACTTCCTCGGTAAAAAATATGTAGTGATTTTCTTTTATCCTAAAGATTTCACATTTGTTTGCCCGACCGAATTATTTGCATTTCAGGAAAAACTGAATGAATTTGAGCAGAGGAATGTCCAGTTGATCGCTTGCAGTACTGATACCGAACAATCACATTGGGGATGGTTGAATATGGACAAAAAAGCCGGCGGCATTCAAGGTGTGAACTATCCTGTCATTGCCGACACCAACAAAACCATTTCTTACAATTATGGCGTTTTAGCCGGAGATTGGGATTATGATGAAAACGGCCAACTGACCGCACAGGGTGAAATGGTTGCATACCGTGGTCTATTCCTCATTGACCTGGAAGGTATTATCAGACATGAGACAGTCAACGATATGCCGATCGGAAGGAATGTGGAAGAAGTGCTTAGGATAGTAGACGCATGGCAATTTTACGAAAAACACGGAGAAGTTTGTCCTGCCAACTGGAAACCCGGTGCAGAAACTATGAAACCTTCTCATTCTGGTGTGGCTGAATACTTATCAAATAATTGATTTTTAACAGCTAAAACTTGTTAATAAAAAGCAATTCGACAAAACAGTGCTTTCTGCAAAACAGGAAGCGCTGTTTTTTTGGGGATTAAAAAGTTAAGGAATAACTTAAAACAGGCATGATCGGAAAAATATAAACGTACTTGAAATGAGCGGTGTTCAATACATCGAGATTGCCTTTTTTATAATCATAGGAGACATAAAACGGATTTTTCCTGTTGTAAACATTATATAAACCCAAAGACAACTTTTGCTCACCCCAACCAAATTTAGTCCTGAAATTGAATTCCAAATCCAGCCGGTGATACGCTGGCAAACTGGCATTGTTCAGTTCCTCGTACACAAATATGGTGTTTACTACCCCATTTTCTACAAATGAAGCTATCTGAGTCGGGAAAGTATACAGATTACCCGAACCATAGGTCCAAGAAACTGAATAGTCTACCTGATCTGTGATTTTGTGGTTGATACTGCCATTGACATTGTGCCTCCTTGAAAATCTGTCATCGAATAAATCACCTCCATTGAGGTCATTAAACCGCCTTTTTGCCCAGGATAAAGTATAATTAAGGTTACCATGAAATTTTCCGGACTGATAACTCAAATAAGATTCCATACCATAAGAAAAGCCCTTGCCATATATCAACTGATCTTCCCACCCTGTATCCGTACCCAATTCAAATTTAACCCCTGGAGCAATCATCTGCAAATGATCTAAGTCCTTGTAATAGAACTGTGTACCCAAACTGAATTTTCCATGCAACTTTTCAAGGCCCGCATTGAGCTGCCAGGAAGACTGCGGCATCATTTTGTCAGTAGCAGGCAACCAAATCTGCGAAGGAAAGCCCAATCCGTTGTTACTTACTAAATGGTTGAACTGGGTCATTCTGGTCAAAGAGCTTTGAATAAAATAGCCATTGCCCAGATTTGATTTTATAAATAGTCTTGGCTCAAGCCAAAACTTATGTTCAGATAGATTGTAATAATGCACACCATGCAATCCCAAAACGATTTTTGTATGGCTCTTTAAATTGGAAGCAGACTCGAAATAAGCTCTGTTTTCATAAAATGCCAGATTCGTTTTCTGGCTATTTTTAATCAATTGATCGTAATCCGGAATATCTTCGATAGAACCTGCATTTTCAAGATTTTCATTATCCGTTACCTTAACAAACGGAACATACTGATGTCTGATCAATTTGATGCCTGCACTCAATGTCGCACCTGAGGATCGCTCAAATTCAACCTGACTTTCCAACCCATAATCCCTGATCTTCGTCTGATAAAGTTGGCTGTTAAAAGAGTAACTCTGTAGTTTAGCATCCTGTTTTTCGGCTACCCAATTCAGATTATAATTATCCATTGAATATTGGCTCAAAAACGCAGAATTATTCAAAAATACTTTATCTCTGCGAACATTCGTCCATTTTAATACATAAAGCTGATTTTTCCATTTCATCAGATTGTCCTGTATTTCTTCCCTTTCCTTAGGTTCTATCACCTGATTAAAACTGTAGTCGTTGGTCATGTGATCTCCGCTTTGAAAGGCAGTCAGAAACAAACTGTTATTGCGGTTGAAATCCACATTGATTTTTGCATTAAAATCATAATTGTAATAGTCTGTATTGCCTGAACTGCCTTCTCTCTCATTGAGGAGATTTCGCACCGAACCAATCCAAAGATCAGCAAATGTCCTCCTTGCGTGAATGAAATAGGAGGCTTTGTTTTTGATGATCGGGCCTTCCAGACCAGCTTTCAGGGTGAATAAACCTATATTAAAATCACCGTGGTGCTTGAGTTTGTCCCCATCTTTTGTCCAGACATCCAGGATCGAAGAAGTACAACCCCCAAAACGAGAAGGAAAATCACTTTTATACAACCTGGCCGATTTAATGGCCTGACTATTGAATACTGAAAATAATCCAAGCGCATGGGTTGGATTATAAACCGGAACACCATCCAACAATATTTGATTCTGATCCTGGCTGCCACCACGGACATACATTCCTCCGAAACCATCAGAGCCGGTCAAAACCCCGGAATTCGTGTACAGATACCTCAGTATATCTTCCTCGCCGCCAAGTGAAATGCTCCGTTCCATTTCTTCCATCATTACTTGTTCAGGCTTATAAAAATCAATGTACTTATTTGAAATAGGTGCATCTTTGATCACAACCTGATCCAGCACTATATGGCTGTTTTTACTCAAAGGGATATCCAGTCTGATATCTCTGTTGAGTCTGAAAGTTTTCTCAAATTTCTCATAACCCAGGTATGAACAGACCAGATGAATTTCTCCCCTTTTCAGACTCAGGCTGTAGAATCCGTGTTCATTTGAGCTGACACCCTGTTTGAAATTGGAAAGATAGACATCAGCAAACAGAATTTTTTCCCCGGTGGATGCATCATAAACATAGCCACTCACGGTAAATCTGGCTTTATCATAGATCTCCCAGCGGTAAATCACAATGGTTCCCTCCAATTCCTCAAAAACCAGACCTGTTCCTGAAAGTATATATTCCAAAATCTCTCTCAGACTGGATTGTTTGACATTGATGGTAACCCGTTTTGGTGGCACATCATCTTTCGAAAAGGCGAAGTTCGTACTTGTTTGTTTGGCTATGTCCTGCAATACATTTACCAATGGCTTTTGGTAAGCCATATAATCCACGGCAGGTGCGTCCAAATCGATTTGTGCACCTGCGCCGATATACGCCAATGTTAGTAATAAAATAAATATTAATCTCTTCATAAATGCAATCAACCGTGCAGAATAGCTCATAAGCCAGCATAATACCAAAAAGAAAAAAAGGGACTGATCCCTGATTATCCCGAACAAAAATAATCACTAATCGGATAAACTGTTTATGAATGAAGTACTATTCTCAGATTTTTTCGTATTTCAGAAGCAAGGCTCTCCTGTTACACTATAATCATTTTCTGCGTTTTTATTGATTTCCAGATTATAAACTTTTTTGATTGCTTCGAGGTATGCTGTGATTTTCGGATCGTCCTGCTGATGAATAAATGAAGTAAATCCTTTCATTTTACCGATTTCCGGACAGTCAATTGTAAATCTGACACCATAATGTCCGGACAATTTATCAAAAACCTGTTGAAGGGTTGCGTTTTCAAAAATAAGGTAGTCATTCACCCAGTCAGAGCTCAATTGGTCGGTAGAGTCAGGTATAATGAGCGTATCTTTTGCTGCATCAAAAACGATCTCTCCCTGATCTGTCAGGGTGATTTGTGAAGAAACACCTTGGAATTGCACCTTTCCTTCGATCAGTTTCAGATGTCCTACCCCATTTTCTCCTGTGGCTAGATAAAATGAAGTCCCCAAAACTTCCACTTTCCCATATTCCATTATGATCCGGAAGGGTCTGGATGGATCATGATGTACATTGGCGAATATTTCTCCATCCAAATAGATCACACGGTCTTTTTGATTAAAAGCATTTGCCATGCTGATCCTGGTTCCGGGTTTTGTCCAGATTTTTGTTCCGTCAGGTAGATCCAGCATTTCAATGTTCTTCGAATTCCTGAATTCGGTGGTCAATTCCGTTCCATCCATGAATGAAGGCAGGTCATTCATTTTTTGGGTATAGAACCAAAATATGCCAGAAACAATCAGCAGTGAAGCCGCAACGGCAGTCCACTGATAAATCCGACGGATGTTGAACTCCTGCTTAGTTTGGGAAACAGGCATAGCCAGCTCTTCTTCACGGGCTATCCGTAAAAAAAAATCTTCTTTTGCCTGATTGATATCGGGGTTAACAAGGGGTTTATACGCGATGCATTTTGTCCAGACAGAAGATAACTGATCCACCATGACAACATTGGCCGCATCTGAATCGATCCAGCTGTCAAGCTCAATTCGCTCTTCTTCGGACAATTGTCCGGAAATGCGTTTATGCACCAGTAATATATATCTATCTTCCAACATCATTCCTATTCACCCATAAGACACAAAATTATGAATTCACCCTTATTTATGCACTAATTATTTTTTAATTCTTCCATTTTATTACGTAGCAATTTTAATGCCTTAGTGATGTGATGCTCCACTGTCTTGACAGAAATATCGAGATTTTCTGCAATTTTCTGATAATTCATGTCTTCATAGCGACTTAAACCAAAAACTATTCTGCATTTCAATGGCAATGAATCAATCGCTTCATTCAGGATTTTCTCCGTCTCATCAGCTTCTATCTGCAACTGCAACTCACAATCCGGCTCGATTTCCAGGTCATCTACATGTGTATAATGCGGAATTTTTGAATTTGACCTGATGTGATTCATACATCTGTTAATCGCTGCTTTTCGCAAATACAATCTGAGTGAAGCCTGGATATTCAGAGAATCATACTTTTTCCAGATTTCGATAAAAACATTTTGCACAATATCCTGGACATCATCATCCACAGGGATGATCCGGTACACCGTTTCATACAAAAACTGGTAATACTCATCATATAGCCTGGACATCGCCTGATGAGGATTTTTGCTGAACAATTCGATGATATGGAGTTCCTTTGGATCCAATGTTTATCTGATTCTTTAACTTATTTAATGATCTCTGTTTTTTGCCCGAAATACTGAACAAACTGTTGCATTTGTTCTGCCAACTGACGATTGTTGGTGGATCTGACATACAATTTTGTCAGGGCATTCAACGATTGAAAAACGAAACGATCCATTTCGATGATCTGCATTTTGGTTGTCCACAGATCGATTTCCAATGTGTCCCTGGATTTTGCATCAAACATCGTCAGAAAAAAAGCTTTGACTTCATCAGACTGAACTTCCTCCTTATTTTGCCCTGAAGCGGACCAACTGATTTTGGATGGCATTTTTTTATCGTCAAGTTCAATTTCCAGCGTAATATAATCCTTCTTTTTACTGTTTCCCATTTGAAAATTTTACAAGTTAACAAAAATAATGAATTATATGAGGTCTTCAATTAAATAGGTCTTAAGTTATCTTCAAAAAATTAAAAACACTAACTTCCTAACCCTCAAATCATGCATAAAAGCTCAAAACAACCTGATGTTTTATTTAATACCTCATGGTGTAATTTGAAAATAATTACATTATTTTTGCACAAATAAATATAAATACGATGACAAAAGAAAAAAAATGCCTCATTTGCCAGATTACAGATGATCAAATGCCATTGCTCAATTTTGAATTTAAAGGGCAACAGTATTATATTTGCTCTCAACACATTCCCGTTCTGATCCACCAGGCACATAAATTGTCCGGTCTTTTACCAGGACTCGAAGAAGTGGATGAAACCGAAACTTTTAATTGAAAAAAGATAACATCTGCATGAAATATTGATTTACGGGTTAATTATTCAAAAAATGCTTACTCATAGATTAAGATCGTTTTTTTTAAAATGCAGAAATTTCGGCAGGATGATGATCATTATTTAAATGCCTGAAAAAATCAGATACAATTCGAATCGGGGATGATGAATTTATAATCTACACCCTGAGTTAAATAAAAACAGCCAACTGAAAAATCAATTGGCTGTTTTTATTACCGTTCACCTGAAGTTTTCACTCGGTAGCACCAAAAACTGAAACTACGGTTCCACCCAGGTCGGGCCTGATTATAAACGGAATTATTTCATTCCGCCCATCATACTGCCCATGCTCTCCATGAACTCATCAAAAGTCATGGATTTATATCCTTTTGTATTAACGTTGAAAACGGTTTTATCAAAATCTTTCTCAATTTTTGTAGCTTCCATCAACATAGTGAACTGTCCCTGAACGGATAATTCATAAGCCAGAGGAAATCCTTTCAACATATTGGCTTCCATGCCCTGTGCAACCTGAGCATTTGATTTGATCTGTTCAGTTACCCACAAGGTCATGGCAACTTCCTGAGTGTTGTTGACCACCATTTCTGCTTTATGACAACTATAGCCAAGGATGGTTCTTTTCTGATCCTTAAAATATTTGATCTTCACATCTGAAGCTTTGTTTTCTCCGGCCTGCATTTTTGCCAACTCCTCTTTTGTCAGATCAAGTTTGATTTTCTGACCCATAAGACTCATCAGGTACAGATTATTTTCACTCTTTTCATCTGTAAGAATGGTTGTCGTAGTCATGCCTCCCATCATACTGAGTTTGGTCAAAGACTTCTGAGGCAAAAAATAGACTTCCGTAAAGCTGTTTTTGAACATTCCTGCCATTGCAGCCATCTGACTGTCTTCTGTTTTGACATCCACTACCTCAATTTTAATGTAACCTTTATCGATGACACTTTGAGCCTGAAGCGCGGGCTGAGCAAGTAAAAAACTCATAACCAGGGAGATACTAAAAATTCTCAACATAATAAATTGTTTTGGTAAATAAAAAGTATTGAACAATGTGATTTAAACTTCAAATGAACATTAAATGTTACTTTTAGTATTGATTTTTTAGATAATTAATTTGTTTTGCCGGATAAACGGTTGCAGAGTAAGCATACACAGACAGTTCTTGTCAGAAGGACCATTCGTCAATGTATTTGATAAAAACTTTGGCGGTATTGAATGCATCAGTAAAGGCTGAATGCTCATTGCCTTCAAATTCAAACCCTTCTTCTTCCACCACGAAACGAAGATTTGATTTGACTTTCACCCTGGCGATATTCACATACTGTGTGCGAATATCAACAAAAGGTTCCAGCCAATCTGTTTCCAACTTGTGGAGGAGACAATCATTCCACAGAAAACCTTTATCATTACTTCCCCAGGAAGCAAGCACATAATCATCTCCCTCTTCCGTGATCCAAAGACGAAATTGATCGCACACCTTGTCAAAAGTCTGAGCGATGTTCAGCTGGTTCTGCTTGATACCTGTCAATTTTGAGCAAAATCCCGATATTCTTGGGTTTACCACTGGTTTGACCAGGCTGGAAAACTTACTCAATACTTCACCAAATTCATTTACTTTAATGGCACCGATCTCGATGATCTCATTGATCCCTTTTGGCGGCCTTCCCATCCAGCAAGTTGCTTCCAGATCTAAAACTATGTAAATCAATTCTTTATTTTTTCAATATAAAAATTATTTTATGACTTCTTCGAAGCCAAATCCACGCAGCCTGTTGGCATAATAGTAAAGCAGTTTAATATCTCTGCAGAGTAAGGTATGGTGTTTAGTCCATTTCAATGGTTTTTTCAGGTGGATAACGCCCAGTTTTTTTACTCCTGACTGCAGGAGCATTTCTGTAGAAAGCAACAGGTCATCATCCAGATAGATCAATTGCTTAGCTGACATTTCCTCCAGATGTTTATGGAGTTTGACGGCTGCAGGAAGCAGTTCATCCAAAGTCAGTTCAAACTCGTGCAATCCCGTGGAAATCAGGGAAAAAACAGAATCGCTTCCGTATTTTTTCTTGAACATCTGATAGGTCAGATAAGCTACAAAATGGCTGCTTAAAACGACACAATGCTTTTGGTACGAGGCAGCCACCGCTTCACCCAGTCTTTTGGAATAAATGCTTTCTCTTTGAAAATCAGGTTTAAACTCACCTTCAAGCTTAAAATAGTCGCAAATATCTATTTTTTTGCCTTCTGAATCCACGCTTGTTCCGTCAGCCAACACTTCATTGCCCAAAACATCCAGAGGCTTACCGACAGAAAGTACGAAATCGGAACTTTTGGCAAAAATACCCGTAGCATACCGGATCAAACGCCACAACGTGACTGAATTCGTTTTCTTCCTGTTCCTGAATTTCTCTTTACCTGTTTTGGCCAGGTGATCCACGATCAGCGGATGAGCTTCCAAAACGAAGTGATAATTCAGAACAACCGGAACTACAAAGATTTTTTGGCTGATTTCAGCTTCGCAATTGGATTTTTGGGCCTGGATCAATGCACTTAACAAGCCTAATTTAAGATTTTGTTCAATCCTGCCATCTCTCACACGTCCGCCTGCCGGAAAAAACAGATTGTTCACATTTTTCTGAACCGATAGCTTCAAAAACGTAAATAAAGTTTCGTGGTATATCGCATTTTTCTTCCTTCGGTCCAGTTTATAAGCTCCAAGCCTGTTCATATAATACGCCAGAATCTCATAATTATACAGATTCAAACCTGCGCCGTATGAAAATGCCGGCAATCCCATGATCTGGCCAAGAATGTAACCTACTAAAATAGAATCCAGATTGCTCTGATGTGTCGGCACCATCACAACGGTACCATGTTGGAATAAAGCCCTTGCTTCATCCACGTATCCTTTGAGTCTTAGCTTTTTATAAAGCGCTTTTTTCTTGCCAAAAAAATTGAAAACAGAGCCTTTCAGGTAGGAGCTGAAAATCCTGTTGAAAAACCAGGAAAGAAAACGATCCGCAAAAATGTAGGTATCCGGTTTGAAATCACCAACAATTTCTTCTGAATATCGATTGACGATCTTTCTCAAAACGGCTTCACATTGTTCTTCCGAGGTACAATCACCTCCTGAAGTCAGCTGGAGATGCACATTGTTCCAAAAAGATTTCTCTGTGACCGGATCTACTTTCCATGGCATCTGAGATACCCTTTTACTCTCCAGATAAGCGCATTGAGCCATCACATCCTTTATTTTCCCTTGATTTTTCTCCATCAAGGCTTCAAAAGCCAACTGTTTGAGCTCCTGTTTGAATGCATCAACTTCCCTGGCAACTTTATACACTGGCCAGTCCTTCATGTGAGGTATGATCGGTGGATATGGTCTACTCATGGTTCAGCTCACAAATTTTATTTAATTCATCTATATAACCAAGCAGTTCCTGTTTTCCTTGTTTTTTAACAGCGGAAGTGAGAAATTGAGGTGGCAGCTCTTCCCAATACTCGAGCAGTCCTTTTTTGATTTCATTCAGGTGATTGGCCGCAATGCTTTTTTTCAGTCCGTCCACTTTAGTAAATACGATGGAAAAAGCGATCCCTTTTCCGGCAAGCCAGGACATGAATTCCACGTCTATCTTTTGCAAAGGAATCCTCGAATCCAATAATACGAACGTATTGATCAGATTTGGTCTGGATTCGATGAATCTGTAAATCATTTTCTTCCATTCACCCCGATTCTTTTTGGAGGTCAGGGCAAAACCATAACCGGGTAGATCTACCATACACCATGCATTATCTGCAAGATACATATTGATGGTCTGTGTTTTTCCAGGTTTATTGGAAATCCTTGCGATCCCTTCCCTGCCTCCGAGAAAATTGATCAGGGAAGACTTTCCCACATTGGAACGGCCGATAAACGCATATTCGTTGAAATCATGCGCCGGACAATCTGCCACGTCGGCAAAACTACCTATAAAACTGATCTCATTTATTTGATAATCCATTATTCTATTCGCTAAAGCACTATTTTGATATTAAAAAATAAAATAATACTTAAAATTTTGTTAACATAATTGTTCTATGCAACTTTGGCTTGATTTTGGCAGTTTCATGAACATATCTGCAAAAGTTGCACACATTGTAAAATCCTATGGTTTTGAAAAATATAGCTTCAGACCGAAGGAGCGCTCAACAATTCACGGGATAAAAGCCGGCTGTTTAACCGGTTATTGTAAAAAAATGCAAAGTTACCAATAATCTTGGTATTGAAAAGAATTACAAAATCTAAATAACAATCAAACGCCTGCAGTATTATGAAATGCACCATTGAACGTTATTCATCGAACCTAAAAAGATAAGCATTTGGGCATTTCTGCGATTTTTTTTGTGATACAATCTTTTTAGCCTTAAAAAACTTAAAAAATTTAACACATGAAGCACTTACTGATTGCCGGATTGCTGTTCTTCACGATCCAAAATTTCACCAACGCTCAAACTCAGGCAGGGATTAAAATCGGAGCTTCTTCGTTTTTACTTCCTGAGCAGCTGATCCAAATGGAAAATGATGAGTTGAAAGTCACCCTCAAAGAAGGATATTACGGATTGCACGGCGGAATTTATGTCAGGATCGGTGGCGGACTTTTTGCAGTTCAACCGGAACTCATGTTCAATTCCAATTCCGTAGCCTTTGAACTGGAAGACCTGACTTCCAGTACTGGTATCAAAGAGATCGTCAAGGAAAGGTATTATAACCTCGATTTACCTGTTATGTTTGTATTTAAACCATCTATTTTAAGGTTTTATGCAGGACCTGTTGGTCATTATTCCATGCAAAGTCTGAATGAATTATCCAATTGGGGCGGATGGAAAAATGCTTTCAACAACATGTCCGTTGGCTACCAGGCTGGCGGCGGAATACAGTTCAACGGATTCTCTGTGGATCTCAGATATGAAGGCAGAATACTCGCAGGTGACAATGAGATCATTATTGACGATCAGGTTATCGAATTGTCAAAAAATCCGTCCAGAATACTGTTTACACTGGGATTCAGGCTTTTATAATAAATCAGAGATATAGTCTTTGCAAGAAAAAAAAATATGAGTTTTCTTGCAGCTAATATATAGCTTTGAGCATCTTTTGGAACCCGCATGTCTTTAATGATTCAGGTTTTCGATTTTTATTAAACGGATTTTTAGTCTGTTTTTTTTGTAGATATTTAGGTGGTTAGCTAATTAGTCTGTTAGCCTGTTCGTCTTTTGGAATTGAGCGTGTACTTTGAGCAAAAGGCACCAAAGTTATCCAGGAATCAGAGGTTTTAACCCTTGGTATAAATCATAAGCTAATAGACTTAAGACTAAAAGACTATAGAGCTAAACAATTACGCTTTTTTTCTGAAATTAAAAACATGTGGGTTCCATGTTTTGGATTTTCATTCATAAAATAAGTTTATGGTTTGATATTGATGTAACTTAAAAAAGAGCTTCCGCTTGATTTGAAAAATCCTGATTTTATCCTGCAATTTGAGTATCTGGTAGAATAATACACTACAAACTTTTCCCAAACAGAGAAAACTTAATACCTTTACGAAGCGTTTTTTACAAAAAAAATAATTGTAGTGATCCGAACTTCCATCCGAATTAAATTTTTGATTTACCTCAGCATCTTGCTATTGACCCTCAGTACGACCAGCCTGACCGGACAACGCACCGGCTTGGACCTGCTGGATCATAAATCCCGGGTGGACATTCCTTTTGAAATACACAACGGCCTGATATTGATCAAACTGAAAATGAATGGTATCAACCTGAACTTCCTGTACGATACCGGAGCAGAAAACACCATCCTTTTCAAACGTGAAATTGCAGTCGTACTCGGAATGAAATCTTCAAGACGGGTCAAACTGATCGGTTCCAGTCTGAATAATTTTATTTACGGATACATTGTTCACAATGTTTATTTTCAATTTCAATCCAATGTTTCCAGATATGAAAACATTATCGTACTGGAGGAGAATATTTTTGACCTCCAACAGGTATTGGGTCTTCATGTGGACGGACTCATCGGAGGAAGTTTTTTTAGAAATACCGGAGTTAAAATCGATTACAAAAAACAGATCATCACGATTTATCATCCTGCAAAAAATAAAATGAATCTGGATGATTATTCAGAAATTCCTGTTCAATTCCACGACCACAAACCTTACATTCAGGCATATATCGAAAAATATGACGGCACCAGTCAAAATATCCGATTGCTCATAGACACCGGAAGTTCAATCCCGTTGATCCTTCACGCCAATGTGGATTCCAGTCTGATCGCACCTGATCACCTGACTAAAGGACATATCGGGGTTGGCATCAGTGGCGCTTTGATCGGAACAGTTGGCATCGTTAAAAAGATCGGATTTTCCGAATTTTCATTTGATGAAGTGATCACGAGCCTTCAGGATTTCGAGTATATAACGCCGGAAGAAGCATCCAAAACCAGGCATGGCATCATAGGCAATGACATGCTGAACAGGTTTACTGTTTACATAGATTATTCAAGAAACCAAATATTCCTCAAACCGGGGAAAAAATACAATAAATCATTTTCTTATGATAAAAGCGGGCTCATCATCTCTGCCGTAGGATTGGATTTTAATCAATATTTTATCCAAGCGGTTGTACCGGCTTCTCCAGCTGAAAAAGCAGGATTACTCGCGGGAGATGAAATTTTGTCTGTGAACTCGGTCTCCACATCCTTTCTTTCCCTCAACCAAATTCAACGAACGCTCAAAAGAAAGGAAGGCACAACCATTCGTATCAAGATTTCCCGCAAAGGCAAAAAACAAACATTTTTTGTAGTTCTGGAAGATATGCTTACCAAAACAAAATCAAAAACAGAATGATCACTGTTTTATCCCGGAACAATCAACTTTACCCGGCAAAATCCTTCAGTATCTTTAAAATGAAAGCCTTAATCGCATTGTAAATGATCTCAATGCCTGGGGAAAAACTCCAATCATATTGTAATATGCTGCTTTGTCATTCACGGTGTACGGGTCATAAGGCACCGGATCATAAGCTTCTGATTTATAACGATAAACCCAACCATTTGACACATATTTGCTATTGAAAAGGTTGTTGACCTGAACATCCAGTATACTGTTTGCCAGCCAGGCTTTGGAAAAATGATAACTGAGATTAAGGTCTGCAAAGAAATAAGGATCCAGACTGGCCTGATCATTCATAGTGTTGTCCAGATATTGTTTGCCCACGTATTTTCCTGAAACAGCCAGACTTAACCGCTGGCCTTTCTGCATTTCATCATACCTGTTGATCAGATGCCATCTGATCTCTCCGCCTGCAATCACTCCGGGACTGAAGGAAATGTCTGTATCGTCGTGAATGACTTCAATCTGGCCTCCCAAATCCCAGTCATCGATGTACTCCACAAACCGGCGGATCTTGTTCCTGCTCAGTGTCAATCCAAAACCTGTATCCACATATTTGGAAAAACTGTATGCCAGTTCCAATTCCATGCCTGCCCGATAACTGTCCGGAACATTGATCCTCGAATAATCACCCACATCATTTAGTTTTCCGGTCAGTATCAGCTGATCAAAATATCTCATAAAATAAAGACCAAGCGCTGTCCGGAACTGGCTGATATGAAATGTATAACCGGCTTCCACATTGAGCATTTTTTCCGGATCCGGGATATTTTCCAGTTCGTTTTCAGTGTAATCTTTTCTGCCTGGTTCATTGCTGGTAAACGCAACTGAGGTATACAACCTGCTTTTGGCATTGAAATCATAATTAACACCCAATTTTGGATTGATAAAATGATGCCAATATACATCATCCAACAATAGATCTTTATCCGTAAGACCATTCAGCTCATACCTTATCAAACGGTATTGAATATCTCCGAATGTTGTGAACTTACCGAGTTTCCTCAAATATTTGAAATAGGTATCTGCGCCCAATTTATTGGCAAAATTGTCATAATACAGGTAATCACCGGCTACTTTTATCCCAAGATCGTTGTAAACGGAATCCACCTGACCAAAATGTTTACCATAATAATCATTGACCGATCCGCCAAAAACCCATTGACTGTTAAGATTGGTCTGGCTGATATCATAATTGATGCCGAAGAAATAATTATCAAGCCACTTGCGTCTGATGAGGTCAGCTCTATCCGTTGATTGCCAGTTCAATCCGTAATCGGCCAGTTTTTGATTTGCCTTGAATTGTTCATAAAATCCTATTCCTCTGGTGTAAAAACCAGCCAGATTGAGGTTGATCTTGTTTTTCAAAGCTTTTTCCCAAAACAGCTGAATATGGTTTTGTTTATAATTATCCACTTCATTGTCATACGGATCAGTGATGGAAAAATCGTTGTCTGTTCCGGCAGAATTGAACGTCCTGAGTGTATCTTTCAGGTGGTATTGTATGGGAAGACCGTACCAGGCCTGGTAGGTGATCTCCTGACCGCCAAAAACATTGATCCTGAAGGTTTCTTTGTTGGAAAGCTTTGATCCGGTAAAGAAATAGGATGTCAGCGAAGCTTTTGCCCGATCGACATAACCGTCTGTTCTGATCAGGGAATACCTTCCATCCAGGGTAAATTTATCGTTGATAAGCCCTACCCCGCCTTCAGCGCTCAATTTATACGTATTAAAGCTGC
>Ga0209573_1003666_pt1 | contig 16381 bp, 16 predicted proteins | sample TNRBio252014_DNA_FD_185870 | JGI IMG/M metagenome (GOLD analysis project Ga0209573, IMG submission 185870) | Wastewater treatment Type I Accumulibacter community from EBPR Bioreactor in Madison, WI, USA - TNR Reactor_6/25/2014_ DNA (SPAdes)... | ecosystem: Engineered > Bioreactor > EBPR >...
AACGCAAAACCATCAAACAGCGCCGCTTGCTTCATCGAGATGCAGCGGCCTAATGTGACAAACCTGATGGACCAGAGCCTCCGTTAGCTCACGCCGCCTGTTGTCCTAAAAACCCTGACGACGGACATTGAAACCCTCTCGATTGAGCTGAAGCCAGACCTTGCGCACGCCGTAGACGCCGAAATTGGCCGCATGGACACGGGCAATCTCCCTGCACAGCCCGTCGTCTTCCTTTGTCCTTGTAGAGCGAAGATCGGGATCGGCCTTGTGGCGTGAGTGCTCATACCAGGTGGAAGGGGCAATCCGCATAACCCTGCAGTTCGGCTCGACCCCGTATTTGTCGACATTGGCCTCCATGAAGGCCGTCACTTGTGAAGCAGGCGGTCGAACTCCGCCTGGGCGAAATAGGCGCTTGCCTTGCGCAGGATCTCATTGGCCTGGCGAAGCTCCCGGACCTCACGCTCCAAGGCCTTCATCCGATCCGTCATATCGTCCGGCACGCCCGCGCGCTTGCCGGCATTGACCTCGCTCCGCTTAACCCATTCGAGCAGTGTTTGCGGTGAAGCGGCTTAAATCAACCCCCAAACCGAGCCCGAAAATCCAATCTTTCAGAGCCCGAAAAGTCTCAAATCATTCGACGACAGACAGGAACATTGACATCATACAACCGAATAGAGAGGGGCGGTTCACGTCTTGCACAGAAGGCCGATCAAAGTGGGATCGCAGGTACGCCTTCTGCCCGCAGCATTGCCCGGTTGATGACGATGGGGCGCGTGACGACCTGACCAAATCGAATGACGTGTTGAACGCGTCGATCGAGAACAATAATCCCTGGCCACATCGCCGCGCGAACACTGATCAACGACTTTTCAGGCGATGATCAGATCGAAGGCCGGTGGAAACCTGGATGTCAGGATAGAAACCGCCAAGACAAGTCTCGCTTCCTCATCCGCGAATAGCGCCGCAAAAGACATCGCACCGGTGCGCAACGCAATCGGCGGAGCCCGGCAGAAAATGGAGGAATGGCGTAGAGATTACAACGAAGTTCAACCCCACAGCGCCGTCGGCAACAAGCCGCCGATATCGCTCATGAATGGCTCCGGCGCATCCCATCCGCATGAGCCTGAGCCCGAAAATACTCCAGCCCGGGCGGTCTAAATCAGGAGAGCACCTCAGGGGTAAACCCGAGCTTGCCCCGGCTCAGCAGGCAATCGGGATCCAAAGCCCTCTTGATGCTGCGCATCAGGCCCATTCCTTGTGATCCGAACTGATCTTTAAGATAGGGCGCGAGGCGCATGCCAACGCCATGGTGATCGTTGATCACTCCGCCGGCGCTCAGAGTCGCCAGCGTCGCAGCGCGTACGAAGCAATCGTGCAACTCCAGAGCCTGGCTCAGATCGTCGGGGCCTTTCGGAATGACCACTCTCGGATAAATCATCGACCCCCAGTCGAACCAGTGTGAGAAATGGGTCTTGATCGTAAGCCCCCATCTTGGATCCACCGACTCCGCCACGACCTTCGTGACAGCATCGTAGACGCCCATGATATGTGCGTAGTCGGCGACGGCGTCCATCGTGCACCAGATCTGCGGAAGCTTCGGCGCGTGCGGCGGATGGTAGAAAGTGTAGCGGTTCTCCCACCATTGAGGCCCGATACTTGCGTCCAGCATATAGCCGCCTTCTTCCTCGCAGATCCGGCGGGCGGTTGCTGTTTCGGCGTCGATCAGGTCCGCGTGCTGACCATCGAACATGATGATCATGGTCTCGCCGGATATTTCTGGCGCAACCGCCTTGTTCAGGCTCTGCGTCGCGGCAGCCCTGTCGTAAAAGCGCATCACAGCCGGATGCGCGGCCTCGGTCATGATCCTGCGTCCGGCCTCGACGCCAGATGCCAGGGTGTCAAAGCCAAGCGCAAGAAAGCGTTTCTCGGCTGGCAGCCGCCGGAGTTTGACTGTGATTGCGGTGATGATCCCAAGCGTTCCCTCGCTGCCTGCGAAAAGCTGAGTGAGTTCGGGCCCCACGCCGTGCCGCGGTACGGATGGCATCTGGACGATGTCGCCGTTGGCCAGAACGACCTCCAGTGAGAGGACATGGTCTTGCATGACGCCGTACTTGGTAGAAAGCACGCCGGATCCCTTTGCAGCGACGCTGCCGCCGACGCTCGCCCACTCGGCCGATGCCGGATAGTGGGGAAAGCTCAGGCCGATCGTATTCAACTCGTCCTCGAACGGCTTGACGATTTTGCCTGCCTCCACCGTACAGGTAAAGGATTGGCGATCTATCTGGCGAACCCGGTCAAGACGTCCGAGGTCAAGCAGAATGCCGCCACAGGTAGAGTTGGCCGCTCCCTGGACGCCTGAGCCGCCGCCGAAAGGCGTGACTGGAATACCGCGCCGCGCCGCGATTTGCATCACGGCGGACACTTCCTGCGTGCTGGTGACGGCGACCGCAAGATCGTGCCGTGCCAATGGTCGGCCATAATGCGCATGCACGTAGGTGAGCCAGCTCATATCGCCTGGATAACGCAGTTGCGCTTCGCCGCCGCGCCAGACACGACTGCGTTCCGTCGCCTCCGCCAACTCCTGCGCTATTGCCCGACTATCGCTCTCGGACAAAGCGACGGGCGCCGCTGCCGTGTAGTCTATCGCAACGTTCACAGCCTGCCCCCCATGGTCTTGCCCTCGGTCCAGTCGGCATTCTTGATGTTGATGTCGATTTTTTCGAACTCGTGAACGGCGTCAATCAAATGGTTGGAGAAGCGGTTGAACGCGATCTCGCCCTTGTATGCCGCGCCGCGATGCGGATTTCCCATGATGCCAGAATCCGTGAATTCGTGGTGTTCAAAGGGCATGTCGAAATAGCTGTAACCCTGGAACTCGATGTCGGGCATGCCGTCCTTCTTGCGCCACGCGCCGCCAAGCCATTTCGGCGCGTGCGCCTTGTCCTTCACTGCGCGGTCCATGCGGACAAGCCGGGCGTCATGACACAGGCACTGCGAGGTCTCTAGTTCGCCTGCGTGCCAGCCTGGGGTCTCTTCGGCCGGTCCTTCCAGCACATCGGCAACCATGCCCATGTAGCGTTCGGCGTAGGGCCGATAGTAAGCTACCAGCGCGCCGGTCTCGTTGCGCAGCTTGCGCATCACCGGATCGACGACCTTGACGTTGGAGCCGTGGCCATTGACAAAAATCAGGCGCTTGAAGCCGTGATGGACCAGCGACCGGCCGATGTCGTAAATCAGGTTCAAATAGGTCTCGACGCGCAACGTGATGGTGCCGGTCCCTTGGCCCTGTGCGCGCATGTGCTGTGGGCTGTAACCGAGCCAAAGGGTCGGCGTGTAAAGGATTCCGGCCTTCCGGCCGGCCCGGCTGGCCACCTGTTCCGAAGTGATGGAATCGCAATAGAGCGGCAAGTGCGGACCATGCTGTTCAAGCGAGGCCTTTGGGATCAGGATGGTGTCGCTGTGCTTGAGATATTCCTTGATGTCGGCAGCGCTCAGGTCGCCGAGGCACCAGGATGGAAAATCGAGATCCAGCGCGCTTCGGCGCGGCGCATGCGGCTCGTCTTGATAACTTGACTTGATATGCGCCTCGGGACCGCTGGGCTTGCTTTCGGGATGCCAGGCTTCCATAGGGTCATCGGTGAATTCGGTCTTGTCGATTGCCATCTTTGCGTCTCCTTCAATATCCAAACAGGCCCTGCGCGATTTTGAGAACTATCCGCGAGAAAGCGTCATCGTTGACGTGACAGTCCGCCTCGTGCCAGGCGATGGTGGGCTTCAGTCCGGCTTTGAGAACTCGGCGGAACTCGGCGTCTGTCGCGGGCGCCCAGAACTGGCCGGGCCGCCCATCAGGGCCACGCGCGCAATTGGGCACCGACAGCCCCTCGGTGGGTACGATCACAACGACGGGTCCGTTCGCCGCGTTCAGGCGCTCGGCGATATTGCGCGCCGCCTGAATCTGCTCTTCATGGCTGGCGCGCACCAGTGTGAATTCTGGATTGTGAAAATAGGTCGGCCGCCCCCGCCAATTCTCGGGCAGATCCCGCATCGCGCCGCACACCATGAAATCGACACAGGAAGGCACAATCACCTGCGGCAGACCGGCCCGACCGGCAGCGACCAGGCGGTTCGGACCAGCGTTGTGAAACCCGCCCGCAATTTCTCCGATGATCTCGCTCAGGGTGAAATCAATTACCGCATCGATGCGCCCAAGCGCGATCTGCTCCTCCATCGCTCGGCCGCCGACGCCGTTGGCGTGAAAGACGACGAAATCGGTCGGCGGATCTACGGCCGCAGCCTCCAGCGCCGCGCGCATCCACATGAGCGGCTTTGTCGTGTTGCCCAGCATGGTTGCGGCGATCTGACGCCGCTTGGATCTGACCGGCTCAGAGCTAGCCTTTCGCGCCAACGCCGCTCCCGCGACCGCTGACGCGGCGCTGTCGAACACTTGCCGTGCAATGCTATTGAGACCGAGGATATCGACGATCGAGTGCATGACCGAGATGTCGGAAGTGCCTACGAAAGGGGCGAAACGTCGTTGCCCCGATGCGATGGGCGACACGATCAACTTGAAGACGCCGAGAGGCAGTTCCTGCATCGCTGCCGCCGCAAGTACGCTGCCTTCCGCGCCACCTAGGGCGATGGCGCCGTCGATCTCGTTCCGCGCCGCCAGGTTGCGCGCGATATTGCGAGCGCCTTCACGCATGCGTTCGACTGCGCCGCCTCGTGTGCCGATGTTGCGGAGCGTCTCGATATCGCTTCCGGCAGCGCGGGCCACAACTTCCCGTGGCCACTCGCAGGCAATACCTTCAGCTTCACCCAGAATGCCGACATCCATGATCCGTGGTGTGCAGCCAAATGTCCGCAGACGTTCGGCCAGATAGGCAGATTCTGGTCCCTTCGTGTCCATCGTGCCTACGACCAGAACTTGCGCCATGCCTCAGCCTCCAAACATCCAACGCGGCAGAGCCGTAGCAATGCCGGGGAAGACCCAGACCGCGGCGATGATCACGATCTGGAAGAGTACAAAGGGAATGATGCCAGCGTAGATGTCGATCGTACGCACGGTCGGCGGCGCAACGCTGCGCAGATAGAAGAGCGTGAAGCCAAATGGCGGCGTCAGGAAACTGGTTTGCAGGTTCAGCCCGAGCAGGACTCCTAGCCAGAGCGGATCTGCTCCTAGTGTGATCAGGGCTGGGGCCGAAAGCGGCACCATGATGAAGATGATTTCGAACGGATCCAGAAAGAAACCCAGGATGAAGACCATCGACATGACGACGAACATGGCTCCGTGCAATCCTCCTGGCAGGTTGCCAAGAAAACTCTCCACATAGAGATCACCGCCAAGCCCACGAAACACCAGCATCAACACCGAAGCGCCGAACAACAGGATAAACGCCATTGACGAAAAGCGTGCAGTGGCGCGGGCGATCTCGGCCAAGGTGGACGAATCCAGCCGACGGCGAATAGCCGCCAATGCCAGAGCGCCCACTGCGCCGACAGCAGCGGATTCGGTCGGCGTCGCGTAGCCCATCAGGATTGAACCGAGCACCGCAATAATGAGAAACAGGGGCGGCAGCATCGCTCGGACGGTCCTGCGCACCAGTCCGGCGCGGCCACCGCCCGCCTGCGGTACCGGAGGACAACTCGCCGGCGCGCGCCTCGCCTTGTAAGCTATCCAAAGCAGGTAAAGGACAACCAGTAACAAACCCGGCGTCAGTGACCCGAAAAAAAGGTCCCCAATCGACACGGGATCCGGCGCCATGTTGCCGGCAGCCATTTGGGCCTGGCTGTTGGCCGTCTGCAACATGACCCCCAGGAAGATCAGAACAGTCGATGGAGGGATTACCTGCGCAAGCGTTGCGGAGGCGGCGATCGTCCCCGTGGCGAGCCTCACATCATAGCCGACGCGCAGCATGATCGGCAGGCTGATCAGCCCCATGGTGACGACTGCGGCGCCAACAACTCCGGTCGATGCGGCCAGGAGCGCCCCGACGACAACTACCGCTACCGCCAATCCACCATGGAGCTTGCCGAAAAGCTGACCTGCCGCCTCGAGCATCTCTTCGGCCAGCCCCGACCGTTCCAAAGCCGTACCCATGAAGATGAACAACGGAACGGCGACCAGCACCTCGTTTTGCATGATAGCGAAGAAGCGGCCGGGCATGGCGTTTAGGAGCGTCGGGTTGAAGGCGTCCAGCGCCACTCCCAAGGCGGCGAAAGTAAGCCCCACCGAGGCCAAGCTGAACGCCACGCCGAAACCGAACAGCAAGAGACCCAGCGCCGAAATGAACATTGCGGCGCTAAGCAGACCGCCAAGATCCATCACCGCCTACTCCTCCCGACCGCTGAGGATCAGCAGGCTGCGCAGCGCCATCGCAACTGCCTGTAGGATCAGCACCGCCGCCATTACGATCAGCATCGACTTGAGGACCCAAATCGACGGCATTCCATCGGCGGCGCCAGAACTTTCGTTGATCCGCCAGGATCGCGCCAGCCAGGGCCAACTGACCCAGGCTGTGAATATCATCCAGGGGATGACCAGGAGCAACGCGCCGGCCAGATCGACCCATGCCTTGTTGCGGGTCGACATGTTGGAGTAAAAGATATCCACTCGCACATGCGCATTGTGTTTAAGCGCATAGCCGGCGCAACCCGTAAAGACCATGGCGTGGAACCAGACGTAGAGTTCCTGCATCCACACGTGACCGGTTTCGAACCGGTAGCGCAGCACCACCACTGCGAAGCAGACGATGACGCTGCCTAGGGTGAGCCAGGCAAAGCCCCTTCCGATTGTCTCGTTGACCAGTTCGATCGTGGAGACTGTTGCTCGGGCTCGGTTCGGCCAGGAAGACGCCAGCTGGGACATTTTCAGAGCGCCCGCATCTGCCAGACGGCGCCGTCAGTAATGAGACCGCGTTCCAGCACCTTTTGTTGAAAATCCGAATAGGACTTCCAGACCTTGTTGGCGATTGGATCGCTGGCGACCGCAGCAGGGATGATTTTATCCGCAGCCTTTTGCATCGCCCGCAATAAGTCATCCGGGAAACGCCGAACCGTCACGCCAAACTCGGATTTCAAACGTTCTAGCGCAGCAGGGTCATTGGCCGTTACTTCCGCTTGGGAATGCACCAGCTCGGCATGGGCCACGGCAGTGATCAAGGCCCGATCGGCGGCGCTCAGCCCATCCCAGACGCCCTTATTGAAAAGCAATTCCAGTACGTGACCGGGTTCATGGAATCCGGGAGTGTAGTAGTTCTTGCAAACTTTGTAGAGACCAAAGCCCATATCGAACCATGGCGTTGCAAGTTCAGCAGCGTCCAGCGCGCCAGATTGTAGCGCCGGAAACACTTCCCCGATTGGCATCAGCACCGGGGTCGCGCCCAATGCCTTCATGATTTCGCCACCAAATCCGGGGTAGCGAACGTTTAGTCCCTTGATGTCATCAACACTGTTGATCTCTTTCACATACCAGCCGCCCATCTGTGGGCCGGTTTGGCTGACTGGCAGCGCCTTGAGACCGTAGGGCGCGTTGACTTCGTCCCAGAGGTCCTGGCCGCCGCCCCACAGCAGCCAAGCGTAGTGTTCCTGCGGCAACATGCCAAATGGAACCGTCGAAAAGAAATTGTAGGCCTTGGATTTGCCGGTCCAGTAGTAGGCGGTGGAATTCGCCACGTCGGCGGCGCCGCTGGCGACCGCGTCGAACATCTCGAGCACCGGAACAAGTTCGTTGGCGCCATAGATCTTGAAAGAAATGCGACCGTCGGTGGCGACGGTTACGGCGTTTGCGAAGCGCTCAATGGCGGTGCCGTTGCCAGGCGCGTTGCGCGGCCAACCCAGAACCATAGTGAGGGTCTGCTTGCCCTGCGCGATGGCGGGAGCGGCGATGGCGGTCGCGGCTCCCCCGGCCAGCGTTGATCTTATGAGATTGCGTCGATTGATCATAGAATCTCTCCTCCCAGTTAAATCCTGATCGTGAATGCCGTGCAGCGGCTTCCCGCTATGTCAGTTGTTCCGGTTCACCCGCTCGCTGTCGTTCCAGTAGCCGCCGGCGACATCAAGATGCGCCGCGATCAGTTCGTGGGTTTGGGCAATATCGCCGGCCGCGATCGCGTCGCGGATGGCTTGGTGATCGGCGATTGACTTTTCAGTGATCCCAGGTTGCGAGAACACTACCTCGCGCCATTCGCGAGTCGACAAATAGTAGGAGTAGGCAGCGCGCAGCAGGAACTGATTGTGGGCCGCTCCGATCATCGCAAGGTGGAATTCTGCGCTTAGCTGGGCTATGGTTTCGCCAAGCCGGGCGCGTGCACGGCACTGGGCGAGGTTCTCATCCATTCGCTCGATATCCTGAGCAGTCCTCCGGACGCAGGCCAACGTCGCCGCCTGCATCTCGAGGATTGACCGAAACTCATGAAGCGCCGCTATCTCCTCTTCGCTCGGCGGCCAGCCGACTTCGGCCTTGGCCGCCACTACGTCGAGACTGCCAACGCTGTTTTCCTGACGCAGATAGATTCCAGAGCGTTCGCGCCGCTCGATGAGACGCATCGCCTCCAGCACAGCCAGCGCTTCGCGCGTCAAGGCGCGAGTGACGCCAAATCGTGCGGCCAGATCCCGCTCTGACGGCAGCTTCTCATCGGGCTCGTACCGGCGATCCCGGATGAACTCGATCAGTTGCAGGTGAACGGGTTTGTCTTCCATCAACGGGCTTCTCCATCGCCAGTTTCGATTTCGTCCTTGGCTATACCAGATTGGTATCACCAGTCAAGTCTGGAGATACCAGTCTGGTATAGCCAGACGAGGCGACTGTCGGATTGGGGCGAATAACGCGCACCCACTGAATCGGACTGATGTTTGACTGACGTTGCCCCAAGATTTGTCCGGTTCTGAGTTCGCTCTGGGGGTTTTGTTTTACGTTTTGATTTGTCGTGTGCTCATGGAAGTTTCTGGCGAACGCCGATGGTGGTGGCCAGTTCAGTTTTGAATGTGGTCGTGAGCTGTTGTCGTCAGCGCGCCAGGCATCGAGTGCAGAGCGCGCCTGCACCAATGTCGTGAACAGCGTCTCGGTCAGGAGTTCGTCGCGCAGCCTGCCGTTGATGGGGAAGACGGCCCCGCTTGAACCGCACTTTTCTATTCGGCTGTATGATGTCAATGTTCTGTCCCGGATCAGCGCCCATGAGACAGAATTGGCTTAATTGAGAAGGGAGGATTTTCGGCTCATCGTAGCTCATTGGAAGGAAGCGAAGATGAGACAGAAAACCGGGCCGCAGACATCGGCGGCCGAGAAGACGATCAAGGACATTCGCCGGGCCACGCGAAAGCACCATTCGGCAGAGGACAAAATCCGTATCGTGCTGGAAGGGCTGCGTGGTGAAGACAGCATCGCTGCGATCTGCCGCCGCGAGGGGATCTCCGAGAGCCTGTATTATAGCTGGTCGAAGGAATTCCTCGAGGCGGGCAAGAAGCGTCTTGCCGGTGACACCGCCCGCTCGGCGACCAGCGACAAGGTTAAGGCGCTGCGTCGTGAAAGCCGTGACCTGAAGGAGGCGCTGGCCGACCTCACCCTGGAAAACCGCTTGCTCAAAAAAAACATGATCGCGGATGGGGGCGACGACGAATGAGATACCCCGCCACCGAAAAGCTTGAGATCATCCGGCTGGTCGCGCAGTCGCATCTGCCGGCGAGACAGACCCTCGACAAGCCCGGCATTCCAAGGCCGACTTTCTATCGCTGGTATGATCGCTTCCAGAGCCAGGGCATCGAAGGGCTGGCGGACCGGACATCCGCGCCGTCACGGGTGTGGAATCGTATCCCCGACGATGTCCGGGACCGGATCGTCGCCATGGCTCTTGACCATGCCGATCTGCCGCGCGAACTGGAGTTGAAGTTCACTGACACGGAAAGCTATTTCCGTATCAGAGGCTTCGGTCAATCGCCTGCTCAGGGCCCACGACCTGATCACGTCCCCGGCCTATAATCGTCATCAAGGCCAACGGCGAGCTCAAGGACAAGACCACGCGTCCGAATGAGATGTGGCAGACAGACTTCACCTATCTGAAGGTTGTCGGCTGGGGCTGGTTCTACCTGTCGACCATCCTCGATGACTTCTCGCGTTACATCATCGCGTGGAAGCTATGCACCAGCATGAAGGTGGATGACGTCACCGAGACGCTCGACCTGGCGCTGGCCGCCTCAGGCTACGACAAGGTCAAGGTCGATCATCGGCCGCGCCTGCTGTCCGACAACGGCCCGTGTTACGTCGCCTCCGATCTCGGTGAATGTCCGCCATCGTCGCGCTGGCAAACCAACGCCCTCCGAACTGTCCGAAACTCTTCGCCTCCTTCAGGCGGCGCTTCTGGCGTTGCTTTTCAATTGCCGGGGACGCACCTTCGCTGATCTCGCGGCGCATCGATGCACTTTTGGCGGGCATGCGCCAAAGACAGACCACCAAGTCCGTATTTTCCAAGCACAACGGTTTCACGCCGACCGTTCAGCCTGTAGTCGAGCCGGAAACTGATCGATCCCTTGGCGGAGACGTGCGCATACATGCCGTCACGATCTGAAGCCTTGCAAGGTTTCGCTTTTGGTTTCAACCACTTAAGGGCTGTATCCGTCAACATTTTCGCCTCCCGGAGCAAAAAAAATGCCGTCGACTTTTGGGAGGCGGCAAGAGACAGCGATACATCAGCTGTTCCGTCAAAACGAAGCGCTGCTCACCGATAGCCTCCGATAGCAATCGAGAGAAAACTTAATTGGTTTCAATACGTTATGGAGTGTCTTGGCGTAGAACCGGATAGCCTTGGCGGCGTCTGAATCATTCCCACTCGATTATTGATGGGGTATCTAAATGACTGATTTTGTACATCTTTTTCTTCGCTGACGACAACAATGCCGTCAGGCGGAACGCCAGAATTCTTCGTTGTTGATTTTACGAGATAATTTCGCTTGAAGAATTTTCTGCGATTTCAAGAACAATCACGGACAATCGGTTTGACAGCTATTGATTGTCAACCAGACATTCGGGTTGCTTCTCCCTTTTTTGCAGGAGAATCCATGGCAGAAGAATACCGTCAACGTCCCGCTGCAACGCCACCGAAGACTATTCTGCCGCGATCATCCTGGCGGCCTTTTCGGCGATCATCACGGCAGGCGCATGGGTATTGCCCGAGACGATGGTTGGCATGATGGAGCAATCGACGACGCGCAGGCCCTGAAGGCCGTGAACCCGCAATTGCGGGTCAACGACGGCCATGTCGCCGGTTCCCATTTTTGCCGTGCCAACCGGATGGAAGATCGTGGTGGCGATGTCGCCAGCGGCGCGCGCCAGTTCATCGGGTTTCTGGATATGAGTGCCCGGTTTGAACTCTTCCGGCTTGAATTCAGCCATGCGTTTTGTCGCCATCAGGCGGCGTGCGGCGGTGATCGAATCCGCCGCCACCTGCTGGTCGCCATCGGTCGCCAGATAGTTTGGCGCAATGGTTGGGAATTGATGCGCATCGGGTGAATTAATCCGAACCGAGCCACGCGATTCTGGTCTGAGATTACACACCGACACGGTGATCGCCGGGAACGAATGCAGCGGCTCGCCGAATTTTTCGAGCGACAGCGGCTGTACGTGGAATTCGATATTGGGCGTGTCGAAGCGGGCGTCCGATTTCATGAAGATGCCAAGCTGGCTCGGCGCCATCGACATCGGGCCGGAGCGTTTGAGGGCATATTCCAGCGCGATCATGGCTTTGCCCGTCAACGTCGCCTGCCGTTCGTTCAATGTCTCCGCGCCGGAAATCTTGAACGCGGTGCGGATCTGCAAATGGTCCTGCAGGTTCTCACCAACGCCGGCGAGCTCGTGAAAGACCTCGACGCCATTGCCTTGCAACAGCCCGCCCGGTCCAACGCCCGACACTTGCAACAGCTGCGGCGAGCCGATCGCGCCTGCCGACAGGATCAGTTCGCCTGTGACGCTGACACGGGCGGCCTTGCCGTTCAGCCGCAGCTCCAGCCCGCTGGCGCGCTTGCCATCAAACACAATGCGTTCGGCATGCGCGTGTTGCAGGATCGTCAGGTTCTTTCGGTGCTTTATCGGATTGATGAAGGCGCGAACGGCATTGAAGCGGAACCCAGCCTTCTGGTTCACCTCAAAATAGGACGAGCCAAAATTGTCGCCGGCATTGAAGTCATCAACCTTGGGCACGCCAAGCTCTTCCGCAGCCTCGCGCACCGCATCCAGGATCGGCCAGGACAGGCGCTGGCGCTCGACCCTGAGCTCGCCGCCCTGCCCGTGGAAGGGACCGCTGAGCCGCTGATGGTCTTCGCTCTTGGCGAAGAGCGGCAGCACATCGTCCCAGCCCCAGCCTTCATTACCCAACTGCCGCCACTGGTCGTAGTCCGCCGCCTGACCGCGCATATAGATCATGCCGTTGATCGACGAGCAGCCGCCCATGACCCGGCCACGCGGGTAACCGAGCGAGCGTCCGTTCAACCCCGGCTCCTTGACCGTGGAGTAGCCCCAGTCGGTGCGGGGATTGCCCATGCAATAGAGGTAGCCAACCGGAATGTGGATCCAGTGGTAATTGTCTGACCCGCCGGCCTCCAGCAACAGCACCTGCTTTGAGGTATCCGCGCTTAGCCGGTTCGCCAGAACACAGCCCGAAGAGCCCGCGCCGACAATCACATAGTCATATGCGCCAAGGTCGAGACGAGAGGTCACATCGGTTCCGATCGGTAGCGTTGCCAGTGATCTGGCATTGCGTCGGCAAGACCGCAATAGAGCCGGTAGCGTGCATCGATCAGCGAACGCTGCGCCGTGCTTGGCTCAACACGGACCTTCTCGCGCACCATGCACGCTGCGCCGTCCTCAAGACTGGCGAATTGTGCGGCGGCGACGCCAGCCGCAATCGCGGCCCCCAACGCGCCAGTCTCGTCGCAATCCGAGACCGAGACCGGGACACCCAGCACATCGGCGAACATCTGACGCCAAACCGCGCTGCGCGATCCGCCGCCCGACAGTATGGCGCTGTCAAAACGCGCACCTGCCTTGCGCAGCCGCTCGATATGCCGCCGGTGCTCAAACACCACGCCTTCATAGAGCGCGCGCACCAGATCGGCCTGCGAATGCCAGCCGGTTACACCCAGGAACGCGCCGCGGGCATTCGGCTCCGTCGCCGAACCGTAGAGGAAGGGATGGAAAAGCGGACTATCAATCCCGGTCTCGACGGAGGCCGCCAAAGCGTTGCAGCTTGCGAATGCTTCGGCGCCGTGGCCGCCCATGATTTCGCGCACATACCACTCAAGATTGACCGCAGAGGTCGCGCTCGACTCCACCGCCACATAGCGGTCGTCGCGCCAGGTGCAGGCATGGAAGATCGACGCATCAATGAGCGGCTTCTCCATGATGACCTGGTTGATGCCCCATGTGCCGACGACGATGGACGCCTGGCCCGGCGAGACAGCCCCTGCCCCAATCGAACTGGCGATAATGTCAAAGAAGCCTGCAGCTACAGGCGTCCCTTCGACAAGTCCGGTCTTCCGCGCGGCCTCAGCCGTTATATGGCCGGCAATTGCGTCAGAACGGAGCGGCGGCGGCAGCAAATCCAATGCATCTCCCAACCCGTAGGCTTCCAGCAAATTCTGGTCATAGGTTCCGCCCGGCAGCCGCATAAGTCCGCAGCCGCTCATGTCGGAACAATCCGTCACGCGTTCGCCGGTCAGCATCAGCGTCAGCGTGTCCTTGCACAGGAAGACGGTTCCGATCTGCTCATAAAGCTCCAGACGGTTGCGTTTCACCCAAGCCAACAGCGTCGCGGTCTGCGACGGCCAGGGCTTTTGCAGGCACATCGGATAGACCGCGTCGCCGGTTCCATCGCCGCGCAGCGTTGCCGCCAGATCAGAGGCGCGTGCATCCAGCGACTGGATGCCCACCAGCGGCTTGTTGGCGCGGTCGAGCAGATACAGCCCGTTGCCATGCCCGGCAGTTCCAACCGCCGCGACGTCGGCACCGCCTGCGCCGGCGCCACTAAGGCAGGTTTGGATCACCTCGGCGGCATTGCGCCAGAGCTCTGCGATGTCGCGTTCAACATGGCCTGCCTGCGGCTGGCTCGATTTGCCGTCAAGCGCCGCTTTGCTGACCGGGCGGCCGGCGAAATCGAACAGGACGGCTTTGACGACGGTGTTCCCGGCGTCGATGCCAAGCAGATACTTGCTCATGCTGCGGCCTCATAGATTGTCCACGCATCGGCGTCGGTTGCGCCATCATGGATCATCGCCATCAGAGCCTTCACCACACGGGCGGGGTTGTCGTGCTGATAGATGTTGCGGCCATAGACCATGCCGCATGCGCCCTGTTGCATAAGTTTGTAGGAATTGGCGAACACGGTGCGCAGATCGGCCTTGCCGCCGCCGCGCACCAGAACGGGAACCCGCGCCGCCTCAATAACGCGATAGAAATCCCGCGGGTCGTCCGTTGGGTCCGCTTTGATAATGTCAGCCCCCATCTCTGACGCAAGCCGGGTCAGCGTGACGATTTTTTCAGCATTGCCATCCACCTGGTAGCCGCCGCGAACTTCATTTGGCAGCATGACAAGCGGCTCGATCATCAATGGCATTCCATATTTGCTGCAAGCAGCCCTGACCTTGCTGATGTTTTCGACGCATTGCCTAAACAGTTCGGGTTCGTCGGGGAGCATGAACAGATTGACCACCACGCAGGCTGCGTCCATCTCCAGCGCGCCGATGATCGGCTCCTCGTGGTTCTGCAGCATCGACCACATGACTCGGTGACGTTGAGCGTTATAAGGATTGCCCATGTCAATGCGCATGACCAGCGCCGGCTTGTCTTTTTCGGGACGCGACTGCAGCAGATCCGCCTGGCCATAGGCGACCTGAATTGCGTCAGGCCCGGCATGCACAAGTGTGTCCACCACCTTGCCCATGTCTTCCAGACCAACCAGAAAGCTGGGCTCATTGCAAACGCCGTGGTCAAGCGCGACGTCGAGGCATCGGCCGCGTGTAAACATTCGGTTCATTCTGGCTTTGTTGCTCAGCCGCATGCTGGAACTCCTGTCTCTGTGCGTTGCTCCAGCACCTGACGTGACACGCCGTGGTACTGGCCAAGATCGGCGATAAACTCGTCTGCTTCCCGCCGCTTGCGCGCAGCGTCAAAGCCCAGTTCCGACGCCAGAATGGCGTTGATGCGCTCAATTAGACCCGTGGAGACGGCGCCCCGGATCGCAAGCGTTGTTCGACGCTGGATCAGGTCTGCAAGGCGCAGAACCATCTCGTGGCGGATCAAGAACACGATTTCTGCGGCGGTAATCTCGGTTGTAGGGTCGAGCCGCGTGTCATCTTGCCTTCGGATACAAAAATCCATCACATCGACGGCTCGCGTGCCGTAAGTGAATGCCAGATGTTCAGCGCGCTCCGGCGTCACTGCGTAGCGTTCGATCAGTTCGGTCCGAAGCTCGTCCCCGTCACCGGCAAAGCCGGCGCCGCCGCCGATCTTAATGCCACGAGTCTGCATGCGACGTTGCACGCCCAATTCCGCCAGCACGGCGTCTGCCGTTTGTTCGGCGAAGGCGCGGAAGGTCGTCCACTTGCCGCCGACCATGCAGAATTGCGGAATCGCGCCATTCAGGCGCTGCGTAAAATGGCCACGCGATATACGCCCGGTGAATTCCTGGTCGCTTCTGGGCAACGGCCGGATGCCGCTGAACGAGTAGACCACGTCGGTCTTGACTATCGGTACGCCTGGAAACACACGCTGCAGCGAACTGAGGATGTAGTCCATTTCGTCAGGTTCACAGCGAACGCGCTGTGGCCGGTCGACCCTGATGTCTGTTGCGCCTGCCAGCACCTTCCCCAGATAGGGAAACGCGATGCAAACGCGGCCGTCCGTGTGCTCGAAAAAGATCATGTTTCCCGCCAGCGCCGCAAGCAGACGCCTGTTCTCGAGCACGAGATGCGATCCTTTGGTGCCCGAGACAAATGGCTGACGGTCAAGTGTCGCATCGCCGAGAGCCGAAACGGCCTCATCAAGCCAAGCCCCCGTGGCGTTGACAATCACCTTTGCAGTGACCGGGAGATTGTCCCCTTCAACCGTCTTCAGCGCCAAGCCGTCGCCAGTATGCATGATCTCGGCATAATTGAGCGCAATGCTTCCAGGTAACTCCTCCGCAGTATCGAGCAGCAGTTCGACGCCAAGCCGCTCCGGGTGACTGATCCATGCATCGTGATAGGTCGCCGTGAAACGGAACTCCTTAGCCAGTTCAGGCCATTGTTGGCGCATGCTGGCTGTGCCATTAAAAATGTGTCGTGGAAGGGCCCGGCGATAGCGAGTCTTGAGATCATAGAGCGACAACCCGATCTTGATCGCCAGCGCCCCCCGGCTGGC
>Ga0209573_1003668_pt1 | contig 16367 bp, 15 predicted proteins | sample TNRBio252014_DNA_FD_185870 | JGI IMG/M metagenome (GOLD analysis project Ga0209573, IMG submission 185870) | Wastewater treatment Type I Accumulibacter community from EBPR Bioreactor in Madison, WI, USA - TNR Reactor_6/25/2014_ DNA (SPAdes)... | ecosystem: Engineered > Bioreactor > EBPR >...
TGCATCCGCTCACCGATGAAGGCCTGCTCTCGACGCCGGAGCTCCTGCTGCACCGACCGCTGCGGCTGACGATTGGCGTCGGCGCCGGGCTTGTCGTCAGCGTCCTGATTGCCATCGGCTTGGCGCAGCGCCTGGGCGAGTTGTACCCGATGGCGCTCAGCCTGGTCGCCGTGGTCGCTGTCCTGGTCGGAAGCCTGCTCCTGATCGGGTGGCCGAAAGCCCGACCCGGCGCGGCCGACACAGGCCTGACGTTCACTCTGCTTGGCCTGAGCCTCTCCGCGCTGACCGCAGGCGGGGGGGCCGAGCTTATCGCGGCGCTTGCTTTGCCGATCGTGGCGACCCGCCTGCCCCGGCTGACATGGGCCCCTACAGCCGGGCTCCCCGCTCCGCCGTACCTGGCCGGCGTCATGCGCGCCATCGCGCACTTTGGCCTGCTCGTGAGCTGTGTCAACCTGATCGCGCTTCTTGGGCCGTCGCCTGCCCACGGCCTGTCGGTCTGGTTGACAACCCTGACCGTGTTGATCGGCGGCTCGGTGTATATCGGCGGGACGCTCTTGCGTTTTCAGGCCACGCACCGATCGGCCCTGCGTACTCAGCTCCGCCTGCTCTTCGGCGCAGGGGCTATGCCGCTGATCCCGCTGGTGTTGGGCGCGATTCTTCTGGCCTTCGTCCTGCCCGATCTATTGACCACGGCGCCCGGCTGGGTCGCCGCGGCGACGCTGTTGATGCTCCTGACACCCGCGGCTTTCGGGTTCGTGTTCTGGAACCCGCCCGGACGTGTGCTGCGCCTCGAGCGTCGTCTTGCGCCGTTGCTTTGGATCGGCGTCGTGGCGACGCTGTACGTCTTCAGCAGCGTGGCGTTGCGAGGCTGGGGCGCGCCCTGGGCCGTCGACATCGCGCTGGCGATCGGGGCCATGATCCTGGTCGTTGTCGGCCTGCGCGAATGGGCCAGCCCGCTCGCCCGCGGGCGGGCGAGCGCGCTCGAACGCGAGCTCCTGCGTCGGCCAACGCTCGAAGCAATCGATCAGGCGCTGGTCGACCTGTGCGAGTATCTTGGCGCTCCCGGGCTGATCCTGGCCCATGAGCAACCCGGGCGACCCGGATGGACCATTCGTCGGGCCCTCGAGACCGAGACGCTGCAACTCGACGAGGCGGCGCTCCCCGCGACGCCGCCCGCCGACTGCCTCGTTGCCGATGCCGGCCGCCGCGAGGGCTGGCTGGCGCCCACCTGGGTCGCCGTGGCACAGCCCATCCGGCTTGAGGATCAGATGCCCCTGGGGTGCCTGCTCCTGCCGCAGCGAGGTAGACCTTACACCAGCGCTGATCTCAAGCGCGCGGCAGAAGTGGCCGATGCGCTTGCCGCGCCGATGCAGGTGATCGCGCTGCGCTGGGCGGCGCTCAAGCCCTATCGCGAACGCGAGCAAGCGCAACGCGAGGAGCGTACGCGTATCGCGCGCCGACTGCACGCCGAGGTGCTGCAGTCGCTTGCGCCCTTGCCCGGTTATCTCGCGATCGCGGCGCAACGGAGCCCCGACGAGTCGCTGCGCGAGATGTTGGCCCGTCAGGAGCAGGAAGTCATCAAGGTCGACGACGCCATCCGACAGGTCGTCACGGCCATTCGACCGGCGTCGCTCAACGCGCCGCTGGCGCTGCTGATGGAGCAGGCGCTCCGCCGGGCCGCGACCGAATCCCCTGAGACGCAGTTCCACAGCGATATTCAGGTGCCGCGCGAATTCGATTTGCCGGCCGAGGCCAAGTGGCCGGTGCACAACATCGTCGACAACGCCCTGAGCAATGCGCGCAAGCATGCACAGGCGAAGAACATCTGGCTGACGCTGCGCCGCGAGGGCTTGCATCTCGCGCTGGTCGTCGAGGACGACGGCGTCGGCATCCCGCTCAAAGAGGGCGAGACGGATGCGCTCAGCCTGATCCGCAACGGGCATTTCGGCCTGGCCGACATGCTCGACGACGCCGAGCAACTCAACGGCCGGCTCGCACTTGGCCGGCGTATGGCCGGCGGGACGTATGTGCGGCTATGGTTCCCTGTACCGGAGTGACCAAGGACCCCGATGAAAGCCTCAATCTGTATCGACTCGTTCTTCCCCGGTGCGCCGCCTTCCGAGCAGATCGCGCGGGTTTCGGCAGCCGGATTCGACGCGATCGAGTTTTGGTCGTGGCGCAACCGCGACCTCGCCGAACTGCGCAAAGCCTGCGATCGACGCGGCGTGCGCATCGTCAGCTTCACCGGGCATCGTGAAGGCGACCCTGTGGCGGCGGTGACCCATGCCGCGTTCTTGGCGAGTGTGGCCGAGACGGTCGCCGTGGCGCGGAGCCTGGGGTGCAACGCGCTGTTGCTGCTCACGAACGTGCTCGGCCCGGGTGGCCGACCGCGTGACCTCCACCTCGAGCTCACCGATGAAGCAAAGTCGGCAAACACGCTCTCGGCTCTGCGCCAGGTGCTCGAAGCCACGCCGGCCGACATCCGCTTCAATCTCGAGCCGCTCAACACGCGGCTCGATCATCCCGGCTACTGGTTGAGCGATATGGGCACGGCGGCGCGTCTGATCCGCGCCGTGGGCGATCCGCGGCTCAAGGTGCTCTGCGACCTCTACCATCAGCATGTGATGGGCGACGACCTGATCGCGCTCGTGACCGAGCACCTGCCCGTGATCGGCCACTTCCACCTCGCCGATGCGCCGGGGCGCCATGAGCCCGGCACCGGCACAGTGGATTGGCTGGCGGTGCTCCGCCGGATCAAACGCAGCGGTTATCGGGGCTATGTCGGCTTTGAGTGCATGCCGAGCGGCAGCCCCGACGCGGCACTCGAGGCCGTGCAGGCGTTATGGGCGACGGTCTGAGCGGCGCTAGAGCAACGGCCGACCGCCATCCACGGGGATGATGCACCCCGTCGAAAACCGCAACGATGTCACCACGGCCAGCACGGCCTCGGCCACATCTTCGCCCTGAGCCAACCGGCCGAGCGGCGTCTTCGAACGATGCCCTTCCAGGATGGCCGGATCCATGCGCTTGGCGTATTCGCCCTCGACCCAGCCCGGCGCGACCGACACCATTCGGATCGCAGGCGCCAGCACGCGTGCCAGCGACACCGTCATGGCATTGAGCGCCGCCTTCGAAGCGCAATACGCCACATTGCTGCCCAGACCGGTCGTGGCCGCGATCGACGAGATGTTGACGACCACACCGCCCGCGTCCGCGGCCAGCAAGTTCTTGAACGCGCGTACGCAGGCGAACGGGCCGCGCCAGTTGACCCGGAAGATCGCATCGATCAGGTCATCGTCGAGGCCGTCCAGATCGTCGTGGGCGACCGGGCGCGTGATGCCGGCGCAGTTCACCAGCACATCCAGACGTCCGTAATGGCGTGCGATCGTATCCGCCGCGGCCGTGAGCGTCGGACTGTCATCGACCGCGGCGACCACAGCCAGGTGCCCGGTGCCCGGCAAGGCCGCGACGCCCGCCTGAGCCTTGGCCTCGGCGTTCTCCAGGATGACGACCCGGGCGCCGGCCTCGGCAAACCGGCGCGCGATAACGGACCCGATGCCCCCGGCGCCGCCCGTCACGATGACGACATGATCGACCAGTGAATCAGCAGTTCCCATTGGATGTCCTCCCTCAGATCGATTGGGCCCGAGGCGGGCAGCGCGCGCCTCGGGCCTTCGCCGTTTCTAGATTGAGCGGTCAGGCGACGGGCGCTTTGTCGCCGTAGCGGGCGAGGCGCAGATCGGCCTGCGCCTTGTGCGCCCAGAAGTACTCGATGGCGCAGAGGCGCGAGCAATACTCGCCGATGACGACGCTGGCCTCCGGCGTGACCTTCTGATACGTGACGGTCTTCAGGAACTTGCCGACCCACAGGCCGCCCGTGTAGCGCGCCGCGCGGTTGGTCGGCAAGGTGTGGTTGGTGCCGATGACCTTATCGCCGTAAGCGACATTGGTCTCCTTGCCGAGGAAGAGCGCGCCGTAGTTGGTCATGTGATCCAGGAAGTATTGTGGGTCGGCGGTTAGGATCTCAACATGCTCGGACGCGATGCGATCGCCTTCGCGCACGGCCTCCTCGAGGCTATCGACCAGGATGATCTGACCATAGTCGCGCCAGGCGACACCGGCCACATCCGCCGTCGACAGGGTCTGGAGCTGGCGCTCGACTTCGACCAGCGTCGCGTGCGCCAGCTCTTCGCTGGTGGTCACCAGGATGGCGGGCGAGGTCGGGCCATGCTCGGCCTGGCCAAGCAGGTCGGTGGCGACCATCTCGGCGTCGGCTGTCTCGTCCGCGATCACGAGCACCTCGGTCGGACCGGCGAGCAGGTCGATGCCGACCTGGCCGAAGAGCGCACGCTTGGCTTCGGCAACGTAGGCGTTACCGGGGCCGATCAGCATGTCCACCGGCGCGATGGTCTCGGTGCCAAGGGCCATGGCCGCCATGGCCTGAACGCCGCCCAACAGGTAGATGTCGTCGGCGCCGGCCAGCGCCATGGCCGTGATCGTCGCCGCCGGGATCTGACCCGCCAGCGGCGGCGTGCAGCCGATAACGCGCTTCACACCCGCGACTTTGGCGGTCAGGATGCTCATGTGGGCCGAGGCGACCATCGGATAGCGCCCGCCCGGCACGTAACAGCCCGCGCTGGCCACCGGGATGTTCTTGTGGCCCAATCGCACGCCCGGGATGGTCTCGATCTCGACATCCAGCAGAGCGCCGCGCTGGGCCTCGGCGAACTGCCGAATCTGGGCTTGCGCAAACTTGATGTCTTCAACAGTTTGGGCCGGCACCGAGGCGATGATGGCGTCGATCTCGTCGCGCGAGAGCTTGAAGCTTGGCGGCGACCACTTGTCGAGCCGCTCCGAGATCGCGCGCACAGCCGCATCGCCGCCGTTGCGCACTTCATCGATGAGGCCGTCCACCACCTGACGGACTTTGGCCTGCGCAGCCACCGCCTGTGGATCCTGCTTGTTGATTCCGGGTTTGATGATCTTCATGACAATCCTCCTTGGTGCAAAAAAGGTTTCGGGTAATGGATGTCCGTCGCTGCGTCCGCAGCGCAGGTGAGTCGTTTGGCGCGCACCGGTCTGCCGCACCCCACTCTCGCATTCAACGCTGACACGCTGTCTGGCTCACTTGCGACGTCGGTGCACACGTCGTTCAGGGCCGCTTCGAGAACGGGTTCACTCATGGAACAGCCTCAGGGCAGCCAGCGCCCGGTTCCAACGTTCGAGCCGACTTCGGCGCTCCGGTTCCGTCATCCGTGGGCGATATGCCGCCTCGGCCTCCCAGAGCGCCGCGAGATCAGCCAGCGATAGCCCGAGCGCGGAGTGCGCGGCCAGTTGCGCCACGCCAATGGCGGTCGCCTCACGCGCCGCCGCTACACGCACGTCGAGGTTGAGCAGGTCCGCGATCGCCTGCATAAGGTAGCTGTTGGCCGATGGTCCGCCGTCGACCTTGAGCGTCGTCGGCGCCCGGCCGGCATCTTGAGCCATGGCCTGGACGACTTCGTAGACCCGGCAGGCGATCCCATCCAGCGTGGCGCGCGCCAGATCGTCCGGCCCGGTGCCGCGGCTCAACCCGAAAAGCGCGCCGCGGGCATCCGCGTTCCAGTGCGGAGCGGCCAGCCCCTGCAGAGCCGGGACGAACACGACGTCCTGATCGGTGGAGCGCGCGGCGGCGGTGGCGCTGGCGGCAGGGTCGGCGATCAGTTTCAGGCTCTCGGCCAGCCACTGCACCGCCGAGCCCGTGACGAAGATGCCGCCGTCCAACGCATAGGCGGCCTGCCCATCGAACTGCCAGGCCACGGTCGTGAGCAGCCCCTGCGTCGAGAGGCGCATCTCACGACCGGTATTCATCAACAGGAAGCTGCCCGTGCCAAACGTGCACTTCATCTCACCGGGCGCAAAACAGGCCTGGCCAAAGAGCGCGGCCTGCTGATCGACCAACAGCGCGTGCAGAGGCACGCTCCGACCGGCGCCGAAGTCCAGGTCGCCGACGTAGCCGGCCGAGGGCACGACCGAGGGCAGCAACTCGCGTCGCGCATCGAACAGGGCAATCAGTTCGTCGTCCCAGTCGAAGCGATTGACATCGAACAACAACGTTCGCGAGGCGGTCGACGGGTCGGTAACGTGCAGCCGACCGTGGGTGAGCGTCCAGATCGTCCAGGTGTCGGTCGTGCCGAAGCGCGCGCTGCCGCTGTCGACGGCCGCCCGCACGGCCGGATCGTGCTCGAGCACGTACTTCAGCTTCGGCGCCGAGAAGTAGCTGTCGAGCAGCAGGCCGGTCACGCGCCGCAGCCTGTCGTGGTCCACCCGGCCGGCCAGGCTCTCGCACAGGGACGCCGCGCGTTTGTCCTGCCAGACGATCGCGGGCGTCAGGGGCTCGCCGGTGACCGCATCCCAAAGCAGAAATGTCTCGCCCTGGTTGTCGAAGCCGGCCGCAACCGGCGCGAAGTGCTCGATGAGCGGGAGCGCGCACTCGCGGACGGTGCGCACGATGTCCCACGGGTCTTGCTCGACCCAGCCCGGCCGCGGAAAACGCGCGGGCACCTGGACCGAGTTCTTGGCGATCAGCTTCCCGGTCTCGTCGACGATGACGGACGTGGTTTGCGTGGTGCCCTGATCGATTCCGAGGATGTAGGCCATGTGCAGGGTGTCCTGTCAACGTCGTCAACGCTCACGCGATTGGCGCGTAGAACTGCTTCATCAGCGCGAACTCGTCGAACGACGTCCACTCGCGCACGAATTGGCCGCCCAGGAGCAACTGGTGCGTGATGCCCACCAGACGGATGCGCTTGCCCGAGGGCTTGCCCCAGACGCCCGGGCCCTTGTGCGTGCCCTGGAGGGTCCAGCGGGTGGCGACGCGGTAACCCTCGCGTTCGTTGCCGAGCCAGCAGATGTGATCGATGCCGAGCGCCAGATCCGGGAAGGCCGCCATGAAACCGAGCACGTAAGACTTGTAGTCGCCGCGACCGTACAGCGAACGATTGGACGAGGTGCGGCAGACGTAGTTCGGCGCGAAGAGTTGATCGATGCGATTGAGCATGCGCCAGTTCCACAGATCGTGAAAGGCGCGGCGCGTGAAGTCCTCGACGTCGAAGTCGCCGGTCGACGAAGGCGGCAACACGGCGGGCGTGGTCTGTCCGGCGAGCCGGGCCACCTCGCCCTGCCCGATCGGCTCGGTCGTGCGCAGGCCGGCCGCAGCCTCCTCCTCGGCGAACTGACGCGCGAGGGCGTGTTCGTCGAAGCCCAGCTGGCGGATCAGCGCCAGTTCGTCGCGGCAGATCCATTCCTCGACCACTCGGTTCTCTTTGACAAAGCAGTGCGCGATGCCATAGCGCATCACGCGCCGCCCGGTGGGTGGTCCGTACAGGCTATAGCCGGTGTTGTGTCCGACCCACCCGATGCGGTGCGACGAGTGGAAGCCATCGACGTCGTTGCCGCTCCAAATCACGTCGTCGGCGAACAAACGGATATCCGGGAAGGCCGCCATGGTGCGGAGCGAATCCGCGATCACCTTGTCGCGCCCGTATGTCAGCCCATCGGCGGTATGGATGACCGCATTGTGCAGATAGTGGCTGTAGATCAGGCCGATGCCGCCTTCCTCCCAGATCTTGTGCGTGCAACGGACGATGTAGTCGACGATGTCGACGTAGTCTGGATCGAATCCGCGCATGCTCTGGCGCTTCTCGGCGCCCGGGCTCATCAGACGGCTGATGTCGGGCGTGTCATGACCGATGTCGGTGACGGATGACTCGGACACGGTTCCTCCCTATTTGCGGCCGCGGAAGCGCAAGAGCGCCGGGGCGCGAGAGCGACGGACAAGCGCTGAAAGGCGGCTATCGTCGTTCATCTGGCGCTCATGCGCTCCCGCTCCCCCGCCCTCCGCCGTCCAGAGCGTCGATCTCGTCGGATGTCAGGGTGACGCCCAGCGCAGTCACGCTCGCAGCCAGTTGTTCGGGTGTGCGCGGGCCGATGACGGGATACGTGGCGAAGGGCTGCGATAGCAGATAGCTCAGGGCGATGACGCCGACCGCGACGCCGTAGCGATCGGCCAGGTTCTTAACGATCGGATGCAGCGCACGGTTGGCCGGGCTGTCGTACTTGCGGCGATCGGCCTCCGCCAATCCGGCAGCGCCGAGTCGCTCGAGCTTATCGAAGTAGCCCTGCCCTTGCGCCGACCAGGGCATGACGGCCAGGCCGGTGGCGAGGTGGTAGGCCCGGGCCTCGGCATCGAACACGACAAGGCCCTCCGGGTCGGAGAGCGCCGTTCGGTTGGGCACGGCCAGGCTCCACTGTGGTTGGTTGGCGACGAAACCGGCCAGGCCGTGACCACTGGCGTAGTCCTGAGCATCGCGCAGCCGCGGCGCGCGCCAGTTCGAACAGCCGAAGTAGCGAATCTTTCCGATGCGCTGGATGGCGTTCAGCGACTCGATGATCTCGCCGACGGGTCGCGCCGGGTCGTCACGATGAAGCCAGTACAGGTCGATGTGATCGGTTCCCAGACAGGCCAGGCTGGAGTCCACATCGTGTTCGAGGTCCTGCCGCGCGAGCCGGGGCTGGCGCATGGTCGCCAGCTCGGGGTGCCCGCCCTTGGTGGCCAGCACGATCTGGTCGCGCCGCCGGCCGGCCCTCAGCCACGCGCCGAGCGTCTTCTCGCTCGCGCTACGCGGCGCGGTCGGGATCCAGTCGGCGTAGATGTGGGCGGTGTCGACGAAGTTGCCGCCGTGATCGACGAAGGCATCGAGCAACGCGGCGCTGGCGCGGGCGTCGAGTTCACTGCCGAAGCGGTTTGTGCCCAGGCAGAGTGCTGAGGCATTGAGATCGGTGCCGGGGATCGGGAGGGTGCGCATGCGGCCTCAGGCTCAAGCCGCCGGGTCGAGCCCGGCAAGCGTCTCGAACACTTCGACGATGCCGATGAAGTCGCGGCCGCCGTCGCCCTTGGCCTGCATCGACCGAAACAACTCGCGCGTCACGGCCGTCAGCGGCAGCGGGATGTTCATGGCCCTGGCCGTCGCGAGCGCGATGTCGATGTCCTTGGCCGCCACATCGACCGTCGATTGCGGCGTGGCGTATTCGCGGGCCGCGAGCAGCGGAGCCTTGTAGTTGAAGAGCGGCGAACTCAGGGCGCTGTGGTTGAGCACGTCGATCATCTGCGCCCAATCCACGCCGCCGCGCTCGCCAAAGGTCAGCGCCTCGCCCACCAGGCCGGCGGTCAGGCCCACCATCAGGCTGTGCACAAGCTTGAGGTAGATGGCCTCGTCCCCGGCGCCGACATAGTAGGCCTGCCGACCGAGGGCCGCGAACACGTCCCGGCAACGCTCGTACGCTGCCAGCGGGCCGGAGGTGAAGATCGTCAGGGTGCCGTCGGTGGCGGGCTTGATGCTGCCCGAGACCTTGGCGCGCAGGAAGGCGACCCCGAGCGGCTCAGCGGCCTGGGCCACACGCGCCGAGATGACGGGCGAGACCGTGCTCATATCGGCGAAGATCGCGCCGGCGCGCGCCCCTTTCAAGACGCCATCCGACGCCAGCGCCACGGTCTCCAGCACGGCGTCGTCGAGGATCATGGAGATGACAAGATCGCTCTCGGTCGCGGCATCGGCTGGGGACCCGGCCGGCTGCGCCCCGTGCTCGACCAGCGCCGCGATCCGGTCTTCGAGCGTGTCGAAGACCTTCACGGCGAAGCCGGCCCGCAACAGGTTGCGGACCATCGGCTGCCCCATGCGCCCCAGGCCGACAAAGCCGATGCGCGCGATCCGGTCTCCCATGCTGCCCGCCCTTCCGCTCGACGCGCGGCGCCCGGGTTCAGGACGTCGGTGTCAGACACACCAGCTCGATCAGATGCCCATCCAGGTCGTGGATATAGGTCTGGGTCGGGCCGTCGCCGCGCGCCCGCGGGCCGGCCACGATCGGCACCTGATGCGCGCGCAGCCGCTCGACAAGGGCATCGACGTTGTTGATTTGCAGACAGACATGGCGCGCAAACGTGGCGTCTCGATCCGGCCGTTGCCAGACCTCTTTGTCGCCCGGCGTCTGCACGGCATCGCCGGCCTGAACCAGATGCAGCTCGGCCGACCCCTGTCGGACCCAGGCGACCACGAACTTGAAACTGGGTGGGGGCGGCACGGCCTCCATGCCCAGCACCTCGCAAAAGAAGCGCTGCGATGCGGCGACGTCGCGCACGATCAGGCTGACATGGTGCAGGCCCAGGACCTCGAGCATGCCGACTCCTCAGACGGCCAGATTGAGCCGCGCCTTCAGGTCGCGCACAAGCGCGCTGCCGTTCGGGGCGTAGCCGTCCGCGCCGACCTTCTCGGCGTACGCGGCCGTCACCGGCGCTCCGCCGACATAGATGAGGGTCTGGCTGCGCAGCCCCAGGCCGCTCAGATACTCGATGTTCGACTTGAACATCGGCATGGTCGTGGTCAGGAAGGCGCTCATGCCGACCGCATCCGGCTGATGCGTCCGGATGGCCTCGGCGAACGCCTCGGGCGCCACGTTGACGCCCAGGTCGATCACCTTGAACCCGGCGCCCTCGAGCATGATGTTGCACAGGTCCTTGCCGATGTCGTGGATGTCGCCTTTGACGGTGCCCATGACGAAGACGCCCAGCGGCTTCGCGCCCGTCTGCGCGATCAACGGCTGCAGAATGATCATGGCCGCGCGCATGGCCTTGGCCGAGATGATCATCTCGGGCACGAAGTACGTGCCCTCCTCGAACAGGCGTCCGACCTCCTCGAGCGCCGGGATCAGCGCATCGAACAGGATGCTGACGGCCGGGATCCCCAACGCCAGGGCCTCGTTGGTCAGAGCGACCACGGGCTCGGCCTCGCCGTTGAGCGTGTGCTCGTAGAGGGCGTCCAGCAATTCTTCGCGTCGTTCAGTCATGGGAAGGCTCCTGATCAATCAGCGGCGGGGTCGCGCCCGATGGGCGGAGGATTTTTGGGGCGCCTCTTCCGCGACAGCCGCGGGGCGCAGATCCTCGGGCTTGAGGACGTTCTCGAGCCGCAGCGGGTATTCGCCGAGCTCGCGTGCGGCATCGAACATGGCGACGACGTTTTCGGGCGCCACGTCCTCGCCCACGTCGTGACACGAGGAAAGGATGTAGCCGCCGCCGCGCCCGAGGTCCCAGATGCGCTTGGCGACGTCGTAACGCACCTGCTCGGGCGTGCTGAACGGCAACATCTGCTGGACGTCGATGGCGCCGTGGAAGACCAGACGATCGCCGTAGGTCTCCTTCATGCGATAGGTGTCCATGCCCATGGCCGAGGTCTGGATCGGGTTGAGGATATCGACGCCCATATCGGCGATATCGCCCAGCACCGGCGCCACGGAGCCATCGGTGTGGTACATAAATTTGACGTCGGCCAGGCCCTTGATGTGATCGATCAGATTCTTGAGGCGCGGCTTGATCAGCGCCCGGAATGTGTCGGGCGAGATCATCATCGAGTTCTGCGCGCCGATATCGTCCGTGAAATACACCATCTGCACGTACGGCCCGACCTCTTTGAGGTAAGCCGTCCACATCTCTTTGTAGAGCCAGAGCAGCTTGTCGAGCAGGGCTTCGGCGAAGGGTTGATTGATCGCCAGATCGGCGAAGAACGACTCGTAGCCGCGGATCTGCAGCGCCTTGGTCAGCAGCCCGCCCTTGATGCTGTCGGCCACGACCACGTACTCGCTGTTCTCGTGCCAGTGGCGTGCGACCTCGCGCAGACCGATGAAGATCGCGGGGTCGTAGGGATCGGGCCAGGGATGGCGCTCGAGCTCGTCGAGCGTGGTGATGCTCTTGAGCGGCGAGTTGGTCAGGCTGTAGGCGTTCAGCATGTAGGTCCAGGTGATGCCCCACATGTCGATGTAAGCGTCCTGGCCGGCCACCTCGCGCACGCCGATCCAGTGCGGCGAGATCCAGCGGAAGTCGACGTTGAAGCGCTGGAGCAGCTTCTCGTCGAGGACGACGTTCTGGACCATGCGATCGAGCACGACATCGCGGTTCTTCAGATCCGGATCGCCGAGGTATTCGGCCAACCGCGCGTAGCCTTTGCGATGGATGGAACCGACGTGGCGGCCCCAATCGATCGGCACGCGATCGGGCTCGCGGTGATTGACGACGGCCTGGAAGCGCTCGCGTGGATTCATGGGCGACACCTTGCCTTTACTGGGAATCGACTGAAGCGGCGCGGGGTCGGGGTCGGCCCCGTGGGGCCGCGCTGGGGGGCGGCGCGGTTGTTGTTGTGGGTGCGGCGGCAGTCAGGGCGGCCGCGCGCTCACGGGCTGCCGCGATCCAGCGCGCGCAGTTCTCGTCATGGCCCAGCAGGGCATCGGCGGCGAAGATCGCCCGGCGCACATCCGGCTCGAGCGGGTTGATGATCGCCGAGGTCATCCCGGCCGCGATCGCCATCGACACGAAGGCCGCGTTCAGGCCGGGCCGGTCGGGCAGGCCGAACGAGATGTTCGAGGCGCCGCAACAGGTGTTGACGCCCAGCTCGTCGCGCAGGCGCCTGACCAGCGTGAACAGAGCGGCGCCCGCATAACGCACCGCGCCGATCGGCATCGCCAGCGGGTCGATCAACACATCGGTATGCGGGATCCCGAACGACTCGGCCCGCCGCACGATCTTGCGGGCCACCTCGAAACGCACGGCCGGATCCTCGCTGATCCCGGTTTCATCATTGGAGACCCCGATCACGGCGGCGCCGTGCTGGGCCACGAGCGGCAAGACGGCATCGAGCCGCTCGTCCTCGCCTGTGACCGAGTTCACCAGGGCTTTGCCCCGGTAGGCGGCCAACCCGGAGGCGAGCGCGGCGACGATGGACGAATCGAGGCAGAGCGGGACGTCGGTGACCGCCTGGATCACGCGCACCGCCTCGGCCATCAGCGTGGGCTCGTCGGCCGTCGGCACACCGGCGTTCACGTCGAGCATGTGCGCGCCGGCCGCCACCTGGGCCAGGGCGTCCTTGCGGACCCGGTCGAAGTTCCCGGCGGCCATCTCGGCCGCCAGCAACTTGCGTCCGGTCGGGTTGATCCGCTCTCCGATGATGATAAAGGGCTGATCGGGGCCCATCCAGATCGTCTGCGCGGGCGACGAGAACGACGTGTTCATGTGTGAGCTCATGGTTGAGAAGAGGAAAAGGCGATGGGGGCCTGCACGCCCGGGTTGAGCACCGCCGCGACCTTGGCGCGCTGTGCATCGTAGTCGGTCGGTCGGACCATCTTGCCGAACTCGTCTGCCTGGAAGCCATACTGCGCGGCCTGCCGGGTGACCTGAGGCGCCCAATAGGGATCTTTGCCGGCGAAGACCTCATGAGGCTCCAGGACGGCAAACAACCAGGCCGGCTCATCGCCGACATTCTCGAAGCCGCGCCACAACCCGGCCGGGAGCGAGATCATGTCCCAGAGATCGAGGAATGTCTCGCTCTCTGGCGCGCCCTCGGCCTCATTGCCCCAATAGAACCGCCAGCGACCTGAGAGCACCAGAAAAAACTCGACATAATCATGGGAGTGGTAGGCGGGCCCACACCCGGCCGGCGCATTCAACATCCCAATCTGGAATTTGTGGGGCTGGGTCAGACTGGGCTGAAAGTCGGGGTTCTCACTGGCCGTATCACCGACCACGGCGAAGTTCATGCGGTAATGCCGTGGAAGGATACTGTCGATGAACATCAGCGGCACGCCCTGCGTGCGAAGCTCATGAAAGCGCACAACCCGTTTCTGCATCTCATCAGGCGTGGTAAGTGGGTGCGACATGTTGCCTTTATGTCCTTATTGGGCATTCCAGCGATTCTTGCATACGCATGCAAGAAAATAGCACACATCCCCTTCGGTGTCTATAGAGTATTCCGATCTTCGCCATTTTGGGATGGTTTCGGGCCTATTTTAAGGTCCAAGAGCCCGCTTTGGAGTCGCAAGTATTGACATCCCAAATGTTATCCACCTATAATGCATACGTATTCGCCTGTTTGTGCGCTATTCGCTGACTTAGCACAAAGTATTGCGTGAATGCGCATTCACTCAATGGGGTTGCGTAGGAGCATTGGGGTCGTTCTTTGACAAGCAGAAAGCCCATGCCAGCCAAGATCACGACTTCCATGGATGTCGCACAGCGAGCCGGTGTCTCGCAATCGACGGTATCGCGTGTCTTCAGCTCAGAAGAGCGGGTATCGGGCGAGACACGTGCCCGGGTGTTGGCCGCGGCTCAGGAATTGGGCTATCAGCCCAACATCCTGGCGCGTAGCCTGACGACCCAACATAGCAATATCGTCGGCATCGTCACACACATCAGCAGCCCGTTCTACCCCTACGTCATCGAGAAGCTCACGCGCAAGCTGCAGGAGATGGGGCGACAAACACTGCTCTTCAGCGTCGAGCCGGACCAGGAGGTTGACGAAATCCTGCCGCTTGTGCTGCAGTACCGGGTCGATGCCCTGATCATCACCTCAGCCAGCCTCTCCTCGGAGATGGCCAGCCAGTGCGAACGGCAGGGGACGCCTGTGGTGCTCTTCAATCGTTACGCGCTGGGCGCCAGGGTGAGCGCCGTATGCTGCGATAACGTCGAGGGCGGTCGGCTGGTGGCCAACCTGCTCCTGGATTCCGGGCACAAACGCCTGGCGCACATCGCCGGTGGCGCGCCAACGTCGACGAACCGCGATCGCGAAAAAGGGTTCTCGGATCGGCTGCGCGAGCGCGGTTACACCGGGTGGCTGCGCGACGAAAGCGACCACGACTATCAGACCGGGCGCGAGGCGGCCCGGCGCTTGCTCCAACGCCCGGACCGTCCGGATGCCATCTTTTGCGTCAGCGACATCGTCGCCTTTGGCGCCATCGACGCGGCTCGCTATGACTGCGGGCTGCGTGTGCCCGAGGATGTGTCCATCATCGGCTTTGACGACCTGCCGACCGCCGCGTGGCCGGCCTACTCGGTGACGACCATCCGCGAACCCGTCAATCGCATGGTCGATTTGACCTTGAAGCTCCTGGTGGAGCGGATCAACGATCCCTCGGCCGAGCCGGTGCTCGAACTCCTGCCCGGTCAGCTGGTCAGACGTGCCTCAGCGCGTCTCCCAGACGCCAATTCGTGAGGTCAACGCGGCGGTTAGCCCACAGGTCGGCCGATGCCGGCCGCCAGGTTCAGGTTCGCCCAGGAGGCCGAAGCCGTGAGCCTTGAGTTGGATCTGCGCGACAGACGTCTGCTCGACGTATTTGATCCGGCATCCGCCCTGGAATGTCTCGCCTCCGGATTCCAGTTCGTCGAAGGCCCCGCCTGGCACCCGACTGAGGCGCACCTGACCTTCAGTGACATCGTCGGCGATCGCCTGCACCGGTGGCACGCCGAGACCGGGGTCGCAATCTTCCGACAGCCGAGCCATATGGCCAATGGCAACACCTACGACGGCCAGGGTCGATTGCTCACCTGCGAGCATGCGACAAGCCGGGTGACGCGCCTCGAGCTCGACGGCTCGCAGACCGTGCTCGCTTCTCACTTCGAAGGGCGCGAGCTCAACAGCCCCAACGACATCGTCGTCAAATCGGATGGCGCGGTCTACTTCACGGACCCGAACTTCGGGCGGCGCCCCACGCGCGTGGGCGTCGCGCGCCCGCAGCAACAACCCTGTCAGGCGGTGTATCGGATCGATCCGGCCACGTCCGGCCTGACCCGGGTGGCCGACGACTTCGACCAGCCCAATGGCCTGTGCTTCTCGCTCGATGAGGCTCGGCTCTTTGTCAACGACTCGCCGCGCGGTCACATCAAGGTGTTCGACGTGCTTCCGGATGGCGCGCTCGGCAGCGGCCGGATCTGGGCCGAGCTTTCAGGGGACGGGCCGGGCGTTGCCGATGGGCTGAAGGTGGATTCGCTCGGCCGCGTGTTCTGCGCGGGGCCGGGTGGCCTGCACGTGTTCGACCCGAGCGGCGCGGCCCTCGGCCGGCTGCGCGTGCCGGAACAGGCCGCGAATTTTGCCTGGGGTGACGGCGACAACCAGAGCCTGTTCATCACGGCTTCGACGTCGCTCTTTCGGGTGCGGGTTCGCGCGCCCGGTCGGAAGACCTGAGCAAGACAGACGTTTGAAAACACAGGGGCCGCTCAAGCCTGGGCAAGGACATCGAGCGGCCCGAGAGGATCCAGAGACACCTGGGGCGCCTCGAGACCGGCAGCGAGTATAGCATACGGCTATACGCCTCCGATCGGGTGCGCTCCTCTCTGGGCGGTTGCATAGACGAGAGGAGGTCGCAAGAGCTGGCCCAGCGAGTGTGTCATTCCAACCCAAACACGGGTTCCTTTCCGCTTTTTCACCCGCTACGGAGGATGGAAGTATGTCTCAGGCACGCACCCGAGTACAAACGGTCATGAGTTTGGCCCTCATCGCCACGACCCTGCTTTC
>Ga0209573_1003669_pt1 | contig 16363 bp, 18 predicted proteins | sample TNRBio252014_DNA_FD_185870 | JGI IMG/M metagenome (GOLD analysis project Ga0209573, IMG submission 185870) | Wastewater treatment Type I Accumulibacter community from EBPR Bioreactor in Madison, WI, USA - TNR Reactor_6/25/2014_ DNA (SPAdes)... | ecosystem: Engineered > Bioreactor > EBPR >...
GTCTCATTGGAAAAAACCAGTCGAATCATGGCGCGCCCTCCAGACCCTGGATTAATCTTCGGAATACCATAAAACAAAGCAACTAAAAGATAAAATCTGGCTTAATTAAAAGTATAAAAAACCTCAGATGCGTTTCGTCAAACACCCCGGATGCCTGGTAGGGAAAGCGGCCTCGTATAAGCTCCCAGCGCGCTCGATACGAGGCGATATTCGGTAACGCAATCAGATACTGTCCGCCGTCTTTCAGATACGGATCAAAATTTGCAAGGATACACCATGGTTCGCGGAGATGTTCGAGGACATGGCAAAACAGTATGCAATCAAAGCTGGACCCGACAAGTTGAGCTGGGACCCCTTGCTCGATATCCGTAACGACACAATCATCCATAAACTGACGTGCAATCATTGCTTCCTGTTCTGATGCAGTGATACCGACAATACGAAGATCAGGTCTGGAAGATCCGATAAGCCTTGCATTATCACCCGCCCCACATCCAACGTCGAGAAGGCTTCCACGTGTGATTTGGAGATGCGCCAAAAAGTCTGGATTCCCTTGATTTTGGTAGCATCGGTTCGAATAACTCACGATTATCACCTGTGGACCAGCTAATATCTAACCAAGTTTCGTCGCGATTTCTCGATGATGACCAACTTGTTGGATTTCACGATAGCTGATTCCTTTGGAGCTTTTGGTGAAGTCGGAACAGCAGATGCGGGAAGACAGTAGCCAAACGTCCGGCATTACTATAGTCCGAACTCAGGCACCGCTGATATCCACGTTCGGCAATACGCCTTCGAACCTCTTCGTGAGCAAGATAGAAGTGGCACTTTTCCAACAACTCCTCAGGGCTGTCAAAGAACTCCGCCTCCTCGCCTTCCACGAACAGTTCCTGGTGTTCGCTGGTGCGCTCGGCCAGCATGAACCCCCCGCAGGCCGGGATCTCGACGCTGCGCGTGGTTTGGAGGTCGCGATTCAGCTTGCGGAGAAAGCCGAGGTTGATTTTGAAGGCGGAACAGGCCTTGGCGAAATCATCGCCATACACGGGATAGCCCTCGATGCATAGATTGGGATGCGACCGCTTCATGTGAACCCAACCATCGCCCCAGACGCGGACATGAAGGCCGTTGGTGGCCAGAAAATGAAGCATCTCTGCACGATCGGACTCGTAGGTGCCGATGAAGCCGATGTCCCCACCAAGCAGACATTCGTCCCTTGGCGTGACCGGGAATGGACGGAAGCTTGCGGGATCGTAGCCGTTCCCGATGAAGACAACCTCGGGGCAACCTAGCTCTTGGAGTTCGTTGACGTTGTAGGTCTTTGTGGTTAGGTAGAGGTCGTGAAGCGGTAGCGTATCGAGAAATTGCTGCGATTGGTTGTGACGGCCAGCCATGTCGTCGGGCGAAAAACCCACGATGAGAGTGGCTGGACTGCAATGACGCACGCCTGCCAGCACCTCTCGATTCAGCGTCAAGACCTTCTCTAGCCAGATGATGTCGTAGGTTTCGTGGCTGACCGCAGTCAGTAGTCGTGGTCCAACGCTCGCCGAGTCGAGCAGAGGTACAGGCAACCCATAGCGGAATAGTCGGTTAAGGATCCGCTGGCCAAGAGCCGCTTGTCTGCTTGTGCAACTGGGCAAACTGTCAAGCACATCGACTTGACACCCCAATGACTTGAGTGCCCGGACGCGATGAATACTGGTGTTGAACCCAGCATAGCCACTGACGGGACTGACCGCCATCACTCGCAGGCCAGCCAGAGGGGCGCTGGAGGGAATTGCTCGCACTGCCGGGGCCGCATTCATTTCGTCAGCCGAAACAGCATGTCCGCAGTGTAAATCCCACCTTTCCCGGAACCCGACTCCACCATCAGCCGAATGCGGATCATCAAGCGGATGGCCTGCCAGAGCGCAAACCGAATGATGCTGATCACACCGTGCGGCCGGGGTCCCCACTCGCGGAACTCGATTTCACGGAAACCACAGAGCCGTTGCAACTGCCGCGCGCTGCTCGGCGTGAAGGCCAGGCAGTGCGTGATGTTCCAATAACGGGTCATCGCGCCGAAGGGTGAGGTCGCGTTCGGGACCATGGCGACCATTATTGACCCGGCCCGCAGCACGCGGCGGCTCTCCTCGAGAACCGCCACCAGGTTATCTTTGGGCAGATGCTCCAGGATATTCAGCGCGTAGATCCGGTCGACACTGTCATCAGGGCGCGTGGCGAGGTAATCGAGGATGTCCTGGCAGACGAACGTAGCGGAAACGTGGGGACGCGCGAAATCCAGCTCCTCCTCACTCAGGTTAACTCCCACGACTTCGGATGCGCCCTGGTCGCCGGCCAACCAACTGAACTCCCCCGTGCCACAACCGAGATCGAGGACCTTCTTGCCGCGCACGTCCAGCCAGTCACCCAGACCGCGCCGTAATCCGATGGACATGGCGCGATAGTCCACCGATCGCTCTGCGACCGCGGCTTGTGAAGTCGAAGCAAAATAGTCCTTGACGACTCGCGCATGGGCGGAGCCGGCGTCAATCACCCTGTCCCTGTCTGCGGATTTTCGGCTTGGTTCAGGTGGCATGTGCATGTACTTGCGTCCCATCCATCATCTGTTGAATGACGTCGTTCATCTTGGATTTTGCCTTCCATCCCAGCCTCTTTGCCGCCAATCTTGGATCAGCGCGTCCGATCAACAGGTCTGTCGGCCGCAGGAATTGCTCGTTTTGTCGAACATGCTCGCGCCAGTCCAGACCCAAGGCCCGGAAGGCCTCGGCCACGAACTCTTGCAAGGTGTGGGTCTCGCCGGTGGCGATGACGAAATCCTGAGGCTCGGGTTGCTGGAGCATCCGCCACATGGCATCCACGTATTCCGGCGCCCAACCCCAGTCGCGGGCGATATCGATTCGCCCCAGTTCCAGCGTTTCGCCCGAACCCTGAGCGATGCGCTTCGCAGTGCTGACGATCTTCTGGGTCACGAACCGCTCGGGGCGCAGCGGAGATTCATGGTTGAACAGGATGCCGGTGCAGGCCCACAAGCTGTAGGCCTCGCGGTAGTTGTTCACCAGCCAGTAGGCGGAGGTCTTCGCCACCGCGTAGGGACTGCGCGGATGAAACGGCGTGGTCTCGTTCGCGGGCTCGCCGCCGGTGTCGCCAAAACACTCGCCGGAACCGGCGTGATAGAGACGGACCGGATGATCCACCATCCGACAAGCCTCGAGCAGATTCAGCGTGCCGAGGGCAATGCTCTGGATGGTTTCGGCCGGTTGCTCGAACGACAGACCGACCGAGGACTGCCCGGCGAGATAGTAGACCTCATCCGGCCGGCTGGCGCGGAGCGCGACCAGCACGCTCCGAAAATCCTCGGGCAACAGGGAGAGGGTCCGCACGCGCTCGCGAATGCCCAGCCGCTTCAGATTGCCAAAGCTGGAGCCCAGCGCATCCCGCGAGGCGCCCCAGACGCGATAACCCTTGCCGAGCAGCAACTGGGCGAGATACGCGCCGTCCTGGCCGTTGACGCCGCAGATCAGCGCACTGCGGTCGAGCGGGTTCGGGCTGGGGGTCAGGGACATGGGCTGCGGAATGGGTTGGCCAACGGGTAGTTTACATCGGGCGCGGTGGCTGGGGCGGCGTTTTTTGCAGCAAGGTTGCAAAGTAGGCGATGGTCGATTGCAAACCCTCCGCCAGAGGGATCCGGGGCTCCCAGCCGAGTTGCTCCCGCGCCAGGCGAATGTCGGGCTGGCGTTGCCTGGGGTCATCCGCCGGCAACGGCTTGTAGATGAGTTCCGAGCGCGAACCGGTCATTTCCCGAATCGTCTCCGCCAGCTCGAGCACGGTGAACTCGCCGGGATTGCCCAGATTCACCGGGCCGGTGAAGTCCGCGGGGCTGTCCATCAGCCGGATGAAACCCTCGATCAGATCGTCCACGTAGCAGAACGAGCGGGTCTGAGCGCCATCGCCGTACAGGGTGATCGGCGCGTTCCTCAGCGCCTGGACGATGAAATTCGACACCACCCGACCATCGTTCGGGTGCATGCGCGGGCCGTAGGTGTTGAAGATCCGCGCGACCTTGATCTCCAGCCCGTGCTGGCGCCGATAATCGAAGAACAGGGTCTCGGCGCAGCGCTTGCCCTCATCGTAGCAACTGCGCGGGCCGATCGGATTCACGCGGCCCCAGTAGCGCTCCGGCTGCGGGTGGACCTCGGGATCACCGTACACCTCGCTGGTGGAGGCCTGGAAGATCTTGGCTTTGACCCGCTTGGCCAGGCCGAGCACGTTGATGGCGCCGTGGACGCTGGTCTTGGTGGTCTGCACCGGGTCGTACTGGTAGTGGATCGGCGAGGCCGGGCAAGCGAGGTTGTAGATTTCGTCCACTTCCACATACAGCGGGAAGGTCACATCGTGGCGCAGCAGCTCGAAGTAGGGGTTGTCGAGCAGATGGGCAATGTTGTCCTTGGTCCCGGTGAAAAAATTATCGACGCACAGCACGTCGTGCCCTTCCGCCAGCAGACGGTCGCACAAGTGCGAGCCGAGAAAGCCGGCGCCGCCGGTGACCAGGATGCGTTTGCGGTGGTTGTAGTGGTGCATGGAGGCGGTTTCGGTTCTTGTCGAGAGGCGAAAGGTTAAAGGGAAAGGCGAAAGGCGAAAGGCGAAAGGCGAAAGGCGAAAGGCGAAGCCCGATCAATCGTTCATATTCATCGTGGGTTCTAATCCAAAACCAATAAAACACATCTTCAAGTAGAGCCAGCGATTCATCAAAATGCGGGCGAGCCGCACCACGGTTTCTCGCGGCAAACGACCCTTGCAGATCACGACCGATAGAAACTCATTAACCACTTGGACGCTGATCACCGGGCGGGCGCGCATCACCGAAAGCGCCTTGGCCCGCCGAGCCGGATCAGCATCAAGACCATACACGGCAAGATTCGTGTCAGCAAAGGGACGCACGATCATAAGAGGCTGTATAAAAACTAACTCTTTGATCCATATGACTGTCGATTCGGGTTTCCAGCCGGTTTTTGGCCCATCCAATCGGCTATGGCCTAGTCCAGGAAAAATTTTTCTTAAAAATCAATGAAGAGCTTTTCGACAGTCTCTAACAGTCCTCGCGCCGAAAGCGCCCCGTCCAACTGCCCGCGTATTGTTCGAATAAATCCCAGTCATCGCCCGTGGTGCGGACCGTCTGAGTCTGCAGGGCCTGTAGCCCTTCGATATAGCCAATCACCCGCGCCAGTTCAATTTCCGGCAAGGTCTTCGCCAGTTCGGTCAGCCGCTCTACGGAATTCATCTCACTTTCTCCTCCTGAAAGGCGAAAGGCGAAAAAATCTCACAACGCCTCCACCTCGCTCGAATCACCGTAGGTCTCGATCCCCAGCCGCTCCGCCACCTTCTGCGCCCGCGCGTCGATCATCGGCGAAACCACGATCAACCGGTTCGCCGTCCGCTGGTGGCGCTGCTCGTAAAACCGCGCCTTGCGCTCGAAAATGTACATCCCGGCCTTATCGATGGACGACTTCAGCTCGCAGATTAACAGCAGGCCATTTTTGATAATCACATCCAACTCCACCTGATCGGGCCGGCCGAACACCAAGCCCTGATCGTCGTAGTCGGTGACGCTGATCACCTGCACCCCGAAATGCTCCTCCAGAATCCCCGCCAGCGCATCGCGGAACGCCTTCTCCGACTGCGTGCCCCAGCGCGCGCCCAGCGCCCCAATGGACCGATCAACCTTCTTCGCCTGGGCCATGATCTCTTCGTGGATACGCTTCAGTTCGGCCTGATTCTCATCCCACTTCAGGTTCTGTTCATCCCATTTACGATTCTGTTCATCCCACTTCAGGCTCTGCTCGTCCTTATATTCGTCCCATTCGCGGGCGCGCTCCTCCCGGTCGCGGCGCAGTTCAGCCAGCAGCTCGTAAAACCGATCCTGAGTCTCCGCCCGGTTTGCATATTCCTGCCGGGTCAGTTCCAGAATATAAGCGCGCAACGCCGGATCGTCCCGCAACAAACCGGGCAATTCCCGCTTAATCGTTTCCTTCAACAACTCCACGCTCATCGGTCACCTCACTTCAGGCCCAAGGCTAAAGGCTAAAGGCTAAGCCCGATCATCAGATGACTTCATCAAGGGGTTTAATCCTTCCAGCAGCAATATCGCCACGAACTCGCTGCAACACAACATCCAGCCGTCCACCTGGCTGGGAATCGCGTTCAATCGCTTGATCCCAGCGTTGAGAATGGGTGGGTTCGTAGTCGGCCAGCCACGAAAGAAACTGATCCAGTTCCTTTTCAGGAAGGGTCTTCACTTCGGCTACTAACTGCTCAATTGTAATGGGCATGGCCGTTCCAAGGTGCGAGGCGAAAGGCGAAAGGCGAAAGGCGAAAGATGGATTACTTGGCACCGACAGCCCGGCCCGCGCCCACTGATCCCGAAAACCAAAGTCCTTCACCGACTGCATACCCCGATAAACATCTGCACTCAACCGCGCCGAGCGTTTCCATACTTCCAAATCCTCGAACCGCATCTCCCCTACCTTTCGCCTTGGGCTTTTCGCCTTTCGCCTAATTCCGAAGCAGCGCCTTGAGACGCTCAATTTCGGCCAGAGCCGCTTCTTTCTCCGCCCGCTCCCGTTCTTTCTCGGCCTGGACCTGCTCTTTCTCAACCTGGACCTGCTCTTTCTCCGCCCGGGCCTGCTCGACCTCGGCGCGCAACACTTCCAAGTGATTCTGAATACTGCGCTGCTGGCGCAGGTAGTTCTGTCGCGCCTGATAAATGTGGTAATTCCGCTCTTTTTCCGAGAACTGTCGTAACGTGTTCATGGCTTGCTGCATCTCCTCAGTTACCATCCACTCGGGCAGGTGTTCAGCGTCGAGTCGCTCACCCTCGATGAAAAACTTCAGCCACCGCTCCAGTTCAGTCTGGACTAGACGGATCTCACACTTGCTTAACTCCAGCAACCAGATGCCGCCATGATCCACCAGACTGCGCCCCTGCTCATCGCGCAGGCGGAAGCGATGAATCGCTTCAGTCATCCGGGGCCGCAGGGTTTGACCCAGCAGCCAGATGGCGTAGGTCGGTTTAAGCTGGTCATAACCGTCTCCGTCCTGCAATTGCGCGCTGTACAAATCCGCCCAGCCGTAGAGAATGCGGGCCGGCAGGTTCGGGACGTTCAACAACTGGATTTCGATCTGGTAAAGCCGCCCGGCCAAGTCCCGCGCCTTGACATCCACAATGCTCAATTTGTCATCGAGAAACTCGCGCTCGTTGTAGGGATCAAGAATCTCGACCTCGGCAATCGGCGCCACCAGTTCGCCAGCCAGGACGGCGTTGACAAAATGGATCAACAGCCGACGGTTGTGCTCCGCGCCCAGCAGGGCCTTGAATACGCAATCAATTTTGGGATCAATCGGATGCTTCATCGTTCAAATCCGGCCTTTAGCCTTGGGCCTTGGGCCTTGGGCCTTTAGCCTTGGGCCTTGGGCCTTGGGCCTTGGGCTGACCGGGATCGGATATTAACCGATCTGCGGAAGTAAGTTAACCTGAACCCCTGAACCGGGTTCCGGCTCCCCCATGCCCCAGCGCCTGGCTTCGGCTATACTGCGGTTCCCATTTCCCAGCACCCCATCCTCTATCGCTCCATGCCCAAGACCGCACTCATCACCGGCATCACCGGCCAGGACGGCGCCTAGAATGAGGCAAAAGGCAAAAGGCAATAAGGAATGACGATTTCCAACGATGCCAAAATCCATGTCGCCGGCCATCGCGGCTTGGTCGGTTCCGCGCTGGTGCGGGTTTTGCGCGCCCAGGGTTACCACCACCTGATCCTGCGCACCCACGCCGAACTCGACCTGCTCGATCAAGCCGCCACCGCCCGCTTCTTCGCCGAGGAACGCCCCGAGGTCGTATTCCTCGCAGCGGCCAGGGTCGGCGGTATCCACGCCAACAACGTCCAGCGCGGTCAATTCATCTACGAAAACCTGATGATGCAGACCCACGTCCTCCACCAAGCCTATCTGGCCGGCGTCCGGCGGCTGATCTTCCTCGGCAGTTCCTGCATCTACCCCAAGCTCGCCCCCCAGCCGATCCGCGAAGACGCCCTGCTCACCGGGCCGCTGGAACCCACCAACGCGCCCTACGCCATCGCCAAGATCGCCGGCGTCGAGATGTGCGACGCCTACAACCGCCAATACGGGACCGCCTACGTCCCGGTCATGCCCACCAATCTCTACGGCCCCAACGACAATTTCGACCTGGAATCCTCCCACGTCCTGCCGGCGCTGATCCGCAAATTCCACCTCGCTCAGCTCGCCCAGGCCCACGACTGGGCCGGTATCGCCCGCGATGTGGCCCGCTTCGGCCCGATCCCCGCTGATCTGCAACACAGCCTCGGCATTCCGCCCCATCCCCCGGTCCCGCCCCGCGTGCTGCTCTGGGGCACCGGTGCTCCCCGGCGCGAATTCCTGCACGTGGACGACATGGCCGCCGCCTGCGTCCACATCGGCCTGCGCACCTCCGTCACCGACCTGATCAACATCGGCACGGGTAGCGACGTCACCATCCGCGAACTGGCCGACCAGATCGCCGCTATCGTCGGCTACACCGGCCCCATCGCCTACGACCCCACGAAACCGGACGGCACCCCGCAAAAACTCCTCGACGTCTCCCGACTCGCCGGCCTCGGCTGGCGCGCGAGCATCGACTTGGCCGCCGGACTTCGGGAGACCTATGCCTGGTATCAGGGAGGCTAAGGGCGAAAAACCATCGGTCGGAAGGTTAAGGAATTACAGCGCCGGGACCGCAACCGGGCGCGACTCCCACGCCAGCCGCACCGACTCCGGCAAGCGCACCGCCATGGCGATCGGCAAATGGTCCGAAAACAGGCAATCCAGCACCTCAACCTGTTCGACCACGATGGACGATGACACCAAGATATGATCCAGTTGGCGGCTTGGCTGCCAACTGGGAAAGGTGTGCAAACCCGGCGCCGGCTCGCGTAGACGGGCCGTTTCCAGCAGCACCGCCATTTCCGAGCTGTCCAAATCGCAGTTGAAATCGCCCATCAGGATGACATGGCGGTAATCGCACACCCGCTCCGCCAGGAAACCAATCTGTCGCAACCGGCCGCGCCGGCCCAGCGCCATGTGCAGAATCAACACATGCAACGCATCCGACCCGGAACCGAACCGAACCTCCAACACGCCTCGGCCTGGCAGCCCCGGCAGCTTGTGTTCGGCGATGGCGTCCGGTCGGACCCGACTCAGCACCGCGTTGCCATGCTGGGAAATCATCCCGATCTTGCGATTGGACTGATCGAATACGTGCTCGAAGCTGGCTTGGTCGGCCAAGTACTTCACCTGGTTGACGAAACCGCTGCGCAGGCTGCCGGCGTCCACTTCCTGCAAGCCGACCAAGTCGTAGTCGGCCAGAACGCGGGCGATGCCGTCGAGATTGCTCATCCGCGACGGCACCGGCACCAGATGCTTCCAACTTCGGGTGAGATACTGGGAATACTTGCGAGTGGTCAACCCGCTCTGGATGTTGTAGCTGAGCAACCGCAGGCGACGCGGCTGGGCGGGATCGGCCATTCCGGTTCCGCCCTCAACCCTGCGACGCGGCGAGTTTGGCGGCAATCAGGAAATCCACCACCTCGAAGATCCGGGGCGAGCGCACGTCGTACTGACCATCGACGATCACCGTCGGCACGCCGCGCACCCCGTAGCGCTGGGCCAGTTGATTGCCGCGCCGTAACTGGGTCTCGGTTTGGAAGGATTGGTAGGCCTTGCGAAACGCGTCCCGATCCACGCCATGCTCGGCAAAAAACGCCGCCAGCTCGTCCTCGCTGCCCAGCCGGCGTTTGTCCCGGTGGATGGCGTCGAACAGCGGCTGGTGCAGCTTGTCCAGCACCCCCAGCGCCTCGGCGGCGTAGTAGGCGCGAGCGCTGGGCTCCCAACTCGCGCCGAAGGCGACCGCGACCCGCACGAACGTCACGTTCTCCGGCTTGCGCTTGAGCCAGTCTTGCACGGTCGAATCCAGATCGTAACAGTGCGGGCAGGTGTACGAGAAAAACTCGATCACCTCGATCTTGTCGGGCGTGGCGGGCGGCATCGGCGTCGGCAGGCGCACGTAATCCCTGCCCTCCTCGAACGCGGGCGGATCGGCGGCGCGGGCGACGACCAGCGGCAACGCGCAGGCCAGCAGTACCAGCAGCAAGCGACGGAGCGAATGCAACATTGCAGTGAAATCCTCGGGTTCGGATAGTGAAAACGGGGCGCGGCGGATCGGCCTAGAGCGTACCGTAGGAGTGTAGCCCGGACAGGAACATGTTCACGCCCAGGAAGGCGAACAGGGTGACCAACAAACCGATGATCGCCCACCACGCCATCGGTGCGCCGCGCCAGCCCTTGGTCAGCCGCAGGTGCAGCCAGGCAGCGTAGTTCAGCCAGACGATCAGCGCCCAGGTTTCCTTGGGATCCCAGGACCAATAACCGCCCCACGCTTCCGCCGCCCACAGCGCGCCGAGGATCGTCGCGATGGTGAAGGCAGCAAAACCCAGGGCGATGGCCTTGTACATCACGTCGTCCAGCAGTTCCAGCGATGGCAACACCGTGGCCAGCACGCCATCGGGGCGGCGGAGCGCGGCGCGCTGGCGCAGCAGATACGCTACGCCCACCATCGCCGCCAAGGCGAAGGCGCCGTAGCCGATGAAATTGGCCGGCACGTGGATCTTCATCCAGTAGCTCTGCAGGGCTGGAATCAGCGGCTGGATGTGATGGGCTTCGCGGTCAAAGGTGTACCACAGCAGAAAAGCGACCGCTCCGCTGATCGCCAGCAGGGCGAAGCCGCCCAGGGCGCGGGTGCGATGCCGGTCTTCGTAGAACAGGTACAGCAGCGCGGTAATCAACGCGAACAGGATGAACACTTCATACAGATTGCTGACCGGAATGTGGCCGATGTCGGCGCCCAGCAGATAGGACTCGCGCCAGCGCACCAGCAGGCCGGTCATCCCCAGCACGGTCGCGCTCCAGGTCAGGGCGGTGGCGGTCTTGCCGACGAACTCGGAGCGGCCGAACAGGGCGGCGAAATAGACGACAGTCGCCAGCACGTACAACGCGCTCATCCACATGAACGCGGCCTGGCTTTCCAGAAAGTACTTGAGCAGGAAATCGCCCTTGCGCAACTCGTAGTCCGCGCCATACCGCCACAGCGCCAGCAGCGCCAGCAGCGCTGCCGCCAGGGCGAACAGTCGCGCCGGCTTCCAGTACCACCCCCAAGCGATCAGCGCCAGGGCGCTGCCGAACAGGATAGCGACCTCGTAGCCATCCATCTGGGCCTGGTAGAACCGCCAAGCATAGCCTGCTCCCACCATCACCAGCAGCGCCCAGAGCGCGTCCCAAGCCGTCAGCCGTTGCCAGAGCGTCGGCTGCTCCCACGGTTCCAGCATCGCTTCGCGCGTTATCGCCATTGCCGATAAGCCTCTCTCAAGGAAAGCAACCGTTTACTCCCCTCTCCCGCCGGCGGGAGAGGGGTTGGGGGTGAGGGGGGGTTCTGACGCTCCCAGCCGCCGCGCCAGGGCCACTTCCAGCGCGGCGAACTCGCGAGCGAATTCCGCTTGGCGACGGTTGCCCGTACCGGCCAGAACCAATCGCGAGCCGCCCTCCTCGGCTGCGATCCAGGCCCACAGCCGACGGTGCGAAGTATAAAACAGGAGGAAGACGCCGATGACCAGAAACGCAAAACCGGCGTAGACCACGCCGGCCGCGCCGCTGTGGGTCACTTGCAAGCCGGATGCCTCCACTTGCTGGAACCCGGTTAGTTGCAGATAAAACGGCGAACCGTAGGCAGGCAGCGTCGCCAGGGCCGACAAGGCATCGTTGAAAAACGCATCCTCGCGCTCGCCCACGCCCTGCTCCAGGCTCACCCCTTCCTCGCGCAGCACCTCGATGAAGACTTCGGCCAGGGTATCGCGCAGGATTTCCAAATACAGCTTCGTCGCTTCCTGGAGCCGGGCGGCGGGCACCACCGCCTGGGCGCGCTCCGTCACCGCCGCGAAACCACCCTGGGCGAACAGATCGAGCAGGCTCAGGCGCACCCGATCGAGATCGCGCTGGAAATCGGGATTCCCGGCTGGCGTCGGCGTGCGCGTCAGCAGCGCGCGCAGTCCCTCCTCGTCGCGCAGCCGGGCGTTGAAGCGCAGGAAGCGTCCGGGGCTGTTGTTCGCGTCCGCCGGGATGTGCAGATAGGCGAACTCCGCTCCCGGCCGGGCGCGGGCGCCGCTGACGAAAAACCAGCGGTTCTCCAACTGGACCGGCGCCATGTAATTCAGGTATTCGCGCGCCTCGCCGGTGGCGTCGCGCAGCTTGAACCCGACGCTGGGACCAAAATTGCGGAACTTGCGGTCGCCGGGCCGAGCGCCAGGTTCCGGCAGTAGATTGAACGTCCGGAATTCGGCCAGTTCCAAGCCAAGCGGCCCGGTGGGTCCAGCCACCTTGAGCGCGCCGCCCACCTCGCCTTTCGCGTCGACCGGCTCCAGCCGGCTGGCGGTCAGCGGCCAGGCGCGCAACTCCAGCTTGGAGCCGCCGTCGCCAAAATCGGATTGATAGATGGCGTAACCGCGATAGGTCAGCGGATGGTTGACGCGGATGGTGGCTTCCAGCGGCCGGTCACCCAGATATTCCTTATCGTGGATGCGCACCTGGCTGACGAAGGACTTGGGTTGGCCGGTGGCGTGGTACTCGACCTGGAAATCCTTGAGTTCGATGGCGAAAGGCAGTTCCTGCACCAGAAACCCGTCGCGTAGCCGAAGAAACACAAAGCTGGCGGCGCTGCCCTCGGGCAGCATGACATTGCCGCGAAAGGACGGCGTCGCGCCGGGCGCCAGCCGACTGGCCGGAGGCACGTCGCGGGCGGCCAAGTCGCGGGTCTCGACCGCGATTTCGCCGCGCCATTCCTTCAGTTTCAGCCACAGATTGCCATCGAGCAGACCGCCGATCCCGATCACCACCACCGCCGCGTGGGTAAACAGATAGCCCAGCCGCTGGTAACCGCCCTTCATCGCCGCCGCCACCTGATGATCGCCGTGGTCCCGGACCCGCCAGCGGTAGCCGCCCGCGCGAAACGCACTGGCAGCCTCCGCGACCACGTCGGCGGGCGCCCGCTCCGGCAACCGCCATTCGGCGTGCTGGTGGAAGCCGCGCAGCGACTCCAACCGAACCTGGGTGCGAAACCGGACCATCTCCCGCGCCATGCCGGGAACCTGGCGGTACAGGCAAACGCTGGTGGAGAGGATCAGAAATCCCAGGATAGCGATGAACCAGCCGGCGCCATAGACATCGTACAGCCCCAGGCGGTCGAACGCTTCGAACCAGAACGGCCCGAACTTCAGCACGTAGTCCGAATAGGGCTGGTTCTGTTGCAACACCGTGCCGATGATCGAGGCGACGGCCACCACCACCAGCAGAGTGATGGCGAGGTTCATCGAACCAAGAAATTCCAGCAGCACCCAACCCACGGTGCGGCGTTGGGGGAGCTTCGGCGCGGTGATGGTGTCGGTCACGACCGGGGATCGGGGATGTAGTTAGGGGACGGGTGGAGGCATTGCGAACGGTTTTTATGACCCAGCCGCCCCGAATCCGTTCACGCCCCAGGGCTGCTCGGGGGATAAAATAAAAAAGGGTGGCCAAATCGGCCACCCTCAGGATCACATCAGGGTATCCAGCCCGGTTCGACCGGGTTCTTATTGCAAGCCTTGAACGTAGGACGCCACCGCCTTGATTTCCGGGTCGGTCAGCTTGGCGGCGACGCCGCGCATCATCTGGCCGGCGTCGTTGGCGCGTTCCATGGCGCGGAAAGCTTTCAACTGCAGCTCGACATACTCGGCGTGCTGGCTGGCCAGCGCCGGGAACTTAGCGGCCGGATTGCCGGCCCCGGTGGCGCCGTGGCAGGCCGCGCAGGCCGCGACGCCGCTGGTCAGATTGCCGCCGCGGAAAACGGCCTCGCCCGCTGGGGCCAGGGCCGGATCGGCCGCGCCACGGGCGATCTGCTGCGACGCGAAATAGGCGGCCAGATCCTCCATGTCTTGCGGGCTCAACGGCGCAACCATGCCCACCATGATCGCGTTGACGCGGGCGCCGCTCTTGTATTCCTGCAACTGTTTAACCAAGTAATCGGCGCTTTGCCCCGCCAGCTTGGGATACTGGGCAATGGCGCTGTTGCCATCCGCGTTGTGGCAAGCCGCGCAGGTGGCGGACTTGGCCTTGCCGGCGGTGGGGTCGCCAGCGGCCAGTGCGGCGGTCGCGGAACCGAGCAGTGCGCACGTCGCGGCGATCACAACGAGTTTTTTCATTTTTGGAAGGCTCCTGTACGATGACGATATTCGGTTCAGGCGACCTGCCGCCGGCCCAGAAAAAAGTAGCGCGAAACGGCGGACGAGCCTCGCTTTGCCGTGGCGAAACCCGTGCTTGTTGTGGTTGGTTCCGCCGCGCGAAAGCGGCGGTTTTATATATCAGTTTTGGCCTTTGAGTTCAATGAAAAACCCTAGCAAGCCTACTCTCATCCCGACGGCCACCGCAGCCGCCATCCGCTACCAGGCCGTTCGTTTTCTCGACAGCGTCAACTCCCTGGCGCAACTACCGCCCGATACCGGCCGGGAAGTCGCCTTCGCCGGACGCTCCAACGCCGGCAAATCCAGCGCCCTCAACGTGCTGACCGGCCAGCGGCAACTGGCCCGGGTCAGCAAAACGCCGGGGCGAACCCAGTTGCTCAATTTTTTCCAGGTGGAGCCGGAACGCTATCTGGTGGACCTGCCCGGCTACGGCTACGCCCAGGTGCCGGACGCGATCCGCCGGCATTGGCGGCTGTTGCTGGAACGCTACCTGCGCGAGCGCCTCGCCTTGCGCGGCCTGATGCTGCTGATGGACATCCGCCATCCGCTGACCGCGCTGGACCGCCAGTTGCTGGACAATTGCGCTCATCGCCAGCTTCCCGCCCACATCCTGCTGACCAAGGCCGACAAGCTCGGGCGCGGCGCGGCGCGAACGGTGCTGCAACAGGTGCAAAAAACGCTGAAAACCGACTATCCGCGCACCAGCGCGCAACTGTTTTCGGCGCCGACCGGACTCGGGATGGACGAGGCCCATGCCCGACTGGACGAATGGCTGGGGTATTGACTCAACGCCCGCGCGCCGAGGGCGGATCGGACAGTCTCCGCCATCCACCAGTCAGCAACCGCGCTTGCAGCGTCTGGGTGATCAACTCGCCGATCCGCTCCAGAAACAACGTGCCCATGCCGGGATGAAACCGCCGGGGATCGCCGCTGCCCACCGCCAGCAGGCCGCGCCATTCGCCGCCACCCAGGGGAGTTAGCGCCGCCGATACGGCAAGACAGGCGCCATCGCCGAATAGGGCGGCGGCCTGTTCCGGATTCAACCGGCCACATTGAGGCCGACCAGCGCGAAACACCTCATCGAACAGTCCCACCACGTCCGGACGCAGAAATTCCTCCACCGCGCTCAATCCGGCGGTGGGCGGCATCGCCAGACACAGGGCGATGCAATCGGCCTTGAATTCGTCGCGCAGGATCGCCTTGATGCCATGCAGCAGTTCGTCCAACCCGCCACGCGCATCCAGCAAGCCCAACGCCAGCCGTTGGACCCGCTCCGCCAACCGGTCGTTGTCGCGGGCGATGGCGACCAACTCCACCAGCTTGTTGCGTAGCCGCTGGCAATGCTCCCGCAACAGGCGGTTTTGATATTCCAGCAGCGACACCGCCGGCCGGCAGGGATGGGGAATGCGCAGGTTCTCCGCCAAATCGGAATGGTGGGTGAAAAAGTCCGGATGGTCGCGCAGGTAATCCACGACTGCCGGTTCGGGATCTGGCGCTCCGCCTTCCTCGCTCATAGCTCGATCCACCCCTCGAACACCGTCGTCGCCGGTCCGGTCAAGGTCACCGACTCGCCCTCGCCGGCCCAGTGAACGCTCAGCTCGCCGCCCGGCAATTCAACTCGGACGTTCGGCCACAGTAAACCCCACAGCCGCCCCGCCACCACCGCCGCGCAGGCGCCGCTGCCACAGGCCAGGGTTTCGCCGGTCCCCCGCTCGAACACCCGCAGGCGGATGTGATCCGGCGCGACGACCTGCATGAAGCCGACGTTGGCGCGCTGGGGAAAGCGGCCATGCCGCTCCAGCAGCGGCCCCAGGTGCGCGACCGGGGCGCGATCCACGTCGTCCATCAACAACACCGCGTGGGGATTGCCCATCGACACGACGCCGATCTCCAGTTCCACCCCGTCAGCAGCGATGGGATAGCGGGCGGCGCGCTCGGTGGCGAAAAAAGGCGCGTCGGCGGGCTCCAACCGGGGTTGACCCATGTCCACCGCT
>Ga0209573_1003670_pt1 | contig 16352 bp, 15 predicted proteins | sample TNRBio252014_DNA_FD_185870 | JGI IMG/M metagenome (GOLD analysis project Ga0209573, IMG submission 185870) | Wastewater treatment Type I Accumulibacter community from EBPR Bioreactor in Madison, WI, USA - TNR Reactor_6/25/2014_ DNA (SPAdes)... | ecosystem: Engineered > Bioreactor > EBPR >...
TTAGCTTAGCAATTTTTTTCACCGGCAAACGCTGGATTAGCCGTATTTTTTTCGCTTATCATTAAAGTTCAAAATAATAAGCGAACCAAAATTACGTAACTTCAGGAAGATATCTGAAAAAAATCAGACAATAGATAATGATAGTATTATAACTATAAGATAAAAATCATATTTTTAAAAATTCCTCATGCTGGAATCTTTAATACTCTGGTACAACTACCGGTTGCGAACCATCGTTGACTTTAATAATGACGCGTGACGGCAAAATGCGCCAATTGCAGCAAACATTCTTTATTTTTCGATTCCGGTAAAGCGGCAATCGCTGCGGTTGCCGTCGCAACTTCGGCTTGTGCGCATTGTTTGGCGTAATCCAGAGCCGCCGTTTCACGAATGACATTCAAAACCGGTTGAAACCCGTCCTTACCGCCGTCCTCAATCGCCTTGCGGATGACGGCGGCCTGTTCGGGAGTTCCGACACGCATCGCATAAATAAGCGGCAGCGTCGGCTTTCCTTCGGCCAGATCATCACCCAAATTTTTACCGATGTCGTGATTATTTCCCGTATAGTCGAGCATGTCATCGATCAACTGGAATGCGGTACCCAAGTGCATGCCATAAATCGACATTGCATTTTCATCCTCCGGCGATGCCTTACCCAGAATCGCGCCTAACCGGCTGGCTGCCTCAAACAGTTTGGCGGTTTTATAACGAATGACTTGCAGGTAGTTATCTTCTGTCACTTGCGGGTCCCGGCAATTCAGCAATTGCAATACTTCGCCTTCGGCTATGGTATTCGTCGCATCGGCCAGCACTTGCATCACGCGCATATTGTCGACTTCCACCATCATCTGAAACGCCCGGGAGTAAAGAAAATCACCGACCAGCACACTGGTGGCGTTGCCGAACAACGCATTCGCGGTTTCTCTATTTCGACGCAACTCGGATTCATCGACTACATCGTCGTGCAGTAACGTCGCGGTATGAATGAACTCCACGATGGCTGCGAGATTATAATGAAATTTACCAGGATAGCCGAAAGCGCCGGCTGCTAGAATTACCAATGCCGGACGTAACCGTTTACCCCCGCTATTGATAATATATTCACTGACTTGGCGAATCAATGCAACATGAGAATGCAACTTTTCCCGGATGACATCATCGACGATCTCCATATCCCGGGCGATATAACTTCTTATATTTTCGATTGACACAATTTTACCTTCAAGAAAACGCTATGTTAGGAATGACGATACCCGCGTGTCAAGCACAAACAACGTTATACAAAATTTTCCTCCACAATCAAAGGCTATTTATGTATAATTCGCCGTTCTCGAAAGGAAGCATGGAGTCAAAATATGTATGCGGTCATAAAAACCGGTGGTAAGCAATATCGAATACAAGTAGGTGAAAAACTGAAAGTAGAACAACTGGATGTAGAAAACGGCAGTGAACTGATGATTGATCAGGTATTGATGGTTGCGGATGGCGACAAGGTAACTGTAGGAACGCCTCTCGTCAGCGGCGCGAAAGTTAGCGCAACGGTGCTTGGCCAAGGGCGTCATGACAAAATCCGCATTTTCAAGATGCGCCGCCGGAAACACTATCAAAGGCATCAAGGTCACCGGCAGAATTACACTGAAATACAAATAACCGGTATTTCGGCTTAAGGAGTTGATAGATGGCACATAAGAAAGCAGGTGGAAGTTCCAGGAACGGTCGTGATTCACACTCAAAACGTCTTGGAGTTAAAAGCTATGGCGGCGAACTGATCCCGGCAGGCTCGATTATTATTCGCCAACGGGGCACAACAGTTCACCCCGGAGAGAATGTCGGCATGGGAAAAGACCATACGCTATTCGCCAAGATAACAGGGAAAGTCAATTTTAGTATTAAAGGTCCGTTTAATCGTAAAATTGTCAGTGTTATTCCAGTGTAACAACCTAATTACCCTTTTCCTGAAAAAAGCCCCTTTCACCAACGATGGGGCTTTTTTGTTTACGCTGTGCCCAAATAGCCAAAGTTGTTGTATTGATTTATGAAGTTTATTGATGAAGCGATCATCCAGGTGTTTGCCGGCAAAGGCGGCGATGGTGTCGCAAGTTTCCGTCGGGAAAAATACATCCCCAGAGGCGGGCCTAACGGCGGTGATGGCGGGCGCGGTGGCAGCATATATGCCATTGCGGACCGCAACATCAATACGTTGATCGACTATCGCTATGCTCGGATGCACCGCGCTAAAAACGGCCAAAATGGCCAAGGCTCCGACCGTTACGGCAAAAGCGCGGACGATATCGTGTTGCGCATGCCGGTCGGCACTTTGATCAAAGATGGCATTACCGGAGAGATCGTCGCCGACTTGGTACATGACCAGCAGAAAGTACTGCTGGCCAAAGGCGGTAACGGCGGTCTTGGCAACTTGCACTTCAAATCCAGCACCAACCGCGCGCCCCGCCAGTTCACTTATGGTGAACCGGGACAGGAGTTCGAGCTGAAACTGGAACTGAAGGTGCTTGCCGATGTGGGATTATTGGGCATGCCGAATGCCGGCAAATCCACCTTGATCCGCGCCGTATCCGCCGCTCGCCCCAAAGTCGCGGATTATCCGTTCACCACGCTGCAACCGAATCTTGGCGTGGTGCGCGTCGATTATAACCGCAGCTTTGTCATGGCCGATATTCCAGGATTGATCGAAGGCGCCGCCGAAGGTGTCGGACTCGGACATCGCTTCCTCAAGCATTTAACCCGTACCCGGCTATTACTGCATGTTGTCGATATGTCGCCGCTTAACGAAGAAACGGATTTGGTGCATGAAGCCCGTGCACTAGTTGAAGAATTGAGAAAATACGATCAGTCCCTGTATCAGAAACCGCGTTGGCTGGTGCTCAACAAGACCGACATGATTCCGGCTGAACGGCGCGACCAGCTCTGCCAGGAATTTCTCCAGAAACTGGACTGGCAGGATAAATACTTCATCATTTCGGCGCTAACCGGAGAAGGCTGTCAATTGCTCACGTACACCATCATGGACTATCTCGAGCATCATCTGTTGCCGGAACCGGAACCCGAGCCGAAAAACCCCGGAAATTCTGATTCTGACAATGAATTATTGAACTCATGCTGAAACAAGCACGCCGCGTCATCATCAAAGTAGGCAGCAGCCTGGTCACCAACCAAGGCAAGGGACTCGACCATCACGCCCTGGCAGGCTGGGCCGCGCAAATCGCCGCGCTCAAACAAGCTGGCAAGGATATCATCCTGGTTTCTTCCGGTGCGATTGCCGAAGGCATGCAACGATTGAACTGGGACACCCGGCCAACTGCATTATACGAGCTTCAAGCAGCGGCAGCGGTCGGTCAAATGGGACTGGCGCAGGCTTATGCATCCAGCTTCTCGCGACACGGTCTGCAAACCGCGCAAGTGCTTTTGACGCACGAAGATCTGTCGAACCGCAAGCGCTACTTAAACGCACGTTCGACACTGACGACGCTGCTCAAACTGAACATCATCCCGATCATCAACGAGAACGACACCGTCGCCACCGACGAAATCCGTTTCGGCGACAATGACACGCTGGCGGCGCTGGTCACCAACCTGGTCGAAGCCGATGCATTGGTAATCCTGACCGATCAGGCCGGTTTGTATACCAGCGATCCGCGCAAGGACCCCACAGCGAAACTATTGAGCGAAGTACACGCCGGCGATCCGGCGCTGGAAAAAATGGCCGGCGGCGTCGGCAGCGGCATTAGCCGCGGCGGCATGCAAACCAAAGTGATCGCCGCCAAACGCGCGGCGCGCAGCGGCGCGGATACCATCGTCGCTTCCGGGCATGAAGCCGACGTGCTGGTGCGCTTGAGCCGGGACGAAGCGATCGGCACCCGTTTCGTCGCCAAATTGCCGGTGCTGGCGGCGCGCAAGCAATGGCTCGCCGATTATCTGCAAGTGCGCGGCTATGTCACACTCGATCACGGCGCGGTCAAAGCCTTGACCGCTGACGGCAAAAGCCTGTTGCCGATTGGCGTAACCGGTGTCAACGGCGAATTTGAGCGCGGCGAAACGGTTGCCTGTCTTGATCCGGACGGGCGAGAAATCGCACGTGGACTGATCAACTACAGCGCAGTCGAAACGCAAAAAATCCTAAAACAACCCAGCAGTGAAATCGAAACAATTCTGGGCTATGTGGATGAACCGGAACTCATTCACAGGAATAATCTGGTTTTACTGTAGCGCTTATCGCATCGGATCGCCATGTCATTCGATAACAACACACACCGCATCACCGCCATCGATTGGCTGCGCGGCATCGTGATGATGCTGATGGCGCTTGACCACGCTTCGTGGTTTTTCAACGAACAACGCATTTTCGCCGATTCCGTGTTGCTGTATGAACCGGGCGTTCACTTCGCCGCGGATCAATTTTTCACGCGTTGGATCACCCATATCTGCGCACCCACGTTTATTTTTCTTGCCGGCGCATCGATCGCCGTTAGCAATTTCCAGCGCCGCCGGCAAGGCATGAGCGGTGCCGTCATCGACCGTGAGTTATTGATGCGCGGCGCGTTTATCGCATTGCTCGACATCGTGCTGTTCTCGCTGGTCGGCGGCAAACCGGTGCTGCAAGTGCTGTACGCCATCGGCATCAGCATGATGTTGATGGTCTATCTGCAACGCCTCGGCACCGAGGCCGTTTTCTGGCTGGCAATCCTGATTATCGCAGGCGGCGAATCCCTGCTGATGCTGCTGTGGCAACCGGGCGGCGACGTGCCGCTTTGGCTCGCGCTCACATTCGCGCCGGATTTCGGCGCAACCTACACCGTACTCTATCCCGCCTTACCGTGGCTCGGTATGATGATGCTCGGCTGGGTCTTCGGCCAATGGCTTTTAACCAGACCTTCCGGTTCTACAGCCCCGCACCGGCTATTGTTAACATGCGGCTGGCTGGCGTTGACGCTGTTCGTCATCGTCCGCGGTCTCGATGGTTACGGCAACCTGTTCATGCACTTGGAAGGCAACACTCTGGTGCACTGGCTGCACGTCAGCAAATACCCGCCCAGCCTGGCTTACACGCTGCTCGAATTGGGCTTGATGGCGATCGTGCTGTCGCTGCTGATGCAGCTGGAATCGTTCAATAAAACCATCAACCGCAACAACCCGGTGCTGATGTTTGGCCAGACCGCATTATTTTTCTACCTCGCACATTTTGTGATATTGAGAATAATGGAAATTTTCTTTGAACGCGGCAGCTTGGAGCAAACCTACGTAATCACGTTGCTCGCGCTCGTCATCCTCTACCCCGTCTGCCGCGCGTACCGCACGCTGAAATGGCGGTATCCGCAAAGCCTTTTGCGCTTCCTGTAAACTCTGCCATGAAATTTTCTAGGGTAATTCATTAAACCAAGACCCCAGACATCGATGTAACAGCTGTGAACGGATCTCTGCCGATGTTGCTGTAAGATCGACCGTCGCAAATCGAATACTATGACCCTGAATGACGGCGATTTCATCAATCGTAACGCCAACCGATGGATGCAATAGCAACCCGCTGGCCGAGTCCGCAAGCGGATCCCCTCGTTGCGCCTGAGACTGAAGATAAGCGTAAATCTGGTAGAGATAACCGCTCCGTATCGTCTCTTCACGATACCAGCCACTCGTTACAATGGTTGTAAATTTCGTATCAATGACAATTCTTCGCCCTGTGGGGGCATGTTCAAGTATCACGTCCGTTCGCATGTCAGGCAGAATCTTATCGATTCCTGCGGTCTTCCGTTCGATGCCCCATTCCAGTTTCCTTCCGCACTGCACGCGCCATCCCTGCTGACTGAGCGCTACGGTGTAAAAACCGCCAATAGCGCTCTCAAAGAGTTGACGTACCCATCTCTCTTCGCGCGAAGGCAATGGCAGCATACTTGCCCCTGCCGTTTCTAGCGGTAGCGCCATATCGAAAGCAAGCTTTGCCGCGGCTACCATGAATCGATCATCGCCATCGTGCCTGCCAAACCGGTCAGCACTCATTTCCGCACGCGTTGGCACGAAGCTGCACACCCCCATATTCTTCATCCTATCCGCCAATACCCGGCAGCGGTGCGCGAGATCCTTTTGCACAATCTTTGATACCGACTCCAAAGCTGCTCTGACGAAGCGATTACGGGGCGTATTGATTGACAGTTCATCAAAACGGCATGCCACCAAGCCTCTCGCCAATAATTGGTTCCGCTCGGTTGTCAGCGAATCAATTCGCCCGCGTACCCGGTTAAGCACGGCATAACGAGGGCGATAGCCGCTGCTAAGATGGCCGCGCAATCGTTTTTCCACCGCATGTGCGAGAATTTCCGCAATAAGATCGGGTAATTCATCGGGATTATCCTCCAACCCCACTTTCCCAATCACGGAAGTACGAAACAGATCCGAGGCATAGAGCATCAATAGCCAGAGATTACGGACTGGAATACGCCCGATGCGGCCCTCAGCGGCCGAATTATCTCCTGCAACCGGATTTCCCTTAAGCATTACCGGTTGCATCGTCACCAATTCTGCACCAGACGAATACGCGCTTCCCGCGCTTTTTCCGGCGCATCAAACCAATATTCCTCAAGCAGCGGACCGATTTCGGTTTCGACAATCTGTGCAAACCAATTTCTAGTGCCCTCCGCTTCGAGCCGCTGAACCGGTGTCACATAGCTGTGGCCAATCTTGAATTGCTTGCCTAACTGCGGATCGGTTTCGATCCGATTGTTCAACTCGGTCATCCGGCGTTCGATGTCTAACGCCAGCGCAGGATCAATCGCACATTCTTTAACCACCCAGTCACGCCACACGCTGCCTAAGCGAGGCTCCAGATTCACAAAAGCAAAACGGCGCCGCAGCGCCAGATCAACCAAAGCCAGCGATCGATCCGCGATGTTCATGGTGCCAATTACATACAAATTTTCCGGAATATGGATCGGGCGGCGCTTACCGTCCGCATCGGGATAGCATAATTCTAATGCTTCATTGGGCGTACGCTTACCTGCTTCCAGCAACGTCAATAACTCGCCAAAGATCTGCGCTGGATTCCCGCGGTTGATTTCTTCAATGACAACGACCCACTTTGATAATGGGTCTTTAGCAGCAACCTTGATTGCTTCCATGAAAATACCGTCCGCCAGTGATAATTTTCCATCGCCACTTGGCCGCCAGCCTCGCACAAAATCTTCGTAGGATAGATTCGGATGGAACTGGACTGCACGGACTTTGCTATCGTCCTTTTGCCCCATCAAAGCAAACGCCAGCCGTTTTGCTAACCACGTCTTGCCAGTGCCGGGCGGTCCTTGGAGGATCAAATTCTTCTTCATGCGCAGTCTATCAAGCAAGTGAACGATCTCTTCCCGCTCCAGAAAACAGCCATCCCGCAAAATATCTTCGATAGTGTACGGTGCGATGGGTATTGCGGATTGGGGAGCCTCTTGAGTCACATCCTCGGAGCCGTCATCCGCTGCCTCGTCATTATCATGAGTATCGCTTGCCGTAGCTTCACTCGCTGGTTCTTGGTAATGCCATGCTTCCAGCGAAAGCTCGGGGTAGGAATGAACCGGGTAAGAAGCTTCTTGAAATCTTGATACCAGCACATCCATAGCAGCAAGATAATCTGAAGCATTGCAGCGCTTTTTAGGTCCGCGCAGACCGAGTGACACACCGAGTTTCTTGGTAACGTATGCTCTCGAATTACTGTCAAGACTCAGGAATGTCCAGGGTCTTATCCAGTACAAACCGAAAGTCAAATTCCATGCAACATTCGGCCGGCCATTGGCATGATCGAATGCTTTCACGAATTCATCCCGTGCTTCGTCAGTATCGGAATCCGCCAACTTAATTGCTGCCGCAAAAACATTCCATAGCGCATCGATTTGATCCGATTCACGATCCTTTTCGAAAGGAAAAAACCATGAGCCCTGAAGATTCAACAATGGAACACCATCAAAGGTATCCGGCGCAGGTTCTTCAACACCGAAAAATCGCCCCAGCTCCTTCGCAATGATGATGCGCTTAGCTTCCGTCAAGCCGCGATTAAATAATCCCATTGTTGTAAATGGGCAAATATCCTTTAAAAAACCTGTCGTTCCGTCTGCATACTGGTCCAATAAATGACCAATTCCTTCAACACGCCCGGAAATTTCTTTAAGACCTTCAACAAGTGCTGATCTGTTGCTGCGGTAAATTAACAGCTTGTCGGCAACTGCTTCATAAAACTTTGTCCAGCCAAAACGATGTTTACCGGGAATGGAAGAACCAAATCTTTCCCGCCAAAACGGATCATTCCGGAATCGTTCGATATCTTGTGCTTTGCCGTTAAAGGCAAAGTCAATCAACCCATCAGTCATCCAATCACCCGGTAGTACGCGCCAAACAGTTTTTCTATTAGTGTAGAAGTACCATTCCCGGATCGGCTCTAACTTTGTCCATTCAACTCGAACATGCCGGCCATCATCATAATTTTCCGTAATCGTTCCAATCGCTTTAATCGCCATAACCGAAACTATCTGTCCACGATTATCGAATGGCAGACCATGTTTTCTTAAGTAAGATGATTTGATGGCAATGCGATCGCCAACACGCATAGACTTCACAATATCGAGGTATTTATCTTCATAGCCATTTTCCCAAACTCCCTCGGCAAGGAAGCGCGGCGTCTGATCTTCAGTTCCATCGAAGCTGGCACCGACAAACCAAGTAATGCTCGTATTTAACCGCTCGATTTTTGTACTCATACAATTTTCCTTGGCTTTGTTAACCGATACGTATCTCTCAAATAATTCAATGAATAAAGCGTTATCTTATTATCTATACCCTGACGGAGCCACAACATGACATACCCATTTATTTCACCGGATCGCCTCTGATGAGGCTCCAGCAGCATTCCAAGATTAGCAGATATGATTCGATAATCCATCATCAATCAATACCTATTCACCCGAGGACAAAATACGTGCCGTAACAGCGCATGTGATCCCGATTCCATTCAGTTTTCGTTCATTCAGGTCAGCTTAAATTGACGCCATCAGAGATTCCTCTGCAACGAATAACTAAAAGGAGAAACATCATGGACACCCGGACAAACAAACTGACCACACTGGCAGCCGTCGTATTATTGGCATTCGCATTAACAACACCATCGCTGGCAGAAGCCGGCAAAGGCCGCCATGGGCATGGGCATCATCACCGGCACCATCATCATGGCCATCACCACCATCACCACGATGGCTACGGCTATGTTTACAGCCAGCCGCGTTATTACCAGCCGTACTATCCGCAGCCCCAGTACCAATATAATTACTACCCGGCGCCGGCTTACGCCCCTCCTCCGCAAATGATGATGGGCATCGGCTCCGGACATATGGATTTTATGATACGCTTCTGACATCGCAGGCCGGCAACAAGTGATGCTCTGCCAGTTGCCGGCTTCATTTCTACCATTAACCTTGGAGTGGCTGGTTATGAACATGCGGTGGAAAATAGCAGTCTTCATGATCATCATCGCAAGCGCGGCCGTGCAAGCAACGGCGGGCGCACACGATACTGCGAGCGGACACCCGGTATACAGGGACTCGACCGCCGGTATTACCGAGCAAAACGCAATCACCATCGCACAACGGCACTTCGAGGGCCGCGTATTGGCAATTAATCAAACCGATCATGCTTACCGCGTTAAAATTCTCAGCAGCCAAGGTAGGATTCACGTGGTGCTAATTGATGTGCAACATGGTACGGTAATATCTTCGCATTAACGTTCAAATCTAATCTCATGCCACCCAAGCAAAGTAAACCGTTTGCATAAGGCATATCACAGGAGACAAACATGCGCATCCTGGTCATTGAGGATGAATTACGTTTACAGAATCAGATCCGCCAGCAACTGGAAACAGCAGGTTACATGGTCGATACTTGCAGCGATGGCGATGAAGGCCTGTTTCTCGCCACTGAATATCCGATCGATGCCGCCATCGTGGATATCGGTCTGCCCGGCAAATCCGGCCTGGAAATTATCAAGGCACTGCGGGAACGCGGCAGTTTGCTGCCGATCCTGATCCTGACGGCGCGCAGCAGTTGGCAGGACAAAGTGCAAGGTCTGGAAATGGGCGCGGACGACTACCTCACCAAACCGTTTCAAATGGAAGAACTGCAAGCCCGGGTTAAAGCCTTGCTCAGACGCGCCACCGGCATTCCGCAAACGCAGTTGAAATGCGGTCCTATCACGGTTGACGTCACTTCGCAAATCGTGACGGTTAACGGTAATATCATCGAATTGACATCGTTCGAATACCGCTTGCTGGAAGAATTAGCGCGCCATCATGGCGAGGTGCTTTCCAAGCACACTTTATCCGATTACCTCTACCCGCACGACGAAGATCGCGACAGTAACGTACTCGAAGTCATGGTCGGGCGGTTGCGCCGCAAATTGGATCCGGCCGGCACCTTGAATCCGATTGAAACCATGCGAGGCCGGGGTTACCGGTTCAATCTGGAATGCAATAAATCGTGATGATGTCGCTCAATCAGCGGATTCTATTCAGCGCCACATTAGTGTTACTGATTTTTATTGTGGGGATTGCATGGATGCTGGACCGGGCTTTCTATGACAGCGCGCGCTTAGGCGTCAAAGACCGGTTGTTTGCGAAAGTGCTGATGTTGATGGGCGATGCCGAAGTGGAAGAATCGGGAGAATTGGATGTTCCTACCAACTTGCTCGATGCCGAGCTCGGTCACGTCAATTCGGATACTTATGCCTTTATCATCGGCCCCGGCAACCATATCATCTGGCGCTCCACTTCTTCGTTGAACAAACCGGCTCCGGACATGCCTTTAGCGGAAAAAGGCAAAAAAGAATTCACGCAGATTCTGATCAACGATGCCCCCTATTTCGTTTACCGGTACGGTGTTGCCTGGGAGACACCCAGCGGCGACTATCCGCTAACTTTTTATGTGATCACCGATGCGGCGTTATTCGAAGCCCAGATTGAGCAGTATCGCGAGGATTTGTGGGGTCTGCTCGGCGTCATGGCGGTATTGTTGCTCGCCACGCAAATGTTAGTGTTACGCTGGGGGCTGCAACCGCTCCGCAAAGTTTCCACCGAACTCTCCGCGATCGAATCCGGGCAACAGGAAAGCGTCAAAGGCGCCTACCCGAGCGAATTGCAGCTGTTAACCGACAGCATCAACTCGTTAATCGCTCACGAACACAAACAGCAAAAGCGTTACCGCAACGGCCTGGCCGACTTGGCGCACAGTCTCAAAACGCCTTTAGCCGTGCTCCAGGGTGCGATCCACAGCGATGATGACGAAACCAGCCGGCGCAAGGCGATCCAGGAACAGATCGACCGCATCGACAACATTATTCAGTATCAACTCCGCCGCGCCGCCACGGCCGGCAGCTCTCCCGGCATGGGCATGATCGCGCTTCGTCCGCTGGCCGACAGAATCGTCAATACCGTAGCCAAAGCCTATCGCAATAAACAACCTGAAATATCGGTTCAGATTGACGACAGCATCGGACTACGGATTGACGAAGGCGATTTGATGGAATTACTCGGCAATCTGGTCGACAATGCATTCAAATGGTGCCGGCAACGCATTCAGCTTTCCGCCGCCTATCACGATCATCAAGTCGTCATTCAGGTAATCGACGACGGCCCCGGTATCCAGCCGGATCAAATCGCCAGAATACTGGAGCGCGGCGTGCGCGCCGATCAATCCACCCCCGGGCATGGCATCGGTCTCGCCATCGTGCGCGACATTGTCCAGGTCTACGGCGGGGAACTGGCCATTGAAAATCATCCGGCTGGCGGAGCCTGTATCACGCTGCGCCTGAAAAAAGCCAAATAACGGGTGGTGACCGGTGGCGCTCCTCAAAAAAATAAATCCATCAAGCTTTCAGCAACGTCCAGATGCCGATAACGATAAACCCGGCACCGGCGAGATAATGCAGGTATTTCGTACTGATATGCTCGGAAATGAAACCGCCCGCCAGCACACCGATCGCCGACGTGGCGATGAGCGCCAGTGATGCGCCGGCAAATACCGTCAGCTTACTGACTTCCTTATCGGCGGCAAACAACAGTGTAGCCAACTGTGTTTTATCGCCAAGTTCCGCGATGAAGACCGTGACGAAAACCGTTAATAAAATTTTGTATTCCATAAAAATACCTAAAGATTGATTGCATTGATTGAAGTGAATCCACATAAAATCATGTCATGCCTTGTGGTCGTCTTGAAGATATCATGCACCCGATCACAAAAACAGTGATAATGAGCAAGTAAGGTGTTCTTCAAGGTTAATCAGTAAGCACGACAGGAGTAATCATGATTAAAGCGTATGCAGCGTTTGAACCGGGTGGAAAACTACAGCCGTTCGAATACGATCCAGGACTGCTCGGCGATCACGACGTTGAGATTACCGTGGAGCATTGCGGTATCTGCCACAGCGATCTCAGCATGCTGCATAACGATTGGGGAATCACGCAATACCCCTTTGTGCCAGGACACGAAATCATCGGCACCATTGTGGCCAAAGGTGCTCACGTGTATAACCTGTCAATCGGTCAGCGCGTGGGTTTGGGTTGGCATGCCGGCTACTGCATGACCTGCCATAGTTGCCTATCCGGCGATCACAATTTGTGCGCGCAATCGGAATCCACCATCGTCGGACGTCATGGCGGATTCTCCGAAGCCGTTCGCGCTAAAGCAGCCAGCGTGGTGGCGCTGCCGGACAATCTTGACGCACAATCGGCGGGACCCTTGTTTTGCGGCGGTATCACGGTATTTAATCCGCTGGTGCAATATAACATTCCACCGACCGCAAAAGTAGCCGTCATCGGCATCGGCGGCCTTGGACATTTGGCATTGCAGTTCGCACGTGCATGGGGTTGCCATGTCACCGCTTTCACTTCCAGCGAAGATAAACAGCAAGAAGCCTTATCGCTAGGCGCGCACGCGGTGCTGAATACAAAAAATCCGGAAGAACTGGCTGCTGCCGCCAACCGCTTTGACTTGATCCTGGCAACCGTGAATGTGAAACTGGACTGGAATGCTTATCTCGCCACATTGCGCCCCAAAGGCCGCTTGCATTTTCTCGGTGTGCCGCTGGAACCGCTCGATATCAATGTTTTCCCGATGATCGCCAACCAATGCGACGTTTCCGGCTCTCCCGTCGGCAGCCCCGCCACCATCGCCACCATGCTGCAATTCGCAGAACAACACAAAATAGCCCCCATCGTTGAAAGTTTCCGTATGGATCAGGTCAACGAGGCACTCGCCAGGCTGGCAAGCGGCAAAGCGAAATACCGCATTGTGCTGCATAACCGGTAATTTCTTGGAATGCGAGCTTTCGACAGCTGATTTTACAAGCACGAACTGGAAGCCGTTCCAGTGTTGATAAGCTCCCGGTCTGAACAAAGAACCGAATCCGACGTTACCAACGTATCAATGACTTTTCCGATCGGCAAAAAAGTCTGATCGAAATAATGTGTATGCGCGCCTGCACCGGCACAAAATTCGGATTGCTGCCGCACACCTTCCACACGGAGTTTCTCAACAAAATCTCCCAGATTTGGCGCATACCGTTGAGGATCGCTTTCGGATTTCCACAGGTAGCGCCCGACATAATCACCGCTACAGTAACCGTTAATCCACGCGCTGACTCCAATGTCATGCGCAGATACGTTCCGCACCCAATCGTATAGATCCGGAAAGCGCAGACTATAAAGCTGCCGCAATGGCGAACCAACTGTTAGCAGATAGCGGGGAACTTGTTGTAATTCTCCAAGCCCCTGTTCCTCCCATCGCTTCTTACATGGCGCATCCAGATAGCGGAGCAAATCGGCGGTAATTACAGTCCCTTGGCTGTGTGCAACAAAAACAATACGCAGATAATTTTGCTGCTGCAATTCTCGCAGTAAAGCCAAATAACGCAACAGGATCAATCCACGTGGATTGCTTTTTAGAGGACGTTCTTTCAGCCAGTTATCAATATCGAGTGCGATATCAAGCGCTTTCTGCACACCAATAAAAATATTCTTCCGGAATAACGTAAAAATGGTGATAGAACCGACGAGAATAGCTCCAATCGAATCCGCAAGACCGTCGCCAAGTAAAAAACCTGGAAGATAGTTTTTTAGTAGATTCACGTATTCTGTGGGCAACAGTATTCCAATCGGAAGGAGAAACAAACTCATCAGCATCAGCCACATAGCAAGTTTTGATGCAGAAAATCCTCCATCCAGCCATAACCCCAGCCGAGTACTCTTTTGTTGTTCACTTTTATTACGCTTTGGAAAAAGCTCATACAGAATGCTTGACAATAAACTTATAACTATCAAGCTGATAGCAACCACAAGAACAATAAAGAAAATGTTGAACATAATGCCGCTATTGGCAGCCGAAAGCGCTATAATTTTTTCACGTGCAAAATCCGCAACATCGCTATCCACCCTAAACCAATCGACAAGAAACTGAGAACGATATTCAATATAATAAAGTATTGGTGAAGCAAGCAGCATCCCAGTGATCATTTTCCAAACTATGATAGTTACAATGAAAAATAAGCTTGCCGACACAATGTAACCGATCAAAGCAGTATGTACGGCCCGGAGCATCGTATCATCCCGACTGAATTTGCAAAAAATATAAATTGTCGAGCATAACGCCACACAAGTAAGTAACAACCAAATCAAGCCAAATAGAAAAACATATCTTTCCGATAACCCGATGATCGTGGGGATCAATAAATCAATTTCGTTCGTTTTGTCGGTTGAATTGGTTAAATAGAATACACTCGCAACCACCGCGCTACAGCAAAAAATAACGATAGCTGTAATAACCGGGGATGTCTTAAACATATGCTTCTCGGTACGTTCACGATGCTGTGCAAGCCGTTTTGCAAGCAGGGACGTCACTGCAATCAGCAATAACAAGGTTATCGAATAAAGCAGTACAAACGTAAGCCCCTGTGGGATCTCCAGAAAATAGCTACTGCATAGAGCACCTAGCGCGCTCGCAAACGAAATAACCGCACCCCACGCACCGTAACCCCCCCTTCCCTGGAATGCAAGCCGATAAAATACCGCGCCCCCGATCGTCAGCGCCGACAAAATCATCAAAGCGGGTTGCCAAAACTCTTGCGGACATAAAATCCACAAAGCTGGCAAGACAATGGCGGCAAAGCATAAATTTAAAACCGGCAAAAAGCTGGCGATAATGAATTCAATGACTGCAAAGCTGTATTTTAGGGGCTTCAGCTTCGCGCGCTCCTTTAGTTCTGGCTGGGTAAGCAATGCATGCTCGATTGTTTTCTTTCCTAATGAAGTCAAGTGAAACAACAACTGATACAGCTTGCCGAGTATCTGCATGACATTGCCTGATAATCGCGACTGATCCGCCCAGTACATTTCATAAACATCCACCACCCGCTTTTTCCCATTCTCATCCGTATGTTCACCTCGATGGCGGATTGTTGAATAGCGCGCCGCATCGCCTTGCGGCTCGGCATGACGAACCAGATAGTCAGTAAAAGCAATATCGATCGGTAATTTTTCTTCTTTCCGAGCTTCTTTCTCCTTTACATCCTGCATAAATGGAGAACGGCAATCACAAAACCCGGGGTTGGATTTCTCCGTTGAACGCTGATCTTGCGGACTCGAATGATTCTCCACCCTCAGTTCCAGCATTTCTTCTTTAAAGGTTGAGTACTCTGGCGAATTTGCTTGCTGTAATAAGGCCACAATCTCGCGGCCGATTTCATTTTCACGTTGATCACCGACCCCATGAACCGCGATTATCGCGACACTTTCACTGCTGCTATTTGCCGAATTCATTTTTTTCCTCACTTAGAAAACTACCCGCAGTATATTTAACAGGGCTTGCAAGCATTATCTATCAACGTTTACAAACCCTTATGAACAATACTCGCTCATATTTTCAAACAATCCAGCGAAAAACTCATGTACAAGATAATGCCTGCAAAATATCCGGATTGTTCTCGATACTGAAATTTGCGCGATCTTGCAATTTGGTCATCATGTTGATCACTTTATTATGATCATTGTTGGTGCATTTCGTAAGTTTGAGCGCCAATAAGTCTTCGAAATGCTCCTTGTCCTGTTCGCTGATAACCACTGCACTGTTGGTCCACTGTTTCAAGAATCTATTCAGCGCAATGGTTCGTTTAACTGCATCATTTGAGTTATTAAGGACTTTCAGTTGCTTGGTAAAGCCGTCTCTTACCTGTATTTTGTTAATTCCGGAAGACAAACCACTTAATACTTCGCCTGGTACCGGGGAAGTCAGTATCGGTGCGGATTGACTGTGCACCGAGTCTGAAAGCGCTT
>Ga0209573_1003671_pt1 | contig 16352 bp, 20 predicted proteins | sample TNRBio252014_DNA_FD_185870 | JGI IMG/M metagenome (GOLD analysis project Ga0209573, IMG submission 185870) | Wastewater treatment Type I Accumulibacter community from EBPR Bioreactor in Madison, WI, USA - TNR Reactor_6/25/2014_ DNA (SPAdes)... | ecosystem: Engineered > Bioreactor > EBPR >...
CTTGACCGGCGGGCCGACGCGCTACGTGCTGGCCACGTCCGGCCACATTCTCGGCATCATCAACCCACCCATCACACCGCCCAAGCGGCGCTACTGGGTCGGCGACGCCACTGGCCAGGGCGATGCGGAGGCGTGGCGGGAAAAAACCGAAAAAGCGTCCGGCTCCTGGTGGGAAGACTGGACGCGCTGGCTGGGCGAGCGCTGCGGGCCATTGGGACCGCCGCCGCCGTTCGGCAACGCCGACTACCCGCCCCTGGAAGCAGCGCCTGGACGGTATGTCTTAGAAAAGTGAAGGAAAAGCAATAGAGAAACCGGAGCGGCGCCGGGGACTGGGCTCCCACGCTGGAGCGTGGGAGCCAGACCAACGCTGGGGCTGGGAGCCAGACCAAGACCACAGACAATGGAGAAGCCTAGCGGAATCTGATGCTGGGATTCGCTTCGCTTCATCCCAACCTACACAATTCTTTGGCCTTTGGCCTTTAGCCTTTCGCCCGATTCGGGTTGCGCCATGACACCTCGACTCCGCCATCGTCGCGAGCCAGGATCCGGCACAGCACGAACAATAAATCCGACAGTCGGTTCAGATAGATTCGCACCGAATCGCCGACGTCCTCATCGCGCGCCAGCGACACCACCCGTCGCTCGGCGCGGCGACAAATGGCCCGCGCCATGTGGCAGTCGGCCGCCGCTCGCCCACCGCCCGGTAGAATAAACTCCTTGAGCGGCGGTAACTGCGCATTAAATTCGTTCAGCGCCGCCTCCAGTCGCGCCACGTCTTCCTCCCGCACTGCCTGGTAGCCGGGAATGCTCAATTCCCCACCCAGATCGAACAGTTTGTGCTGGGCCTCTTGCAGGCAGTCGTGAATGGTCTCGCGCAGATCATGCACTAACACCCGGCCGATGGCGCAGTTCAATTCATCCACCGCACCGATGGCTTCGATGCGCGGGCAGTCCTTGGCGACCCGTTCGCCATTACCTAGCCCGGTCGTGCCACCATCGCCGGTGCGGGTGTAGATTTTGGAAAGTCGGTTACCCATCGTCGTACCTCCAAGTCGGCTTTACTCGTCATAACCTCCGGTCGGGCGGCTGGTTAGGCCAACGCCCCTCGCCCCCGCCGGTGTTGCGGTCATCATACCCTACCCCCGTGGTCGCCCGCGCCGCACGGTGTGGCGCACCTCCTCGCTCCACAATCTTCCATCAGCCAGTGCTGATATTGATTTTTAAAATATATATTTTTTTCAATAAGTTAATTAAAAAAATCATTATGTTGGCCAATAATGGAAAATGTTCATAACATATTGAATTTATTAAATTATTTTTTAATTGGCTCCATGCTTTCGCAATAACCCTCTATTTTCTCTTGCGATTATTTCTTTTCCGAGAACCAGTCTCATTTATCGAAAATGAAAAATTTTTTTAACTTTTTGTTTTAGAACAACATTTCCATTTTTTGTCAAAAAAATAAATTTTTGTTTAACTTTTTGTTTTTAAACGTAAAAACTAAAAATAATCATTGATTAGAAAATTATTTCGAAGTTAAAAAAAATATTCATTTGCCAATTAGATACTTGCAAAACATTTTGCCGTCATGCTTTCATATTGCTGCATTGCTGTATTGCAGTATGTTCCTGCCATAGGCCAGTTACGTTGCAAACACTGCCTTGGGAACGTCAGGCGACACCGGAAACCGAGCTTGGCAGGCTTCGACCCGGAGTTGCTTAGGTCGGGTTCGCGGGGATCGGAGTCATCCGATCCGGGTTAGGAAAACCCCTCGCCGATGCGGGATACGAATCCATCGAGCACTATCAGTTCGTACTGATTAACGACGGAGGTCTCATGGAATTCACGGAATGCGTCAAGGACAGGCTTACTCTAACCCTTAAGTCAGGTCTGTTGTGCGCGGTCGTGCTGATGCCCGCCACAGCTCTGGCTCAATCGCTGGAGACAATCCGTGGCGAGGAGGCCACGAGCGTCACCAATGCCATGACGGTGGCCATGGCCGCCACCGAGCAACGCGGGGTAAACCTCATCCCCACCGATACCGCCAGCGCCGCCGCGTCGGCCCAACAGCGCAAGATCGCCCGTCTCAGCGGGCACATCCAAAGCCGCTATCAAATCCCGGACCATAAGGCGCAGCAGATTGTCGCCGCAGCGATGCGCAGCGGCGAAACGCACCAGGTGGAACCGGAACTCATTCTCGCCATCATCGCCGTGGAATCCACGTTCAAGGAGCGGGCTATCAGTCGGATGGGCGCCCGTGGCCTGATGCAGGTGATGCCCGGTTTTCATTCCGGTAAAATCCGGGAGATCGGCGGCAGCCACGCCTTGTTCGACCCCGCCAAGAACATCCATACCGGATCCCGGATTCTGGCGGACTACCTCGACAACCAATCCGGCAATCTCCGGCGGGCGCTGCTCAGCTACAACGGCAGCCTGCATCTACGCCGCTCGGCCTACCCCGACAAGGTCATGCGCGTCTACCGCGACCTGCGGCGGGTCACGGTCGAGGGCTAATCCTTCCACCCCAACCCTCCCCAGTCACGGAAGCGAGGGTTGGGGCCGCAGTACGGACAAAGGTTCTTCGTCACGAGTTCCGATCATTCATAATAATATGAGTGAATCCGACCACCCGTGCTGGAGCCCATGTCCCCTTCCCCACCCAATCCCGCCGTCCTGGCGACCCAACTGCCGATCGACCGGCCCCTGCCCCCCGTGGAACGCTGGCATCCACCGCTGAGCGGCGAGATGGATTTGCGCATCGCCCGCGATGGGACTTGGCTCCACGAAGGCGCGTCATTCCAGCGCGAGGCGCTGGTGCGACTGTTCGCCTCCATCCTGCGCCGCGACGAGGATGGCCACTATTATCTGGTCACTCCGGTGGAAAAATGGCGCATCCGGGTGGACGACGCGCCGTTTCTGGCGGTGCGGCTCGACGCGACCGGCCAGGGTCTCAATCAGATTCTCACCTTCGCCACCAACGTCGGCGATGTCGTCGTCGCCGGTCCCGAGCATCCGCTGACGGTCGAGTATCGGACGCCGGGCGGCGAACCCGCTCCCTATCTGCACGTGCGCGGCCGGCTGCGCGCCCTGCTGACCCGGGCGGTGTTCCTGGAACTGGTCGAACTGGGCGAGGAACGGCTAGCGGACCAAGGTCGCGATTACGGCGTGTGGAGCCAGGGCCGGTTCTTCAGCCTTGGTCGGCTGGACGACGAGGCCTGAGTCGTGGGTCGCTTCCCGTGGTCGTTGCTGCGCGCGCTCGTGCTGTTGCCCTCGCTCGCGCTGGTCCTGCTGATCCGCTTGCTCAAATGGCTGATCGCGCCGCCGGCCTTGCTGTTTCAGTTGCTGCTGGGAGTTCCGCTGGCGCTGCTCCGCATCCGCCAGCCCTTGCGGCCACGTTTCGTCCCGATCCAGGAGGCCGACCTGTCCGACGCCGCCTGGATCGAACTCACCGACGCCGCCGAGGCGCTGGCCGCCGATGGCTTCGTGCATTACGGCGATTTTCGCTGCGACGACCTGATCCAGAACGCGGTGTTGTGGCTACGCCTGCTGGGCCAGCCGGAACGGGGCATCGGCGCCATCGCCGCGCGGATCGAGATCGGCGGCGGCGCCCGCCCAGCGCACGGCTTCATCGAGTTTGCCACCGAATTTCGCGACGGTCGGGTGCTGGCCACCAACAATCTGAACCTGCCCTATAGTCTGCCGGCCCCGGACTATCTGGCCCGCCTGCAACTCAAGGACGTTTGGGATCCGCGAGCGCTGCATGTCCTGCACCGCGACCTGGTGGCCGCCCTGGGTCAGCCGGTCAGTCTGGCCAAGGTCGAACAGGCCATCCACGATCCCGCCGGCCTGCTGGCCGACAGTTACGCCCGGGAAATCCAGACCCTGATCGCCAGGGGCTGGCTACGGCCCGACGCGGCGGCGAGTACGGCCCGGCTCAGTCTGTGGGGCGCGATCGCGGGCGTCTGGCGCCAAGCCTGGCCGCTGGCCAGCCTGCATCTGCGCGCCGCCGACCGCCGCGCCCGCCGATTGCTGGCCGAGCACGGCCTCGACGCCGAAGCGTTCACCGGCGGCGCCCCCGGCATCGTGGTCGCTCGCCAGCCGCTGCCGACGCCCGGCGCCCCTGTCACGGCCCGCGCCGGCTACGAACCGGTTTTACCGCTCGCCCGGCGCACCGATCCCCAAGCCGTGCTGGAAGCCGTGGTGGTGGAACTGGATCGCGACGCCGCGGGCGCTCTGCTGATATTGGAATTTCGCTATTCGTTTCGCGGCTGCGCCGATCAAAACCAGCGGCGGATTCGCCGGCTGCATGGCTTCGATATCGTGCTCGACCCGGAGGCTGGCACGCTGGCGGTGACCGCCATGGAGCGGGAATTTGAGCAGGCAACCGATGCAACCGAATGGGCGGAGTTGACCGCCAGCACGCCGCTGGTTCCACTGGCGCTCGGCCCCTGGCTGTGCGATCTCGACCAAGCGTTGCCCGTGGCCTTGGTGGCGCTCGACGCCCAGGCGGGGACCGGACGCGCTGCGCTGGACTCGGCTTCGCTCTACGGCAACCAGGACGGTGCGCCTTACTGGCAGGTAGTCGCCTGGAATGGCGAGGACGATCCACCGTTGCACGTGATGGTGGATGCCCGCTCGGGCGTCGTTCTGCCGGATACCTGATCCCTTAACTTTAAAGAGAGGAGTCGCGTCATGGGAGGCTTTGCCACATTTGTCGTCGGACTGGCGGTTTTCGCCATCATCCTGATTTTCCTGGGCGTCAAATCGGTGCCCCAAGGCATGGAATACACGGTCGAGCGCTTCGGCCGCTACACCGAAACCCTGACGCCGGGATTGAACTTCATCGTCCCGGTGATCGACCGTATCGGTCGCAAAATCAATATGATGGAAACGGTGTTGGACGTGCCTTCGCAGGAGATCATCACCAAGGACAACGCCATCGTCCGAGTGGACGGCGTCGTGTTTTATCAGGTGCTGGACGCCGCCAAGGCGGCCTACGAGGTCAATCAATTGGAATTTGCCATCCTCCAACTGACCATGACCAATCTCCGCACGGTGATGGGATCGATGGATCTCGATGAACTGCTGTCCAAGCGCGACGAGATCAACACCCGTCTGCTGGTGGTGGTGGACGAGGCGACGACCCCGTGGGGGATGAAAGTGATCCGCATCGAGATCAAGGACATCGCCCCGCCCAAGGATCTGGTGGATTCCATGGCGCGGCAGATGAAGGCGGAACGCGACAAGCGGGCGTCGATCCTGACTGCCGAGGGCGAGCGGCAGGCTTCCATTCTGGCTGCCGAGGGCCAGAAGCAGGCGGCGATTCTGGAAGCGGAAGGCCGCAAGGAATCGGCGTCCCGCGATGCCGAAGCCCGCGAGCGGCTGGCCCAGGCCGAGGCGCGCGCCACCCTGATGCTGTCGGAAGCCATCGGCAAGGGCAACGTGCAGGCGATTAACTACTTCGTGGCGCAGAAATATGTCGAGGCGATAGCCAAACTGGCGGCGGCGCCGAACCAGAAGGTGCTGCTGATGCCGCTGGATACCTCCGGGCTGGTCGGCACCCTGGCCGGCGTCGCCGAACTGGCGCAGGAAGCCCTGAGCAAGACGGGAACGCGCTCATGAGCGGGTGGTTGCTGGAACCGGTCTATTGGAACTGGTGGGTGCTGGGGGTGGCGCTGATGGCGGCCGAAGCCCTCCTGCCCGGCTTCTTCTTCCTGTGGATGGGGGTGGCGGCGCTCGTGGTGGGGTTGGCGCTGACCGTGCTGCCGGATCTGGGCTGGACGTATCAGGTCCTGCTGTTCGCCGTGCTATCGGTCGGCTCCATCGTCGCCTGGCAAATCCGGCTGCGGCGGCATCCCACGCAAACCGCCGATCCCCTGCTCAACCGGCGTGGTCACCAGTACGTCGGCCGGGTGTTCACCCTGGACGCGCCGGTGGTCAACGGCTACGGCAAGATCCGGGTGGACGACAGCACCTGGAAAGTGGTGGTGGACCAGGATTGCCCGCCGGGAACCCGGTTGCGGATCGTCGGGGTGGACGGGGTAATGCTCAGGGGTACGGTGGAAAGTCCGCCGGCAACGGGGGGTTGATGCGCGACATCATCCAGTTAACCACTCAGCGCCGCGAGGAACTGGTGGACATCACCGCGCGGGTGGCCGCCATCGTCAAGGCCAGCGGCGTGCGCCAGGGCGTGGTGGCGATCTACGCCCAAGGCGCGACCGCCGCGCTCATGATCCAGGAAAACTGGGACGAGAGCGTGCAAACCGACGTCATCCACCTGCTGCGCCAACTGATCCCGCGCGGGGTCTGGCTGCACGACCAGCAGGACGGCAACGGCGACGCCCATCTCAAGGCCGGCTTGGTGGGGCCGTCGGAAACCATTCCGATTATCGACGGCGAACTGGGCCTGTCGCGCTGGCAAAATATCTTCTTCTGCGAATTCGACGGCCCCCGGCGGGATCGGCGGGTGATTTGCACCGTACTGGCGGATCGCTAATCCGCCAGCGCCTCCCGAATTCGCACCGCCAGCACCTTCAGTTCCTCGATTTTGGCGGGCGCGCGGCCGTGGGCGCCGGTGCGCTGCCCCTCCCGCATCGGCACGATATGCACATGATAGTGCGGCACGGTCTGACCGGCGGCGGCGCCGTTGAACTGGCCGATGCGCAGGCCGTCGGGGGCCAGCGATTTTTGTACTGCGCGGGCGACGCGCTGAACGGTCACGGCCACCGCCAGCAGATCGGGTTCGGCGATTTCCAGCAGATCGGGCGCGTGCGCCTTGGAAATGACCAGGGCATGGCCGGGACTGGCCGGCTGAATGTCCATGAAGGTCAGCGTGCGCTCATCCTCGTGAACCTTGACCGCTGGGATTTCGCCCCGGACGATCTTGCAGAAAATGCACTGGGCGGATTCAGACATGACAGAGACTCCCTGAACAGCGAAATTTGGTTTGCGGTAAAGCGCGTCGGCCCCGGAGTTTTCGAGCAACGGCGGGCGCCGGCGCAGGAACAATCATTTCAATTTCTGATGGATCTCGATCAGCTTCGCCTCCTCGCCCATCACCACCAGCACATCGTCCTTCGCCAACGGGTAATCGGCGGCGGGAACGAAGGGGGCGGCCTTTTCCACCGCCGGCTTGATGGCCAGCAGATGCACGTGGTAACGGTCGAGCAATTCCAGGTCCGCCACCCTCTGCCCTATCAAGCTGGACGGCGTCCGCAAGGTCAGCGCGAAATAGCCATCGCCCAGCGTCATCGCATCCAGCAGCTTCGAGCGGGAATAGTGAAGCAGATGGGCGGTCTTGACCGCGCTTTCCCGCTCCGGCTGCACCACGTCGCTGGCGCCGATCAAGGTTAGAATTTTGCCCTGATCGGCGTTGGCCACCTTGACCAGCACCCGGGGGATGCCCAGTTCCCGCAGGTAGTGCGTCAGCAGCACGCTGGTCTCGAATCGCTCGCCCACGTCCACCGCCACCACGTCCATGTGCCGGATGCCCAGGTCCTTGAGCGCCTCGCGGTCGGCCACGTCAGCGACCATCGCCTTGCCGACATGACGCATGATGTCCTGGACCTTGTCCGCGTTCCGATCCACCGCCATCACCTCATCGCCCAGTTCGCTCAGGGTGCGGGCCAGATGAAAGCCAAAATCCTCCAATCCCAATACCGCGATGCGCATCGTCGCTCCTCATACTCCGGCTAACCAATCATGACCTGCTCTTCCGCGTAGGCGACCGCTGGACGGTGTTTCTGCTGGGCGATGGCGATGGCGATGGTCAGCGGTCCCAGCCGTCCAACAAACATCAGCAGCATAATCAGCACCTTGCCGCCCTCGTTTAATTGTGGAGTAATGCCGGTGGACAAGCCTACCGTGCCCAGCGCCGACACCACCTCGAACAGCAGGCCCAGCGACCATTCGACCGCACGGGGATGGAACGAACCGCTCACCTGCACGGCGGACAGCAGGATGACTCCAACGATAACGATAATAAACGCCAGCGCCACCACCCAGGTCGCCTTGGCGATATTGGCCTCCGGCACGCTGCGGTTGAACAGCCGCACTCCCCGTTCACCGCGATACCGCGCCCGCGCCAGGGCCAGCAGGACGCCCAGGGTGGTCGCCTTGACTCCCCCAGCGGTCGAACCGGGACAGCCCCCGATCAGCATCAGCACGAGGGTAAAATACAGAGTCGCCGCCGTCACCTGAGCATAGTCCACGGTATTGAACCCGGCGGTGCGGGGCGTGACCGAGGCGAACCAACCGACGAGCAGCGTTTCCTGGAGACTCATGCCCACCAGGAGATTGGCGCGCTCAAGCAGGATGAATCCCACCATCCCCACCAGCAACAGCGCCCCGGTCATGGTCAGCGCCACCTTGGTGTGCAGGCTGAGCGGGGTCCGTTGTCGCCGCAACCGCCGCCGCGACCAGCGCGCCAGTTCCGCCAGCACCGCGAACCCCAACCCGCCGAGGATGATCAGCAGCGAAATCGGCAGCACGATGCCGATGTTGGCCCGGTCCGCCATCAGGTTGTCGGGCCGCAGTCCGAAACCGGCGTTGCAAAACGCGCTGATCGCGTGAAACACCGAAACCCAGGCGGCCTGTTCCAGGGGCAACCGCTGGCTCTCGGTCAGAAACAGCACGACGGCGCCCAGCGCCTCAATGGTCAGCGTCCACAGGAACACCAAGCGCAGCAAGGCTCCCAGGCCGAGGCGATGGCTGGTGAAAAAGCTGTCTTGAACCGCATCGCTGCTGGACAGCGAGATGTCCTGGCCGATCAACAATAACAAGGTGCTCGACAAGGTCATGATGCCCAAACCGCCGATTTGCACCAACCCCAGTAAAACGGCTTGGCCAAAGCCGCTCAACACGCCGCCGGGGTCCACCACCGCCAGTCCGGTCACGCACACCGCGCTGGTAGCCATGAACAGGGCGTCGACGAAGGCGAGCGGAGAACCGGTGCTGGCGAGAGGCAGGGCCAACAGCGCGGCGCCGACGAGAATGGCGGCGGCGAAGCTGACAACCAGCAGGCGGGCGGGATGGCGGATCAGACGGATCAAGAAGCTGGCGCTCGGAAAAGTCTTGTTGGCGTATGGCTTATCACAGTTTAGCAGCACCCGGCAGCGCGATCCCCAGTGACTTGCTCAGCCGGGATCGAGGATCAGCGTCAGCTCCGGATCAAACGCCGGGTTTTCGTTCACCCCCTCCTTGGCATAGCCGCGTGGATTGCAGACGACGCGAGTCCCGTTCACGGCATAATCGAAACTGTCGTGGGTATGGCCATGAATCCACAACGCGACACGATGACCGTCCAGCAAATACTCTGCGTCGGACACGAAACAGGCATTCAGCGGCAAGCCCGCGAACCGTGGATGAATGCTTCGAGGCGAAGGGGCATGGTGCGTGATGATCACGGTCGGTCCTAAAAACGGCTCAGCCAACCGGGCTTCGAGCCAGGAGCGATGACGGCTGAACAGCGCCGCCGCGTCAGCGGGCGAAAACAGGGTATCCGACGTTTCGTCCAGACGGATGCGGCTGAAATCGCGCACGAAGGCGCACGCCTGCGCGATGGCCCACTCGCGCTGCTCGCCCAGACCCAACAGCATGAAATCGGTCCACAGGGTTGCGCCGAGAAAGCGCACACCGCCCATCGCGACTTCGTCGCAATCCAGCACCCGAATGCCCGTACCCGAGCTGAACCGTTTTAGTTCCCGCGCCGCCCCGGCGATGCAACCGCCGTAGAACTCGTGGTTGCCGATGACATAGAAAACGGGTTGGGCGAAGCTCGACGCCCAGGCGATGGCTTCCCTCGGACGCGCGATGTCCCCCGCCAGGATCACGACATCCGCATCGGTTCGCGGCGCTTCCAGACTGCCAACGCTCAGGTGCAGATCGGAAAGAACATGCAGCTTCATACCGCTGGATTCCCTCGAGTGTTGGCTAGCGTTCGACCGCGCGGATTTCCATGCGCAGGTCCTCCTTGCCTTTCTTCTCCTGCATGATGCGCACCGGCAGGTATTGCAGGTCGGGCGCGACCCAGAAGGTGGTCATCCGGGTTTTGCCGGGCGTGTACTGGTTGATCAGGACGGTGTTCAGCTTGCCGAGCGGGGTATCCAGGACTTCCCGACCCTGGTTGCGGATCTGGTAAGTCTTGATCTCAGTTTTGTCCACCAGGCTGTATTGGCTGGGCGCCCGACCGCGTTGCAAATCCCCCATTACCACCAATTGCAGGCTGAGCGGATCCACCACGCCGGGCGCCAGCGGCAGGGTCGCCTGGTCCGCGTTGTGGCGGGCCTGGACTTGGCCGGTGGACCAATCAAACCGCAGTTGCATGTGATCGGATTTCCGGCCGGTATCCAACAGCCGTTCATACTGGCTGGGCCGGACCGCGCCATCGCGGATTTCGCCGCTGACCTGCTCGTGAATGCGACCGGACGCCAGCAGCGCGACCAAACCGTTGGGACGCACGTCGGACGTCATCCGGTAGGCTCCCGTCCCGACGGCGGTCAAGGTGACGACCGCCTCGCCGATGGAAAAACCGGAGGCGTAGACCTCGTAGCGGGCCTGATAGGGAGCGACGGGCAAGCCGTCGGCGGCGGTCGCCAACGGACTCAGCACCCATGCGCTGGCGAGCGCGACAGCGCGGCAAAGAGATTTCATGCGGCGGTTCGTCCTCGCCGGCGCAGGGCCGGCTAACGCTTCAGGGAGCAACGACGCGCATGATAGAACATTCCAGGCGGCGGGGGGCAACAGGCCGTCTGGCTGGGGGATGGGTTCAGGCTTGCAGTTGAGCGAGTTGGCCGCGGCGTTCTTGAAGCAGCGTTTCGTAGGCGCGGCTGAGCGCGTGTTCGTAGGCGCAATCGCCCTGCTCGCCCATCTCGTTCAGGCGCGTCTCGAAAAAGGCGATTTCCTGACGCAGATAGTCCACGGTCCGGTAATCGGCCAAGAGATGGCCATGATTGAGGTAGCGGGCGCCGAGTGCAAGATTCGGGTACATGGGTCTGCTCTCTTTGGTTCTCTATTTTCCCATGCTGAAGCGTAGGCCGGGCCGGTGAATGTTGCATGACGCCCGCGTTAAAATCGTGTGTCACCCGGTTTTGAAGCGCATGGACAAGTCCACGGCGCGCACGTCCTTGGTCAAGCCACCGATGGAGATGTAGTCCACGCCGGTTTCGGCGATGGCGCGGACGGTGTCGAAATTGACGTTGCCGGAGGCTTCCAGCTTGACTTGTCTGTTAGTGATGTTCACGGCCTCGGCCAGGGTCGCCAAATCGAAATTATCCAGCATCACGATGTCGGGCCGGGCGGCCAGCGCTTCTTCCAACTCGGCCAGATTCTCCACTTCCACCTCGACCGTAACGCCGGGATGCAGGCGGCGGGCCGTGGCGATGGCGTTGGTGATCGAGCCGGCGGCCATGATGTGGTTTTCCTTGATCAGCACGGCGTCGAACAAGCCGATGCGGTGATTTTGGCAGCCGCCGCAGCGCACCGCGTACTTCTGCGCTAACCGCAGGCCCGGCAGGGTCTTGCGGGTGTCGAGAATGGTCGCGCCGGTGCCGGCCACGAGATCGGCGTAACGGCGGGCCAGCGTGGCGGTGCCGGACAGGGCTTGCAGGAAATTCAGCGCGGTGCGCTCGCCGGTCAGCATGGCGCGGGCCGGACCGCGCAGGGTGCAAAGCAGTTGGTCCGGTTCGACCCGGTCGCCGTCGGTCGCCCGCCACTCGATGTGGATGCGCGGGTCCAGTTGATGGAACACGGCGTCGAACCAGGCGGTTCCACACAGCACGGCGTGTTCGCGGCTGACGACGGCAGCCTCGGCCTGGGCGGCTTCCGGGATCAGGGCGGCGGTCAGATCGCCGCCGCCGACATCCTCGGCCAGCGCCAGGGCAACGGCGGGATTGGGATCGGGCAGGGTCATGGCGGTTCCTCGGCATGGAGCTACGGGCGGCCAATATACACGCACGCGCATCGCGCCGTAATCAGGCTGGCGCGCGGTCCTTGATGGATGGCGAATCGCCAGCCTCGGTACATGGCCTCTAAAAATCCAGCGGACTTTTCGCTTCCTTCAGCGTGATGCTGCGCACCGTATGCGTGTAAATCATCGTGGTGCGCACGTCGCTGTGCCCCAGCAATTCCTGAATAGTGCGAATATCGTAGTTGGCTTGCAGCAAGTGACTGGCGAAGCTGTAGCGAAAGGTATGCGCGGAGGCCCGCTTGGGAATCCGGGTTCTCCGCATCGCCTCCTTGATCGCCTTTTGCACGAGGGTCTCGTGCAAATGATAACGCCGATACTCGTCGGCATCGGGCACGCGGGTCAGCGTCTTGGCCGGAAACAACCACTGCCATATTAGTTCCTGGGCCGCCCGCGGGTATTTCTCCCCCAGCGCGGCGGGTAAAAAGATCCCGGCGTAGCCGGCGGCCAGGTCCGCCTCATGCCCCCGCGCGACACGGTCCAGTTGTGCTTGCAGTTCAGGGACCAGCACCTCCGGCAATGGCGCCGTGCGATCCTTTTGCCCTTTGCCGTCGTGTACGGTCAACACCCTCATCGCAAAGTTCAAGTCTTGCACCCGCAGTTTCAAACACTCGAACAGTCGCAAGCCACACCCATACAGTAACTTCACCACCAGCGCGTAGGGTTCAGGGGGAATAATGCCGGACCTTGATCGCCGAGGTCAGTCCATCATAGACCCACACCCAACTGGCCCCGGTCAATTTGAGTTCAGCCGAATCGGTTTTGTCATTGTGGGAAGGCGTTTGGACTGGGTTCGCAGGCACGCCCGGCACCCTAACAATGGCTTTCTTTTCTTGCGGGACAGGCGGTGGCATAGCAGGGGAAACGTTTCGAGTCTCGATACCCTGTGGGGTGGCAATCTCCTTCGGAGAAGGCGGCCCGGCGGCGGATGGTGAGGCTATCTCCCAATAAAGCATCACGGCGTGCCCGGCCTGTTGGCATAAAGATTCCGGCTGGTGCTTGGCCCGCAATTTTTCCTGAAAAGCAGGCAAACCCAGTCGATCCACCGACGAGAAGCTATACTTGTCACAGAAGTCGAGGTAGTAGCGCAGCCACTTGTGATAGTGAGGACGCTGCCCGGTCATCACGTTCCGCTGCGTCAACTGCGCTTCGTAGCGCCGAGCGAGTTCCGAGGGGACAGCGAGCATGTCGGGATTTCCAGGGTTGCAAGGCTTGCGATGAATGATATACTGCTGATAAAGGCTAACAAGATCAAAGGATTCTTGTCAACCTTGGCGGATCTTTGTAGATAGGCGGAAACTACATAATCACTTGTTAGCCGCTCCGCCAATTTCAAATTGCTTTTATAGAGTGCAAGCCCTTAGCAGAGAGAAACATAAAATATGCCAATCCAAGACACCCAATCGCTATGCGTAGTCCTAAACAATCAACATCAAAATCGCATTGACGACTTCCTGCAAATTCACTGCAATGAACCCGGACGCACAGTATTATTTCAACCTTATACCGAAAGTCATCTACGGCAAGTACATGACTTACTTAAGAACTCGAGCGAGCCAGTCCCCGTCTTCTTTGTAGTTGGGAATTTTGGGGAATTTGCCAGCACAGTAGGTTTATTACACTCGCTTGAGTATAGAGACGAGATCAGACCAGAAAGAAAGCAGGAATTAAGCCAATGGGCATCCCAGTTCGACCAGCCTTCAGTCTATGCGCTGAATATCTTGTCTGTGACTAACCTGATACCATTTAGGAAGAGTCTTTCTTTAGCGCATTTTATGAAGAAGAGCGATGATCTAGCGTTAGAACCGGGTAGGTGGCCGGCAAGTATTTGTTATATACCACCACTAACCAAATTGCTTGAAGCCTTGTGAAGAAATCTGTCAGGCAATTTGCAATGCCTGTTTCAAATGGTTACGCGGCTAACACCGCGTGCAGGCGACTCGTGTTCCGTTTCGCTCCACGCGAGCGCCTGACGCTGCCCGTTAGGCATTCTCATGAATAAATCATGGAGAAAAGGATGATGGTTATGCGACGGGTGTGTTTCGTTATCGGGTTGGTTTTCGCTGGAAATCTTGCGTGTGAGCAATTGACCGAGGAGCAGCGAGCGGTTAATACGGTGCTATTGGTCTCCGCTTATATGGATCAGTGCATTCGCGCAGATGAATTGTTGCGTACCTCGTGCGCTCGAGTGAAACAGCATCTTTCAGAAAATAACAAGAAGTATTGTCAATTGCCGACAGAGTCGTTTGAGAAGAGAACTACCCAAAAATATCGCGCTTTTCAGGAGTCATATCGTGCGGAAATCGGGAACAACAAGGCGAAGGTTGACGCAGTTGTACGGAAATCACAGCAGACGTTCGAAAACCAATTTGCCCAGTTACGCGCGGGAAAGATATCGATGCCAGATCTGGAGTTACAACATAGAATATTGGATGACACATGCTCTACCGTTGAGCGGGAGTGGCTTTCTTCAACGAGAACGGGGCGATAAATCGCACGGCTTTGAAATTAAAAAGCAAAATAGGGCAAAATAGGGGACAGACCACGTTTTTTCAGACGAAGTAAAAGGTTAGGCTCAATTCATCTGGATAGGTCGAGCAACCGCTTTATCTTTCCCGACATTTCTAGTACAAGATTTGTATGAAATTTACTTTGGGATCAAACTAAAATAACAATCAACCGCCAAAAGCATGGCGTTGACTTCAATGAGGCAACCACTGTGTTTGGCGATCCTTTGGCAGGAACCTTTCCTGATTTCGACTATTCTATTGGGGAATCGCGTTTAATTACTGTTGGCGTGTCATGCGCTGGAAGATTGTTGGTAGTGTCTCACACTGGAAGCACGGATGAAGTCCGCATAATCAGCGCCAGACCCTCTACTGCTCATGAGCGAAAAAAGTATGAATCCTGAAGAACTTGAAGATGATTTGCGCCCAGAATACGATTTTGATTTCTCCAAGGCGGTGCGGGGTAAATATTACCGACAGTACCTTGAAAGCACGAATGTCGTTGTCCTCGATCCTGATGTTGCCGCCGCCTTCCGTAACGCCGAGGCGGTTAATTAAGCGTTGCGGGCCATGCTTCAATTCGCTGAGCAAACATCTAACTTAACAGGCCGCCTCGTCCGCCATAGACCGGATGAAACGGGTGAAATTCGGGCGTAACTCAGCAAAGGGGTCAGGCTCGATTTATCGAAGCGCTCGCTTGTGATTGATTGGTTGGTTACCATTATAGTCTGTCCAATTGAGTTTAGTACATAAATTTGATTCCAACCATATGATTTATAACAACTAATTTTAAATTAGCTGGTAGTGATGTATAGATCATAATTTGGACAGACTATACCATTCTTGTTGGAGAAATCTGATGGCCAATTTCTGTAGCGTCCCAAAGGAAGAACGGATCATGGAACTCACGGTTCAAAACTCGATGGACCCGGGGGCAAATTCCGTCACGATCGGCCTGTGGGGATACCTGGATTTCCAAGGCCGGGAGTTGTCGATAGCTAGGTCGCCGTATGTCAACGTGACGAAAGGAGCAATCAAAGGGAATGTGCGCTTGTACGAGATATCGAGCTATCATCCAGGCCGGTGGACGATTGAAGCGACGACACAAGATGGTGGCGTTTGGGACAAGCTCACGGTGATCGTGAAACCGCGTCGTGTCGAAGGGAGCACTTATACAGACAGCCCGAACGAGGTCGTAACCAGGCGAACGACTCCCACACCACGCGAAGTCGTTGCAATGTTGAAACTGACCTGGCCTGATCTCACCAAAAACGGCGCCCGGACCTTGACGGCTCAGTTTATGGCCGAGACAGGAGCCGGCAAGCATTGTTACAACTGGAATCTCGGTAACGTAAAGTCCGGGCCGGACGAGTTGCATATGTATCTCCGTGGAGTGTGGGAGGTTGTTAGCCCGTCGGGTGCTCAGACGCAGGTTTCCAGCGTGAACGGCAAAGCGCATATTGCCACGGCTGAGGAAATCCAGAAGAACGGTTGGGGGTGTCCGCCCGGCCAATCGATCGTCGTATTCGATCCACCACACCCTCAATGTCGTTTTCGTGCCTACAATTCGCTTCAAGAGGGGGCCCAACGTTGGTTGAGTCATCATCGAAGGATTGCCATGCAGAATTCCAGCTTCGTAACCCGCTTGAATGAGGGTGACACGGCAGCCGTGGCACACGCGTTAAAAGTCGCCGGCTATTACACGGCGAGTGAGGCAGATTATGCCCGTGGGATGGCGGGCCACAAGACGCTGATTGACCGGGAATTGGGGCCGCTCTGAGACGAAGGATGCGCTAACGGTGTCAGGAACCGTTGTTTCCCACCCCGACAGGCTGAAAGTCAAAGCAAACACAGCCCAACAAGCGATTCAAGCGGACCCGAAT
>Ga0209573_1003672_pt1 | contig 16351 bp, 10 predicted proteins | sample TNRBio252014_DNA_FD_185870 | JGI IMG/M metagenome (GOLD analysis project Ga0209573, IMG submission 185870) | Wastewater treatment Type I Accumulibacter community from EBPR Bioreactor in Madison, WI, USA - TNR Reactor_6/25/2014_ DNA (SPAdes)... | ecosystem: Engineered > Bioreactor > EBPR >...
GCCGTCGCGCGCACGGACGTGCGTTCGAAGCCCACGACCCGTGGCAGAATCCGCCGCCAACCGCGAATGGAGAGAACACTGCCCACACGACGGCCCGCCGTCGAAGCGTTCCGTGCACCCTCCGGACAGGAGACCCCCTGAGCATCACCCGGCGGGAGTCCGTCCTCGAGACGGTCCTGAGGATCCAGCCCGGGGAGGGGGCCCGCGTCGGGCTCATGCTCGCCTTCTCCCTCCTCGCGGTCGGGGGCGTGGTCATCACCGGCCAGGTCGTGGGCCGCTCGCTCTTCCTGAGCGCGCTCCCCCCCTGGGCGATCCCGTTCCGCTTCCTCCTCCCGCCCCTGGCGCTCGTTGCGGCTGTGGCGCTCCACGGGCGGGCGGCCCGGCGCCTGACACCCCGGCAGCTCGTCACGGCCACGTTCGGGCCGATCGTTGCGTTCGTCGTCCTCGCGCGGATCCTCATGCCGACGCCGGTGGGCGAGACCCTCGGCTTCCTCCTGACGCTCGCGGTGATGCTCGACGCGGCCGGGAACGTCGTGATGATCGTCTTCTGGACGATCGCCGGCGACGTGTTCGACGCTCGCGAAGCCAAGCGGCTCTTCGGAGTCATCTCCGGCGGGAGCGTCGTCGCCAACGTCGCCTTCGGCCTCTTCCTCGGCCGGCTCGCGGCCGCGGTTCGCGCCGCCGACCTTCTGCTGGTCGTCGTCCTCGCGGTCCTCGGCTGCTGGGCGATCGTCCAGAGGCTGACGACGCTCCACGCGCGCCCGGAGCCCGCGTCCACCTCCCGGGACACCGGCCCCGCCGAGACCACGAGCGAGGGGTTCGTCGCCGATCTGCGGGCCGTCCTCTCCTCGCCGCTGACGCGCACGCTCGGGGCGGCCCTCGTCGTCGTCGCCCTCGTCGGGACGATCGCCGACTACCAGCTCGACCTGACGCTGAAATCCGTCTACGGCGCGGACGCGAAGGGGATGGTCGGGTTCCTCTCGAACTTCCGGGTCGTGGCCGGCGTCGTCGGGCTCGTCGTCCAGTTCGCCGTCGCGGGGCGTCTCATGGAGCGCTGGGGCGTCCTCGCCGCCCTTCTCGTCCTCCCCGCCTCCGTCGCGCTCGGCGGCGTCGCAGGGCTCGTCACCGGTGGCGCTCTCTGGGCGATCTCCCTCCCCCGCGCCGCGGACATCTCCTTCAAGTACACCCTCAACGACTCCGCGTTCAACCTTCTCTATCTTCCGCTCACGTCGCGGCAGCGCGCCCGGGCGAAGGCCGTGGTGGACGGCACCCTCAAGCCGGTGCTCGCCGTCCTCCTCGGCCTCGCGTTCCTCGGCGTGAGCCGGACCGGGAGCACGCACGTCCTCCCGTGGACGGTACCGCTCCTCCTCCTCGCGGGGATCTGGATCGCACTCCTCTTCCGCGCCACGAGGCACTACGTGGACGCCCTCTCGGCGAGCCTCGTGATGAGGCGGCTCGACCTCGGGCGGGGCTCCGTCGACCTCTCGGACGAGACGAGCGCACGCGTCCTCAGGACGGCCCTCGGGGAGAGCGACGGCCTGCGCGTCCTCCACACGCTCTCGGTCGCGCGAGCCGCCACCGGGTCGGACTGGTCGGATCTCGTGGCCCCCCTGACGTCGCACCCCGATCCCGAGGTCCGCGCCGAGGCCGCGTCCTATCTCGCCGAGCGCGGGGCGTCCCGCCATGCGGAACGTCTCCGGGCCCTGATGGCCGATTCCGCCGAGTCGACCCGCGCCGCGGCCATCGCGGCTTACTGCCGGCTGTCGGGGGCGGACGCCGTCCCCGTCGTCGTCCCCCTGCTCCATGACGCGAGCCTCTCGACGCGAGGCTCGGCCATCGTCGCGCTCATCCGGCACGGCGGTCTCGGCGGTCTCCTCCACGCCGGCCGGCCGCTCCAGGACCTCCTCGTATCCCCGGACGCCGCAGAGCGAACGCAGGGCGCCGGGATCCTCGGCGAGCTCGCCGTTCCCGGCTTCTTCCACCCGATCCAGGACCTGCTCCAGGACCCGGTGCCGTCCGTGCGCGCCGCGGCCCTCCGGGCCGCCCGGAGCGTCGCGGCGCCCGAGCTCGTCCCCGCGCTCCGGAAGGCGCTGGACGAGTCGTCCTCCCGCGCCGGCGCCGTGAGGGCCCTCATCGCGAGCACGGCGGCGGACCCGCAGCGCCTCGCCGGGATCGCGCTCGACCCGTCGCTGGCGGCCCCGGCGCGCGCCGCGCTCGTGAGGGCTCTCGGCAAGGCAGGCCCTGCCGCGTCGGCGTTCCTCCCGGACTTCGCCTTCGACGGGGAGGAAAGGGTCCGGGCGGCCGCGTACGCATCGATGCTCGACCTCCGCGCGAACGGTCACTCGCCCGCGCTCGAGCAGGAGCGCCTGCGCGGGCAGCTTCGAGAGGAGATCCGCTCCGCATTCGAGAGGCGCGGGGCGCTTGCGGACCTCGAGAAGGACTCGGCGCACCCCCTGCTCCTGGACGCGCTCGCCGCAGGGATTCAACGGGACCAGGACCGTGTCCTCGCGGTCGTCGCGCTCCTCTACCCGCGTCTCGCCCTCGAGCCCCTCCGGCAGGCGATGAGCCAGGCGGACGCGCGCCTGCGGGCGAACGCCATCGAGCTGATCGAGAACGTCGCCCAGGCCGAGAAGGACGTCCTCGTGCCGTACGTCGGCGGCTCGGCGTCCGAGCGCCAGGAGGCCGCGCGGCTCCTCGGCGTCACGAGCCAGGCCCCGCACGCGCACGTCGAGAGGCTCCTCGGGAGCCGGGATTCGTGGATCCGCCTCTGTGCCCTCGCGTCGGCGGGCCGCTCCTCTCACGCGGGACTCCGGTCCCGGATCGAAGCCGAGCTCTCGTCGCCGGACCCGCTCTTCCGGGAAACGGCGCGTCACGCTCTCGGGACGCCGGCCCTGGGGGCCGGCAAGCCCATGGAAGGAGAAAGCCGGATGCCGCTGGCGCCGCTCGAGAAGGTCCTGTTTCTCAAGCAGGTCTCGCTCTTCCGGGAGATCCCCGCCGAGGACGTGGCCGCCCTCCTTCCGATCGCCGAGGAGGTCTCCTTCCAGGCCGGTGACGCGGTGATCAGGGAAGGAGATACCGGAGACGCCCTCTACCTCATCGTGGAAGGCACGATCAGCATCTCCGCCGGTGGAGTTCCGACGGGGAAGCGCCTCGGCTCGCGGGACGTGATCGGGGAGCTTTCGATCCTGACGGGCGATCCCCGTTCCGTGACCTGCACGGCAGAGAGCGAGGTCCTCGCCCTCCGGATCCACCGCGAACCTTTCTGGCAGCTCATGCGGGAGAGGCCGGAGGTGCCCGTCGGGCTCGTCAAGATCCTCACGGGCTACCTGAAGAAATGACCCATCCGGAGAAGCGGCAGATGAGACATCCGAACGTCCCTCCCCTCCTGCTGTCCGCCGTGACCGCCTTCACCCTCTCGGGCTGCGTCCCCCACGGCGCACTCTCGAGCCGCGCCGTCGACTACAACACGGCGGCCGAGATCGCCCGGAACGAGATGCTCCTCATGAACGTCCTGCGGGCGCGGGACCGCAAGCCCATGGTTTTCACGGGTCTCTCACGCATCACCGGGAGCGTCCGGGCGGAGTCGCGGATCGGCGCGGCGGCGTCGACCGGCTCGGCGGCCCCGGACGTTCAGGCCTTCTCGCCGAGCTTCGGCTTCACCGACTCGCCCACCTTCGACGTTGCGGTCCTGGACTCGCAGGAGTTCACGCGCGGCATCATGACCCCCGTCGGAACCGAGATCCTCGAGTACTTCTGGGACCAGGGCTACAACCGGGAGGTCCTCCTCTACCTCGTCGTCGACCGGGTCGAGCTGGAGTGCCCGGTATCGGGAGGCGCGCTGCCCGCAGTTCTCGAGAACGACCCCACGGAACCCTCGTTCGCGGCGTTCGGTTCGCTCGTCGCCGACCTCGCCGACACGGGCCGCTGGGAGTTCGACGACTTCCGCACCGAGAAGATCGGCCCGCCCGTGGACGCCGCAGAGGCCCGGCGCCTCCCGACCCTCGTGCAGATGGCGGCCTCGCCCCTCCGGCTGCGGCCCGTCGGAGACGGGACGTTCCAGCTCGAGAAAACGTCCACGAAGCTGAGGCTCGCGGTTTCCGGGTCAGGGACGTGCGGGAAGCAGGACCGCGTCGAGCTCCGGCTCTATGACTCCCGGGCAGCCCTCGAGGCAGCGGCCAGGCTCGCCCCCGGGGAGCCCCGTGGGCGGCTCGTCATGCGCTCGCCCCAGTCGATCCTCCACTACCTCGGGGAGCTGGCCCGTCCGGAGCGGGAGGTCGTCATCCGCCCGCGGCGTCCGGACCAGCCGGCATCCGAGCGCCGCCTCTTCGCCGTCCGGCCGGCAGGCGCGTGCTCCGGGAGCGAGGTGAACGTCCGCTACGACGGCGGGAAGTGGGCGATTCCGCGCGGGACGGCCGAGTGCGACGCGGGCCGCTCCATGCAGTCGCTCGCGATCACGGCCCAGCTGCTTTCGCTCCTGCAGTCGGCCAAGGACCTCCCCGCGACCTCGACGGTTCGGATCGTCGGGCAGTAGGAGCGCCCGGGTCGGTCAGCCGTGTACGACGTCGATCCGGTCGACGTCCGCCGCCTCCGACTCGGCGCTCTCGGTCTCCCTCTCCTCGACGAACCGGACGAGCCCCTTCAGCGTGAGCGGAAGGGAGAAGTGGAATCCCTGGATCAGGTGGACACCGCGCGCGACGAGGTAGTCGACCTGCTCTGGCCGCTCGACCCCTTCCGCGATGATCGTCATCTCGAGCTTCTGGCCGAGGTCGACGACGGCGTCGATGACCGTCTCCGCGACGGAGCCGGTCCCGATTCCCTCCACGAAGCTCTTGTCGATCTTCAGGTGGTCGAGGCGGAAACGGCTGAGCGTGGCGATGTTGGAGAAGCCCGTCCCGAAGTCGTCGAGCGCGACCTTGGCACCCCAGGCCTGAATCGCCTCGAGGACGTTTCGCGCCGTTCCCCCCTCGTCCTCGATGAACTCCCTCTCCGTCACCTCGAAGACGAGGCACTCCGGCCGGAGGCTCGAGCCCTCGAACGCGCGCAGGATGCCGGCCACCGTGCCCGGGTCGCGGAGGTGGGCCCCGGCGAGGTTGATCGACACGTGGAAGCGATCCGGCCTCGGCAAACCGTCGGGCAGGTCCCGCCCGACGCGCCGCATGAGCCAGTCGGTGATCGGCACGATCAGGCCCGTCTCCTCCGCGAGCGCGATGAAGAGGTCGGGAGAGAGGAGCCCCTCGCGCGCGTGGCGCCAGCGAAGCAGCGCCTCGGCGCCGACACAGCGCCCCGAGCGGACGTCGACGACCGGCAGATAGCGGACCTCCAGCTCCCCGCGGCGGGCGGCGCCCCGGAGCTGACGCTTCAGGGCTGCGCCGGGTGACCCGGCCAGGAGGACGAGCGCCGCCGCCCCCGCTCCGAATCCGAGGCCGACGGCCAGGAGAAGCGGAAGAGTCTCCCCCCACGCGGCGAGCTGGGCGTCGGCGGTAGCGCGCACGCAGACGGAAATCCCACCGCCCGCGCAGCGGTCCCTGGCCTCCTCGTCGCGCACCCCGACGATCCGCCCGACAAGTCGGAGAAGCGCGCCGGGGCCCGGCGATGATGTCTCCCCCGCGGCCGGCACGCGGAGTACGGTTCCCGCCGCACCGGCGACCTCGGCGACGAGGCGTCCGCCGTCCGCCACGGGCGCCAGGAAGCGCGACAGCCGCTGGGCGTCGAAGCTCACCTGACCCGCGCCCCGGGGAAGGCGGACGGCGAATCGCACCGCGCCGGTCCCGAGGGCACCGTCCCAGAGGGCCCGTCCATCGCGCTGCAGGGCGTCTCGCACGGAGTCCGGCAGGGGCAGGGGAACGGCTCCGACGCTGCAGACGAGCGAGAGGGACCTGTCGAGCAGCGAGGCGTCGCGCACGGCGAGGCCGACGTCGATGGCGGACCTCAGCGTCTCGGCGGTGTCGGGGCCGCACCCTCCGTCCCACCTGTTTCCGAGACGTGCCAGGAATGCCTCGGCGTGAGAGAGAAGCGCGTCGGTCAACGCGGCCGCCACCTGTGCTCGCGCCTCCAGGTCGTCGCGGAGGGCCCGCCTCTCGAGGCGCCACGAAAGCGAGACGAGGAGCGCCGGCGGGAGGAGCACGGCGAGGAGAACGGACGCGGAAAGCCGCGCCGGCCACCTCGTCAATACGCCCTCGACGGCCGATGTCGGGGATCTGGTGTCATCGAGACGGACATTGTACGGACGGTCGTCCCCTTCAGCGGAGGTAGCCGAGAGATCGGAGGTTCTCCACGTATTCCTCCGGGTCCAGCGCGGGCCCGCCGCCCGGCCGCTTCCGGCCCCAGGAGGCGACCGTCGCGTCCGACGCGACGCCTTCGCGCAGGAGACGGGTGTCCACCTTCCCCGCGGTCTGCCTCGAGGCGGGCACGCCGAGCGCGGCGAGGAGCGTCGGCGCGAGATCGACGGGGCTCACCTCTCCCGTAACGGCCGCCGCAGCGAGGCGTCCGGACAGGAGGAGCTCCCCGGTGACGGCCGAGCGACCACGGTCGACGACGACCGCGACGAGGTCGGCGTCGCCTCCGAGGACGTCCGGTCCCGCGAGAAACGAGGCGATCGTGCGGGTCTCCTCGCCCAGCGCCGTGGCGAGAGCCAAGCGATCCGACACCGTCCGATCCGGCTCCGAAAGCGCCGCGCCGAGGATGTCGAGCCCCGGCAGGTAGACGAGCGACAGGCGCGGTCGCGTCCTCGCGACTTCCTGCCGGAAGGCGGCGATGGCGAACGCGTCGAGACCTCGCGCGTCCGCAACGAGCCGGCCGACGCCGGGCCTGTGTGCCGCCTCACGAACGACCAGGCGGGCGGCCCGCGCCGCGGCCTCCGGAGGCCATCCCTCTCCCTCCAGCTTCGCGCCGGCACGGGCGGCGAAGAAGAGGTGGTTTCCGAGGACGACGCCGCCCGCGTCGTCCGCCGGCCACGTAGTCCACCAGTTCACGACGAGCGATGCGAGACCTCCCCTGTGCGCGACCTCCCACACCGCGGGGACCCTGCGGGCGGCGGAGGTGACCGACTCCTCGCGCGCCAGGCCGAGCGCCGGGAGCAGGCGTCCGAGGTACCAGCCCGTCCCGGCCGTCAACCGGACCGGCGCAACGAGGCCGTCGAGGCGCACGAGCTCGAGTGCGCCGACGCCGTGCCGCCGCGCCGGCTCGCCCGTCGCGACGGTCGTCCAGAACGCGGCCGGATCCGACGTCTCCTTCCGGTACCGCAGGCGCACGCGTGCGGCGAGAGGCGCCGCGTCCGTCACGGCATCCGGAATCCAGCCGTCCACGGCCACGAGGACGGCCCTCGCCGCCGAGGACCGGACGACGAGCGGCTCGTCGGCCGGTGGAGCGCGCCGCAGGAGTAGCCACCCCCCGGCGGCGAGGGCGACGGCGGCGAGCGCCGCGCCCAGGGCGAACGCCGGGCGTGGCGCCCGCGAGAAGACGGCCCGGCCGGAGGCCGCGAGGACCGTGAACGCGAGACCGCGGGCCACCCGGACCGCGAGAACCACCGCGAACGCCGCCGCACCGAGCGCCACGAGAGCCGCGAGCGGGCCTGCCGCATCGAGGACCGGCCGCGCCGCCAGCACCGCACCGACCCCGGCGAGTACACCGAAGACGATCGCGAGTTCCGTCGAGACACCGGACGGGTCGCCGCGACCCCGCATCCGAAGCCACGCGAGCGCGGCGAGAAGGAGCACGAGGACGCCCGCGGCGAGGAGCGCCCCTGCGCCGAGCCACGCGAAGAGGACGAGGGCGTCGCGCGGCGCGAGGGACGAAGCGAGAGCGACCGCGACGGTCTCGACCGTGGCGAGGGCGAGAGCGAGAAAGAGCGACGCGACAGCAGCTCCGAAGAGCAGCCCCAGCGTTCTGTTGCGGGCGGCGAGGGCGCCCTTCAGGACCGCTCCTTCGACGCCGCGGTCGAGGTACCCGCGGGAACGGAGCCGCTCCCTCGCCTCCTCGAAGGTGACGGGATCCCGGCTCCCCGGGGGCTCGCTGGACGGTGCGCTCACCCGTGCGACGTTAGCAGGGCGCGCGTCGCGCCGCACCGGCCCGGTCAGGCGGTCCGGTCCCTGAGCAACGAGGCGAACTCGCAGAGGTGCGCCGCCCGCGCCCCGAAGGGCTCGAGCGCCTCGATCGCGTGGAGCGTCAGCTCCCGGACCAGCCGGCGCGCGCCCTCCTCGCCCACGTGCCGGGCGAAGGTGGGAGTCGGGGCCCGCCGGGCGTGCTTGCCGGTCCGCGCCGGGTCCTGCCTCTCGAGGAGATCGTCGACGATCTGGAACGCGAGGCCGACGTTCTTGGCGTAGGAGCGGACGGCGGCCAGCTCCTTCGGCCGCGCCCCGCCGAGGACCGCCCCGAACTCGGCGGCCGCCACGAAGAGGGCGCCCGTCTTGCGTGCGTGGATCGTCTCGAGCCGGTCGAACGAGGCCTCCGCCTCCCCGGTGCGCAGGTCGAGGGACTGCCCCGACGCGAGACCCCAGAGACCGGAGGCGTCCGCCAGGCGCGAGACGAGGTCGAGCGCCGTTGCGGGCCGGGTGCTCGAGAGGCCTGAGTCGGCGAGGACGCCGAACGCCCGGACGATCAGCGTCACGCCCGCGAGGATGGCGAGATCTTCCCCGTGGACCGTGTGCAGAGCGAGCCTTCCGCGACGCGTCGTGGCGTCGTCCATCGAGGGAAGGTCGTCGAGCGCGAGCGAGGCGGCGTGGACCATCTCCACGGCGCAGGCGGCGTCGAGGAGCCTCTCTTCCTTAGCGCCGAACAGCGCTCCGGAGAGAAAGACGAGGCCGGGCCTCACGCGCTTGCCGGGCGAGAGGAGGGCGTCCCGCGCCGCAGGGGGCAGGGGATCCAGGACGTCGCCGGGGAGGCCGGCGGTAGGTCCCCGCTCGAGCAGCTCCGGAAGCCGGGCATCGACGGCGCTCCGAACGCGGGAAAGGGTCTGGGGAAGGTCGAGAGGCACGGTGCGTGGCTCCGTTTCCTGTCCGGACGGCGCGGCCCGGAGGGCCGGGGAGTGTAGCATCGGAGCCGATGCCTGCTGCGTCGACGAAGACGCCGTCCCGTGCGAAGACGTGGCTCCCCGCCGCGCTCGCTCCGGCGGTCGTCCTGCTCGGGTTCGCCTCCCTCGCCCTGACCCGATCTCCGTCCCCGCTCCGCACGCTCACGGCGGGCGTCCTGACCGCGGCGGCCGTCGCGGCCCTCGGACGCCTGGCCGAGGGCCGCGTCCTGCGCGCCCGCGAGGCGACGCGCGACGCGCTCCACCGCGCCTCCGCCGGAGACCTCACGCTCTCGCGCGCGGCGCTCGCCCGCTCCGGGGACGCGGCGCTCGCAGAGGCGTTCCACGGCCTCATGGTCGCGATGGAGCGGATCCTCGCCTCGTTCGCGCGGCTCTCCGAGGCCGTCTCGGGTGTCGCACGCGACCTGACCACCCGGGGCCGCGACCTCTCCCTCGCCGCCACCGTCCAGAACGCGCGGGCGGTGGAGACCGCGGCGGCGATGCGCGGCACCGACGCGGCGATCGGCTCCCTCAGGGAGTCGATGGAGACGCTCGCGGGGGCCGCCGAGAACGCGGGGGCCTCGCTTCACGAGATGACCGCCTCGGTCATGCAGGTCTCCCGGAGCACCTCGGCGCTCCGGGCATTCGTCGACGAGACGGCGGCGTCGCTCGGCGGCGTCGTCTCCGCCCTCCAGGAAGTCGCGTCGGCCGTCGAGAACCTCTCCGGCCTCGCGGGAGAGACGGCGGGCGCGACGGAGGCGATTCGTTCCTCCACCGCAGAGACGGACCGGCAGGCCCAGACGGCCGCACGGCTCTCCGAGCGGGTCTCTGCGGCCGTCGTCTCGGGCAAGGAGGCCGTCTCCGGCACGCTCGCCGGAATGCACGAGATCCGGGGCGCCGTGTCGGGAGCCTCCGATGCCGCGACGGCGCTCGCCGAGCACTCTGCGCGGATCGGCGAGGTTCTTCACGTCATCGAGGAGATCGCCGGAGAAACGAACCTCCTCGCCCTGAACTCCTCCATCATCGCGGCACAGGCGGGCGAGAGCGGCCGGACGTTCTCCGTCCTGGCCGACGACATCCGTGACCTTTCCGACCGGACATCCGTCTCGACCGAGGAAGTGCGCGGTCTCGTTTCGTCCGTTCTCTCCGGCGTCGAGGACGTCAGGCGGCTCCTCGCCGAGGCGCGCCGCAGGACGGAGGAGGGAGTCGACCTCGCCCAGACCTCCGACGCGACCCTCGACGAGATCGAGACGCTCGCCCTCGATTCGCGTCGCGCCTCGGAAGGGATCGCGAGAGCCGCGGACGAGCAGAGCCGCGAGTCGGCCCGTGTCTCGGAAGCGACCTCGCGCGTCTCGTCGGAGGTGGCGCGCATCTCGGAGGCGACCCGCGGCCAGCTCGAGTCGGCCCGGGCCGTCAACGCGAGGACCGACCGGGTCCGCGAGCTGACGGAGCAGCTCGCCCGCGCGATGGAGGAACAGGCCACGGGCGGCCAGGCGCTCCTCGGCTCCATGGAGAGGGTCACCTCCACGGTCGACGCCATCGCCGAGGCCACCGTGACGCTCGCGGACGGCTCGGCGGCCGTCGTGACGTCGATGGACGAGATCCGGCGGGCCGCCGAGAGGAACGCCTACGCCTCCACCTCGATGAACCAGGCGGCCCAGGCCCTCGAGCAGGAGTCTCTCCTCCTGCGTTCCCGCTCGTCGCTCTTCCGCCTGCCGTCGCCTGCGCCCGGCGGGCGCGTCAGGGCCGCGCTGCGGTACCTCGACGAGGCGAATTTCGACCCGGCCTTCTGTCAGACCGTCCCGCAGGCCATCCTCGTGCGGACCTGGGGCGAGGGTCTCGTCCGTTTCGGCGAGGGGACCCGGATCCTGCCGGAGCTGGCGGAGAGCTGGGAGATCGACCCGACGGGAACGCTCTACACCTTCCATCTCCGGCGGGGCGTCCGCTGGCACGAGGGAGGGACTCTATCGGCGGCCGACGTGAAGGCCTCGTTCGAGAGGTTCCTCTCGCCCGCAACGGCCGCGCCGCTCGCGACCCTCTTCGACGCGGTCGAAGGGTACGACGCGTTTCGTGCCGGTCACGCCCCGGACGTCGCCGGCCTCGAGTCCCCGTCGAGCGCCCTCTTCCGGGTGCGCCTCGCTCGCGCAGTCCCCTTCTTCCTCCAGCTCCTGACGCTGCCCGACATCACCGTCCTGCCGCCTTCGCTCGTCGGCGACCGGGACCGCGCCCGGCGAGCCCCGTCCGGCACCGGACCGTTCGCTCCACGGGAGATCACGTTCGGGAAGGTCGCCCGCTTCGACCGCTCCGACACCTACTGGGACCGGGGCCGGATCGCGCTCGACGGGGTCGACCTGGATCTCACGGAAGACTCCGAAGCCGGCGTCTTCCAGAGGTTCCTCGACGGGCAGCTCGACGTCATCTGGGACATCCCGTACCCCGAAGCGGCCCGGCTCATGGCGGACCCCAGGTGGCGGCCGTACATCGATTCGTCGGTCCAGCTCCACACGTCGTTCCTCGTCCTGCGCTGCGACCGGGCGCCTCTCGACGACGTCCGTGTGCGGCGAGCTCTCAACCACGCCGTCGACAGAGCCGCGTTGAACGAGAAGACCTTCGCCGGCCTGACGGTGCCGGCCGCCTCGATCCTGCCGCCCCACCTCGTCGGCCACGACCCGAACCTGCGGCCCTACCGCCACGACCCGGAAAGGGCGAAGGCGCTCCTGCACGAGGCGGGCTACGGCGGCGGCCTCGCGCTGACGGCCTGGCTCAGCCCGAAGGACTCCCGCGACCCGCTGAACCCGCTCCCGGTCATCGCCGCGCAGCTCGAGGCCGTCGGGGTGACGCTGGCCCTCGAGGTCCTGCCCGGCGAGGAGATGTCCGCCCGCAAACGGGGCGGCAGCTTTCCCGACGTGAAGCTCTCGCGCTGGTTCGCCGACTTCCCCGATCCCGACACGTTCTTCAGCGCCCTCCTCTACTCGAAGACGGAGGACGTCCTGGACGCGGGCTACCGCGACGCCGAGGTGGACCGTCTCGTCGAGAAGGGGGCCCGGCTCCTCGACGCCGCCGAGCGCGAGGCGGTCTACCGGGAGCTGAACCGGCTCGTGCAGGCCGAAGCGCCCCTCGTCTTCCTCTTCCACAACCGCGGTTTCGTGGTCCAGGCGCCGCGGCTGCGGGGCGTGCAGGCCCACCTCCTGCCTCCCCCCGTCCGCTGGAACGACCTCTGGCTCGAGCCGTGACAATGGATCGGGGAGACCCGCCACGGGCCTCCCCGCGGCGCCGGTGGCGCCTCCCCTCCAGGACCGGGATCGGGGAGACCCGCCACGGGCCTCCCCGCGGCGCCGGTGGCGATCTTCCCTTCAGCAGGGGCGCTGCCGTCGCGGGGGCGAAGACAAGACGGCCCGGGCGCCCCGAAGGGGGGCCCGGGCCGCTGACATCCGAGTCCTCGCCCGATCAGGAGGCGAAGCTGGCGACCGCCTCACCCTCGTTCGGATAGACGTCGAAGACCGTGATGAGCTGGGTGACGGTCAGGACGTCGCTGATCTTGGCCGGGAGGTTCATCAGCTTCATCTTCGCCCCCTTGTGGGTGGCCGTCGTGAAGCAGCCGACGAGCTCGCCGACACCCGAGGAGTCGATCGTCGTGACACCCGACATGTCGACGAGGAGCTTGCGCGCGCCCTCGTTGAGGACGGCGTGGATCGCCTCCCTCATCTGAAGGTCGCCGGCGCCGATGGTGATCTTCCCCTTGAGCTCGACGACCGTGATTTCTCCGATCTTGCGGACGCTGGCATTCTTGTTCATTCGTTCTCTCCCTTCGCGTTCCCGCGTTTGCTGAGGTCCTTGCGCATCGTCAGGACGGTCCCCCCGCTCTCACCGCGAGAGAAGGTGACGTCGTCCATGAACGTCCGGATGTAGAAAATCCCCCGGCCTGAGGTCTTCATCTGGTTCTCGGGGGCGAGCGGGTCGGAGACGCGCTCCGGGTCGAAGCCCCCGCCCTCGTCTCCGATCACGATCAGGAGTTCGTTTCCGACACCGTCGAACTTCACCAGGACACGCTTGTCGGGATCGAGCCGGTTCCCGTGCTTCACGGCGTTCGCGACGGCCTCGCGGAGGGCCATCCCGATCCAGTGCTCCATCTCGGCGTCGATGTCCCGCTGCCGGCAGACGTGAGCGAGCGCCGCCTGCACGAGCTCTATGTTCTCGTAGCGGCTCGCCAGCCAGAGGACGATGGGACCAGGTGAGGTTGCAGTCATCTTTTCCGTCGGCTCTCGCGCCTCACGGGGACCGGGAACCACCGGGAGAGAAGCGATTGCCCTGCTAAGCTGCGCTCCAATGTGTACGCCCGGACCCTGCGACGAGGTCCCCCGAATCATACGTCATCGCCGCTGGTCTCGTCCAGGGTGGTCGGCGACCTTCGCGCTCCTCGGGGTCGTGGCCGCGGGTTCCGTCCGGGCGGACGAAGGGGCGCTCCTCGCTGGCCGGGTCGCCACCGCGCAGGCACTCGTCGAGAAGGTCCGCGGCGTCGCCTTCCGGGCGCCGGTCGCCTCCGCGCTCCTTCCCGAGAAGGAGCTCGACGAGGTGCTCGGGAAGAAGCTCGTCGAGGACCTCCCCGCGTCTTTCGAGACCTACACGGCGTCCCTCTCCGCAATCGGCCTGATCGATCCTACGCCCGACCTGCTCTTGCGCCTCACCCGCCTCTACTCCCGCCAGGTCGTCGGCTTCTACGACCCCGCCGAGACGAAGTTCTACGTCGTCCCCGAGCGTTCGCGCAACACCGCCGGCCCCGCGGGCGACCTGATGGAGCAGCTCCTCCTGGCGCACGAGCTGACCCACGCTCTCCAGGACCAGCGTCTCGGACTGCACGAGCGGATGAAGGCGCTCCGCGACTCCACCGACGCCCTCCTGGCGCTCCAGGCCGTGCTCGAGGGCGAGGCCACGATCCTCATGACGGAGGTCCTGATGGAGAGCGTCCCCGGCGACGCCCGCGAGGCGCTGGGCAGCGACCCCATCGAGCAGATTCTCGACGGGCTGGACGACCCTTCCGCCGTCGAGGGAGCGGAGGGCGTCCCGGACTTCTTCGTGAAGGAGCTCGTGTTTCCGTACGCTGCCGGGACCGCCTGGGTGAGGCAGAAGAAGGCGAGCGGGGGCTGGGCCGCCGTCGACGCCGCCTACCGGAACCTCCCGTCGACGACGCGCGAGATTCTCCGCCCGGGAACCGTCCTCGCGGCCCGGAAGCGCCTTTCCCCCTCCGAACGTCCCGTGGCCGGCCCCGTGCCGGGAGGGTCGGCCACGACCTGGTACGACACCCTGGGCGAGTGGGTCCTCGGAAGCCTTCTCGAGCGGGCGGGAGCCGGCGACGCCGCGAAGGATGCGGCGGCCGGGTGGCAGGACGACCGGGTCGTCTTCTTCTCGCCGAAGGCTGGTCCGGCGGAAGGCCGGGTTGGCTTTCTCTGGAGGATTCGGGCGACGAGCCCCGGCGCTGCAAAACGGATCGCGGCCCTTCTCTCCCCGCTCTACTCGGGCCGGCCGGCCGGCGCGAAGCCCCGGGTCACCACGCGCGGAGACGTCGTCGAGGTTTCCCTCGCCGCGGTTCGGCCTCCGGCCACCTGAGCAATCAACCGGGGATCAGCCGGACGACCGACGGAAGAATCAGGAGGAGCTGGACCGCGTCGAAGACGCCGTGGGCGACCATCGACGCGACGACGGACCCGGTCTTCTCGAACGTCGCGGAGAGGACCGCGGTGATCGCGAGGAGGCCGACGAAGAAGAGCGGGTCTCCGTAGCCTCCGTGGGAGACGAGGAAGAGGATCGACGCTGCGACGGCGCCGAATCGCCTCTGCAGGAAGCTCCGGAAGAAGACCTCCTCCACCGTCATCGCCGCCACGACCAGGACGACCCGGCTGCCGAAGGGCTGGCTCGCGAGCCACCGTACGAGCGGCGGGATCGGGCGGACCTCCTCGAGTCCCGCGAAACGGAGCGCCCCGAGAACGACCAGGCCCGCGGCGACCGTCAGACCCCAGCCGGCGAGCCCGACGACGAGCCCGACGCGGACCTGCCGTCCGGGATCGGGCGTCGCGAGCGCCAGGAACTCCCGTACCGGCGGGCGCCCCGCAAGCAGCCACCACGCGAGCAGGAAGAGGGCGAGGAGCTGCTGGAGAGCGAGGATCGACGGAAGGCTGAGACGCTCGGGATCGATCGGCCTGCCGAGGGAAAAGGCGGGGAGGATCGTCGTCGCGGCGAGCGTCACGCCGAGCGCGACGAGCGCCCCCGCGCGCCGCCGGCCGTTCGGGAACGCATCACGTCGAAACGCGCCCCTTCGGGCCGCGACGACGACGATCGCCGCCACGATGGGCAGCGCGACACCGAGCAGGAGGAAGGAGTCGACGGTCTTCATCCGGGCCTCACGGGCGGGACACCCGCTCGGGGCGGCCAAGCGGACGGGATGGAGATGGGTCGGAAGGAGCGTTCATTCCGCGGGCGGGAGAGTCTAGCAGGCAGGCACGCACTGCCGGCCGACAGTTGCGGAACGTAGAACAGCCCGCCCGGACGTGAAGCCCGGGCGGGCTGTAAGTGATTGAGGATAAATGGCGGGGCCGACGGGGCTCGAACCCGCGACCTCAGGCGTGACAGGCCTGCGCTCTAACCAACTGAGCTACGACCCCGCTTGAAAAGACCAGCCCTCGCGGGCGGAGGCGAATTATACGCAGGAGGGGCACCGACGCAAGCGGCAACCGTCAGAACGGATAGCCGATGCTGAAGCTGAGCGCACCGGTGTCCTCATCCTGCTTGCGGTCCAGCCGGAACCCGTACTCCAGGCGGAACGGGCCCACGGGGGTCAGGTAGTGAACGCCGAGCCCCGCGCCCCACCGGCCGTCGGCGAGTTTCACGTACGAGGGCCCTGCCCAGACGTTGCCCCAGTCGGCGAAGAGCACGAGACCGAGCCCTCCCTTGAGCGGCAGCCGCCACTCGACATTCGCGATCAGCAGCGCGTTTCCTCCTATCCCGCTGCCGTCCTGGAGCGTCTGGCCTTCGATTCCAAGGTTGTCGAGCGAGAAGGCCCGGTGCGTCGTCCGGCCACCGGCGAAGAAGCGCTCGACGATCGGCGTGTCGAGGTTCGGAAGGCACCCGGGGTTCACCTGCGGGGCGCACGCCACGAGCGACTTCAGGAGTCCGGCCCTGATCCCCGCGGCGAGTATCCCGCCGGAAAAGGGCCGGTAGGCCGTGTACTGCGCGAACCCTCTGAGGAAGTGCGCGTCCGCGGACGCGGCCGGAAACGCCCACTTCCCCTCGAGCGCCGCGAAGTACCCCTTGCCGGGAACGATGGGGTCGTCGCGAGCATCGATCGCGGCGCTC
>Ga0209573_1003673_pt1 | contig 16348 bp, 11 predicted proteins | sample TNRBio252014_DNA_FD_185870 | JGI IMG/M metagenome (GOLD analysis project Ga0209573, IMG submission 185870) | Wastewater treatment Type I Accumulibacter community from EBPR Bioreactor in Madison, WI, USA - TNR Reactor_6/25/2014_ DNA (SPAdes)... | ecosystem: Engineered > Bioreactor > EBPR >...
TTGATCGCCCGGACGATGTGCGGCAGGAGTTGGACGACGTCTCGATCGTCGAGGTTCTGATAGCTCCTCGCCGCAGTGCCCCGCGCGATGCTGTCCTGGTGGGTGAGGAGCGCCTGCAGGGCGGGGTAGAGCTGGGCACGATCGACCCCGTCGAGGGAATCTTCGAGGATGCTCTTCGGGGCGCGGACTCCGGGGTAGGCTCGGAACAGGGCCAGGCTCGCGGCAAGGGCGGTGTGACGCCGGGGATCGGCGGGATGGGTGCGCACGGTGACGGCGAGGAGGTCACTGACACTGGCCTTGCGCTCGGCCGGCCCGAGAAAGGTGATGGCCTCGGCGGCGAGGCATTGCACCCAAGGATCGGAGTCCTGTAGTGCCGTCCGGAGTTGGGGACCTGCCGCATCGGCCCGTGGACCGAGGGCTCCGAGTGCCTCGATGGCACCGTAGCGGGCGTCGCGTTGGTTTCCGGCGAGGAGCTTGAGCAAGGCGGGAAGGTGATCGCCTTCGCGCTTGCCAAGGGCGGCAGCGCAGCGTTTGCGCACGAAGGGCGACCAGCTGCCGAGACCGGAGAGGAGATCCTCCGTGTTGCGCTGTTCGTAGCGGTTCTCATCACCGGTGAAGGCGAAGTCGCGTCCCGCGGCGATGATGTCGGCTGCTTCCGTCGGCGAGAGCGTTGGGGTGGTGAAAGGCTTTTTCCCGGTAAGCCGGAGCGTCTTCAGGGGCAGGGCGAAGGCGATAAGGTGGTTGCCGCTGCAATCCCACTTCGTGTAGGCGCGATATTCCTCCGCCCCTTCCGGCGAAGGCTGGTAAAGAAAGACGCCGTCCCAGCCACGGGCGAAGTCATAATACCAGGACTGCTCCTGAAGATAGGCCCCGAGCGCGTGCGGTCCGCAGCGGGCGACGCCCTGCAGGGCCCATAGGTAGTTGAAGTAATTGCCGGTGTGCCCCCGCTCGCGTTCACTGTAGGCGGCAGTGGCCATTTTCGCGAAGAACTCCGCGGCCTCGCGGTCGCCGAGCAGATCGAAGAGCACGGCGGCGGCGGCGCACTTGCCGTTGTCCTCGTGGGCAGGGTAGGGCTGGTGGTCGCCGTAGGGGACGGCGCCCTTGTTGACCCACCAACGCAGGAATCCAGCCGACTTCGTGATGGCGCGGTCGAGATCGGGATCGTTCACCCCGGCTTCGCGGGCGAGGACCATGCCGATGGTGAGGCTGAGGCCGGGCTGGTTCATTGCGCCGTAGCCGCCGAGGTTGCCGCCGGAAACCGCGAAGCGATGTCCCCAGGTGCCGACACCGCTTTGGCCGCGGGCCGTCTTGAGGGCGAGACGCTGCAGTCCCGGCAGGAGGGAGGTGTCTCCGGTAGCTGAGACGTATTCGCCGAGAAAGATCATGAGGTAGCCGTAGTACCACGAGAGATACCCGTCGGTCGTGAAGGCCGCTGCCCACTGAGCTTCCTTTTCAACGAGTGGGAGGTAGTCCGGATTGCCGCTTGCAAGCAGGGCGAGGGCATTGAGCGAGCGAGGGATGGCATCCAGCTTCCGCGGGTAGTCCGGCGAGGCCATCCGCTTTGCAAGCGCGGCGCAGCCCAGCTCGAGGATGCGTTGCGACTTCGTGCAATCATAGGGGGCGATCGCGCCGTAGCTTCCCAGTACGGCCAGCTTGATCTCCACCGGCTCCGATTTGCCATCGCGCCAGCGCAGGAAGGCCAGCACGCCGGTGCCTGATTCGGCCGCAGTGATGGCCTTGGCGAACTGCACGCGCGCGTCGTCGGTGAAGGGAGAGCCGTTCACCCCGAGGATGACATCGCTTTTCCTCAACACTCCTTCCGCGGGAGAACCCGTCGCCACGTCGGTGACGAGAATCTGGCGGGCGTCGCGCGAGTGGCCTTTCGCCGTGAAATACCAGCCCCGGGCTCCAGTTGGCCCGAGGGTCCAGTCGTGCTTCGCACTTGCAGGAAGAGTTGGATCGGCGGTGAAATCGGGCGGCGTGACCGGAGGTTTTACTTCGGCGGCTGTCGTGAAGCAGGGCAGCAGGAGTGCGGTCAGAAAAAGCGGGAACTTCATGGTGCGGTGGATTTCAAAAGTGTCTCGGCAAAGGCCTTGCCCATCAGCGCGAAGGTCTTGGCGCAGCCGAGGTAGTGGTAGCCGGCGTTCGAGGCACCGCGTTCCCAGAGGGCGACGTCCGCGGGCGTGATGAGTTTGGCCTCGTAGTCCTTCAGGTAGGCTCGCTTCTCCTCCTCGCTCATGTGGCCGTCGGCATTCGCGTGATCCTTGTGTTTGGAATTCAGGTAATGGCCCATCTGGCGGACCTGCTGGCGTTTGTCGTCGATCGCCGCCAGCTCCTCCGACCAGAAGGGCGCGGTGGGCACGGCGAAGACGTTGCCTTGGAACTCCGGCAGCAGCGACGGGGCCGTCATTGCCTCGCGGAAGGCGAGCGTGTCAGGGGCCGCGTTCACACCTCCGACCCCCATCACGCCGATGACGAAGGGCATCTTCGGCGTGTCGAAATCCTTCCGCACATCGCGGATGAAGTGCGCGAGCAGGTCGCTGTAGACGGCGAAGCGCTCCGGCTTGCCGCGATCCGGATAGGTATGGCCGTCCACCATGTCGTTGAATCCCTGGAACCAAACGAAGCCCGCGATCTCGAAACCCGCCGCCGGATCGTAGTCGGGACAGACGCGTTCGGGATCGGCCAGCACGTGCTTCACATGCTCGACCATGTAGCGGTAAAAGCGTCCCGTTTCCCGCTTCTTCTCCGCGAGCCACTCGTCCATATCCTTCGGCACGCCATGACCGGGAGGACCGTAGTAGAGCTTCTTCTGGTAGTCGTTGAGCTCATACGGTCCCGCGCTCGGAGGACGGAACTCGGTGTGCAGACTCCGTCCGCCCCAGGCGGTTTTGATGATCAGCACAGGTTCGGTCAGTGCCGCATCCATCGTCAGGCCGAAGGTGAATTCGGGGCCGATCTTGCCGCCATCCTCCGTCGGACGATCTCCGCGGGCTCCGTATCCTGCGGTGAGTTTGCCGAAGCCTTCGCCATTCGCGCTGCCGTCGAATCTACCCGTGAGATAGGAAATCCAGACCTTGTCGCACACCGCCGGTTTGCCATCAGGTCCCCGCATCTGTTTCAGGAGCTGCGCTGTGGCCGGATCATCACCAAGGTAGTCGAAGGTCTCGATCTTCGCGTGGCCCTCCATGTTCGACTGGCCGGCGAGGATGTAGACCTTGAGGGGAGCGGCGGAGGCGACGTCAAAAGAGAGTGCGGCGGTCAGGCCAAGAAGGAGCTGTCGTTTCATGGGCGGCGGAATCGGGGAATCCTGCCGGATCCCTTTCGTTTTGACAGCCGTTTTCGCGCTCGACAACCTGTCCGGAAAACGGACATGTTTACCCCGATGCCCTTCGACCCCAAAAGCGTGACCGAGCAGGTCGTCGACCACCTGCGGACATCCCTTCACGAGGGCCGATGGCGCGTAAGCTTGCCCGGGCGCGACCGCCTCGCCGCGGAGCTGGGAGTGAACGCCAAGACTGTCGAAGCCGCCTTGCGGCAGTTGGAGCGGGAAGGGGTGTTGAAGAATCCGGGGAAGGGACGGCGGCGTGAGATTGTCGCCGGGGAGAACCGACCGGTTGCCCCGTTGCGCATTGCCCTGCTTCTCAGCGAAAAGGACGACGCCCGGGTGGATTTCATCGTCGACATCCGCCAGCACTTGCTGCTGTCGGGACATGAAGCCTTCTATGCCGAGCAGTCGCTCATCGATCTCGCGATGAATCCGGACCGAATCGCCGCACTCGTCTCGCGGACGACGGCGGACGCTTGGATCGTCGTGGCGGGCTCGCGCGAAGTGCTGGAAAGTTTCGCCGATTGTTCCGTCCCGGCCTTCGCACTTTTCGGTCCCATGACCGGCATCCGTCTCGCGGGAGCCGGTCCACGTAAGGCTCCCGCCATCGCCGAAGCGGCCCGGACCTTGCTGGGTCTGGGGCATCGTCGCATCGTCATGCTGGTGCGGCCTCGTCGTCGCCACCCCGCTCCCGCCCTCCCTGAACAGGCCTTTCTCGATGAATTGCAGGCACACGGCATCGTGCCCGCCCCCTACCATCTGCCGGAGTGGGACGAATCACCCGAGCGTTTTCATGCCATGCTCGAGTCCATCTTCCGCATCACGCCCCCCACGGCGCTGATCGTGGACGAGGCAGCCCTCTTCGTCGCGGTGATGCAATTCTGCCTGACTCACCGGATCCGCGTGCCCGAAGATCTTTCGCTCGTCTGCACCGACGCCGACCCGGCCTTTGCCTGGTGCCGCCGCAGCGTCGCCCACATCGATTGGAATCGCGGCCCGGTCCTGCGTCGTGTGTTCCAATGGGGCGATCAACTCAGCCGCGGCAAGGGCGATCTGCGCCAGACCGGCTCGGTGGCGCGATTTGTCCCGGGAGAGACGATCGGCCCCGTTCCCCGGAGCGGCCGATAGAATCAAAGAGGGGCCGTTCGCCGCTACAGGAGGGTTCGCTCCACGACCCACCAGACACCGGCGAGGGCGATGAGGATCGAACCGGGCACCACGACAAACTTCCGATACTTCTCGTCGTTGGCGATCCAGCAGGTCGCGAGAAAGGCGATCGCGATCACCGCGAGTTGGCCGAATTCCACCCCGATGTTGATCCCGAGGAGACCCAAAACGAGCGAACTCGTCGAGTCCAGGCGCGTCGACATCACCCCGGCGAAACCCAGGCCGTGGATCAGGCCGAAAATGAAGACGACGAGAAGTCTCCAATGGCTGTAATCACGACGAACGAGATTCTCGATGGCGACAAACACGATGCTCGCGGCAATGACCGGCTCCACCACCGAAGGCGGCAGACTGACCCAGCCCGCCGAGGCGAGCCAGAGGGTGAGGGTGTGGGCGAGAGTGAAGGTCGTGACCTGGAAGAGGAGGGGTTTCCATTTCCTCGTCATCAGGAAGAGACCGAGGACAAAGAGGACGTGGTCGAGCCCGAGCGGGAGGACGTGGAGGAAGCCACGCTTCACCTCCGAGGAGAAGATCGCGGCGAGATCTTCATCGCTGGCTTTTACCCCGACGGCTTCAGGCGATGCGGCAGGGAGCGGAGTGGCGAGACCGGTGAGGTCGAGGAGGAAACTTTTCTCCCCAGGGAAAAGCACCGCGTAGCGCTCGATCTGCTTGCCGTCGAGGTGGTTGAGAAAAACCACGTTCATGGGAACGGCGGCCGGGTCGGTCAGTTTCAGCGACTCGATCCGGAATCCCGAGAGTCCTTTGGGCAGGGTGGTCTTCCAGGAACCCACGAGGACGGCGGGATCGTCGGACTTTTCGAGCGGTCCGTCCCCGAGTTTGGCGAAGGCCCATTTGAATTCCGGCTTCACTTCACCGATCGGTTCGAGGAGGAACTTCACCCGACCTGCGAGAAAGCGGGTGGCGGTCTCGCCCATCGTCCCGAGGGTCTGGGGATCCACATTTTCGGCGGCCGACTTCTGAAGGTAATCGTGCTCCTCGGGATTTGCCTCGAACGAACGGGGATCGACTTCGACACGGATTTCGGCCTCGCCGCTTGAGCTGAAATGCGACCGGACGAGGACGTCGGGCACCGGGTGGGCCTGAATGGCGCTCGCGGCGAAAAGGAGCGAGGCGGTGAGGATGTGGGGGGTGGGGAGCTTCATGAGATCCGGTCGACACTGAACTTTTTTTGTGGGTTTGGGAAGGAATTTGCGTTTTGCCGCGATTTTGTTCTTGTCTGCGGAGACGAAATCAGATCAAATCCCGAATGTTACTTGATTCCCATACCCAAACGACCCCTATGAAAAAACTGTTCGCCATTCTCTCGATCGTCGCCCTTTCCGGATCCATCTACGCCGGTTGCGGTGTGAAAGTCCCGGTTTCGGGTGAACTCTCCTCCTATGACGCCGAGAAGAAGACCCTCAAGGTCGGCAGCGAAGAAATCACCCTCGCTGCCGCCGCCAAGATCGTCGACGCCTCCGGCAAGGAAGTGAAGATCGAAGACCTCGTCGGCAAGAAGGTCACCGTCTCCACCGACAAGCACACCAAGAAGGGTGAAGAAGTGAAGGCCGACAAGGCCTGATCGATCCTCCCGATTGATTTTCGAAGACCCGGTTCTCCGTTAGGAGGCCGGGTTTTTTTGTTTTGGGGCGGACCGTTGTGAACATTACGCGGGGTAGATCGGTTGACTGGGAACCCGCTTGGTCCCCATTTCGCTGCGGGATAGTTGATCGGCGGATGTCGCGAGTAGAACCTTCAAACCGTACCAATCTAGCTTGACCGCTTTTAGCAAGGGTCATTAGAGTCGCCTATGGCCCGATCTGTTGAGAGTTACGCAGAATCGGTCCCGCAATCCCAAATCCGCGCCGACACAGCGGTGCGGCGTTCCGCAGATCGTTGAATACAAGGAGATGAAGAAGGCTTGGACGTTTCTAAACTCACCGCTGATTGTCGCATTCATCGCCGTTGGTTTGTTGGCTGGTCTGGTTCGGCTGGGATTAGCCGACCTGTTTTCGGCGTTTGACACCGAAAACTCGCACCAGAACGAAGTGACTGCGCTCGGCCGCCTTGAGCTGATTTCTTTCAAAGAGGCCCAGGTGGCACCGAACGCGACTCAGAAGTTTGTCGGGGAGTTCAAGAATCATAGCGCGTTCATCGTTCACAATGTCCAGGGAACGGTCTGCTTCTACGACGGCAATGGAGCGCTCGTAGACGTTCTTTCCGGCATTCTTTCCGGAGTTGGCAAGGTCCCTCCCAACGAGTCCGCCAAGTTCTATATCGAAGGGGATGCCAACATGGATGGATTTGTCGAGGCACCAACCGTGAAAAGAAAAGAAGGCATGCATTCAACAATTACCTTTGTCGATCTAGAGGTGACAGAACCGGAGGAGATTATGGGGATCCGAAATGTGGAAGATCCGTTTCAGTAAGGGCAAGGCTCGACATCCGGGTGGATCAATCCACCCACACGCTGCCCCCTCAGAAAACAAGATCTTGCCAATCTGGCGACTCCGCGACATTCTCGCGCCGATGCAACTCCGCCACCTTTTCTTCGCCACTCTCTGCCTCAGCGCCGTCACGGCCCGCGCCGACCTGCGCCTGCCCGCTTTCTTCAGCGACCACATGGTCTTCCAGCGCGACGCGCCGATTCCGGTGTGGGGTTGGGCGGATCCGGGGAGCGAGGTGCTTGCCCGACTCGGTGCCGATGCGGCGAAGGCGGTGACAGTGAAGACGGGGGACGACGGACGCTGGTCGGCGAAGCTCCCGGCGGAGGCGGCGACGGCGACCGGTTTCGATTTCACCGTCACGTCGGGCGGAAAGACCGTTATTCTGAAAGACGTTCTCGTCGGTGAGGTCTGGCTTTGCTCGGGCCAGTCGAACATGGAGTGGTCCGTTTCGGCGAGTCTCAACGCCGCCGAGGAGATTGCGGCGGCGAAGTATCCGGCGATCCGCCAGATGAAGATCGACCACCTCACCGCGGCGACGCCGCAGGGCGACGTGAAGTCGGCCTGGCAGGTCTGTTCGCCCGAGACGGCGGGTCAGTTCACGGCGGCGGGCTATTTCATGGCGCGCGAGTTGCATCGCGAACTCGGTGTGCCGATCGGCCTGCTCAACAGCTCGTGGGGCGGAACCCGGATCGAGCCCTGGACGCCCGTGGAGGGTTTCGCGAAGGTCCCGTCGCTCGCCTCGATCCACGCGCAGGTCATGAACACGCTGCCTTCGAGCGAGCCTTATCAAACCAACCTCAAGGCCCACCTCGGCGCGGTCACGGCCTGGCAGAAGGCCGCCAGCGAGGCACTTGCACAGAAGTCCGCCGCTCCGGTGACGCCGGTCTTTCCTCCGGCACTCCTTCCGCTGACGTCTCACACCGCTCCGACGACGCTGTTCAACGCGATGATCAGCCCATTGGTTGGCTACGGGATGCGCGGAGCGATCTGGTATCAGGGAGAGTCGAACCACGCCGAACCGCTTTATCCCGAGAAGAAAGAGGCGCTCATTTCCGGGTGGCGCGAGAAATGGGGCATCGGAGAGTTTCCCTTCTACTTTGTGCAGATCGCGCCCTGGCAATACGGCAACGAGGATCCGGCCATCCTGCCGCGCTTCTGGGAGGCCCAGGCGGCCTGTCTCGCGATCCCGAAGACCGGCATGGTCGTGATCAACGACATCGGTGATCCGAAAGACATCCACCCGAAGAACAAGCAGGAGGTGGGACGCCGTCTCGCCCTGCACGCCTTGAAGAACGACTATGGCCGCCCCGAGACGGTGGCCTCGGGTCCGGTCTTCAATGAACTCGTCGTCGAGCCGGGCCGGCTGCTGGTGAAATTCGAGCATGCCGCGGGCGGCCTGAAGTCGCGCGATGGGAAACCGCTGACCCATTTCGAGGTGATCGGGGAAACGGCTGAATTCGTCGCTGCCACCGCCACGATCGAAGGCGCGGACACGGTCGTGCTTTCGGCCGCGGGCGTGAAGGAGCCGGTCGCGATGCGTTATGCCTGGCACAAGCTGGCCGAGCCGAATCTGGCGAACGGAGCCGGACTCCCCACCAGCGCATTCCGCGCCGGGACGGTGCCGGAATACGATTTCTTCGCCATCAAGGTGCCGGAGGCGGCCGAATATGAACTGGTTTACGACCTCGATCTGAAAACGCTCGGCCCCGAGATCCGCTACACCGTCGATCGCAGCGCGGAGATCGCGGGTGCCTTCGACCGGGTCGGCTATTTCATGGAATTACTACCCGCCGGGGGTGGTCGCCAGTGGGTCTGGACCTCGATGGACGCCTTCACGACCGAGGCCAAGAAGCTCGGCGTGCCGACGCTGAAATCGGGCATCGTCCATCAAACCGCGGTGAAGAATCTCAAGGTGTTGGGCAATGTCGATGGCCTGACGAACGGCGAAGGCCTTGTGGGGCAGCTCGAGTTCTGGCCTCACAACTACGGTCCGATGAACGCGGCCAAGGTGCCGGGTGCGTCCGAGGATCTCTGGGACTTCGGCGACGCGCCCATGCCACCTTCGGAAGGCTACGGCTGCATGCAGATCCACCAGGTCGCGGCGAAGCAGACCGTCTTTGCAATCAATCAGTGGCGCGGTGGTCCGAGTGCTGACCTCGGCATCGGTAACAGCACGAAAGATCCCAAGACGCTCGACTGGACCTTCGCGGGCAATGCGGGGGGCTTTGAGTCGGCGCGCTTGCGGGTGTTGGTGAGGAAAAAGAAATGAAACGCCTCTGGATCTTCGTTGGTCTGCTGGCCTTTGCTCCGGCGTTTGCCGCCGAGGTCACGGTCTCCGATCCCGAAACGGCCCGGAAGGCGGTGCGCGACGCGAAACCCGGTGACGTGATCGTCCTCGCTGCGGGGGAATGGAAAGACGTCGACCTGCGTCTCGACGGCGAGGGCACCGAGGCCGCACCGATCATGATTCGGGCGGAGAAGCCCGGAGAAGCGATCTTCACAGGGGCTTCGCGAATCCGGATCGGGGGATCCCACCTCGTCGTGAGTGGACTTTGGCTGAAAAATCTCTCGGGAGGCGGGTCCGACCTCTTCGAATTCCGGATCGATTCGAAGCGCCGCGCCAACCACTGCCGGGTCACCGACTGCGCCTTCACTGAGGACGCCGATTTTGCCGTGAAGGAGAAGGAGAACCGTTGGATCGGGCTCTACGGGGAGGGAAATGTCCTCGAGCGCTGCAGGGTGCAGGGCAAAAAAAACAAGGGAACCACCGTTGTCGTCTGGCTTGGAGACATCGACCCGGGCGGCCACAGCATTCTTTATAACTACTTCGGCGAGCGCCCCCGTCTCGGCAAGAACGGAGGAGAAACCATCCGCATCGGCGACAGCAAGACCTCGATGATGAAGGCGGATTGCCTCGTCGAGCGGAACTACTTCTTCCACTGCGACGGGGAAACGGAATGCATTTCAAACAAGTCCTGCGGCAACACTTTCCGGAGGAATTGGTTCGTCGAGACCCAAGGCACCCTGACTCTTCGCCACGGAAACGGCTGCCTCGTCGAGGGGAATTTTTTCCTCGGCAAGGGCCGTGCCCAGACCGGGGGCATCCGCGTGATCGGCGAGCGGCATCGCGTCGTCGGGAATTTCCTGAGCGGGTTGGAAGGCGACGACTTCCGCAGCGCGATTTGTCTGGTCAACGGCATCCCGGGCAGCCCGGAAAACGGCTACCTCCAGGTGATCGATGCGGTTATTCAGGGGAACGCCGTCGTCGATTGCAAGGACGCCATCCTCCTCGGTCACAATGATGTGGACGAGGCCACCTTGCCGCCCAAGGGAACGATCATCGAGGGGAACCGCGTGGTCGCACGTGAAGGGCGGTCCGCCGTCCGCGTCGAACGGGCCGGGGAGGGAACGATTTGGAAAGGCAACGCAATCGAAGGGCCGCTCGACGGCATGGATGAGGTCGACGGTGTCCGTGGTGGTGCGGTTTCAACCCCTCAGGAGCCCTCTCCATATGAGTCTCTAGTTTTCGGAACAACGTGGATGGCGAGTCCCTGACCGCGCCGGAACTCGAACTGGAAAATCCTCCAATTCCATTTAAATCAAAGTCCATGACACCCCAAGAAAAAGCCCAGTCCCTCGAAATCGATCTTTCGCCCATCACCCCCGGATACCTGAATCTCTGCATCCGCAGTGGAAACCAGCTGATCACTTCGGGCCACGTCAGCGACCTGAAGGGTGTGCTAGGCAAAGATCTCATCGTCGAGGACGGCTACGCCGCCGCAAAGAACTGCATGGAGAAGATCCTCCGTTCGGTCCACCACACCCACGGCAGCCTCAACGGACTCCGTTGCCTGAAACTGCTCGGCTGCGTCTATTCGGCCGGAGACTTCACCGACCAGCACCTCGTCATCAACGGCGCCTCGGATCTTGTCCACGAACTCTACGGCAAGGACGGCGACGGCTATCACGCCCGCAGCGCGCTGGGATTCGCGGCGCTCCCGACCGGAGCAGCCGTCGAGGTCGAGGCGATCTTTGAGATCCTGTGAGGATGGCCGGGATCGGCCAGTTGCAGAACCTGCATCCGAAATGAATCATCGAAGTGCGATCCCGTTGAAATGGAAGATTTTCCTTTCAATGTGGGCCGCCTCGGTGAACGCGGATGATCAAGGATCTTCCGAGAAGAGGGATCCTGGTCCACCATCAGTGACGTGGACATTCACGATCCCGAAAGACCTCAGTCCTGACCAATTCTGCGAAGTCATCTGGCGAATTCCAGAACTTGATAGGACGGGATCGCCGGCGCAGGTCGTGACGAAGGAAACCTTCCGGACGTCAGAGATCGATCTCAAGGATCTCCGCGGTGGAGAGAAGGTGGCGATCCAGGTGTGGTTCGAGGACGACGTTTCGTTCGCCCTGAAACCCCTGAGATTTGCCGTCGAAACGACCTTTGAAAGCGGCAAGAGCCGAAGAATCGAGGGGACCTTGTCAATCCCCGAGGGGTTCACTGATTTATACAGCTACATGCCAAGCGGGCCAGCTGATGAAAGCTGGTTTCTCATGATCAGCAAGCGGATCGAGGGCGCGACGTATCGCAACGCCTTCCTCTGCTTGGGATACGAACGTCGTTAGCAGGCGTCGACCTTGGGCGTTCTGGCAGAGGGATCCCCAAGGACAACCCGTTCTCAATCCTTCAGCGTGATCCGGCCGAAGCCCTTGATGTTCTGCTTCGTCAGGAGCGCTCCGTCGATGGGGCGCTCGAGTTTGATGCGGCCAAAGGGCAGGATGATGAAACGTCTCGTGACGCGAACCACCACGAGGTCGTTCGTGCGAACCAGCTTGCCGGGAGCACCGGGACGGGAGGTAAGGCGCATATTCGTCCTGAGGCGTCCGGTGAAAGTGGTGTCAACGATCGCATCGGTGGTGCTGCGGAGCAGTCCGCCGCCGGTCATGTTCACCTTGTCGCCCGAGCGTTTTCCGGTGAGCTGGCCGTCGAGTCGCATGGAGAGGGATCCCGGTTTGGCATCGTTCTGCATTTGTCCGCGCAGGCGGACGACTCCGGAATAGTTTTCCGCGGAGAGGGGCGAGGCGAGGCCAAGCAGGAGCGTGGCGAGGAGCATTCGGGTGGGGGAAATCATTTTCATGGGATCGAAAGGTCGGTGCCCCGCGGAAACGGGATTGGTCGGATTCTGAACGAGGAAAAGAGGCCTGACAAGCTCTGTTTGTCGTTTGCACCCTTCTGCGTGACATCGCCCCGGAAACTGCCTCACCGCCCGGTTGCTACGCAAACCCGTTCTTGAGCCTTTGGTTCCGGCTCCTACCTTCGACTTATCTGGGTCAAGTCTGCCACGAGACCCTCTTTTGTCCGATGATCTCTCCGTATCGAGTCGTGCTCCCGGTTCTCGCCCTTCTCTACCCCTTGTCGGGCATGACGGAGGATCGGCTCACTTTCAACCGCGACATCCGGCCGATCCTCTCGGACGCCTGTTTCGCCTGCCACGGCTTCGATGCGAAAAAGCGAAAGGCCGACCTGCGGCTCGATACCGCCGAGGGAGCCCGGGCCGATCTTGGAGGATATGCCGCGATTGTTCCCGGGGATTCCGGAAAAAGCGAGGCTTGGCTGCGCATCCTCTCGGAGGACAAGGACGAGGTGATGCCTCCGCCGGAGCACCACAAGCCGCTCACCGCGGAACAGAAGGAGACGATCCGGCTCTGGATAGAGCAGGGGGCGGAATATCAGCAGCATTGGTCATTTGTGGGCCCGGAAAAGGCCGCCCAACCCATTCCGGACTTGGCGAATCCCATTGACTCCTTTTTACAGCATCGGATTAAGAAAGAGGGATTGAACACTGCTGAGGAAGCATCCAAAGAAACCTTGATCCGTCGGGTCACGCTCGATCTCACCGGCCTTCCTCCGACTCCGGCGGAGGTCGAGGCCTTTCTGGCTGACTCGTCTCCCGAGGCCTACGGGAAGCTCGTGGATGGACTGCTTTCGCGCGTCAGCTACGGCGAGCACATGGCCCGCTATTGGCTCGACCTCGCCCGTTACGCCGACACCCACGGTCTGCACCTCGACAACGAACGCTCGATGTGGCCCTACCGCGACTGGGTCGTGAAGGCCTACAATGAAAACGTGCCCTTCGACGACTTCACCCGGTGGCAGCTCGCCGGGGACTTGCTGGAGAAGCCGACCCGTGACCAGCTCGTGGCCTCGGGTTTCAACCGGTGCAACGTCACCACGAGCGAGGGAGGCAGCATCGCCGAGGAATGGGTCTACCGCTACGCGGTCGATCGCACGAGCACGACCGTTGAAGTCTGGATGGGGCTGACGGCGGGGTGTGCGGTCTGTCACGACCACAAATTCGACCCGCTTTCGGCGAAGGACTACTACTCGATGTATTCCTTTTTCCATAGCGCCGCTGACCCGGCGATGGACGGGAACAAGATCGACACGCCGCCCATCCTCAAGCTGACGACACCGGAGGATGAAAAGCGCCTTGTCGAGTTGGAGGTGAAGATCAAGGAAGTGGATGGACGTATCGCGAAGACCGTTGCGAGTTTGCAATACACCGATCCCGCAACCCTGAACCCGGCACCCGCCGTGACGAAGACCGAGACGGTCTGGTTCGAGGATGACTTTCCGAAGGGAACCAAACCCCAGGCCCCGGGCGAACCGTTGCGCTGGAACGAAAAGGGGAAGGGCCCGGTCCAAAGCGGAAACCGATCGCTGGTCCGAAGCGCGCCAGGGGCCGTGGCGCAGGATTTCTGGAGCGGTGGCGCGAGTTTCGCGGTTCCAGCCAATGGGACGATTTTTGTCCATGCCCATCTCGATCCGGCCAGTCCGCCCGAGGCGATCATGATCCAGTTCCACACCGGCGGTTGGAAACATCGCGCGGTCTGGGGAAATGGAGACAAGATCGGATTCGGCAAGCCCGGCACGATCGAACGCGTCGACATGGGGCCGCTCCCGAAGGCGGGCGAATGGGTGCGTCTCGAGGTCCCTGCGGCCAAGCTCGGGCTGAAAGCGGGAATGAAGGTGGACGGCTACGCCTTCACCCAATATGGCGGCACGGTGAGCTGGGACCGGCTCGGAGTCGCCGCGGAAACGAATCCGGCGAAGGATCCGGGATGGTCCTGGAAGATCTGGCTCGAACAGAACCAGGGCAAACGCAACGACCAACTCCCCGACGCGCTCCGTGACCTCGTGCGTGGCAAAAAGCCCGCCGAATGGAGCGAGGCCGAGTCCAAAAACGTGAAGGATTTCTGGCTCGGGAATCTCTATGCGGGAGCACGGGACCAACTCGCCCCCCTCGAAGCCGAGCGCGCGCCCTTCGCCCAGGAGAAAGACCGCATTGAGAAGGCCACACCGATCACCTTCGTTATGGCGGATCTGCCGCAGCCCCGTGAAAGCTTTGTGATGCAGAGGGGTGCCTACGACAAGCCGGGCGAAAAGGTCTCGCGCGGAGTGCCTTCCTTCCTGCCGCCGCTCCCGGCCAAACCGGCTGACCGCGATTACAACCGCCTCGATTTCGCGAACTGGCTCGTCAGCGGAAAACATCCCCTGACTGCGAGGGTCACGGTGAATCGATTCTGGCAGCAATTCTTCGGCGTGGGCCTCGTGAAGACGAGCATGGACTTTGGTTCGCAGGGCGAACCGCCGAGCCATCCCGAACTGCTCGACTGGCTCGCGGTGACCTTTGTCGAGGACGGATGGGATGTGAAGAAGCTCGTGAAACGCATCGTCTCGAGCCATGCCTACCGCCAGCACTCCGGAGCGACGCCCGAACTGCGTCAGCGGGATCCTGAGAACCGGCTCGTCGCCCGCGGACCGCGTTTCCGCCTCGACGCCGAGGTTTTGCGCGACCAGGCGCTGTCCTTGAGTGGCTTGTTGGTGCCGACAATCGGCGGCAAGGGCGTGCGACCCTATCAGCCGGAGAACATTTGGGAACCTGTCGGCTTCGGCGGCAGCAATACGCGCAGCTACGTGCCGGACAAGGGAGAGGCGCTCTATCGCCGCAGCCTCTACACCTTCATGAAGCGTACCGCGCCGCCACCATTCATGAGCAGCTTTGATGCGCCGAACCGCGAGCAGAGCTGCTCGGTCCGCGGTCGCAGCAACACGCCGCTCCAGGCGCTCCAATTGATGAACGACGTCCAGCATGTCGAGGCAGCGCGCCATTTCGCCCATCGCATGCTCAAGGAAGGCGGGGCCACGCCTGAAGAGCGGATCCGCTGGGGTTGGCGGGCAGTGACCGCGCGCTTCCCGGAGGCCGAAGAGGCGGGGGTGGTGATGAATGCCCTGACCCAACATCGAAACCGCTACGATTCCGATCCGGCCGCGGCCAAGGAGTTGACCAGCTATGGCGAAAGCAAGCCCGCGGACGGAGTCGACCCTGGCGAACTCGCGGCCTACACGCTGGTGGCAAATCTCTTGTTCAACCTGGATGAGGTCGTTGTGAAAAATTAATCATGAACCCCGCCATCGCCTACCACGAACTACTGACGCGCCGGAACTTCTTCGAAGGCGCCGGCCTGAAACTCGGCGGCCTTGCCCTTGCCACGCTCGCGGGGCGTTCCGCTTTCGGCGCGCCCGCCGGTGCGCCTTCCGACGCGGGGAACGTCCACCCGGCCCTGCCCGGTTTTCCCCATTTCGCGCCGAAGGCGAAGCGCCTCATCTACCTGCACATGAACGGGGCGCCGTCGCAGCTCGACTTGTTTGATTACAAGCCGGGCTTGCAGAAGCTCTTCGACACTGATCTGCCGGAATCCATCCGCAAAGGCCAGCGGATCACGACGATGACGAGCGGTCAGGCACGCCTGCCGGTGGCGCCGAGCAAGTTCGCCTTCAAGCAATGCGGCAAGAGCGGCATGTGGATGAGCGAGCTTGTGCCCCACATGCAGGGCATCGCCGACGACATCACCATGATCAAGACGGTACACACCGACGCGATCAATCACGACCCCGCCTGCACCTTTGTCATGACCGGCTCGGAGGTGCCGGGAAAACCCAGCCTCGGTTCGTGGATCAGTTACGGACTTGGCAGCGAAAGCAACGACCTGCCCGCCTTTGTCGTCTTCACCCCGACCTTCCCGAAGGAAAGCCAGGCCCAGGCCCTCTTCACGCGGATGTGGAGCAGCGGTTTTCTCCCGACGAAATACGACGGCGTCGCCCTGCGCGGGGCGGGGGATCCGGTGCTCTTCGTGAAAAACCCTCCCGGCGTGAACCGCGACGACCGTCGCACCATGCTCGATGCCCTCGGCCGCCTCAACCAAAAGCATTTCGATCGCCTCGCTGATCCCGAGACGCAGACACGGATCTCACAGTACGAGATGGCTTTCCGCATGCAGGCCAGCGTTCCCGAGCTCACCGATCTCTCGGGAGAAAGCGAGGCGACGCTCGCGATGTATG
>Ga0209573_1003675_pt1 | contig 16343 bp, 16 predicted proteins | sample TNRBio252014_DNA_FD_185870 | JGI IMG/M metagenome (GOLD analysis project Ga0209573, IMG submission 185870) | Wastewater treatment Type I Accumulibacter community from EBPR Bioreactor in Madison, WI, USA - TNR Reactor_6/25/2014_ DNA (SPAdes)... | ecosystem: Engineered > Bioreactor > EBPR >...
GAACGCTCCCGCATCGCGCTGGCGCTCTACGTGCGCCGCATCGTGCGCGAGATCGGCGCGCTGATCGCTGTCCTGGGCGGCCTGGATCTGCTCGTATTCACTGCTGGTGTAGGCGAGCACAACGCTTTCGTGCGCGAGCGCGTCTGCCGCGACCTGGCCTTCCTCGGCATCAAGCTCGATGCCGATGCCAACACCATTAATGCCCCCGTCATCTCCACCACTGGCAGCCGCGTGCGTGTCGCGTTGGAGCCCACCAACGAGGAATGGATCGCAGCACGCTGTACGCAGAAACTCATGATCGCCGGGTGATGTCCCACGCAGGGCTCATCGGCACCAAAGAAGGACAATCGTATGACCACCGGTTCCATCATTCGCCAGCGCTGGTTTGCCGGCCACGGCCCCATCGTCCATCACGAGGAGACCGTCGCACGTGTAGATGCATTGGTAGCCGGTTTGATCGCCGATGGCCGCGTTGCCGATGAGGCGACGGCCTACACCTTGCTTGCTGCCGCCGACCGCTTGGGTTGCGTGGCAATGAACGTGGTCGCGCACATGACCTATGCGAAGCGCATTGACCTGTCCGGCGCGCTGCTGGCTGAGGAGGACTTCAAGCTGACGCCAGAAGGCCACACCGGTGGCTCGCTGAACATGGTGCAGGCCTTCGTCGGCTACCTGCTCGCCAACGCGCTCACCGGCAGCACGCGCGGCTGGATCATGGGCCAAGGCCACTGCGTCGCCGCCATCGAAGCCGTCAATGCGCTCACCGGCGACATCTCGCCCGCGCAGCGGGGCCGTTACGACCGCAGTGAGGAAGGCCTGTCGCGCCTGTGCGCTGATTTCTATTCCTATGCCATCAATGCGCAGGGCCTCCCGGCTGTGCCGCTGGGCAGCCATGCCGGCCCCAACACCGCCGGCGCCGTGTCCGAAGGCGGCTACCTCGGCTTTGCCGAACTGCAGTACATCCACATGCCGCTGCCTGGCGAATCGCTGGTTGCCTTTCTCAGCGACGGTGCCTTCGAGGAACAGCGCGGCCCGGACTGGGCACCACGCTGGTGGCGCACGCAGGACAGCGGCTTCGCCGTGCCGGTGATGATTCTCAATGGCCGCCGCATCGAGCAGCGTACTCAGATCATGCAAGAAGGCGGTGCGCAATGGCTGGCCGAAGACGTGCGCCACAACGGCTTTGATCCAGTGATCGTCGATGGTCGCGACCCGTCCGCGATCGCCTGGGCGATCATCAAAGCCGAGGACACGCTGCACGCCTTCGCCGCCGATCCGGATCGGCGCTATCCGGCGCCTCTGCCTTACGTGATCGCCGAGACCGAGAAGGGCTTCGGCTTTCCCGGTGCAGGCAGCAACGCTGCGCACAACCTGCCGCTGATCGGCAACCCCCACGCCAATATCACCATGCGTGAGCTGTTCAACAAAAGCGCGGCTGCGCTGTTCGTTCCGCCGCTTGAACTCAACGCCGCACTCGACGCCTTCGCGTGCCATGCCGCCCAACAACGTCCGCTGGAGAGCGCGAATCCGATGGCGCATCGCTATCCCGCCGCGCCCAAACTGCCCGAGCCATGCTGGGAGACACCAGGCAGCGAAGGCAGTGCAATGACGCTCTGGATCAGTGGTTTGTCGATTTCGCCAAGGCCAATCCCGATCTGCGCATGCGCATCGGCAACCCCGACGAACTGGCCAGCAACAAGATGGGCGGCACGCTGGCGCTGCTCAAGCACCGCGTCAACGAGCCCGAAGCCGGTGTGCCTGAGGATTTGCACGGCGCCATCATCACCGCGCTCAACGAGGAAGCTGTGGCTGCGGCAGCACTCGGCAATAAAGGCGGACTGAATCTGGTCGTCAGCTACGAGGCCTTCGCGGTCAAGATGCTTGGCCTGATGCGGCAGGAAATCATCTTCGCCCGCCACCAGCGTCAGGCCGGCCGGCCAGCCGGCTGGCTGTCGGTGCCGCTGATCGTCACCTCGCACACTTGGGAGAACGCGAAGAACGAGCAGTCGCACCAGGATCCGACCATCGGTGAAGCCCTGCTGGGCGAAATGTCTGACATCTCGCGCGTGCTGTTCCCGGTGGATGGCAATACCGCCGTCGCCGCACTGCGTGACGTCTATGCTGGGCGCGGCCAGCTGGCCTGCCTGATCGTCTCCAAGCGCGATGTGGAGAATCGCTTCGACGCCGAATCGGCGCAACGTCTGATCCGTGACGGCGCAGCCCATCTGATAGGCAATCCCGCCAATGCCGAGGTGCAACTCATCGCGCTGGGCGCCTACCAGTTGAACGAGGCAATCAAGGCACAGCAGCACCTTGCTGGACTGGGCAAGTGTGCCTGTGTCACCGTCATCCTGGAACCTGGACGCTTGCGTATTCCGCGCGATGCCATCGAGGCCGAATTCGTCGATGACGACGTAACCGTTAACACGCTGTTCCCACCGGACCTTCCGCGCGTGATCATCACCCACACTCTCCCGGAACCCATGCTTGGCATTCTGCGCCGCATTGACAGTGGCCCCGCCAAGACTCGCGCCCTTGGCTACATCAGCCGCGGCGGTACCTTCGATGTCCCTGGCATGCTGTTCGCCAACCGCTGCACCTGGGCACATGTGGTGGATGCAGCAGCGACCGTGGCCGCTTGGAGTCGCGAGGTGCTGCTCGACCGCGCACAGCGCGCTGCTGTCGATGGCACCGGTGATCCAAATGATTTGCTGAGCCCGTGAGTCGGACACGCGAGCGCTGTGCCAGTCACGAAGTGCGCCGACAGCGTTATCCGGCAATATGTCTCCGAGATGTCGCGGTGATCTTTCTCTTGGGGTAGCTTCAGCCGATCGACACCCCCCGTCCCCGCCCCAGATCCCAGGACACACCGGCGTCTTTGATCGTCGCGGCGATCTGCTGTCCCAGCCGTTGCTCGATGACTGACCTCCACGGCACCAGGCTGAAACCCATGCCGTCATCGAGCATGGCGTAGCGTCCGCTGGCCAGCTTGACGGAGCGCCGGTAGATGCCCGCCACGCGCTGCCCATCGGCCACCGGGCGATGCTCCAGGCCGGTTTCGGCCGCAATGTCCTTGGCGGCCTGCGCCAATTCCCGATTGCGCAGCGTGCCCAACAGGTTCCGGGCTAGGATTACGCGCTGCCCGCGCCGCTCGACCAGCCCCTGTTCGGCCAGGAAGTCGGCGCGCTGCTGCATCGCCTGTTTGGCCTCGCTGCCGAAGCCCAGGTCGCCCAGGCCAGAGCCGCCGCCGATCAACTGCTGGTCGAGCCAGGTGGCCCCGATCACGTGGGCTTGCCGTTCGATGGGTAGGTGCGATTTCAGCTCCACCGCCACGCCGCCCAGGCGCTGCGCGTCGTAGCGGCGGCCTTGCTCGGGCAGGTCGTCCGGCACCTTCCATAGCCCCTCGGCCACGCGCTCCACGATGCCGGCCCGGCGCAGGGCTTCCAGCCTGCGGACGTGGGCCGCGACGACTTCCCGCGGATCGCGGCCGGGCGCGGCCCGACCTTGCTCAATCGCCAGGTGATGGTCGGTGCGGTACAGGCCATCGCTCGCCAGCGCAGCGATGTTGCTGTCGGCCGCGCGCACGTCGGCCGAGCCCTTCACCTCCACCACGGCGCCGGTCGGGTAGTTCGCCAGCTCGTCATGGGCGTTGAGCGCGACGTAGTGGGCCTTGCCGTCCACCCCGTCGATGACCAGATAGCCCCGGTCGCGCAGCTCGTCGGCCAGCCCCTTCGCGGCCACGCGGCCGAGAATGGTGCGGCCGCTTCCGTGGGCATTCGGGCCAGGCTCGAACACCGCCAGCTCGCGCGGCTCGCCGCGCATGGCCCGCTGCATGGTACGGATGATGTCGCCACGCTCGCCCAGGGCGCGCAGGGTCTTTTCCGCATCGGCATGGACAGCCCAGGTACCGGGCTGCATTTCGTCGGCCAGGCCCAGGCGCTGCAAGCGTTGCAGGCGGCCGATCAGCAACAGGCGCTGGCGTTGCAGCCGCGGTTCGTTGAAGCGTTCGATCTGCACTCGGCCGTCCTCGCCGGCCTCGCGTTGCAGGGTGCGATCCAGGCTCGTCCACCGCTCCTGCTCCACCTCGCGCTGCAAGGTCTGCTGGATCTCCAGCTCGGTGCGTGGTCCCAGCCATTCGGTCGCCAGCTCGGCGGCGCGATGGCGGAAGCCATCGGCGATGTAGTCGCCCGCGATGATGAGGTCCTTGCCGGTGTCGTCGCGCCCGCGCACGACGATGTGCGTGTGCGGGTTGCCGGTGTTCCAGTGGTTGACGGCCACCCAATCGAGGCCCGTGCCCAGGTCGGCCTCCATGCGGCCCATGAGGTGCCGCGTGTAGGTGCGCAGGTCTTCGAGTTCCGCGCCATCCTCGGGCGAGAGGATGAAGCGGAAATGGTGTCGGTCGTCGGCACAGCGTTCCTTGAAGGCGTCGAGGTCGGCCGCATCGGTCTGCGGCCCGTAGGATTGGCCCGGCTCGCCATCGCGGCCGACGCCATCGCGCTCGATGTAGCGCACGTGCTTGGCGAGCGACTGCGGGCTGGCCTGGCGCTGGTTGACCAGCAGCGTCTTGATGGTCACGCGCCGCGACATGGGCGTGAGCTTCGCCCCCGCGAAGCGCGCCGCCGTATGGCCCCGTCCGAGGCGCGAGCCGGGCCGCTGGCCGGTGCCACGCGCCGCCGCCGGACGCCGCACCGAGGACTTGCCTCCGCTGGCCTTGCCCGCCTGCTTGAGCACCTTGGAGACGAAGCCCTGGCCTTGGTTCTTCGGGGCACTGGGGCGGATGCGGAAATCGTCGTCGCGGCGGTCGGTCATCGTTACACCCTCTGCAAGCTCTGGCGTGTCCGGTCGTGCGAAGCACGCGGACATGCCTGCATCGGCGCGGGACTCGCGCCACAAGCGGCACGGCGGCGAAGCCGCTCCGTGCCGCGCAACCCCCATGTGCAGACTGGCTTTCGACGCGGCCCGGTGCCGCGTCCTTTTGTCTTGCCTTCCGCCTTCGCCCCTCGCTGACGCTCCGAACAGCGGTTGCCCGGCGGCGCTGCTCCGTGAGCAGCCAGCGCGCCGGCGAACGCGGCGACGGCCATAGGCCGGGCGCGTTCGAAGCAAGACGCCTGCACATGGGAAGGCAGCGCCGGATGTTGCGTGGGGTGCAGCGCGAATGCGCTCGCACTGCACACGCGACGACACGGCGACGGCCAGCAGAACCACACGCCCGATGGCACGATGAGATGAACGGCAACGTGCGGCGAATCGGCGGCCATCATGGGCGAGACTCCAGCCAGATTGGATGCGCGATGCCGATCGTGGCGGACGCGCTGACCGGCCCGAAATACCGGCTGTCGAACGACGCCGGGTTGGTCACACTGAGCAGGAACAGTTCGCCGGGTTCGAGGCGTCGGCATTGCTGCCAGGATGGCAGCGGACGGCCCCAGCGATCAGCGGGCAACACGGCGGCCGAAGGCATGTCGTCGATGCGGACGGTGCGGCCAGTGATGCACACCTCCTGCGGCGCGATCGCGCCCACCCGCTTGAGCAACGGCACGCGCGTCGGCAGGTAGCCGCGCTGCGCAGCCAGCGCGGCGGCATCTGGCGGCAGCGTGGTCAGGACGATGCTGCCCACGGACAAAGGACGTGGCAGCGAGCCGGCACCGTGGTCCAGCGAATCGACGCGATACCAGCCGACCGCCACACTGTCGGACGGGTTGTAGATCAGGCGCGGCAACGGATGCACGAAGGACGCCCAGGCCAGCGCAGCGAGGCCGCAGGCGGATAGGCCCGCGAGCACGATGCAAGCGCGCAGACGTGAGCGAGGACGCGACGCGGTGGCGACAGCAGAAACGGCGGTCATGGCAGCGCCCTCCCGATCAGCCAGGCGGCGTGCCGGTCGGCGGTGTATTCGGGCAGCGGCAGGCGCGCGGCGAGGCGGTTGGCGAGCGTGCGCCAGTACGCGGGCGAGGCGCCGACAGGCGCAATGCCCAGCGCCTCGATGGCGTCGATGCGCTCCAGCACGGCGCGCACCTGGTTCTCGCCTTCGGCGTGCAGCAGCAGGCGCGCGCCCGGCAGCACACCGGGGATGCGCTGCGCCGCATCGAGCGGCGTGCACGCCTGGATCACCATGAGCTGCCAGCGGATCGTGCCGTAGTCGTTGGCCTGCCAGCGGACGCGGCACAAAACCGGGTTCGGCAGGAACACGGCGCTGCGCCGCCAGCGGTCGAGCCGGTGCGTGCGCGCGGGTTCGCCAAAGCGCAGGTAGAGCTTGAAGCGCGGTTCGATGTAGGCCAGCGCCACGCGCGTCAGCGGCGCGCTAGCAGGTTGGCCGGTAGGTGCTGCGAGCGCAGCCGTGGCCGCGCCAGCGGCCGGCGAAGCGAATGCGGTCATGGGGTGCTCTCCCTGCGGTGTTCTGGAAACTCCCGCTCCAGCAGGCCGCGCAGCAGATCGGCCACGGTCACGCCCTGCGTGAAGGCCGACACCTTGATGCGCGCCCGCATGGCGGGCGTGATGTCGAGGGTCAGACGCGCGGTGTAGAGGTCGCCCTTGTTGAGTGCATCGGCGTCGCCCTGGCGAATCCACGCCTCGGCGTGCGGATTCGCGGGCGGGCGCACGCCGATGCCGACGCGCTTTGCGCGTATGGGTGGCTTCGCTGTCATGTCGGCCACCGCAGCAGTTCATCGACCAGCGCGGTGATTTCACGGGCGGCGGCGCTGTCCGGCGCCGTCTCGCGTGCGAGCCGGCCGGCTGCCACGCTGTCGGCGAACACGATGCGCTGATGTACTTCCGCGCGCAGCGCGGGGAGCGGCTGGTCGGCGAGCGTCTGACGCGCTTCGCGCCCGATCACGGTGGTACTGACGCGCCGATTGATGACAAAGGCTGCGCGGAGCAGCGGCCGAAACACCTGCGCCTCGCGGATCAGCGCCACCATCTCGGCGCTGGCCCACAAGTCATAGGGGCTGGGCTGCACCGGGATCAGCACGCGCTCGGCCGCCAGCAGCGCGGAGCGCGCCAAGGCGGCAATCCTGGGCGGCCCGTCGATGACGACGTGATCGGCCCGCCTGGCGAGTTCTGGCGCCTCTTGGTGCAGCGTTTCGCGTGCGAGGCCCACGGCGCTGAACAGCCGTGGCAAACCTTGCTGGCTTCTGCGCTGCGTCCAGTCCAGCGATGAACCCTGCGGGTCGGCGTCCAACAGGACGACGTGCTGGCCGCGCATCGCCAGCTCGCCGGCGATGTGCGTGGCGAGCGTCGTCTTGCCGACGCCGCCTTTCTGGTTGAGTAGCGCGACGATCATGGCCTGGCCCCCCATGCTGGAAAGCCGGGCTTTGGCTGCTGCGTTTGTGGCCGCGTGGCGGTTATCCACCGCAGCGGCGTTTCCCTACTAAAAGTTAGAGAAATTAAGTTAGGGAAGTTAGAGGGCGAGGAAACCCAGTGCTGGCGCGGGCTTGCGGCCGATCGGCACGCCTGATAGCACGATAGTCCCACGCCTGATAGCACGATACCCCGCACGCCTGATAGCACGACTCCATTCACAGGCTCTCCCGAAGTTATCCCCGTGCCGTCTGCGGCACGGGCCGGAACGTCAGCAGCTCCATCCCGTTGTCCGGCATCCGCTCGATGCCCAGGACGTAGCCGGGCAGTGACTGTCGCGCGACCAGCGCGCGCAGGTCGCAGGCAAAGTCGTAGGGTTTGGCGGTGCTGCCCGATTTCTGGTGCAGGTAGCGGAAGTCGAACTGCCAGCCGTGTTCCTGCTTGCCACCGTGTTTGCGCACCAGCCGGTACAGCCACCGCTCGATGCCGCCGGTCAGCTGGAAATACGCCGGGTCGATGGTCAGCACCAGGGCGGCGTTGATGACGCCAGCATAGAACCAGTCCGGAAGGATCAACTCGATGCCCAGCGGCGTGCCGCGGGTGTCGGCCAGTTCCTTCCATTCGTTGATCCACGAGAAGCGATGCAAGCGCCGCCCAGTTGTCTCGCGGATGGACGTGGCCACCGTGGTCGATTGCAGCCGATCCAGCGCGGCCTTGAGGCGCTGGTAGTCGCGCAGCGACTTGCCGCGCCCGATGAAGCGCAGGATCTCGTAGGGCGTGGCGCGCATCAGCCGCGACGGCCGCAGGCCCGCGTCCTTCGCCTCCACGATCTGCGAGGCAGCCCAGATCAGCACGTCCGCATCCCAGATTGTGGCGATGCCGTGCTCCTGCGTGCCTTCCACGCGGATCGTGACGTTGCCCGCGCGGAAGTCGATGGGCTTGACCCGCTTGGATTTGCCGAGCGAGAAGAACGGATAGGCCATCAGGTCTTGGCTGTCGCGCGGCGCCATGTCGCCGGGCAAGGCGCGGAACAGGTCGAGCTGTTCGCGCTCTTGCGTCGGCCGCTGCCGCATGGGCAGCGCGGTGCTGGACATGGCGATGGCCTGCCGCGCGCCGCCGATCAGCGCGCACGGCTGTCGGCCGAGTGGTGCTCGGCGTATTCGGGATCGGAGGTCGTCTCGAAACTGCGGTCGGCGGCCCAGGTGTCGAGGTCGGCCACGGCGTACATGACGCGCCGGCCGAACTTGCGAAAGCGCGGGCCGCCGCCGATCACGCGCTGCTTTTCCAGCGTGCGCGGCGATAGGCGCAGGTACTCGGCGGCTTCGTCGTTGGTGAGATAGCGTTGGGGCTGCGGGGCAGCGGTCGAGACAGTGGCGGCAGGCCGCAAGGGAGCGGGACGCATGGTGTGAACCTCCATCGGTTGAAAACGCCCGGCCACACAGCGCGACCGGATGGAGGCAGTCTCAGAAGACGCGGCCCTTCTGCTCAGGGTCGTTTTGCGTTGTCTTCAAAACGGCCCTTCTCAAGCGGCGGAAGCTGTGCTAGGCAGCGATAGCCGTTGCGCATCAACGCATCGCCGCGCCGCACCAGGCGGCGCACCTTGGAGCGCAGGCCTCCGTCGGCGTACCAATCGGCCACAGCATCCGCACCGAATAAGCCTTCGCCAACCTCGCGCAAGGACGCGCCCGCAAGGGTTGCGTCGAGCGCCTGCAAGGTGTGCAGCTCCAGCAGCGCGGCAGGTGCGGGCCGGGAATTGACGATGAATAGGGCCGTGCCCAGTGAATGACTGCGCGCAGGTGCAACAGCACCGCCGCGATGGGCATAGGCCACGGCCATGCCGTCTTCCAGGCCGGGCGCCAGCGCGAACCGCAACCAATGGCCTGGGCTACGCGCGATCAGCGCCAGCCCTTTGCCGTCGTGGAGCAGTTGCTTGTGACCGGGGATGCGCCAGAACGCGAATGTCGCCGCATCCAGCGGCGGATCGGCATCGGGATAGAGCTGCACCACAGCGGCATGGCCGGGCAACCAGGCTGGATGCGCGTCACGCGCATCCAGCGCCGGGTCTTCCAGCAGGCGCAGGCCCCAGCGATGCGCCACTTGCTGTGCGCTTTCCGGTCGGCGATGGTGGCGCAGCCAGTCAAGGCGGTAATCGGGATGACGGCGCAGGTACTCCCAAGCCAGCGCGAGCGCGTCCAGCCACAAGACGTACAGGTAGGCCGCAGTCGGATACCAATGCGCGACGTGATGAGGATCGACCATGACGCCTCCTTCTGCGAACAGGAATCGCCGCCACGGCAGGATTACGTGCTACATCGCCATCGTCCGAACGTCATGGGTAAAAAAGTTGGATAGGCGTTGGCAAGACCGATTGGCTCCGAAGCGCTGCGGTTTCCGTCTCAATGCTGCGGCGGCAGCGCCCCGATCGTGGGACGCAGTACAGGCCAGCCTGGCGCAGCAGGCGCAGGAGATCATGACTATTTGGATCAGCCTGACTGGGGTATGCCGCAACAATGCCGATTGAGACCGCCCCGGCATGACGTCAGACTGAAAAAGTCACAGTAGGCGGCGCCCCGCCGGCCGTATTCAGTCCGGGATAGCGCCGTCATGCTCGGCCAGTCGGGTGTATGCCGCCAGCGTGCGCGTAGGGTGGAAATAGAGGTCGCGCATCACCGGCTGCTTGCGCGGCCCGACGATACTGGCCAACTCGGACAGCTTGACGGTGCCTTGTGTCGGCATACCGATACCCAAGTCAATTAGTCCCCAGGCAGTATCGCCATCGGCAGGATCGAGCGCGGCCAAAAGCCAGGTTACATGCGCGTCCGGCGTGAACAGCCGCACCACGGGCACCGGGTCGATGGCTTCGCCAGCGGTGCGGGCCTTACCGTGGGCCAGCAGTCGCACGCGGTCGTCCTCTGTGATGAGTCGATTCATGGCCATCCACTCCTTGCCGCACGAATGCGCCGAGGGGTAAAGGCGCAAAGCCGTATCAGCGGACTTGTGCAGAAACACGATGGCGGTTCCGTGACTTCGCGCCTTTATTGAAACCCGTAAATGCGGGTTTCTGTAGAAGCGCAAAAGAGTGAGCTTCCGAGAAATGAGTTAAAGATAACGTGGTTTTAATTGTGCTGCGAATCGACGCTTCTGTCCATGCAGAAGCGATCCGTCCAGCCCGGCCGACCAGCCGGCGCCACCACCTTTGACGCCGAGCTGGCCCAAGCCTTCGGCGCGGCGGTGCGTGCGCTGCGCACGGAACGCGGCATCGCACAGGAGACACTGGCGCACCTGGCCGGCGTCGAGCGTTCGCATATGGGCAAGGTGGAGCGTGGCGAACACCAGCCCACGCTATCGCTCATCTTCAAGATCGCCGGCGCGCTCGAATGCAGCACGGCCGTGCTGATGAGCGAGGCTGAAAGCCAGCTTGCAGCGGCGGCGCAGCCGTAAGCGTGGGCCCGGCCGATCCGGCGCAGGCCGGTTCGGCGGCTTCGAGGGGCGCCAAGCATCGCGCGGCGGGGATAGCCCGCAGGGCTTTCCCCCGGAGGCAAGCGAAGCGCGCAGCGCCGCAGGCGCGAAGGCGTGAGGGATTGAAGCCGAATGGCCGTGACGGCAAAGGCGGCACGGGGCGCAGCCCGCAAAGCCCGGCGGCGCATCGCTCCGACACGCCATGCCCTGGCCGTAGCCGCAGCGTTCAGACATGGAGACGCGGCCCGTTATGGGCTATTGCTTGCCACCACGTTCGGGACGAATCAACAGCACAGCGCCCCGCCGTGTGGCGGGGCGCTGCGGGCGGCGGTCACGCCGCTTGGGGCTTGCTGCGCGACCAGATCAGGTCGTGCGTGCCGTCCTCGCCTTCGATCAGGCGGGCATAGACCGTGGCCGGGAACGAAGGATCGTCGAGGGTCACGGACAGGTACTCCCGCCCGGCCTCGCTGGTCTTCTTCCACGCCGCGCCGATGTCGTGACCGGCCGCCTGCAGGCGGAAGTCAGGGACCTTCTCGTTGTCCCCCTTGTCGTTGGGAACCAGCTTGACCTTGACGTTGAGCGTCAGGGTGCGCAGCGTGCCGGCGAAGCCGTCTTTGTCGGTGGTGAAGGTGCCGATGTTGGCCATGATGATCTCTCCTTTCGGTTGAACAAGGTTCGCGCCCATCGCGTCCTTGTTGTGATCCGGCCGGCGGGGGATGGGCTGGCTGCACCGCTTGTGGTCGCAACGCAGTGGAGAGCCGGGAGGCGAAAAGAATTTGCTGCGCGAGGAAGCCGCCGAACGCAGTGACAAAGGCGGGGAAATTGTTTTCGCCGGACGGTTGCAGCCATGAAGCCCGAGGCGCAGCCGCGCCTCCGCCAGGATTCACAACGAGACAAGGACGCCTTGGGCCGAACCGCTCCGAAAGGAGACAGGGCCGACTCGGCATCCCCGCCCGAAGGATTCTCCGGCTCGCCCGCTGACGCGGGTCAGGTCAACCATCCGACGACACGCGAGAACGCCCCTGCCGCACCTTGCGGCGCTGGTCTTGAGGCGTGGCGTGGAAGCTCCATAGCAATGCCGGGCGGGTTGTCCGTGAACCGTCCTTCGTGACGTGATGGGCAGGAGCCGCCAGCGTTGAGGACGGCACGCATCCGCACAACCTGCCGCAGCAAGCGCCAGCGTGTTCGCCAGCGCCCTGTCCATCGCGGTGGGGCGCTGGCCGGGCCGATCCGGCGTGGCCGGGTCGGCGGCATCGAGGGGCGCCAAGCCATGTGCGGCGGGGATAGCCCGCAGGGCTTTCCCCTGAAGGCAAGCGAAGCGCGCAGCGCCGTAGGCGCGAAGGCGTGAGGGATTGAAGCCGGATGGCCGTGACGGCAAAGGCGGCACGGGGCGCAGCCCGAAAGCCCGGCGGCGCAGTGCGCCGACACGCCCAGGATTCGAGGCTGCTATAGCACCGTAGCTCAGCTACATGAAGAAGCTGCCCTGATCGGAGTAACCAGCCGGCTCGATCGCCACATCCGCAATGCGCGGTCGCAACGCACGCTTGCAGCGGACGTTCTCGCCTCCGTCCTGAATCCAAGCCCCAAGGCGCCGCTCTACCCAACCACAAGCAACAGCGTCCCCGCTACTCAAATCGCAATACCATTCCGGCTGAATGTCAGCTTTCCGGGGCTTGAGAACAACATTGATGGAAAGCTCGCCACCACTGATGGCATCCACGCTGGCAACGGCAGGCAGATCCTCGTCAAACATGAAACGGTAGGTGCTGCCCGCGCAGTAATGGCTGTCCTCGGCACCGCCGGCCCACCAGTTTTCGCCCTCTGACAGCCCGAACAGGCGCTGTTCAAGGCCAGCGTTGACCGCCGACACCATCAGGTTTCTCCATACCCACCAGCGCGCGCTCCGCTGCGTTCGCAGCGGAAAGGTCTTGAACGGTGAATAGGAGTGCTCGAATTCCGGCAGCAGCCGCAAGTCGTCGGGTGCGGCATAGCCGAATTGCCGCAGGCGTTGCACCAGCCGGGCATTGCTCGGCTTCTGTGCTTCAGCGGTCGTGTGGCCCGCAAGGGCTGCACGCAGCGCCGCATGGGTTTTGAATCCCAAAGCTGCGGCAACAGCTTCGCTCAGGTGGGACGAAGAAACACCTTTCACACCTCGCTGCGCCCTCTGCTTGAGGGTGCGCAAGGCAGCTTCGGAAACGAAAAAGGTCGAGACAGTCATACCAAATTCCTCAGTGACTGGTCGATGTCTGCCGATTACGCATCGACCGAGGAATAGGCACGGTCAGCGAAGGGGAAGCGCGGAAACGTCGTTTAACCCGGCAGCAGGTTCAGCGTGACGCGGCTGTAATTTTTATCATACCGCATGGCTACCAACTCGGACATCGCGTTTTGCCGATCGCAGTTATTCCTTTGTCTCAATGAGCCACCACACGGCATGCGGCAAGGAGCGGCCCGTGATGGGGTGAATGTCGGCGAGGTCGGCGCGGGCCGTCCAGCCCGAGGGCGGGCGGTAGCTGCGCACGTCGCTTTCACCATGCCAGCGGCGGGCGCGTACCGTGCCGGAGGCATAGGTTGCCGCCATGCGCGGGCGGCTGGTGGTGGTGCGGGTCATGGGTGACTTTCCTTCCAGCGAAGCGCCCCGGTTGAGGCCGGGGCGCTTGCCTTTGGCGTGGGTCAAGCGGCTGACGCCTCGGCGGGTTCATCCGCCATTGCTTTGGCATCCTCCGGGGTGTCCTGCTCCGGGCCTTCTGCCTGCATGGCATCCTGCGGGCCTGCGGCCTTGAAGATGGCGGGCATCCAGCCCGTGCCATCGGCCAGCCGCTCGGCTTCGCTGGCAATGTCGGCCTTCTTCAACTTCGCCAGCCGGGTGACGTGCTCCGGCGCGTACTCGCCCACGGCATCCAGAATCACGGCTTTGGAAACATGCTTGAAGTAGCCTTCTGCGGTCGGCTTCCACCATACGGCCATCTCAAGGCCAACGGCCTGCGCGAGTTCCGCGCCTGGTTGCTGCGGCGTGGCGCGGGGTGTCACCACGTCCACCGTCCCGGCCACGCATACCGCCAGCAGGCGCACCAGTTCGTCTTGCGAATTCGCCAGCAGCACGGCGAACAGTTCGGCGCTGTCCTGGGGCAGCTTGCCGCCCTGCACCTGTTGCAGTTCGCGCAGCGCCACGGCGGCGGGCGAATTCGGCCATTCCGGGGCCATGCCTTCCAGCCGGTCTTGCACTTTCAGGCTCACGCCCAACGGCAAGTCGTGGCCGTAGCGGCTGCCATGAAAGACTGCCTGCACCATGCCATGCACCAGCGCGGCCAGCGCCACTTGCGGATGCCGGGCGACTTCGATTTGCAGCGCGGCGGTGCGATGGGCGCTCAACCGTTGCGCCAGCCGGTCGGACATGGCTGCGGTCTTGGGCTGCCGGTCGTCGTCTCCGTCCTCGCCTTCGACGTCGTTCTCGGGATCCTCGCCGCTGAAACCTTGGCGCAGCCGCTCCAGCGTGCGCAGCGCCTTGGCTTCGGCTTCACGCATCAGGCCGCGATGAATCACGGCCTCGCCGTTGCGGTTGATGGTGACGATGACGCCGGCTGCGGCGTGCGCGTTCGGGCTGTAGTCCAGCAAGCCATCTTCCAGCGCCTGCAACTGCTCGCCCACGGCTTCGCCTTCCTCTTGCAGCGCATCGGCCTTGTCCGCGTCGTCGGCGTCCAGCGCGGCATCCACGGCCTCGGCCAGTTCGTGCATCTTGGCTTGCAGCTTCTCGATGCGCGCGGTTTCGCGCTTGTTCGGCTCGCGGCGCTCCCTCGGTGCGCGCTGGAAGGCGTGCAGGTCAGCATGGGTCACGCCCGGCGCGGCATCCACCCAGGCCCAGCCCTCGGCCTTCACCTCGGCGGCAATGCCCGCCAGCCGGTCTTGCGCCAGCTTCTCCAGCAGCGCGGAATCGATCAGATACACGCCCGCGTCACCTTCCGCGAACAGGTCACGGCGCACGCCACCGCCTGCGGCTTCGTAGGTATCCAGTCCCACGAATCGCACCAGCGGGTGCTGGTTCGCGTCAATCTCGCGCTCGGTGAGGCGTTCGCGCAGGTTGGACGGGTGCCGCTGCCAAGTCGGCGCATCGTAGAACGCGCTTTCCTGCGCGGCGTGGTCGTCGGTGATGGCAAGGGCCATCAATTGATCGAGTGTGACGGCATCGGCGCGATAGTCGGCCATCAGGCGCGGCGAGACGTTCGCCAGCTTCAAGCGGCGCTGCACCACCAGCGGCGTCACGCTGAAATCCGCCGCAATGTCCTCGATGGGCCGACCTTCGGCCACCAGCGCGGCGAACGCCTCGAACTGGTCTGCCGGGTGCATGGCTTCGCGCTGCACGTTCTCGGTGAGGCTGGCGGTACGGGCGGTGCCATCGGCTACCAGCAGGCAAGGCACCTCCCAATCTTTGGCGATGCGGTGCTTCTTTGCCAGTAGCTTGAGGGCTGCGAAGCGACGGCCACCTGCCACGACTTCGTAATGCTCGCCATCGGCGGCGGCGATCACGATCAGGTTTTGCAGCAAGCCCACGCGCTGAATGGACGCGGCCAGTTCGGGGATGGACATGCGCGGGGTCTTGCGCACGTTGCGCCCCGTGGGGCGCAGCACCAGCCGCGACAGGGGAACCAGAATCAGGTTCTTGCTCGGGTCGGCGGCTTCCAGCGGAATAGCGGCGGCGGTGTTGATGGCGCGGGCTTCGGTTTGGGTAATGGCGTTCATGGTGTATCTCCAATCGAATGAAACAAGGAATGGAGGGCAAACCGCCCCTCCGGCGGGGGACGGATCAGGCTTTGAGGGCGCGCATGCCATCGGCCAGCAGCCACAGGGCGCGGTTCAGACGGATGTTTTGGTCAATGCCCTGCACCGGGCGCGTGCTCTGCCTGCGGCCGTTCGCGGCGCGGCCATGCAATCCGCCCTTGGTCAAGTTTTCCTGCGTGCGGTTGAACACGCTCCACAGGTCGGGGCGACGGTCGTCGAACCGGCGCGGCATCAGGATTTGCGATTCGGTGATGGGCGCAGGCTTGTCCGGGTCGTCGTACTTGAGGGACAGCGCGGCGCGGGCGAACACTTCGGATTCGCCATCGTCCAGCGTGATGCCGCGCATCAGGTCGCGCGATACCTTCACCTGCTCGAAGCCGCCCAACACTTGATAAGCGCCTTCGATGACGTGTCCGGCCACGTCGCCTTTGTGGGGCACGCGCACATCGGCCACGGTGTCGCCGCAGACAAGGCCATTGCTGCAAACGAAACGGAACATCCCGGCCAGCATCTGATAGCTGCTCGTCCCATCATGGGAATTGAGCAACACGATTTCATTGGCTTCCGCGCCGTTGATCTGGCTGGCGTGGCGCAGGCGTAGCATGTGTTTCGTGTGCTCGCGCTTGCCTTCATCGCGCACACGGGTCTGCGTCACCATGAAGGGCTGAAAGCCTTCTTTGCGCAGCTCGGTCAGCACGGCGGCGGTGGGGATGTAGCTGTACCGCTCGGAACGGCTCTCATGTGGGGCGTCCGCGAAGATGGACGGGGCCACGCGGCGGATTTGGTCATCGGACAGCGGGGAGTCGCTGCGC
>Ga0209573_1003676_pt1 | contig 16333 bp, 9 predicted proteins | sample TNRBio252014_DNA_FD_185870 | JGI IMG/M metagenome (GOLD analysis project Ga0209573, IMG submission 185870) | Wastewater treatment Type I Accumulibacter community from EBPR Bioreactor in Madison, WI, USA - TNR Reactor_6/25/2014_ DNA (SPAdes)... | ecosystem: Engineered > Bioreactor > EBPR >...
AGTTCCGTTAGGCGCTGTAAGTAAATAACTTACCGTATTTTGCATTTCTTGTTAGGCAGGATTGTATAGTTCCATTCACCATGGAAGCTATGTCGCTGAATGCGGACGTCGAGAAGCTGAGCGTCAGTCACCTGTCGTGACTTCGGATACTCTCCTTCATCGAGCCACGCATGGACTTCCAGCCCTTCACGTGTCGATGTCGAGCCAATCAGATTCACCACGATTTCCAGAGTTTCCAGAGGAATCCCCTGCCAGTTCCGCGTGATGTGACAAAAGAGCCGGTGCTCAATCTTGTTCCATTTACTGGTGCCGGGAGGGAAATGGCACACTTCGACTTCAAGTCCCGTTTCGTTGGACAACCGCTGAAGCTCGAGTCGCCAGAGCCGAGTACGTGGACTGTTGCTGCCGCCGCAGTCTGCTGTCACCAGAACACGTGTCCCTGCAGGAAAGCGTGTTCGACCAAGTTTCTCCCACCATCGCTGAATGGCCGTCACAGCAAATTCTGCAGTGTCATGACTGATGCCGACTGTCACGCCAGCTTCGTTGTTGGTGATGTCATACACGCCGTAGGGGACCGCCTTGCCAAGTTCCTTGCTCGGAAAGTCATGAGTTGTCACTCGGATCGGATCACCTTTTCGACGGTAACTTCGCCCCGGGTTTTTCAGGGGACCCAGAGGTTCCTTCCTCTTCGTATCCACAGAAATGGCAGGCTGACGCGTTCGACCATAGGCCCGGATCCGGCGGTTGATGTGTTCGAACTGTGCGTTCCGATCCGGATGCTGGGCGCCTTCGATGGTTTTGCGATTTGCCTGAAGGCTGTACCCGCACATACGCAGCAGCTCCGAAACCTTCGTATGGCTTACAGAAAATCCGCGTGCCCACAACTCGGCGGAAATCGAGCGTGTGCTCTTGCAGGTCCAGCGAAGCGAACTCATCGGATCCCCACGCGTCGACGACTCGATGATCGATTCCAGAGCAGCAATCAGTTCCGGTTCCATGACCTCTGTGGAGCGACGTCCGGCTCCCGGCCGCCGCTGGCGTCCTGGTTCTATGCCATTCGGATCATCGAGATCGCGGATCCCTGTGCGCACGGTGCGGTCGGAAAGTCCTGTTGCGGCAGCCACAGCAGCGATTCCGCCCCACCCGATCGCACGGGCTTCGATCGCCGCCCATTGACGCCTTCCTCGCTCGTCAAGATGCGGCGCAATCGCAACGTACTTTTGTCGAATCCGTTCAACATCAGTAAGATCTGGCATCCCCGAAGAATGTCAGCAAACCTCGTTTGACACAATGGCAATTCCGGTAACTAATTCCCTTACAGCGCCTTATTGCCCCCTGACACCTTTTATTGCCCCCGAGTTTCCCTGTTCGGCATTGACTTTCTGTGAGTTTCGATTCGTTTGCTTTCGAGACGGATGTGGATTTCATGAATCGATCGTTGCTGCCAGCCATTGCATTGCTGTCTCTCCTGCCTGCACCTGCTCGATCGGCCGATCCATTCCTGATAATTGTTGATATCAATCATGAGCAGCGGACGAAGCAGTTGCTGATTGCATTTGCTGAGTTCGATTGCATGGAGATGCTGAGTGATCGGCAACTCAAAGTGCTTGAAGGTAAGCCGTATTATCAGGTTCGGAATGCTGAGGGATTCGCAGGCAGAACAGGACTCGTTTACAGCCTGACTGCCGATGGGCAAATTGCAAAGGCAAGATTCTGGAACGTAACTGGTATCGATGTATTCAACGCTTTCGTTCAGTCTCTCCTTGACGCACGTGGTCCTGCGGCAGTCGCGATTGGAGATCAGTTTCAGAAACGGATTTCAGTGATGCCCACGGAACCTGCGCCTGGCAAACGCCGGGTCACCTGGGGCGAGTTATATGTCGCTTATTGCGACGAAGTTATCTATTTGTCTGAGTCCTCGGAGATCTTCGCATACGACAACAGTGCTAAATTGAACAGTGTCGTCAATAACCTTCAGGGAAAAGACTGGTATCTATCAGTCACACCAAAGTCGGTACCTGAACGCATTCGTGGTTCACTGCTCGCAGAAATCGAACAGCATGCTGGAGTTCAACTGCAGAGGCGAGATGGTGAGCCGGAAAGTGAGTACGCTAATCGACGATTACTGATTTCCAGTTATTTTCAGGGGATTCGTTCGCTGCTCATGGACGTTGACGAAGTAACGGCCTGGACATCGCTGTCCGAAGGAAATGGCGAGGTTGAATTTCGACTTCACATGAGAACGGAGGCCGATAGCTGGCTTGCGAATCTCTTGAAAGAGATGAGAAGCGATTCGATGGTAAGCGTCGCGGCAGTTCCGATCCCTCTTGGAACTGTAGCAATTTGTTTTCGCCTTCCGGTAGAACTCAGACCTTTGTGCGAACATATCGCTGCTGGATTTCTACCTGATCGTGGCAGCATTACAGAATTCCTGCGTTCCGAGATTCGCAATGGGGATTTCGAATTGAACGCTGCGCTGGGTACGACGGTCGGGGATGTTCCAATTCTTGCAGGTGCTTACAGGACATCGCATGCGGTTGATCTGGCAGACGTCGCAGATCAATTTGCGGGTTCGCTCAGTCAGGACCGAACACTGCGAATTTCCCTGCCCGAGCCAGTGAGCGAGTTGCTCACCGAAGAACATCAATTGTCCATCGACAACTCAGGTGGGCTGATCCAGTTTGCACTCACTCATGTGAATGTGACTCCATCACTGGATCAGGGAGTTACCGCGGACGGATCTCCTGCAGGAACACCCATCGTTGATCTGGACATCGATGTTTCGAAGATCGCGGAGGCAAAAGACACGAAGCCATTCATTCAATTCGTGAAGGATCTGGAACTCACATACCATCGTTCTCAGGTGTTACGTAATCTGCCGGTTCAGATTCGACAAGATTTCCGGGCGAAAATCGACACAGGATTCTCGTCATTTGCGCACAGGATTCCTGTCGGAGGAGATTGGCGAGTCAAGTTTAATGTGCGTACAGATGGCACCGACACAATCGTGGCATTCACAGCAGGCCGTGAGGCATTCCAGTTTTTGCTCGTACGAAAGTTTGTCACCGACGGAGCACTGTTGAAACTTTTTGGGCAGTAGTCGAGGGATTGTTCCCTGCGATTGGTTTTTCAACTTCCTTCACTCCCACATCCAACCAGTTTCGAATCAATCCGCTGCACGCCGGGATGGCACTGACTGCATCTTGGCTGCTTCGACAACACTGCTGTCGTGTGCCACTGGCTCTGCCAGCGTTGGGCCTGAATTCTACGGGTCGTGAGCGACCAAGGGGCGCTCGCAGGATGTCTCTGGTTCCCAGAACGGCGACCGGCGTGGCTCAGCCATAGGAGGTCGCGATTCCGGCAATCTGACCCGGCAAGATGATGTCGGCTGAATCGAGATGATGCAGGAAGCCAGTCTGTCTGCTCAATCCTTCGGATCCCCTTCCGACTTTTCACTCCAACACTGCTACACTGCCGCCAAAATGACTAAAAGGAGTCTGCAGTGGCTGGCGGTGTCATGGAAGGAAACGCAGTCTGTCGAACGTGGTCAACGTCCACCGATCGGCCATTTCGTCCGCTCAGTACCAGCTATGCCCGACCGAAATTCGGCAATCCCACGAAACTCAATTGCCAACTGTGCCTGAATCCGCAAACGGATCAATCCCCAGTGCAGACGACGGCACCGGCAACGCAGGTAGGGAACCTCTGATATTGTTCGAGGTGCTCTGATGAGCCAGTGCAAGGAATGGTTCGTCCCGCCGAAGTACTTTCTGCCGCTGTGTCCGAATGAGTTCTATCCGGCAGCCGACAATGACGGCTGCCCGATCTGCGTGCGGCCTGAGAAGGAAGGCACCAACGAATGACGTGCGTCATATGGGCCGCCGTGGACGGACGCCACTTTCGTCCGCTGTGCGGCAATCTGCTCAGGCGAGAAACCGACGGTTCTGAGGTCGCTCCCGACGGATCGTGTTCCATCTGCATCGGACCAAAAACTCAATTTGGAGTCTGCGCGGACTGCGTCGATCCACCGGCCGCGTACGCCTATCGCATCTCCATGACGTTCGATGGAAACGGATTCGGCGGAGCGTTCGAACGGGTCACCTGTGACACCAATCGAGTGTCCAGAAAGCGAGTCAGTCTGCGAATCCTCCGGCAGTCGGGCGGTGGGTGGCGGGGGCTGGATGAAGGAAGCCCCGGTGTGACCACAGAGGGACACGAAGGCCACAGAGGAACACGGAGCAAAGGGACAATCACCTTGAAGTCACTCGTGGGCAGGGCGTGACCATCGCAGTGCTGGTACTCGATTTTTGAGTTGTGGTTCTCACTTCGTGCTCTTCGCGTTCTTCGTGGTTCTTATCAAGCTCCATTCGGGTGGTTGAGGGCTGATTGAAGGTCGGCCCGGGGTTTCAGACTAACGTCTTCCAACCCCGGCCACCCGTTCGCTTCGTTTTTTGAGGGCGTTGTGCTCCGTTAGAGTGGTGTTGGTGAATCGGGTGGCCGGGGCTGGATGAAGGAAGCCCCGGTGTCACCACAGAGGACACGAAGGACACAGAGGAACACGGAGCAAAGGGACAATCACCTTGAATCCATTCGTGGGCAGGGCGTGACCATCGCAGTGCTGGTACTCGATTTTTGAGTTGTGGTTCTCACTTCGTGCTCTTCGCGTTCTTCGTGGTTCTTATCAAGCTCCATTCGGGTGGTTGAGGGCTGATTGAAGGTCGGCCCGGGGTTTCAGACTCACGTCTTGCAACCCCGGCCACCCATCGATCGATAAGGGATGAAGTGGTGGTTTCGTGACTGCCCACATTGATGTGATCCGCTCTGCCAATGCAGACCTTTTGAACCGGCCGGGCCATACCTCAGGAGAAAGCCATAATGACCAGATCGAACCGCAGAGGTTTTCTGAATGCGGGAGTTGCTGCGATTGTGACAGCGCCCGTGGCATTCGGGGTCACGCGAGTCCCCATAGCGGCAGGTCGCAGATTCACGATGGACCTGCGATGCGGGTCTCTGGGTGTGGATGCGGATCTTCAACAGGCGATCACTCTGGCTGCGAAGTATGGCTTTGAATCCGTTGCGCCGGAGGCTGAGTTCCTGCAGAAACTGACGGATGCAGAATCGGCAGAACTGGTGCATCGGTTGAAAGAACTGAAGCTGGTCTGGGGAGCTGGTTCGATGCCGGTGAATTTTCGAAAGGATGAGGCCAGCTTTCAGTCATCTCTGCGGCAACTGCCCGCTCAGGCCGCCGCACTGCAGCGCGCGGGAGTGACGCGGATCGGCACCTGGATCAGCCCATCCAGTGCGGATCTGACTTATGTGGCTAATTTCCGTATGCACGCCAATCGACTTCGCGAATGCGTCCGCATTCTGAATGATCATGGTCTGCGATTTGGAATGGAGTATGTCGGACCAAAGACGCTGTGGGCTTCGTCACGGCATTCCTTCATCCATACTCTGGCCGAAACGAAAGAGCTGATTGCCGAAATCAACGAGCCGCATGTGGGCGTGATTCTGGACAGCTGGCACTGGTACACGGCTCACGAAACCGTGGAAACTTTGAAGACTCTGACGAATGCGAACATCATTGCCTGCGACCTGAATGACGCGCCGGCCGGAATCCCTGTGGATGAACAGATCGATCAGCGTCGCGAACTGCCCTGTGCCACCGGAGTGATTGATCTGAAGGCATTTCTGTCAGCTCTGGTGGAAATTCAGTACGATGGGCCGATCCGAGCGGAACCGTTTAATTCGGCGTTGAATCAGCTTGAAAATGAACCGGCTGTCGCCGCGACCTCGGAAGCCATGAAGACGGCGTTTGTGCTCGTTGAGTAAGAGGCTGGTCAGAAACTCCGGAACTGTGAGCTGCAGGGCGCCAGCTGCGGGACATTCGACAACAAAACCGGCGGCTAGCGCCGTGCCGCTCACGAAGACAGGGCAACACGATGATGCGATTCCTGACACTTGTTGGCAGTTGTATGGTGCTGTCGTTCGCTTTCGGCTGTGCAGATAAGCCGGCTCAGACGGAAGTCAGCAACTCCGATTCGAAGGACTCAGAGACCACGGAATCCGGTACAGCCGGCAGTCGGCTGATTGGCTTTTCGACTCTGACGCTTACGAATCCGTTCTTCAAAATCATCGCGGATACGATGACGGAAGAAGCAAAGAAGCACGGCTACGAATTGATCGTGGTGTCCGGCGATCAGGATGTGAATCGGCAGACGGATCAGGTGCAGGATTTCATTGTTCGGGGAGTTGCCGCGATCGTGCTGAATCCGTGTGATTCGCGAGCCATCGGAGCGGCCATTCGGAAGGCCAACGAAGCCGGCATTCCGGTGTTCACTAACGACATCAAGTACAGCGGTACGGATGCAGAAGTCGTCTGCCACGTGGCTACTGACAACCTGCAGGGGGGGCGTCTTGCCGGAGACGCGATGGTCAAACTGGTCGGCAAAACGGGTGGGAAAATTGCCATTCTGGATTATCCCGATGTGGAATCCTGCCAGCTTCGAGTTCAGGGGTTTACGGAAGTTGTTGACGCTCACAACAAGGCCCATGCGGACACTCGGATTCAGATCGCCACGACACTAAATGGACAAGGCAGTCGTGAAGCGGGATTCTCGGCCGCAAGGGATGCCATCGAAGCGCATCCGGACCTGACAGCGATGTTTGCCATCAATGATCCGTCTGCTCTGGGAGCTCGTGCTGCGCTGGAAGCGGCAGGCAAGGCCGATCAGGTGCGACTGATCGGATTCGACGGAGCACCGGAAGGCAAGCAGGCAATTCTGGCGGGCCAGATCGTCTGCGATCCCATTCAGTTTCCGGACAAGATGGGACAGACCACCATTGAAATGATTGTGAAGTACGACTCCGGTGACGACGTGCCGAAGGAAGTGCTGATTCCTTCCAGTCTGTACTACAAAGCCGATGCGGAAAAAGATCCGTCACTCAGCAAGTGAAGAATGACGCTTGATTCTGAAAACTCTGCCGGCAGGAATCGCCATGAAACGACGGGAATCTCTCACCGCAATGCTGACAGCAGCGGCCGCGTTTCGTTGTCAGTATGCGGCGGGCCACGGCCTGCAGAGGAATGCTCCAAAGATTCTGCTGCGGTCGTCGTGGCAGACGGTGAACATTGGTGACATCGCTCATACGCCAGGAGTGCTCGCAGTTCTGGAACGGTACTTCCCTGAAGCGGAGATTCAGCTCTGGCCCAGTCGAGTCGACAACGGCGTTGATCGCATGCTGCAGCAGCGATTTCCGGCGCTAAAGATTGTTCAGGGAAGCGATTTGAAGGAGGCCTTTCGGGAATGTGATTTTCTGCTGCATGGTTCAGGGCCATCGCTGGTGGCAGAACGGGATGTGGTTCGCTGGGCTACGGAAACTCAGAAGCCCTATGGTGTGTTTGGGATCACGCTTTCGGTTCAGGGTTCCACCGCAACGAAGCCCGTTGCGGACGCCGTGTTTTCGAAGACAATTGATGTCCTCAGCGGTGCTCGGTTTGCCTTCTTTCGTGATTCGGTGTCATTGAATCTCGCAAAGGACCGCGGATGTCAGAGTCCGGTGATGGAGTTTGGTCCGGATGGAGCATTCGCAACGGACCTGCGTGACGACGAGAAAGCCACGGCATTCCTGAAGCAGAATCAACTGGAAGAGAAGCAGTTTCTGTGCTGCATTCCCAGGCTGCGGTTTACGCCGTACTGGGTGATTCCCGAAAAGAAGGCGAAGCCGGACGCCGTCAAACATGCTCGCAACGAAGCGATGAAGCAGCATGATCACGAGCCTCATCGTCAGGCCATCATCGAAGTCGTTCGAAACAGCCGGTTGAAAGTGCTGATCTGTCCGGAGGATCAAACCCAAATGGCGGTGGGCAAAGAACTGCTGTACGACCCCTTGCCGGACGATGTGAAGGCGCGATGCGTCTGGCGTCCCGATTACTGGCTGACGGGCGAGGCGGTCTCCACGTACATTCGCAGCGCGGGACTGTTTGGCAACGAGATGCATTCCCCGATCATGTGCATCGGCAATGGGATTCCGGCGATCGTCTGCCGCTGGGCCGAACAAACCAGTAAAGGCTTCATGTGGCGGGATATCGGGCTGCAGGACTGGCTGTTTGATTTTGATCGCGAAGAGGACGTGCAGAAAGTTCCATCCACTGTGAAGTCGCTGGTTCAGGATCCCAAAGCGGCTGCTGCAAAGGCGGAAGCGGCGAGGAATCGTGTTCACGAGCGTTTTCAGCGGATGGTGCAGGTGCTGAAAGATCAGTTTGCGACCATCTGATGACGGATTGGTGCGGCTGTCGTCCGGAATGATTTCGCACCCATCGTTCTGCATGAACTGTCAGGCTGGGTTACTCGACTTTGCCAGTCCGTTCAGCGGTTGGTTCTGGTTCGATCAATTCCGCGAGTCCGCCTGGATGACCAGTGGACAGAGTTCGTGAAGGATTCTCAGACGGTCCGTGGCTGTGTACTCTGCTGCACATGTCGTCTGCGGAAAAATATCTGAAACCGGAAGTCATCCAGAGTATCGCCAGGCTGGACCTGCGAGCCCGGTTCATCGTGGAAGGTTTACTGTCGGGGCTTCACAAAAGTCCGTTTCAGGGCTTCAGTGTTGAGTTCAGTGAACACCGTCGTTACGAACCCGGCGATGATCCCAAGGATATTGACTGGCAGGTTTTTGCCCGAACCGACCGCATTTATATCAAGCGGTATCAGGCAGAGACCAACATCACGGGTTATCTGCTGGTCGATCTGTCACGCAGCATGGGGTACACGTATCGGCAGAATCTGACCAAGTTTGATTATGCGATCTGTCTGGCGGCGGCCATCAGCTATCTGATGATTCATCAGCAGGATCCCGTGGGGCTGATGACATTTGATGATGAGCTGCGAGCCAGTCTGCCGGCGCGGAGCCGACGGTCTCAGCTGGGCGACATCCTGTCTGTCCTGCAGCGATGTCAGCCCACTGGAAATACGAACATTGCCGGAAATCTGAAACGTGTGGGATCGATGATTCGGCATCGAAGTCTGATGATGCTGATGACCGATCTGCTGGCGGATCCGGACGAGATTCTGGAAGCCGTGCGAATGCTGCGATTCCGGGGTCACGATGTGATTGTGTTTCACATTCTGGATGAAGCGGAAGTGACGTTTCCGTTTTCGGGCAGCGTGGATCTGCTGGATCCGGAATCCAACGATCATGAAATTGTGGATGCCGCCGGCATCCGTGGAGAATACCTGCAGGCTCTAAAGGGGCTGCGAGAACGTTTTCGAGTCACCTGTTCGGGGATCGGAGCTGACTACGTGCCACTGGACACCAGCATGCCTTTCGACAAGGCTCTGGTGGAATATCTGAGTCAGCGACAGGCTCGATTCTGACCTGACACGCCAGTCCCGGATTTATTACAGCCTCTGATTCTGCTCGACCTTCTGAACGATTTTTCCCCCACCCGGAGAGTTCTGACCATGCCGAAGCACAAAGTGGCAATCATCGGAAGTACTGGTCGAGGCGATTATGGCCATGGCTGGGATGAAGTCTGGCAGCACATTGAAGGCTGCGAGATCGTCGCCGTTGCGGATGACAACGAAGCCGGACGCAGTAAAGCCGTAGTTCGCTGTGGGGCCGCTCGAAGTTATGCCAGCTATCGCGAGATGCTGGAGAAGGAAAAGCCAACCATCGTGTCAATCTGTGCTCGCTGGATTGATCAGCATCGGGACATGGCGCTGGCGTGTGCCGAACATGGATGTCACATGTATATGGAGAAGCCGTTCTGCCGGACATTGGGGGAAGCCGATGAGATCATTCGGGCGTGCGAGATGCGGCACCTGAAACTGGGAGTGGCTCACATCAGTCGCTATTCGCCGCAACTGAATCTGATTCGCAAAGTGATTGAATCCGGCGAGATCGGAGATGTGCTGGAGATTCGGGCTCGCGGCAAAGAGGATGCGCGAGGGGGTGGCGAAGATCTGTGGGTGCTGGGAACTCACGTGCTGGATCTGATGCGGATCTTCGGCGGGCAGCCGCAATTGTGTTTTGCGACCCTGCATCAGCAGGGCAAACGAGTGACGAAAGAGCACGTGCGGCCGGGCAATGAAGGTCTGGGGCCGCTGGCCGGTGACCGAGTGGACGCGATGTATCGCTTTCAGAACGGAATCACCGGGTATTTCGCGTCTCAGAAGAATGCCGGTGGGAATCCCAATCGCTTTGGACTCAGGATTCTGGGTTCGAAGGGCATGATCGATCACACGTCCGGTTATGCTCGTCCATCGCATCTGATGAACGGTTCCACGTGGGGAGCGTTTGGTTCTGAGGGCAAATGGCGGCCGATTTCGTCTGCGGGCCTGGATCAGCCTGAACCCATCACCACGATCGACTATGCCGGAGCAAATCCGGTTGCAGCTCGGGATCTGATTGATGCGATTGAAAAGGATCGCGCGCCGTTGTGTTCCATGATCGATGCGCGGGGAGCCATCGAAATGGTGATGGCCGTTTTTGAATCGCATGTTCTGGGCGGCCCGGCCGCGATGCCACTGACGTGTTCAGACAATCCGCTCAGTCGGTTGTGATCAGCAGGTCGGCAGCCGAATCAGATTCAGAACCTTGCTTAGATGCAGGTGGGTACGGTGTCCGCACGTTTTCAGGCAGCGAACAACGCGAGCCGATCATCTTCCATGAGCCGTCAGGCTCCTTTGGGCTGAGGAGTATCACTCCTCATCAGGCTACCTTCTCGATGTAAAACGATGCGGGTTCTCGATCCGGAGTCAGGAACGGACAGGCGGCTTTCAGTGCACTGAAGTGTTCGTGCCGGAGATAGTTCAGCGCGCCGATGATCTTCCAGTGCGGATTTCCGCTGAGAAGGGCTTCCATCAGATACTGTTCGTTCCACAGCCGAACTCGATCCACCACCCAGGCATGAGGATAATCCCGAGGAGTGAAGATGTCGTGAATGTGCACGACCACACCGGGCTGCAGCAGTGGCAGGATTTCGAGGAATTCGCACAGGACATCACCCTGCGGTCGGATCACATGCGATGAATCGATAAACAGCAGATCATCGCAGGACAGTCGTTCGAAAAGTCCTTTCTCGACAGATTCCACTCGCTGACGCAGCACCTGGACTCCCGAGCGTTCCAGCCACGGCATTTCGTAGGGTTCGATGCAGATGTGTTCGCATCGATAACCGGGATCGTCAGTCTGATTTCTGCGGATGGCTTCGATCACCAGCAGGGTGGAATTTCCGCTGCCGATCTCGACGACTCGTTTTGGCTTTCGCAGACGAACGATGTTGTACAGGAACTCGGCATCGCCGGAATCGAAGAATCCATTGCCAAACGAATAGGTCAGGTCATTGGCTTTTGGCGCCAGGAACGGCCGCAGCTCTTCACTGAAGCAGAATCGTTCCAGAAGGCTGAGTTGTTCGGCCGTGTTTATGTTGATTCCTGGCAGGAATCGATGTTGTTCGAGTGGCTTCAGCAGCAGATCAAAGTTGATCAGTGGCTCGTAGTAGTGATCGGCGACCGGGAATACGCCAGCGGCCGACAGGGCTTTACGACTGACCGGCAGCCGCTCAACGCCGGCTCGGCGAAGCAGCTTCATCAGAAATGCGGCTGGCAGCACAAACGGCGCCAGACAGAGATCGAGAACTGGAAACAGCAGTTTGATCAGAATCTTCACAATGTGACCTCACCTGAGATCGGTGGCTCAGCCAGTGACCCGGAAGTCGGGACACCGTTGCTGAAAGGAAGCCAGATCATCCCTGAACGATGCAGGGTGAGACAGTGCGGGAGTCTATCGCGTCATCGCAGCCAGAGGCAGTCCAGTTGGATTCAGGTCCGCCACATCACAGTCCCGGGAAATTCAGGTTGCGGGATGATGCGATGACGCCTGCGGGGCTGCAGATGGCTCAGAAATCGGAATTTCCGGCGACGGTGCGACGACGGTTCCGGGCAGTCCGAATGGGTCCATCTGCTTCGTAATCTGACTGGCAGAGTTGCGGTTCGCGACGTCATTGTTCTTCGCGAAAAGTGCGACAAGCAGGACCAGCAACGTGGTCAGCACTGTCACAACGATGGCGTTTCGTGGCAGAGGATACACGCTCAGCACAACGGAATCGGGATCCTTCAGCTGATAGCCGGTGACTCGCAGAGAATTGTTCGGGACGGCGGCAGCGGGATCCGCATTGACTGACGACTTGAAGCTGTCCAGCAGTGACTGTTCAGTAGGAAACGAGGCCGGGGCCAGCGATGGCTCATCCGAGCTGAGCCGGGCCAGACCATCACGAAGCTTTCCAAGGCGCAGGACGTCCAGTTGCCCTGCGTTGACCTCATCGGCTGTTTGCCTCAGGACCGCCAGGCGGAGGCTGTCGGGTGCCGAAACTGACATGGTTGATGCCATGTCGCAATCGATGATGCTGGGCAGGTGGATCCGGCGTTGAACCCGCAGCAGTTGAGGTCGAATGGACTGAGCCATCCATTCAATGTGGATCAGTGTGACGGGCTGTGTGAGCTCCACTTCAGCGGACGTCTGATCCGGATCTGCCCAGTTGAAAGGCGCCGCGGATTTCCATTTGGTCACGGCCAGTGAATCGGGAATGTGCAGTGTGCACTGCGAGGGCAGCCGAGACGCAAAGACCGCCAGCACGGTTTCCCCGGACGGTGATTCTGTGGAGTGCATACGAATGACAGTATCAGCGACGGCATACAAAGCCTGAGTGCCCTCGGTGGGTTTTGGCGCTGATCGGATCGGTAGTTCGATGAACGTATCGTGAAGGACTTTCGCCGGCGCCTGTGGTAACGGTCGAACCTGCAGCGTGGTCAGATCCCGATTGAGAATTCGATTGGCCGTTGTCTTAAGCCACTCAGGGATCGGCACTGGCGACGGTGCCTCCTCGGCGGCTGCAGCATCTCCATCGAGCGGGATCAGCAGAATTTCCTGCCAGCGAATTTCGTCCAGATTTCCGGGCCAGGCAAAGCGAGCAAGGCCCGGTCGATTGGCGTCCGGCTGGACTGGCATCGTCCAGGTCACTGTAAATTCCGGCTGATTAAAGAGTGTTCGAATCACGTCGGCTCCCGCGACGAATCTGGGACCCTCGCGCAGCAATGACAGTTGCTGGCCGCCGATCAGAACTGTGGGTGTGGTCAGAAACTGGGCTGACTCGTCAAATTCCAGGCTTAATGGACCCAGACTGCCGGACCATTTGGTCAGCTGCAGGGCGAAAGTGAATTGGTTGGCCGATCGAATGGCCGCGACTGACGCACGCGGCTGTTCGGGCATTGACCGCGAAAGGACCACCGGGATGGAATCGTCGATGACCTGCAGACGAACGGAACTGCCGGGAAGAAGGATTTCTCCCGGCTGCAGCGGCAGAGCCGGCCGAGCGCCACCGGGGTTTTCAAAAGACAGTCCGGGGCCGTCCTGATTGACGATCGTCAGGGACGATTCCAGCACATCAGCCGACTGGACCGAATGAAGCTGAACCTTCAGGTCATCCGGCTGCAGGAGCTGCTTCCCATTGACTGTCACGGCATGCAGTCCGGAAGTTCCTTCCTTAAGCTGAATGATCAACTGGTCGCCGCGGCGATGCCAGCTGGCAAGGCGATTGGCTTCTCCGGCAACGACCTGGACGTCGGTCACCTGAATGTCAGAACTGATCGTGACCCGGTGTCGAAACACGGGAAGGACGAATGTTTCGATATCCATCCGACATTTCCAGTCCAGTTCGCCGTCATGCAGAGTGACTTCGTGCTGGGCTCGGATTTCGTTGCGGCTGACTCGTGGTGTCAGACGAACGGTACAGGTGGTGTTGACTTCAGGAATTCGAAACAGACTGTCCGTCCGTTTCACCCACTGACCCCAGTCCGCCTGCACTTCACTGAACGCAACCGTTGTGACCTGTTGTCCTTCAACGGGGAGCACAGAAAAGACCGGATTCGCCCGGACGCCAAGCAACAGATTCTCTGAGCCCTCGCAATCGGCAAACTGCCTGAGTTCCCCAATCGGGATCACCTGATCGGATCCCACAGTGGCGACCCGTGCACGAAGCTGAATCGAAAGCAGAAACGCGTTCCCCGTCGATGGTGGCAGCTGAATGGTGGCATTCTGATCGCTGACGGACCACAACAAATCAACCACATCACTTCCGCGGGAGACGGTGACGGCAAGGATGTCGAACCCATTTGGAATTCGATAGCGGACCTCCGGGAGGAGCAGGTTCCAGCGCGAAAAGCGACAGTAGCACGTAAGCTGCTGCAGGCCGGCCGGCACATCGGTCAGGACGAGCGTTTCCACCAGTGCCGGAGTCGGACTGCCTTTTTCAACCTCTGTGCGGAAGAGCCGCACTTCAATTGCCGAGGACATCGCCAGATTCTTCAGGTCCCGGGCGCCCTCTGAGGGATTCCATTGCAGCAGTCCCTCATTGGCCTGCACACGGATTCGGGAAAATAAAGGCTGCGACGATACCACTTCCATCGTGGCGCTTGGGCAGGGGATTGCCGGCAACTGAAACTGAATGCCGGTGCCCTGTTCTTCCAGAATCGGGCGCAGGCGACATTCGATCGTGTGAATGGAAAATGCAGCGCTGGGGCCCGAATCCACAGTGGTCGATCCGGCAATCAGCGAAGCAGGTCCCACCTCTGCGTCCGGCAGCAGGATCGTGGGCGGAATCTCCACGAGGATGGCGTCATCACCATCCGGCAGCGGAAGAATGGGAATCCCGTCCAGCAGACAGGTCACGAATCGAGAATTCTTCAGGGGGATCCGCACTCGAGCGGGTTGCTGTCCGTTTGGCGCGGCAATTCCCATCTGAAGTCGAGCTTCTATGGAATCCGCAGCCTCGGTAAGAAGTTGCCACGAGACTTTTGTCACAACACCTGACGAAGCGTAAGTCGGCGGTCTCAACCGGTCCTGGTTCCATCGTTCCGCCAGATCACGACGGATGTAAACAGTTTCCTGGCTCAGCAGCGGGCTGGCCGGAACAATCATCTTCGGCAGTGTCTGATCCGCGGCAGACGCAGGCGGTTCCACAGGAAATCGGGGAACCTGAGCCAGTGTGTTTTCGCCAGCACCTGGCCAGACGAATGCCGCTAAAACCATTGTCCGATACGGGCGAAACTGCCGAAACACGCGAGCCAGAGATTTCCAGCGTGCCAGCATCAGGATTACCAGACCTGCAGTCAGACCTGTATGCAGGAACAACAGCACGGTCGACACCGGTTCCTGAAAGGCCCACAGACTTCCGCTCAAAATCAGCAGCAGTGAGGCCACGATCACTCGCTGCCGAATCACCCATTCACGGAACCACACTAAGACCAGCATTGCGATCAGCCCGAGCAGCAGTCGAATCGTTGGCCAGTATTGAGTCGAACGGATCAGCAGTACGGGATGGCTGCCATCCGGCTGGACAAGAGTTCTCTGAGTCCATCCTTCGTGGCACCCGAGGTGCCAGAGCATGAGAAATCGACGGATCTCGGCCGGCCACGTGACTGCTCCGGATTCCGTAAACTGATCAAGTTCCGGATCCGGAGTCAGCGATCCGTTCGAGGCCCACCAATTCACGTCGCCAGCGATAAATCTCACTTCATCACAACTGAGATTCAGTGATGGAGACGCAAGGATCTGATGATTGGCCTGAAAGCGATCCCGACTCGTATTCTGAAGTGGGGGCGTCAGATTCTGCCGGGTCACAGGCTGGCTGAATTCGGTCGTTTCGACCCATGACAGGATCAGCCGACATTGCTCAGAATCCACCGGCAACGGAACCCTGAATTCGTTCTGCGATTTCTGCAGCCGGACCGGATGACCGTTGACCAGCACGACAGGCTCAATACCCGGTGGCAGTGAAACGGGCAGCTCGCTTCCTCGGGATTCCTGAGGCAGATCCGCCACGGCAAGCACGCGATGCGACAGGCCGGTCTCACTTTCCTGCAGCAGGTGGAACACCGGATACGTGATTAGTCGATGACGCACAGCAGCGAGTCCCCGATTCACTCGGATGCGGACGAGTGCTTTGCCATCCGGCAGTTGCCAGATGGCGCTGGATTCACCCGACACACTGGCATCCGTTCGGGGCGCACGCGGCAATTCAGGAACCGACAGGGTTCCTTCAGACGACGACAAAAGCTGCAGCGTTCCGGTGATGTCATGCGGGAGCCCCGGGCGGGGAATCATGGCAATCACTTCGGCGTCGCCGGTACTGAGCGCTCGACGTACTTCAATTCGCAGAACGGAAGGAACATCGGCAGGGCCTGTGGTGACGGGTACCTGCCAGATTCGCCAGCCGGGTTCCGTGTCGGGATCGTCAATTCTTTTGACGGCCAGTGCCGCTCCATCAAGACTCCAT
>Ga0209573_1003677_pt1 | contig 16322 bp, 14 predicted proteins | sample TNRBio252014_DNA_FD_185870 | JGI IMG/M metagenome (GOLD analysis project Ga0209573, IMG submission 185870) | Wastewater treatment Type I Accumulibacter community from EBPR Bioreactor in Madison, WI, USA - TNR Reactor_6/25/2014_ DNA (SPAdes)... | ecosystem: Engineered > Bioreactor > EBPR >...
TGGCGCTAACGTTTGTGCTTATGCAGTGGCGGGAATAGGAGCGCTAAAAAATGGAGCGTAGCGGAATGTTTAGCGCGACCTACACGTCACTGTCAACCGTGACAAAACGTTGTTTGAAAACTAAAGCTACAAATTTACACCAAACCCCACCATTGCATAAGCATTTTGTTGGTGGCTGGGCGGTTTCCCGCTGTTCTTTATTTTTTTGAATAAACAATTGTTATTCCTTCAGTCTTACTAAAGTGTGCTTCGTCTCCGTTACTTGTAAATAGAGTTATATTCAAGTTTGTCTGGTCGAAATGTTTCTTTGACTCTTCAAAAATCGTCTTAACGTCAACATTATTCATTTTATACAGAACTCCAATAGAATAATTGTCGCCCTGCCAATTACTGTTAGCTAGATGTCCAGTTTCGTCAACAGTTAAATAGCGGTAAGGGTAATTAGGTACTGTTGTTTCAATAAGTCCTAAGTTTGTCAAGTACAGAAGGAATTCATTCGCGTCATTTGTATTGTTTGAACCTTTATAAACAACAGAACCAAATAATATATTTTCTGGAATAGGATAAACATACTTAATCGAACTGCTCAAGTGTTCGTTTGCAGGAATGTCTAATGTAACCCGTTCATCTGTTACAGTTAATTCAGAAGTCACTTTAAAATTCGGAGTTGTGATTGTCAATGAATAAGTTCCGTTACTTAGTTCCTTGTCGGTTAAATAAAATCCACCTGAAGCGTTACACTTATTGGGGTCATCGCCTCCAGTGGTCGGCATAGGAAACCATTGACATTTACCTTTGTCAATAGTCTTTGTCAAAGTCGCGGTAATAGTTTTATCGTTTAGGGAAGTCTGAAATTCCAAATCATAATCGTTATCGAATTCATTCGTTGTCGTAGCTTCAAATCTTAATCTTCTTCCTTCGTCACCAAATATTTCATGGTCCCAATAGAGTGAAAGTCCGTCAATTGTCGGAATGGATAAACTGTCATTGTTGTCACAACTGAAAATTGATACTAAAGTCAAAATCAGTCCCAGTGTCGTTTTTGTCTTCATAGCATTCAGTTAGACCCAATTATTTGTCAATACGTTGTAATTAACTCGCTCTTTCCACCGCCTTGCCACCAACGTTTGTGCATATGGCGTATGGTGGGTAGGAGCAAAAGTTAAATGAGGAACGAATGACTTTTGCGACCAGTCCACACTGTCCGCCTACACAAAATTAATTAAAGAAATGAAACTACGTGCTACACCAAACCCACCATATGACATATGCACGTTGTTAGGTGCTGGGCGGTTCTGTCCGACCGTTGTATAATTAAAGAGTCAGTGTCGACAGTTGAAAATTAAATTTATCTCACAAGTCTGTGTCGACCTACGAGTCCAGGTCAGACGGAACTGTCCAGCGTCAACAACTCTTAACTGTTGTGATTAATCGAAAGAACAATTCTATTGTAAACAATTATAAGAATGATTGAACAGGTGAGGATTACGCCATAAAAATAAGACCCGATAACATCGTCCTGCATTTCTAATATTGACGCTATGTTAATGCTTAAGCATAAGAGACAAAATATCAAAATGTGAACATTCTTTTTGTAGATATTTAAAAGAGAACTAACTAAATAATAAAGTACTAATATCATTTCAGCGCAAGATGCTACGAATCCAATGATCATAGCAATCATTATGTTGACTTTGCCATCATTGTCAGGGTTGAATAGGAAGAGTGCAGTGAAGAGGATTATAGAAAGCGCGTCAGTTAAAATGTATTTTACTATTCGCATGAGGGTGAACCATTTTGAATTGCCCAGAGTGGTATTTGAAAAAGAGTCTGTATCATCTTATTATTTTTTTTATTTTTGATATGTCCTGCCGTCCAGCGTCAACAACTCCTTCTTTTTATTCTTTTATTTTAAATTGTCTGCGGAGTAAAATCTTATCCAGCGTGGAGAATTTGTCTGCGTAACCAGAAAAAATTCTTTGATTTCTATTTTTCTAAAAATTCTCAGATGAGTTTAACGATTGTAATACCTATGAATGTTGCAATTAGTCCAAGTAGGATACTTGAAGTTATGTAAGCAGATGCATATGCAATTTGTCCGTCACGGAGCAAACCCACTGTCTCGATTGAAAAAGCTGAGAAAGTTGTAAAGCCGCCTAATAGTCCTGTTGCAAGAAACAGTCGCCACTCTTGAGTCACATTACCCTTGTCTGACAGCCCAAAAACCAAGCCTATGAAAAAGCAACCAATAATATTTACCACTAAAGTTCCAAAGGGAAATGTCGAAAGGAACTTTGTCTGAATTAACTGTGAAAGTAAGTAGCGTAGAACCCCTCCAATAAAACTACCGGTACCAATTGCTAAAATTAATTTCATTTATCTGTCTTTCTTACTTGAACTCATGTGGCCTATAATTTCTTTTCTCCATTATTAGGAAACCCAGTTCAATAGCACCCCATAGGGTCAACAGTCCCACAAGATAATGGATTCCTTCTCTCACGTGAGATGAGTCATCGACAAACTTTGTTGTCTCATTTATCAATAGCTCTAATTTATGTTTAGAGTCCAGCGAGTCCGTTCGGATTTTGTCAATCATTTTCAATTTGAATTCGACAATTGTCTTAGTATTGTCGTCCGTCTTTCTGTTTAAGAATATAAGCAGTAAAATTGTTAGAAGAAGGAAAATTGCTCTGAAAACCCATCTCGTCCTATTCATTTAATTTGATTTCAAAATTACCCTGTCCAATTTGAATTTCACCAAGTCTGCATGTTGCATAGTCTCTATTGTCCGAACCGCCTTGCACCTAACGTTTGTGTTTGCGCAGTGGTGGGACTTTGAAATACTTCACTGTCCCACGTGACTTAACGTTGAACGAAGATAACACTTTGAGCTTACACTGAACCCCACCATTGCGCAAACATTTTGTTACCGCCTGTGCCTCTTTCCCATCTCTGATGAAACATAATTGTCAAATGTTGTCCGGCTCTTTATCGGTTTTTTTTGGTTTACTGTTTCTCAGTCCACCGTAACAGCGCGGGGCGGCAACTTTGTTTACATTTTCGGTTTAGACAAAACTAAAAACCACTTTTTGTAGAAAAAACAAAACTGAAGCACTCTTGCCTTAGCTTTGGATGTGCGTGGTATGTGCGGCTAAGGCATGTGTGCTTCTTAAATTTGTAATTACTCCATTTGTTAACCAAATTTAAAGAATATAGTCTTTAGTTATGCGTTGCTTTTTAGTTGGTATTTGTCTTGTCTGTTTATTCGGGTCGTACAGTCGTGCAGGTGACTCACTAAAGGTCGCACTTGAGTATCACCAAGTCGGGGAATTTAAAAAGGCATTACCTATACTTATTGAGTTGTCAAAGGCTTACCAGAAAAAGAGTGACATTGCTAATTACTCACTTTGTCAGATTAAGTTAGCCGATATAGTCAGGATGTATGGCGGACCGAATCTTTCCATTGAAATGCTTAGCAAAAATGAAGACTTGTTAAAAGTGCGTCTTGAAATTTCTCTGTTATTGGTAGCTCAAAATCATATAGCTAAAGCAGAGGCTCATTATAGTTCCCTGCGATTAACGGAATTCAAACAAGAGATTTCAAAATCTTTGGCAGTTAAGAGGCTAGCTCGATTACCTGAAATATTTCTCGCGGAAGATTATTTGCATTTGGCGAGGTATTATAAGGAGATGCCCAACCGAAATGATAGCTGCTATTATTATGCACAAAGGGCTTTGCAGCTCGCTAAATCAGATAAAACGAATAGCCTTTATTTACTACCAAGAATCTACAATCTTTTGGGGTATTATTTTCATCCCGCATCCATCGCTTATTTTGTCGGAAATCGGGATTCAATGTATCGGCATTTTAAGATTTCCAGACTCTATTACGATTCTGCTTTATTGATTATTCGTAAGCAAAAGAGTAAAGATTTAGTTATGCTTAATCGGGTTTACCACAATCTGGGAAATTCTTACAACAATGAGTATAGCGATGCAGGAAATAAAGAGATTATAGATAAGGCGATGTATTATTATAAGATAAGCTATAACAGTTTTAAGAATTTTGGCTCACCGGCAGATTTGGCGCTGCGCCATTGGGTTATTGCCACAGGATTTGAGCGATTAACGCAATATGACTCTGCAATTCTGCATATCAATAAAGGTCTTAAGTTACTTATGCCAGACTATATTATCGAGCGTAATTCTAAAACTCCACCCTTTAAATCTACTTTAAACGACCAGCGATTTATCACGTTGCTTTCCAAAAAGGCATTAATTCTTCAACGACTGGCTATTAATTCAAATAATACAAATGAACTTATTAGCGCCTCCGAAAACTGGATTTACCTCATGAGGTTTCATAAATATTTGATTTCCAAATCGAATAATGAACAGGAGGCACTGTACTGGACTTATTTGTATGGGTCAAATGCTTATCAATATTTAATGGCACTTATTTATGAACTGGATAATAAGACCGGAAACAATGAGTATTTACAAAATACATTCAGTTTGGTTTCGTCAGGGAAGTATGCTTATTCCAATCGCAATGATATAAGGCCGGAAGCTAATAAACAGATAAATACAGATTTACTTTTTAAGGAGTATGACCTTGTGGTAAATAATATTGCAATCACAACCAACATTAACATTCAAAAAGTCAAATCATTTCTCCCTGTACTTCCGCAGCAGCAACGCCCGTCTTCTAAATCAATTGAATTAGACAACACATTAAATGATGAAGTTTCAATTGATTTTTTACAACGAGAAGTCTTGGATTCAAAATCCGCTTATCTGGATGTGTATGCTATCGGAGAGAATATTTTTTCGGTTATAATTTTAAAGGACACCGTTAAACTTGTTAAACATAAGGTTGACCTCCAGTACGCTGAACGCATTAAACAATTGAACAAGAAAATGCTCACTACAAAGCCCGAACAATATGCAAAGGCTTCATATGAATTATATAGAGATTTGTTAGAACCTTTCTTAAAGGAAGTTCCAAACAACATTGATAGACTTATTATTTGTCCGGATGGTAATTTGCAGAACATTGCCTGGGACGCCTTAGTGAGCGACACATTGCACACTGAGTCATTTAGAGGACTTAGTTACTTATTGAAAAGATATGCCATATCAACGGTATTGAGTCCTGTGCATTTAAAAAAGGGTGTGAATAAAACAGATAAAACGTTTATTGGTATTTCTCCTAATTTTAAAAATTCTAAACACTTATCAGAAATACCATTTTCAAGAGATTTGGTTAGCGCAAAAGCTGAAAAATATCGTGGGCAATTTTTTCAAACCCTACCAACAGAAAAAGTAAACACATCTATTTTGCATATTGCTACACATATTAAAGTAGACTCGCTTCATCCCCTTAATTCCGTGATGTTTATGGATGAAGGCGATAGCCTTACAATGGAGGCGTTATCAAGTTTTACGCTGAAGCCAAGATTAGCCATACTCAATGGTTGTTCAGCAGGCATCGGCACTACAATTTACACAGAAGGCGCAATTAGTTTTGCCCGAACGTTTTATCGATTAGGCGCAGAAAGTGTATTGATGACTTTGTGGAATGTAGATGATAACGCCACTGCCAATATTCTTGAAAAATTCTATGAGCAATTAGACGATGGGGAAGACCTTGCCTCATCATTACATAATGCAAAGCTAGAGTTTATTAATAATCAAGAAATAGATGAATTAGCAAATCCTTACTATTGGGCAGGTTTACAGTTAAGCGGAAAAACCTCAGCTCTATTTATTCCTTCGTTTTTGTACGGGTACGTGCTGTTCGCAATTCTCTTTTTAAGCGCTATAGTTTATGTCTATCGAATTAAAAAGATAAATTAAATAGCACGCAAAGCCTTTACGGCTTCTTCCTTTAATGCTTGGTCTTTTGTTGTTGCAATTACTTCTTCTAATAAAACTCTAGCGTCCTTGTTTCGGCCTTTTGTCCAGTGTGCCATAGCCAACCGATACAATGCCTTGTCATAAAATTCGCTATCAGACTCAATGCGCTCAAATTTGTTAGCAGCCATATCGGTATTTTTAATTCTAAAATCACACAATGCTGAAAAGTATAGTAGGGTATCGTTGCTCATGTTTTGAAAAAGTAAAATTTCAAAATCAATTCCTGCCGATTTAAAATCACCCGCCTTAAATTTGCTCATGGCATTGTTGAATTGAACTTGAGCGGAATGGCCCATTGCATTAGGCAAGCCCGGTTCGTATATATCGAAATCATCTGGCTCTGCCTTGAAAAATGTAGTATAGGTTACTATGCCACATAGAACCAGAAAAGCAACTGAGGCGGCAATGCGCCAATTCAATGAAAATCGATTTATTTCGGCAAGTTTTAAATCGTGAGCAATCAGTTTTCCTTTTAATTCTTCGGTATACGCTTCATGTATTCCTTCAATAATAAGTTTACGTAAGACAATCTGCTTTTTAAATACATTGTCCTCCTTCATCCGTTCTTCAAATTCGGCATTTTGTTCAACCGATAAATGACCCTTCAAATAATCGTCAATTAATTCATCCTTGCTCATTTTCTTCAATTTAAAATGTCTTTTAGCCTACTCATGTCAATTCGTTCTTCTAGCGACTTTAAGCATTCGTATTTTTTCTTCTTCGCCACGTCAGCATTTTTATAGCCTATGTGCGAAGCGACTGATTCCATATCGTAGCCTTTCTCATAAAACAATTCTAAAATCTCTTTGCAAGGAGTACCTAAAGCCTGATAAAGTCTCTTAACCAGATTTATAAGATGTTCTTGTTCGTAATGATCATTTATGCCGTTATCGTGTTCGTGGTTAAGGTTTTCATATGCCTTTGCCTCAATACTCTTCCTTTTTAAGGCATTGAGAATGATATTCTTTCCTATGCCAAACAGGTACGTTTTTACCGTTGATTCTAATGTATTGGCTTTTCCTGCCTTTACATTTTTGTACAATGCTACCACTGATTCCTGAAACACATCTTTGGCTTCCTCAATGGATACCTGATGGTTACGGATAGCCCAACTCACAAACTCATCACGGTATGCTTCATAAAGCTGAAATAGGATTTTTTCGCTGCCTGCCTTGATGGCTTCAATTATCGCTGAGGTTTCTAGGTTCAAAATTTGTAATCTTCTGTTCAAAGGCTTAGTATGTTTGGTTCTGTGAAAGTAACTGAAAATTAAATTAAGATTTCGGTTACATCTCGTTTTGTGGATTTACGAAGGATAAAAACTATATGAAAAAATCTGAATGTGAGGCGCTCATTAATAGCAAAACTCATTTGATTGGAACGACCGTTGAAATTGTTAGGGGAAGGAAAATAAAAAAGAAAGTTAAAGGAACTTTAATAAAAGTGTATTGTGAGTGTTTTTCCGAAATCGTTGAGGTAAATAACAAAGAGAACTGTAAGGCAATCGGCTTAATTGATCAAGGCGGTGAACTAATTAAAATCTCTGCAGATGAGTTGCCATAGATCTATCTTCTTCTAGGTCTATTGCTTCCTGAATCAATTTGCAAACGCAGGTCATGTACATCCAATAAATAACATTAAAATAACTAACTAAAACATAGTATGAGTTGTTTCAAAATCATAATCATTTTTCATCTGTTTGTGTTTCAATTAAATGCTCAAATTACGAAAGAAAAATCTGATGACGGTCGCTATGGGGCTTCTCTAAGTTATGGTGTCTTTCAGGGAAAGTATGATTCGTGGATTAAGATTTATGATACAAGAAGCCTTGGTCCTGAACCTAATATAGCGTTTTATGAACTTTTAGGGAGCGAAAAATATTCTTATTTGAAATTTGTAAATGCTAATCAATATATTTTGATAGCTGGTGCTAATCGTATTGTGTTATATGACATTCCAAATAATCTAAAGTTGTACGAAATTGGTGGGTTCAAAGCAATTTCCTCGATTGCCTTTTTGTCTAAGTCACGAAAGTTAGATGTGTTTGACCAGGGTGGCATAACCAACGTTGATCTTTCAAGCTACATCCCGGAAACTACTCCCCCAAGTGTAACTTCCGCCCAAAGTAAGACAGCTTTAATTGACTACTTAATGAATGTAGCGGTTCAAGATCAAGAATCTTTTAATATTGGATTTAATCATATTCTGTTAAACGAGAACTATATCTATCCTTTCGTAGATGATGCACTTTACTTGACTTCCTTTAATCCAAACACGAAAACTGTAAAAACTGATTATACATATCTTACTAGAAAGTTGGTTATGGAAGAGAGTCTTGGTAAGGTGGAGTATTCTCGGTTCATAATTGGCCAAAGTATCTTTAATGCAGACCAACTTCTAATTTATTCTTATTTAGAGAACACCTTCGATAAGACAAATTATATTCATTTCGAAAATTATACTCTATCAAAATCAAATGACAAAATATATACGCTTCCGCAGAAATCAAGTAAGTTTAGTTTAAAAAAATTCGAACCTATACCAAGTTCAGTATCTAAATACTCGCCTGTTTGTGTGCGTCTATTAAGTGGTAATTTACTGATGGTAATGGGTTACGACTACGAAACATTATCGAATCAATTATACAAAGATATTGGTTCAGGTGGTCTTGGCACTATTTCAAAAGGGAAAGAGATAAAGAGGCTATACAAGCTTGTTATTTTTGACAAGACAGGACAAGTTATAATGAGTCAAGCTAATTATATTTTACCTGATAAATATAAAATTCGAGTTGGTCCGGAAGGAACCTTTGCCCTTGTAAGTGATAATACCTTCAGGCCTGAGAAAGTGCAGAATATTTCTCTTGAAACTTTAAAAGAGTACTCCAATGCAAAAATAGGAATTGCTTTTACTTTGTTTGATGAGAAGTTGAATGTAACAAAATTTGAGGAAGTCGAAATAAAGAAGGATGCTCGAATAAAGGACGCCAGATTGATCGGATCCATTTCGAATAGAAGTAAATTATACGTACTGTACGCAAGTAATCAATTAGGCTTACTAAATAAGGAAATATTTGCTATTAATGAATATACTTTTGCTGATGGGACAAGTAACAAATATACATCCTCAACGATCCTTGATGAGGATAATTATTTTGGCTTCGATGTAGGATTCGCTTTCAATGAAGATTTGTTCCTTTTAAAATATAATGCTCCACGACACGCTTGGAATTGGACTGATCTAAAATTTCATCGGGTAAAGTTCGTTCCGAATAGTCTTGAGATTACAGAAATTAAAATTCCTTTTGTCAAATTAAAATGAGCTTAAAAATTAAACCAATATTGTTCGCACTCCTCTCATTATCCGCCTGTGATAATTCCAAAAATATTAACAAGGATGATGTTTGCGACAAAACATTTCAGGAGGAAACCTTCCTTTCTAGTATAGGAATGACAGTAAAAAGAAACACTGTATTGAAATGTGATGGCACATTTGAATCAGGGGTGTCCTATAGCCAGATTACCGAGGGAGAACTTGGAGGTAGTGATAATTTATCTGGTTCATGGGAATTAATCAATAACATACCAGATAGTATTGCAGAAGCCGTAAGAGAATATGGCCTTAAAGATGACAACTATTCAATTATTAAGTATTCTAGTAGTAATGGAATAAATGGTTTTTGTCTTTATTATAAGGAGCAATCATACTATATCCTTAAGCCACTTTATCTCAATCAAATTCCGCTAAATCGCTATGAGGATTCCGGTTCTCTTGGAATTTGGGGTGGACATTTACAATAGTTGAGAAACCTTTTAGATTATGAAAAGCAGATATGGTTGCCTTACGCTGATTGTTCTTGCTGTTATCATTGGATTAGCAATTGGAATAGGAGGCGCTGATATAAATAACTCGAAAGATGTTATTGAAAGGATGCAAGGAAGTTGGACTGGGTATGATCATGAAGGAGGAATTTACACTCATTATAAGCTTGTTATTAATGGGAACTCCTTTAAAGGATGGATGCAGACTGCTTACACAAATGACACACCGAATTTTGCTTCTTCTCCAGATGTAACTGGGACATACACGTTAAGTCCGGTCCAGGGCTACACAAACTCTTCGGGTAAGTACAGGAACATAAATTTCACAATGGAAGGGGGTGGATTTGGAAATAACTCTCTTTCGGCAAGATCATTTACTAATATGATCATTTATGATAATAGTGTTGGATTGTATGTAGTCGGCTGGGCGGCAATGAGTAGAGAGGGTGGTGTGGGCACGTGGCAAGGCTGGACAATATTTATTGGTCTTGCGTTGGCTTTGTTCTTCGAAGTAAAGGCAAGACTATTTGGGGAGGGAAAAACCACAAATCCAGCTGAAAATGAAGTGGCTAATCCGACTAACATGAACAAACAGGTAGAGCCAACTAAAAGCACTAAACCAATTGAAACATATACCAAGGAAAGTTCATCAGTAAATGAAGGTTTCATCTCATCAAATAACCTTTCACAGAGTAAGCGTTCCCTTGAAGAACTTAGACAAGCAAAAGACCTACTTGATGCCGGTGTTATTTCTCACGATGAATTTGATGCGATTAAGATTGAAGCACTAGGAAAGAAACCAATTGTCAAAATTCCCCATGCCATGGAAAGACCGACAGTTTTCCCATTGCCTCCTAAGATTAAAAAAGTAGCTCATTCCGTAATTGATACTAAAGGGAAGAAAGCTAAAGTGAAGCCAGTGATAATACTACTTGTAGTTTTGGTAATGGGTATTGGTTGCTTTTATACTATACAATTATTTAACCGAACCAATGAAGAGCAGACTACTTCTGAATCTCAAAAATTACCTGAGCAAAATGGAGGTTCTGAAAGGGAGACTCAGTTTCTGGATAACATGGAGAATATAGAGGTAGTGGATAGTTCCTTATATTCAAATCAGCCAGATTTTACGAAGAGGTACACTGGCACCATTAATAACAAATATAAAATTGACCTAACGCTAACGAAGGAAGGTACCGACTTAACGGGATCATATTTTTATGTTGGCAAGAATTCAAAATTATTCTTAACCGGGCAAATTGAAAATGATGGAAGTTTTATGGTCGAAGAGGTGAGTTCTGGCAACGTTACAGGAAAATTTACCGGTAAATTAGTAGGTAATACAGCTACAGGAACTTGGAGTGATCGATCTGGTAAAACGACATTACCTTTTACTATTTCGGAAGTCAATACAAGTACCGCTGAATTCTTTACAACAACAGAGGGATTGCGGTATAAGAAATTAGTAATTCAAGTACCTAATCATGATGAAGCCGGGACTATTTCTCAACTTGAAGTTGTTGGCCCTGTTGAAGGAATGTATATAAGTAAAAATGATGGCAAAACTCGATCACTACAAATCAGCTATAATGGGGATAAAATTTACGTTCTTCATTGGAATGATTCTGGGAATGCTAAAAGAGAAGATGCCTATGTTACAAGCAAAGGCTACCTTGCTTTTGGGAACGAGGAGTTTGAATATGATCGTTACGGGGAAACGGTAATGGAGGTTAAAAATCTTTCATTAGTGGAACGATTTACCGGACAAGTATTTGTTTGGAATAGTGAGTGGCAGGGAGATTAGGTATGAGGGTATTCTCGTCAATTATATTTGTTATTGTTTTTCACTTATCCCCACTATCCGAAGCACAAAATTTGGATGGGTTTAAGCTTCTTTTAGAAGACCACGTCATTTCAGATATTATAGCTACGGCAAATGGGAATTATTTGATTGCTGCTCATTCGCACTCAAAGACAATTAAATTATACAACACTAAGACACTACAAGTTGAAAAGTCATTCTCTATTCCTAAGGAAATTCCAACGGAATTTAAAGGCACTGGTTATCCCAATATAGGTGAGCCTGCTAAAATATCTCTTTTAAATGATCGCTTCCTTTCTATTAGTTGCTATGGAGGATACATTGTACATATAGACATAGTAACAGATAAGGTTAGTTGGTACGGAACAAGTGCAAGCGGAGTCCCGGAAACTATGTTTTCCTGGACGGGGGGGTATTTAAGATCGAATCAAATTTATCTTCATAATGAAAGGTTGAAACAAATATGGTATATCAATCCACTCACAGGTATTGTGTCAGGCCCGTTTATATTTGAAGATAGTCCGACCGACTTAAAAGATGGTATTTATTTTACAGTCACTAAATTTAATGTTCCAAGGCTTATTGAGATTCATATTAAGGATTTTAGAACTAAAGCGATTATTTCAAAAATTGCAATAACCGATTTGCATAAAAATGACACCTACAACTTTAGTGCGTTACTGTCACCAGATAATAAATACCTGCTGGTTAATCTTTACACGAAAATGTTAGTTTATAACCTTAAAACCTCTGATCGTATTTTCTACCGAGCGCAAGAGGCCGCTTACCCGCCTAATATTTTTATAACAAATGAAATTGCTGGTTTTGGAGGAGTCATGGATTATGATTTAACATTTTACGATATTTTGAAAAATAAACATCTTGGTAAACTTAATCTATCGAACTATGACCGTGAGATTTCGACCAACAGTACTCATCTATTTGTATATCGAAGCATGAAACTTGCCAATGAAAAATTTGTAGGCATAATTGGATCAATCCCGCTTACTGATTTAATAAATAATCCAGAAGAGTATTCTGTAGATGTGTTTAGTAAGTTTGATGGTAAGACACTTGAAGAGCTTAAATTGTTAAACCAAAAATAATTTCGTGAGGGCGGGTGGGGATTTGGCTCTTGCCATTGCTTTGGTTGTGCGGTGGATTTGCGCGGCAATGGCATGTGCCAAATGTGCGGTGGGTGAGAATTTCTCCAAGTTGCCAAGTGCGGTGGCATTCGAAGTTTCTCTCAATCTTTCACCGTTCATGTTGTAACGCGATGTCTGTCGTTTTACTTTTTCAGTCAGCCGTTATGTTGTGAAACGAAATTTTGTCCGCGTGGAGAATCTTTGTTAGGTGAGTGTCGCCCGTTAATTTACTTTCTTGTCTGCGGAAACGAGTCTTTATCATTTACTCCGTCATTGTCCACGTGAACGAGGGGCATTGGCGGTAACGTTTGTGCTTATGCAGTGGCGGGAATAGGAGCGCTAAAAAATGGAGCGTAGCGGAATGTTTAGCGCGACCTACACGTCACTGTCAACGGTGACAAAACGTTGTTTGAAAACTAAAGCTACAAATTTACACTGAACCCCGCCATTGCATAAGCATTTTGTTAGCTGCTGGGCTGTATATATAGAAAAAGGTCAACACTTACTACAATGTCGACCTTTTTGATTTAGAACTTAAGAATGTTATTTCTTTACAGTCCGCAGTCCATTAATTCCAAAATTGGTATAAAGCCCTGTCATCACTTGCTCCAAATGTTCATTATATTTTTGAACATGGTCGCCCATACCAATAAAGTCAACCGTTGTACGGAATTGTTTTTCACCATACGGCTTTTCGATTAAGTCAGAAATAGCGTCTGCAACTCGTTGAGGGTTTTGCTGAGGATTATTCTTTAATACGTTTTCAAAATTGCTAAACATGTGTTCAGGAAATTTCATAAATTCTCCATAAGAAGTTGCTTGGCTGTTATCGGTTGGTTTTAATAGGTTCTCCATAAATGTTGTTGGATAACCTCCAGGCTCAACAATGCAGTTTTCAATTCCGAATGTTGAAAGTTCAACTCGATAATTTTCCGCCATGGCTTCAAGTGCCCACTTTGAGGACTGATAAGGACCGTAAAATGGTAATGCAATTCTCCCTAGCAGACTTGATGTGTAAATAATGAGTCCTTTCTTATTCCTACGAAAATAGGGTACTACCGCCCGGTTCATTCGTTGAACTCCAAACACATTGACGTCAAAAAGTCTCTGATAGTCAGATGTTGTGAAGAATTCTTGCATACCCAGTGTGCCAACACCCGCATTATTAAAAAGGACATCTAAACCACCTAAAGCGGTTATTGCTTTGGTTACTCCGTTTGCTACACTTTGGTCGTTAGTTACATCTAACTCAACAATTTTTGCACCTGCTTTACTCAATTCATCTGCAATGGCTTTGTTCTTGCCGTTGATGTCTCGCATTGCAGCTGCTACTTGATGTCCCTTGGCAAGTAATGTTTTGACAGTTAGGAAGCCGAAACCTCCGCTTGCTCCTGTTATTAATATCTTTTGTGTCATTTTGATAAATTTTTGTTGACACAAAAGTCCCCATAATAATCCGATAGGTTATGGTGTTAAGTTCAGATTATATGGTGTTAAGGTTAGATTTTGCGGATATTTGCCTGAATTTCTTTGGTGTTGTCCCTACATAGCTCTTAAAAAACTTGGTAAAATTTGAAGGGTCAAAAGTCAGGGATTGAGCTATGTGAGCTATCGGTCTGTCAGAGAAAAGTATAAGTTCTTTGGCAATTTCAATAAGTTTTTCCTCGTAAATGTCACAAGGCGATTTCCCCAAAACTTCGTGAATGGTATTGCTTAAATGTGTAGGGTGTATAAAAAGTAAATTTGCCAAGTCCTTTATTTCAAACGTGCTTTCAGCCTTGCCTTGCTTTAACTCGGTTAAATGCTTGTCCAGTTCGTGCAGGTATTGGTTTACAATTTCCTGTTGTCTGTTTGAAGAATTGTCTACGTTCTGTTTCATTATTCTGTCCGATAGTTTTTTACTTTACTGTCATTACAGCCTTGCAGCTAACGTTGGTGTTTGCGCAGTGGTGGCCTATCGAAGCCGCGTCCTGTCCACGTGGGCAAACGTAATATAAAAACTAAACTTCATACCTTGATGTCCCGCCACCATTGCGCAAACATACTGTTGGCGGTAGTTGGGCTTCCTCTGTGTTCGTCTACGAGTCTTCATTTTAAAGTCGATTGATTTAATAGTCAATTATCCCTAGCATGGTCACGAACAATTTGATTAAACTTTTCAACTTCTTCCATATTTGGACTATGCGCGGAGTTTTCAAATATGTAGAACTCTTTTACTGGAGCCTTTATTTGGTTAAAGAAATCCTTGGCAACGGGATAAGGTGTCTGGTAATCATATAAACCCTGAAGAATATAAACAGGAACTTGCATGCTATCAATTTCATTGAAAAGATTAGTATCGATTACCTCTTTCCATAAGTACTTGGCCGAAAAATCACTGCCTTTTAAGTAGTTGAACTTTTCTTCAATTGTGTATTCATGAGCAAGAAAAATCATCTTAACTAAGGGCAATATTCCCCTCATTTCTCGCATTGCGCCACCACCATACTTCATAACATAATTTCTCTCAATACCGATGAAAGCATCCCAAGCAGCGTTGAATTCATCTAAATCAGAATAACTTTCTGGATGATTAGGGAAATTCAAATCTGCCAAATCGTTGATGCCTGCAATGTCATTTTGTAATTGAGCCTGGTTTTTAACCCATTCAAATGAAACAAGTTCTCCCTTATATTGGTGTCCTATTTGACCCACACCAAAATAGGCATGAAAAAGTTCTGGATATTTGTTGGCTGTTAAAATTCCTAAAAGAGACCCCCAAGAATGTCCCATGATGTATATCTTGTCTTTCTTGAATCGCTTGGTAAGGTATTGGCTGAGTTCACCAGCATCTAAAATAAATTGCTCCAAATTCATTGATTCAGGTGGCACATCAGGATTATATGATTTTCCTGCTCCCCTTTGTTCCCAGTATACCATGACAAAGTCGTTTTCAATTGATCTGTTTGTTTCTTTCATCATTCCAATTTCCGGGCCTCCCGGACCTCCATGAACAAACAACATTACTGGTTTGGTTGAATCGGCACCACGAACTATTATATATTGTTTCAGGCCTCCAATTTGAAGTGTATCTATGATTGAAATGCTGCCTGAGATTGTCTTACCACTTTTATCAATAATAGGGTCAGCTTCCCCAGGGCTATTAATCCACCATACAGTCACTAAGCACAAAATTAGTGTCAAGAATGCTAAGACTATGTATAGAATCACCTTAAGTATTTTTCTTATCATGTGTTGCTACTATTTTTAATTTATCATTTAATCAAAAATGTTCTTGCATAGAAATAAAATCAGTAAAAATCTTGTCCATTTAAAAAATTGTTCATGCACACGAACTTGCCTTTCTGTCCTTCACTTTAATTTTTTTCTTCACCGTCTGCTGGGATGTAACTCGTCCATGCGTGGTAAACTGTCAGCGGAGTTTTTGAATTTTGTCGAACAAATTTGTCAGCTTACACTTCTCTGTCCAGAAGCCGACCCAATTACCGCCAACCTTTAGATTTGTTTCATGCTAAAAATAGCAATAGTTATAGTAACTTTTGTGGGTAAGTGGATTACCGTTTCGGTTATCCATCTTATCCACAAAAAAGCAGCCGGAGCACTATGCCGCCAACC
>Ga0209573_1003678_pt1 | contig 16321 bp, 9 predicted proteins | sample TNRBio252014_DNA_FD_185870 | JGI IMG/M metagenome (GOLD analysis project Ga0209573, IMG submission 185870) | Wastewater treatment Type I Accumulibacter community from EBPR Bioreactor in Madison, WI, USA - TNR Reactor_6/25/2014_ DNA (SPAdes)... | ecosystem: Engineered > Bioreactor > EBPR >...
GGCGAAATCATCCGCTTCCGCGTTTGGGAATCGCCCATCATGGAGCAGGGCCTGGCAGCGCGCTATCCCGGCATCCGCACTTACGCGGGGCGCGCACTCGACGATCCGAACATGACCATCCGCTTCGACCTCACCCCACAGGGTTTTCACGCCATGCTGTTTACCCAACAGCACGGCACCGTGTTCATTGACCCGCTGTATCAGGCTCAGGACCGGCTCTATCAGGTCTATGCGAAAAAGGATTTTGTACCGCCGGCGCACAAAACATTTTCCTGCGCTTTCCACGGGCAACACGCCGTAGATGACACAGACCTCACGCCCCAGGGCAACAGCCGTTTCGGCGACTGTACCCTGCGCACGTACCGGCTGGCGCTGTCCTGCTCGGGCGAATATGCGCAATTCCACGGAGGCAGCGTTCCCTTAGTGCTAGGCGCTATGGTGACCACGATGAACCGGATCAATGGCGTGTATGAGCGGGAATTCGCCGTGCGCATGAACATAGTGGCCAGCAACGATACCCTCATTTTTCTGGACGCCGAAACAGACCCCTTCACCAATAACGATGTGGGCGCCATGCTGGGCCAAAACCAAACCATCATTGACAGTTTGATCGGGACCGAAAACTACGACATCGGGCATGCGTTCGGCACCGGCGGCGGTGGCGTGGCGGGATACGGCGTCGTGTGCAATTCCGGCGCCAAAGCCATTGGCGTTACCGGCGGCGGCGCTCCGGTAGGCGATCCTTTCGATATAGATTATGTCGCCCACGAAATCGGGCACCAATTTGCCGGCAGCCATACGTTCAGAGGCTGCGGCAACGAAAATGAAAACGACCCCACCGCATTAGAACCCGGCAGCGGCTCTACCATCATGGCGTATGCCGGGATTTGTGGCGACAATGTGCAGCTCAACTCCAACGACTATTTTCACGGATACAACCTGGAGGAAATGTCGAATTTCATCGCTTTCGGCGGGGGCAATACCTGCGGGCAACAAACGCCCCTCGAAAACATGCCGCCCGAAGTAAGCAACAGCGGACAAGCCTACGTGATCCCATTGGGCACGCCGTTTTTCCTGACTGCGGAAGCCACGGATGCAGACGGCGATCCCCTCACCTATTGCTGGGAGCAGTTCGACGACGAGCTAAGTCCCCAACCGCCGCAACCCGACAATGCAGGCGGCCCCAATTTTAGAACCATCTCGCCCTCGATCAGTCCTACGCGCTACTTTCCGGCTTTATCGGCTTTGGTCAACGACGGGCCTTTTACCTGGGAGGTGCTGCCCACCGTGGCGCGCGACATGAATTTCCGCGTTTCGGTGCGCGACAATGCGCCCGGCGGCGGCTGTACCGGCCACGCTAATGTCGCCGTCACCGTCAGCGATGCAGCGGGGCCTTTTGTCGTCACCACCCCCGACGCGCCCGGCATTCGCTGGACCGCCGGCGGGCAGGAAATGGTGTATTGGAATGTAGCCAACACCCAATTGGCGCCGGTGAGTTGCGCTGAAGTGGACATTCTGCTTTCTACCGACGGGGGGCTTTCTTACCCTGTTGTGCTGGCCGCCGGGATAGCCAACAATGGTTTTTACGCAGTGGATGTACCCGACCTCAACACCTCCACGGCCATGGTGATGGTGGTTTGTGCCGGGAACATTTTCTTCGATATTTCCAACAACAACTTCAGCATCGAGGCGCCCGCAACGGGATTTGTGCTGGATACCGAACCCAACGCAACCAGTTCCTGCGGATTGGAGGTGCTGAGCATTGCGCTGAGCGTGGACACGACGGGCGGATTTGAGGGTTTGGTCGGACTGGAAGTTGCCGGTTTGCCGGAAGGCGCCGCTGCTGCTTTTGACCAGGATACCCTCGGCGCCGGAGGACAGGCCACATTGACCATCAGTGGATTATCTGCTGTTGCACCCGGACTTTACACCCTTGTCCTGACCGGAACCGGCAACGGAGGCAGTCAGTCGGCCTCTTTTGTGCTCAACGCCACCCCGGCCCTGCCTGATCCTGTGCTTCTGGCAGCACCTGTAAACGGCGCCTTCAATGCCCAACTGAATCCCCTGCTGGCCTGGAACGAGCAGCCCCGGGCCGAGACCTACACCGTGCAGGTAGCCGACAACCCGGATTTCATGCCCGTGCTGTTTCAACAATCGGGGCTAAACGTCAACCAATTCCAGATGCCGGAGAATTTGCCGGACGGAGGCACGTTCTATTGGCGGGTTCAGGCCCGCAACGCTTGTGGAGCAGGCGCATTTAGCCCTGTGTATCAATTCACTACGGCAGCGGTGGCCTGTACGACCTTAAAAAGTACCGATCTGCCGTTGGCCATTACCCCCAGTGATACCGTAACGGTACTGGCTACGGTCATCTTCCCGGCGCCAGGCATCGTGACGGATGTGAACCTGCCCGTGCTGAAAGGCACGCACGACTGGATCAACGACCTCCAGTTTTCGCTCATCAGTCCTTCGGGTGACACGTCATTGCTGTTGGGACCTGTTTGCTGGGATGAAGATCACTTTGACATCCGCTTCGACGACCAGGCAACCGCGACCTATAACACGATTCCCTGTCCGCCAACAGACGGCGGGGTCTATCAGCCCCGTTCGCCGCTGTCGGTCTTCAACGGAATAGACCCGGAGGGGGTCTGGACGTTGCGCGTCTTTGATTCCTGGGCAGCCGATGGTGGCGAACTGACCGACTGGTCTTTGGAAGTATGCTACCTGCCGCCGTCTAATGCCGGCTGCTCGCTGAGCGCTGCCGCTTCTGTGACGGCGACCAACTGCACGCCCTGCGCTTCCGATCTCGCCCTGACCCTAACCGGCGCAACAGGCCAGGCAGCCTACCTTTGGAGCGACGGTTCGCGGGAGGCTGCGCGGTCTGCCGTTTGCGAGGGCGCCTACACCGTAACGGTCGTGGACTCGGCAAGCTGTGCGGTGACTTTACAGATCGCCGTGCCGCCAACGACTGACTTCCTCACGGTGAGCGCGACGGCTACGACAGCTCAGAATGTCAACAATGGCACCGCAACGGCTGCTGTTGTTGGTGGTAATGCGCCACTGAGTTATCTGTGGAATACCGGCGACACCACGGCCACGGTGCAACAATTAGCGCCGGGCACGTACACCGTTACCGTCACCGACGCCAATGGCTGTACCGCTACAACGGAGGTCGAGGTGGATTTCATTACCGGGCTGGGAGACCTCACCGGATTGAACGAGTTCAGGCTGCTCCCCAATCCGACTGACGGCAAATTTCAGGCATGGATTGCATTTGATCAGGATGAAGCAGTGGTGGTGGAAATTTATGCCGCAGATGGCCGGAGTTTACAACGCAGCACGCATCGCGGGCAACGCATAAAATTGTTGTTGGATCTGACGAATCAGACCGACGGCGTGTATTTCATTTCGGTGCGCACAACGCGGGGCAGTGTGACGAAGCCGGCGGTGCTGGCGAGGTGAGGGGGATGTGACAGGGGCTCGATAAATAATTTCGATACCTACAGGGCCGTTCTTTGCGGGTTTTGGGAGTGACAAGCCTGATGGGTAAACACATCATGGTTGTCATTCCCGCAGGGAATCTGCAAAACCGCTCAAGGTTTTTCAAGTTTTTGAGGTTCTCTTCGAGAATGACATGCTTGGGGGAAGGGTAGCGGGGCATTATCTTCGACATTATTTACGGATTCCTATCAAAAGCCGTTCTTCTGTCGCAGACTCCCTGCGGGAGTGACAAGCCTAATATCAGCGGATATTTAAAAGGTTGACCACGCAGCTTTCCATATTTCCAACCGTTAGCACAAAGTCCTGTTTTACTTTAATTCCATTCGAAAATTTTGCAGGTTCCCAGCATGGCATACTGCGGATTGCCTCCAGGAGTAATTTGTTCACTTTTTCATTTTTATAGGACTGGTACACAGACTCGAACACATGTACATTAATTATTTCTCCTGCTTCGTTAATGGTAAATTTTATCGCAGTTAAATCATAATTTTTGAAACTTCCATCCGGAATTTTGGAAATCGCATGTTCCATCAGGTATTGGTTCAGTTTTTGCTGCCCGCCGGAATATTTTGCTTCCTTTTCAGGATCAACTGTAAAGGTAAAATCGAGATCCTTAACATCATTATGGGTTAAGGTGTTTTCCGGGATGTATTGGATCTGAACCGAAATGCCGGTACCTGCGTCAGCCATATTCATAATCTCTTTTTGCTCCTGGGTGAAGGCATCATTTTTACTTACCGCTTTCCTTTTTTTGCCTTTGCAGTTTGCCGAAACCTCTACGGAAATATATGTTCTTATCCAGGATGGTTTAAAATACAGGCCAAGGTCATTGGCTTCATTATTCAGGTCAGTTAAGGTATTCGCTTTCTTTAATTTTTCTTTTGTAATTGAAACAGATGGATAGACTCTGTTCACTTCATAGCTAAGTTCGTTCGTTAAACGACCTTGTGCAGAACCGGAATGAGGAAAAGCAAGGGTGATGAAAAGCAGTGCAATCAGGTTGTTCCAGGTGTTTTTCATGATGGTGATTTAAATTATAAAAGACAAAGTTAAATCTGGAATCCTGGTGATGCCCTGCTTTTGGTGCGTTTAACAGGTCAATAACAAGTTGATGGTTAATGGTCTGCTCGGTCAAGTTGTAGCTCGCGAGCGTCTCCCGGTGAAGCGGGACAAGTTCTGACGCGATGTGGTGGTAGCTCGCGAGCGTCTCTGACGCGATGTGGGTTGTTGGCAAGTCTCTGACTTGCGTAGTTTAGACTTCTGTTTAAGTATCTGGTTAACAAGTATTTGAGTTGTGTTGATTTCTTCGCAAGTCAGAGACTTGCCAACAATATGCTTCAGGTCAGAGACCTTCGCAAGCAGTGCCGTATTCATATTTAGCGGTAGGACGGCGAAGACTTTGTGCCAGCGGGGACCGGGTTTGCGCGTTGCTCACCGGCGGCGGATACGCGGAATATGCGGCGGTGGATGCCGGGCAATGCCTGCCCATTCCCGACGGGTTCAGCGACGTGGAAGCGGCCGGATTGCCCGAAACGGTGTTTACCGTGTGGCACAATGTCTTCCAAAGGGGGCGTTTGCAGGCCGGAGAAACCTTACTGGTACACGGCGGAAGCAGCGGCATCGGCATCACGGCGATCCAGTTGGCCAAAGCTTTTGGCGCCAGGGTGGTCACCACAGTCGGATCGAAGGCCAAAGCACAAGCTTGTCTGGAATTGGGTGCAGACCGGGTCATCCAGTACAAAACAGAAGATTTTGAAGTGGCGCTTGCCGCAGATGGCGTGGATATGATCTTAGACATGGTCGGCGGCGATTATTTCGACAAAAACCTGAATGTGTTGCGTCCCGACGGGCGCTTGGTCTACATCAATGCCATGCAGGGCAACTTAGTGAACCTGAACATCATGAAGCTTATGTTGAAGCGGATCACCATCACCGGGAGCACGCTCCGGGCCAGAGATGTCGCGTTTAAAACCATGCTGGCGGCAGACCTCTACAAAAACGTGTGGCCCGTCCTCGAAAGCGGAAAATTTAAACCCGTGGTATTTGCAACTTTCCCTTTTTCAGCCGCCGCCGAAGCGCACGAACTGATGGAAAGCAGCGCACACATCGGGAAAATTATTTTGGTGAATGAGTGGGGGAACGCTTCGATATGAGCGGGGAAAACACTCAATCAAATCCCGGCTGTCAGCACAAAACCCGTTAAGGTATCCACCCTCAAAAAAACTTTCCTGATCAAAAAAGCCCAAAGACCTGTAATCGTCTAAGGAGTCAGGATGAACTTATTGCGTTAGTATTTATTGGCAACTTTCTTTTCTTTCCTATGCCGATTTTTTACAAGTACGCTCCTTCCCTCCCAACTCCCCCAAAAGATGAATTATTCACTTTGAACTATACTAAAGTAAAAAGTTGTAGTATATTAGAGCGTGGAAAGCACTCGTTTTAAATGAAGTATCAAAGTTAAAGTGTACTATGGTTCAAGAAGCAAAAGGCAAAAGTTCAAAGTCCCGCCAGCGGCTGAGCAAGCTGTTGCGGGAAGCCGGAGAATTGTTCACCGTTAACAATGCTGCCAACATTCTTGGAATGAACAATGAAGAAGCCGCCAAAACACTGGCCCGATGGTGTGAACAAGGATGGTTGGCTCGCATCAAAAGAGGCGTATATGTTGCTGTACCAGTAGAAGCAGATACCACCGAACACGCCCTTGAGGATGCCTGGATAATGATACCTGAGCTATTTGAACCTGCCTATGTAGGAGGATGGTCAGCGGCTGAACACTGGGATTTAACAGAACAGATATTTAAAGATATTTGTATTTTTACTACCCGTCCGGTTTCTAAGCGGAATCAAACTTTTCATAACATCTCCTTTGTCGTAAGCCATACGCCGCCTGAAAACCAGTTTGGCACCAAGCCCGTATGGAAGAAAGAAAAGAAGATTTTTGTTTCTGATCCGTCCAGAACCATTATTGATATGCTCTCAGACCCTCGCACAGGCGGGGGCATCCAGCATTTGACTGATTGCCTGCGTGAGTATTTTAAAAGCGAGCACTTCAAAGAAGATTTGCTCATAGATTATGCACTAAGGCTCGGGAACGGAGCCATATTTAAGAGACTGGGTTTCTTGACTTCGCAAATGCTTGGAGAAGAACACCCTTTAATAGCAGCCTGCAAAACGTACTTGAGCAAGGGAAATTCTAAACTTGACCCTTCACAAAAAGCAGATAAGTTGGTTACAAAATGGCGTCTATTCATACCGGCTAATTTACAAATTGTAAAGAAAACGGAATACAGAAAGCTTATCTGATTGAACCTTATTCATTGCGGGTTACAGCCGATAATCATCTGATTCTTTACGGAGTGAAGTTGCCAGCCGCAGAAACACGCCAATTTCGAATAGACAGGATACTCGGTGCAACGGTGGCAGAAAACGCTTTTATCCCGCGCTATTCAGTTGATTTTATTCCGGATAGCAGCGTTTGAGCGGGTAAATTTTTAAACGCCGCTCATAGACCGGGTTTTGGAACACTCTATGCGAGCTGACTAAAGGCCGCTATAATGGCCCCGGCAGGAAAGGATGATGAGTTCGTCTCGCTCTTCGTCTACACGATAAACGAGGCGGTGTTCTTTCTCAATTTGACGCGACCAACTTCCAGATAGATGATACTTGAGCGGTTCAGGTTTTCCTTCGCCTTCATAAGGCGTTCGGCAGGTTAACGTAATCAATTTCCAGATTCTGGCAATGATCCGAATATTATTCTTGGTCCACCACGTAATGTCTTCTGCAGTTTTAGGTTCAAAGGTGATTTTTATACTGAACCTGGATTAGTCGGCAAGGTGGGTATTTGCCTCTTCAAGGCTTTGGTCAATACCAAAATACTTAGCGGCATCTTCCAGGGATTCAAAAGTAATTCCCCGGCGGTCGCCCCGGTTGATGGCATCAAGGGACTCCCAAATACGGGGATCAAGCGCCACAATAGCGGTAGTAAGGAGGCCATCAAGCTCAGGCAAAATCTTGTTGATTATGGGGAGGACTTCCGTGAAAGACTGTCGTTCACTAATGCTGTCTCTAAGGAAATGTAATGACCTGGAAGTAAACTCCAAAAGCGTGATCGTTGAAGGCGTCAACAGGAAATCCGGTTTTAGTTCTATCGCTTGAAGTACATCATAAACATCATTGCCCTTGGCAATAAACCGGTCAATTGCTTCACGCTGAGACCCTAAATCATAAGCACTGTCGCTAAGCGCACGTGCCGCCGAAATGATTTGACGATCTGATACTATTGTTGCACTCATGATACAAAAATAAGCAAAAAATCAAGAATAAGCAATCATAAACACCAACAATCATTCCAAATAAGTAGAACGATCCTACACGCACAGGATTGATTTATGCAAAGCTTGCTAGAGACCAACCTCCCGCACCGTCAATGTCACGCCCTCGTTCCAGCCTCTGGCCGTAAACGGGGCAAAGCTGCGGGCTCCAGCCCGGTGGGAGCGAACACTACATCAAATCCCGACTAGTGGTACCAAAGCAATGTCGTTCCAAATATCTTAGAGCAGCAAGACATCATTGGCTTTCCGTTTTGGCGGCATTTCCTTATCACGCCGCTCAGGAGAGCGGAAGACAGGCCGCGACGGATTGCAAATCCGCGCGAGCAACCGTGGAACACTTTATGCCAGCGGGGGTTGAGTATTTTTGTAAGAAGCTTCGGTACGAGCTTGGAAGGCGGGATTCCAGCGGGTTCTGGAAGCAAAAAAAAGCGGACTACTTGGCAAACACCGCTCAGGAGAACGGAAGACAGACGCGACGGGTTGCAAAATCCTAAAGGCGAGCGAGGCCGTGTTTGGTTTATGTATTAAAATTGTATTGTCGTGTCATTTTACAAATGGTCAATTGGTTTGTGGTCAGTTGCGTTTTTGTCTTTGTCAAGCGTAATAAATGAATTTTGAGCAACTTCAATTATGTTTCCTTCAATATCAGTGAAGTAAAAGAAAAGTCCGCCAAATGGTGGCGCTGTCGGCTCTTTCAAAATTTTCACTTTGTTTTTCAGTCGGTCGTAAAGTTCTAATACTTCTTCTTTGCTGTCAACATTGTACCCAATTGTCACGGAGCGGAAACCTTGTCCGTTGTGGTCAACCCCGATAAAGTCGGCAAGCATTTTTCTGTCGCAGATACTCAATAAAAATCCATTGAGTTTATAAAATGCTATGTCTTTGTTCTCGGCTACTGTCGTCCAACCTAAAACTTGTCCATAGAAGTTTTTCATTGCGTTTAGGTCGTCCGCTCCAATTGTCAATACGCTAATTCTTTGTTCCATTTTGCTGTCTTGTCCGTCGTTTAATTTTATGTTAGTTGTCGTCTTTTAAGCGGCCAACGGTTTTGGGCTTGGCGAAGGTGGGGTTTAGAAAGTGCCAAAGTTCAAATTTAGTACAAAAGCTAATAGAAAGTACAAATGTTCAGCCTAGTAATAAAGCCCCACTTTTGCCAAACCCATGTTAGCGGTTCGTGCTACTATTTTGCAGGCATTGCTTCTATAACGTGTATTTCGTTTCCATCAGGGTCTTTTATCATGATAGTTTTTGCACCGTAGGGCATTCTGTCAATAATCGGTTGCTCGTATTTGCCTGATTTGTAATCGCTGCTCACTTCCATAAGCCTCTTCAGAAAAGCATCCATAGAAATTACCATAAAACCGAAGTGTACAAAACCAACATATTTTGGTCCTGAAGGTACGTCACTGATAATTTCAGTAGTGTCGTTGACCCACTGTGACAAATGGAGTTCAATACCATCACCAAATCTCAACCATTTTACAATGTATTGGGGGCTTGGAGGAAAGGGATACGGTATCGTTATGCACCGCGCTTTACTGCTCTATGCTTTGCTATTCCTGTCCCTGTTGGCTCCGGCACAATCCGGCGGAATTTCCTCCCTCTGGACGCCTGAACCGCCCGATGCCGTACATCGCGAAACAGGCGAGCGACGCATCCAACCGCAAACCTTTCTCACGTTTGCGCTGGACCTGAACACCCTGCGCAACCGATACCTCCGTTTCCCTGCTTTCAGGGAGCAAAGAACCATTGGCGGGTCGTTCCGGAAACTGCCTGTCAACGGATATTTAAAAGGTTGACCACGCAGCTTTCCATCTTTCCAACCGTTAATACAAAGTCCTGTTTTACTTTAATTCCATTTGAATATGTTGCAGGTTCCCAGCATGGCATACTGCGGACTGCTTCCAATAGTAATTTGTTTACTTTTTCGTTTTTATAGGATTGGTAAACAGACTCGAACACATGTGTATTAATTATTTCTCCTGCTTCGTTAATGGTGAATTTTATCGCAGTTAAATCTGGAATTCTGATGAGGCCCTGTTTTTGGTGCGTTTAACAGCTCAATAACAAGTTGATGCTGAATCGCCCCGCCCGCGACCAACCTCCTGCACCGTAAAAACCGCTCGTTCCAAAGCAATTCTGTCAACTCTATATTTACTTGTTTAAGGCAACTGTCTTTAAGCGCTTTTTCGGGATTCTCTGATCGAGCGAGGGTGAGGAAATTTTATTTTAGACTTGGCGGATTGACTACGTCGAATCTTCGATTTGGCTACGCCGAACTTACGTTTGAGCGAGGACGAGGATATTTTGTTTTCTACAATGCCTGAACCAGGCGCTGATCCCCGTTCCTTCGGTCAAAATTGGCCTCGGAGATTCGGCGCGCTTGCATTCGGCGGATGAGTTTATTTTTATGGAGGAGGTTCGGGAGGGGGTGGAGGGGTATGTGGGGTTGTTGCAGTTGGTTGTGCATTCGTCGTTTCGGCTTCGCTCAATAACCGAATAATGCTTAACGATCCCGTGACATTCCCCTCTTTATAACACTCCACGAAATTCCTTTTTTACTACCCGCCCAGCAGTAATACTTTCTCTTCAAAAATCCGTCCCTTTTTCTCTGCAAAACCAACGATGAGGTAAAGGCCGTTTGTCAAAGTGCCCAGGTCCACAAAGGCAACCTTGTTGATAAATTCAAGCTCCAACGACATGACCAGTCGTCCATCGGCAGAAAAAACTTTCACGGGTATTTTTCCTTCAAATTCCAGGTCAATTTGTACGACGCTGGTGGTCGGGTTCGGGTAAATATGGAATTCTTCCACCTCGTGCGGCACTTTTTGCCCATTGAAATATTGCTCTGCAAATGCAAACGCTTCTACTCCGATTTCCTTCCCGATCAATCTTCCGGGAACATCGTCGAAAGGAGGGTGGATGCCGCCCCAAATCCTCGACAAACTACACTGGTCAGAAGCATCGCGGTAGGTTGCCCATTGCAGGGTGATGTCTACGCTCGGGCCTTCTTCAAAAACGAGGTATTCATTTTTTTTACAATAAAATTGGCCCAGCCCACCAGGAAAAAAAGGATCGCCGGTCAGGGTGGTGAGTACCTCTGCCCCTGCCCTGCTGTAAGTGGAGTGCCCGGAAATATAGCCTCCAAATGGCGGGGTAACGAAAGTGGGCCTTTGGTACGACCACCAGTTTTTGGCGCGTACCCAGCCGACTCCGGCGTGGTCCGTATCCGGGTCTTCCACAAAGTTGGGCCCTTTCCACGCCAGCAGTTTCACCTCACCGGCGTATTGACCACTAAGGCCCGCCAATGTATCGCCTGGTTGGATGACTTCAACGTAACCCGGTATCAGGGTAAGTCCGCCGGGGTGATAGTTGGGCAGGTTGGGGTCACTACTTTGCCCCAGTTCGGCCATGCCCCGCAGGGCTGAAACAGGCCGGGAAGCATCGTACCAACCTTTGGCGCCCCAAACTGTAATCGCGACATCGTGCAAAGCGCCGCCGAGGGCGAAATAAGCTTTCACATCCCATTCCAGATCCTGGCAAAGTGGCCCCTGGCCCCTTATTTTTTTCTCAAGCTGGGGGTTGTCGCTAACATAATTCAGGATGGAATACCAGTGTCCGGGAGGTGTTTCTGAAGTGGGGCCGTCTGCCCAAAACTCGGCCAGTACCCGGGCATAATCTCCGCGCGGAACCCATTGAGGCTGATAGGGCATGCCAGTTTTTGGGTTTAACGACCACCCTGTTCCTGCGTCTCCACCACCAAGGATGTCGTAAAAATCCCTCAAGCCGGTCACTGTGGTTGGGTAATTTTGCACATTACCGATGGCTGCGGGTGAAATGTCCCATAAAACCCCGTCGGTCGGATCAAGGTGAGAAGACCAGACGGAGACCAGTTCATGACCCCATTTGTATTCCTCTGAGAGCCCCCCTACTGCTGTAGTATCCAGCAATGGCGGCGTCCCTGGATCGTGATAAACCCAATAATCAAAGCCATCCCTGTTGTAAATGGTTGCATCAGCGGGGTGCAGGGAAAAAGGCAAAACCTGGCCCCATTCAGGACTCAGGAAACGCTGCGTATTTCCGGGTATGGGGTTGCCGCTTTGGTCAATAATCTGCGATATTTTCAAAGGCTGCCAGCGGTTCAGGTCGAGCATATCCGGGTTTCCGGGTACTTCTACGACGAGCGGTGGATTAACCGGTTCGTAATACAGGTTTTGATACCCCCCCGCTTCGTTGGAGCCATCCTGCAAGCCATAGGCAATGATCTGCTCCGCCAGGTAATTTCCCAATTCGGCAGGTCCGCGTTTGTAAAAAGTTGACGTATTGTTTCGGTCGTATCCCAGGGAGTCCATCAGGGAATCAATCCATGGAAATGTGGTGTTTTTTCCAGGCGAATTGACAAATCGGTGTTGAATCAGCCGGTAAACTGCAAAGCTGATCGCTTCCTCTTGAGCTGCTTTCACATCAACGGGGCGTGTTGTGCCGGAAAACGGGCAGGTAAAACCATGCACAGTTTTCCCCAAAAAATAGGTGTCTCCAAACTCGTTGTAAATGGCCCAGGCATCGTACATCGCCATGCTGGTGTGAAACAGGTTGCGGGCGTGAACGGTTGGGCGGGCAAAATCTCCCCGGATGGCCGTGAGCGTAGCTTCATTCCAAAGACGGGCGACAGAGTGCTGTGCCTGCAAGGCCGCTATAAAAACCAATAAAACGAGAGACAGGGTGATTGCTTTTTTCATGGTACAGCATTTATGGTGTACAAATGATCCGGTTTTGCGGGGTTATGTAATCGTCAGGCAGATTGAACTTCTTTTCTTTTTAAGTCTTTTATTTTCAAAGCTTTACGATTTTTCCGTTTATTTTTTCATCATTGAATTTTGCAGAATAAAAATAAACCCCGGACGCTGCTCCATCGGATTCCCACGGAATTTCCAAAATTCCCGACTCCTGTACCGTTGCCTCCGTTTGGAAAACCAGGTTGCCAAAAGCAGAGAACATGCTCAGTTCCAGCAAGCCAGGATTTGCCAGTTCAAAATGCAGGGTCGTTTTTTCCAAAAACGGGTTGGGCATTGCAAAGTCTTTTTCTATGATGACGCCGCCCGATGTTGCCGTATCCCGCTCTGCTTCAACTACTGTTCCGTTGCCTTCCCGGAAGTACAGAATCTGGTTGACAGGCACGTTGTAAATTGCTTCGGTTATGCCGGTTAGCCAGGTAAACCTGATTTCGTCTATCACCGTTGCATCGCTAACGCCAAAGTGGACGGGTTTAATGCTTTGTCCGAAAACTGCAGCTCCGTGGTGGTAGCGGTAATAAGACTTATCTCCGATTTTGATTTTGACAGTGGTCCCGAAAGCATCGCGGTTAGACGTTGTGCCTTCCAGTTTGATTTGCAGCCAGTTTTTTGAAACCAGGTTATCGTTTTGACTGGTATTGCTTTTGAAAAAATAGGCGCCTTCCTCCATGTTTGCCACCACCAGATCTAAATCGCCATCGTGGTCGTAGTCGAATACTTCGAGTCCTTTGCTTTTTGCTTTACCGACAAAACCGGAAGCTTCCGAATAATCTACAAAGTGCATGGACTCTTCCACAAGCATATTTTTAAATAAAAAATTGTCAATGTCCGGTTGAACCACACCATACAGTTTGTCAATGGGACCATTCACCGCTGCGAGGTCTTCGTCGCCGTCGTGGTCGAAATCGAGAAAATGCGTTCCCCAGCCCCACCCAGTGTTTTCCACGCCGTAAGCGGCAGCTTTGTTGGAGTAGCGGCGGTTGCCCAAGTCTATAAATAAGGGGTTTGGCAGATGGTTAAAAATATTGGTGATGTAGATATCGAAACGGCCATCGTTGTTACAATCCCCGACGGCAACCCCCATGCTGGCGCCTTCATCATCGAGGCGGTAAGCGCGGCTCGCTTCGTTGTACTTTTGACCCGATCGGTTTTCAAAAAATTCATTGATTTGCGTATCATTCATGTTGTACAGATCTAAAAAACCATCTTTGCCAGCATCAATGGCCACACTTGCCCAGGTAATGGTATTGTCACCGGCAAGTCCCGTCGTTTCTGTAATATTGGTAAAAGTACCATCACCATTGTTTTGGTACATGATGTTTTCATTGTTCAGGACGCTGACGTACAAATCAAGGTCTCCATCGCGGTCATGGTCCCACCAGAGTCCGGTAGAAGAATAGCAGACATTGCAACCTTCGACCCCTGCCTGAGCCGTTACATCCGTGAAGGTTCCATCGCCATTGTTGTGGTACAACTGGTCGAGGCGGCTGTTGGCCAGAAACAGGTCGGGGTAACCGTCGTTATCGTAATCGCCCCAGGACGCGCCCATTTTTTCACCTCGTTCGGCTCTCAGGCCTTCATTGACGTATTGAATGCCAAAGCCTGCCGCTATAGTCACATCGGTAAAGCTGCCGTCGGCGTTGTTGCGCAGGAGGTGGTTCCATGTCATTTCGTCGGCAGGTTTGAAGTTTTTGATGCCTGTAAAAAAAAGATCGAGATCGCCATCGGCATCGTAGTCAGCAACTGCCACGCCGTTGGTATTTTGGATTTGAGCAAGGTTGGCTTCCGTTTCAAATCGGGTAAAATTTTGGGAAAAGCCAAATGAAAGCAAGCATAGCATAAATAAAAATGAGGGTAGTGTTTTTTTCATAATGAAGCGTTTATGTTCTGCTAATTTACTACAATTAAAATTAGTTTTTCGATTCAACACCGCGAAGAAGCGGTAGCATAGTCTCAAGGCCATGCTACCGCTTTTTTTACAGTTCTTCGAATTAATTATACCCCGGATTCTGTACATACAGTCCCCGGCTGATTGTAATCTGTTGCTGCGGAATCGCAAGGTATTCGTCCCTGCCAGGCGTGAAATGTCCGTCAACAAGATAATCCCTGCGGGTTCTTTCTGTTGCAAAAAAGGCGTTGATGGTTTCCCCGGCGATGCCCCACCGAACGAGGTCGAAGAAGCGCTTCGATTCGAAAGCCAACTCTATACGTCGCTCCCAGCGCAGGATTTTGCGGGCATTATCCTGGCTGCCAAGGCTGGCATATGGGTTCACTTTCCACTTACCAGTTGGAGTTCCGTCAGCAAATACGAGGCGGGAGGTACTTGCCGGGCTGCCTGCCCGTTCCCGGATGGCATTGATTATTATCAATGCTTCACCAAGCCGGTTCAGTTCGACGAGTGCTTCTGCTTTCATAAGCAACAAATCGCCGTAGCGGATTTGGTCCGTATTCCTTGAAATGCTAAAAAATGCCTGGTACTGGCGGAAGCAGGGACAATCCGGCAACTCCTGGTCTTTCATACCAAGTTTGTAGCCGTATACCCCAGGTACGCGGGAATAGGTTTCATCGTAAATGCGGTTCGGGTCGTACTTGAACGGCATGCCGATGATACCAATCGTATGTGCAATTCGGGGGTCAATATTATTTGCCTGCACATCGGCAACCGTTTCGATCTGTGCGCCCTGGTCGTAGGTATCAAAGAACGGTAACCCATTGTCGTCTGTTTTGTAGGCATTCGCCAGGTTTTGCGAAGCGTGGTTGAAAGAACAGCATCCGTAGCCCGGGCCGAGCGAAGAAGTCAGACCAGTGGAAAAGTTGCCTCGTCCTTCCGGGGAGCCATCGTCAATTGAGCGCATGATGGCCCAAACAGACTCCGTACCGCTTTCATATTCCCAAAGGAAATTTTTGGCATAATCATCGTGCAAAGCATATTCGCCGGTGCCTTCCACTGTTGAAATCAGGTTGACTACTTCTTCCAATTCAGCCGTGTTGACGTTCGTGACTTGATGCTGTTCGTTTTGCACGTATGCTTTGAAAAGTAATACCTTCGCTAAGTAAGCCCGCGCGGCATTTTTGGTTGGCCTGCCTTCGTCAGCCTGAGAGTCGGGCAGGTTATTCACACCGGCGCGAAATTCATCAGCAATATAAGCCCATCCTTCCTGGTCGGTTTTCTCCCGGTTTCCAACTTTAATGATCTCCGGTTTTGGTACGTTTTCGTCAATAAAGACGGGATACTTGTACAGGATTTTCAGAATAAACTCGAAATGCCCACGGATGAAGCGAAGTTCTGCAATCCGCTGCGCGCGGCTCACCCCTGCCTGCGCCTGGTAATCGGCGTCTGTCAGGCTCTGGAGGCGGCGCAAGGCATCATTGACACGTGAAATACCGGCATAGAGATAAGTCCACATGAGGTTTGCATTGCCATTGGCCGGTGTGTTTAAGGAAAATATTTCCACCAGATGGCTGTCAAATTGGTCGCCGATACTGCCTCCGCCTTTGTAGGCATCGTCAGAACGAACACTTCCGTACACCCACATGTCTTCAAACTGGTGTGCCAGCAGGCCATCGTTTCCAAGTGCCGCGTACGCAGCAATGACCATTTTTTCGGCATTATCTACGGTATTCAAATCCTCATCGGAAACAACTCCGGTTGGTTTGAATTCAAGAAAATCTTCCTTGCAACTGGTGATGAAGACG